>FSVW01000265.1_pt1 | contig 30752 bp, 34 predicted proteins | sample 1637551 | NCBI WGS metagenome assembly FSVW01 (sample SAMEA3914814, study PRJEB12502) | metagenome | biome: forest; material: soil | place: USA | collected 2011-09-16 | depth 0.1 m | reverse complement strand
GCGCACGCTCAACGAAGGCCTGGACCTGATCCACTGGCCCGAGACCGCGCGCAAGGGCTTCTTCGGCGACCTGCTGCCCGCGCATGCCGAGTCGCTCAAAGGCCAGGGCCTGACGCCGCTCGAAGCCAATCTGCTCTCCAAGCAGCTGGAGCAGGTCTTCGGCTGCGCACCGCCGCAGGAAAAAGACCTGCCCGCCGCCAGCGCGCCCGGCTCCACCGTGCCGCAAGACCTCGACATGGGCGCGCGGCTGACCGCCGAGGAAGCCAAGAGCCTCGGCCTGATGGACGAGACCGGCGTGGACTGGGACGGCAAGGTCGACATCGAGATCGTCGAACCCCACGGCCAGCATGCCGACGTGCCCCTGCTGTCCGAAGAGATCAGCATCGAAGGCCTGCCCGCCGTGGCCGAGGCCCCCGAGCCCGTCTCCGGCGAGTTGCTGCTCGACCATCTGCAGCTCGGTTTTGCTTATCAGATGAATGTGGGCGAGGAATGGAAGAAGGTCCGCCTGGCGCATATCAGCGCCGGCCGCAGCTTCTTCATCTTCACGCAGGGGGCCAAGCACCAGGAGACGGTCACCATGACGGCCCGCATGCTCAAGCGCATGTGCGAATCAGGCCGGCTTCGCGCGTTCGAGAACGCCTATCTGCTGGAGCGTGCGACGGCGCGGGCACGCAAACAACTGGCGGCGCTCAACTCGCAGCATTGAGTTTTCAACGCAGGTCCGCAGACACCGCCTCGATCAGCCGCTCGCTGCGCTGCCGGCCGTCCTCGCCGTCCATCGGCAGCACGGCAATGTCGGGCGCGATGCCCGAGACTTCATTGCTGCCGTCGGCGCGCAGGCGCAGGCAGTCGGGAATGCGCAGGCGCAGGCCCGAATGCGGCAAGGTCTGCCGGATATCTCCGCTCATGAAGCCGCAGCCATCTCCGCCGGTGGCCGAGCCGACGGTCTTGCCGATGCGGTTGTCCTGGACCACGGCACTGAACATTTCTGCCGACGAGTAAGTCTTGCCGTCCGTCAGGACATACAGCGGCCCCTTCCACAAGCCCCAGAACTCGTCGGCCCGCGAAGGCGAAGACAAGCGATAGGCGATGTTCTGATCGCCAAAGGCGCCCTGCGGCAGCGAGGCCGCGTAGCCACCTGCATAAGCGGCATTGACCAGCCGCTTGCAGCTGTTGCCGGCCCAGGGTTTGCGCGTCTTCCAGACCCAGGACATGTCGCAGGATTCTTCAGCAGCTTGCGTGGCCTTGGCGAAGAAGCTGCGAGCCTCGGCCAGCGCATCGAGCGCCGGCTTGGGCGGAGCCGCCGCAATGGCGGCATCCAGGGTGGCCAGTTGCTCACCGAAATAAGCCTTCGCAGGCCGGCCGGCTGCGACCATCAGCTGCGCCGAGCGGATCGGCCTGTCGGTCAGCAGGCGCGGAAAAAGATCGCCGCTGTCGTCGCCGCCCGAGTTGTCGCCGACGTCGATCATCAGCGCCGTGATGCCGGCCGTCTTGAACGCCGCAATCTGTTCCTTCAGCGCACTCAGCCACAACTCGTCGGCCGCATCGTAGAGGCCTTCGGCATCGAACGTCACACCCTTGGCGCGAAGTTCGCGCAGCGCAATGGAACAGGTCGCCGGAAAGGCTTTCAGCCGGAAATTCTGGATGCGGATGACGCCGATCTTGCGGCCATCGGACGCCGTTGCGACGCCCGCGCGGTAGACCGATGCCATGCCATCCGCGAGCAGCTGGAAATTCGGCAGGGTTTCCAAGGGCAGCGAGAACGCGATGCGGCTGGTCGGTAGAAAACCCTGGGCGGCGCAGACATCGACACCGTCCGTGGCATCGAAGGCCTTGGGCGGCACTTGCTTGGGCGCGGACGGCGCCTTGGCCAAGGCTTGCTGGACCGAGAAATGCCCGCCCTTGAAAGCGGCAACAAAGCGCGTGATGGCCTGCCGCGCATCGTCGTCGCTGCGCGCAGCGCGCAGGGTCTGCAGCGTCTTGCGGTCCAGGCTCGGCAGATCGAGCCCGCCTTCCGGCGAGGCGAACCAGGCCAGATTGGCGTAGTCCTTCTCCATGATCTTCTTGAGCTGGGCGTAGTCGTCCAGCCAGGCCGCAGCGTCGTACGCGGCACCCGCCCGTGCTGCCGGGGCAAAGGCTGCGGCGCCAGCCAGCAAGAGCAATGAGCAGATCAGGTTCAGAGGCTTCATGGCGGTTCGATGGAGAAAGAGATGGGCGTTTTTAACCTCGCCGACTTGCGCGGTCTTGAACGCTGGCGCGGGTTTTGAACGCTCGCGGCGGCGCGCCTGCTAGCAAGGGCTGGAAGCCTTGCGCCGGTACTGGCCCGGCGTGATGCCCAGCTGCGCCTTGAAGGCCCGCGTCATGTGCGGCTGATCGCTGAAGCCGCACATCATGGCGATGTCGACCAGCGAGTGCCGCGAGGCCTCCAGCAACGCCGCCGCGCGCTCGACGCGCATGCGTCGGTGATATTCGCCCGGCGTCGTGCCGAGATGGGTACGGAAGCTGCGCGCCAGTTCTCCCGCATCGCAGGCGACGTCCGCGGCAATCGTCTCCAGTGCGAACGCCTGTTGCGACTGTTCGCGGATGAAGTCCATCGCCAGGCGCAGCTTGCGCGGCAGCGCGCCACGCCGGCCGGCGTGCTCACGTGCGCTCAGCCCGATCAACTCGTACGACAGGCCGCACAGGACTTGCGAAGAAAAATCGTCGCCCGTGTTCAGCTCGCGCGCCATGCGATGGCCCAACTCGGCCAGCGGCTGCGACCTCAGCGTCGGCGCCTGTGCCAGCAGGACGGCTTCTTCGAGGCGACCGATGGCCTCGGGTGTCGGCGTCAGCACGAGCTTGCGCACGGCCGCGGAGCCAAAGCGCTGCGCGTGCGATTCCCCGAGTGCGTACACGAGCAGTGAGCCGCTCTCGGCCAGATCGCAGCGGCCACGGATGCGCTCCTCATAGCGCCCGGACAGCACGAGGACCAGGCTGGAGTCCGCGTGCGCGTGCGCGCCCATGGCCGACCCTGGCGCATAGCTCTTGATCTGGATCTGCGAGAACAGGGCATTCACGGCTTGGGCTCCGGCGATCGGCTGAGGTCTTCGGAATCCTAAAACAGGCCCAGGCCGCGCAGTCGGGCTTCCAGCTCGGCCGTCGAGGCCCAAGGCAGGATCGCCGAGTTCTTTCTCTCGTCAGGTGGGTTCGCGAGCAGCTGATCCGACCATCCCCCGCAGCCCACCAGCGACAGCAAAGGCCGCTTGTGCAGCCAGGCCAGGCAGACCTCCGAGATCGTGCCGGCGCGACCGCCGATCACGATGCAGGCATCGCCGGCCAGCGCCATCAGCAGATTGCGCGCATCGCCCATGCCGCAGGGGATCACGACGGTGGCGGGCCAGTCGGCGGCGGGCATCTGGTCGGGCGGGATGATGCTGAGCACCTCACCGCCCGCGCCTATCGCGCGCTCGGCCGCCACCCGCGTGGCCGGGCTTCCGCAGCCGCTGACCACGGTGATGCCCAGCTTCGCCATCAATGCGCCGGCCTCGCCAGCAAGCTCATAAGCTGCAGAGCCGGGTTCTGCGCTGCCCAGCACGCAGACCTGCGAGCGGCGAATGGATGTTGTCGTCATGCTTCGGCGATCACGGCGATGGAGACCTTCTGGCCCGGAACGCGCACCGGCATCTTGGCGCCCGAGCGCGCAGGCGGGTCGCGCGGGAACCAGCGCAGCCATTCCTCGTTCATGCCGGCAAACTCGTCCTCGTCCGCCATCACGATGGTGGCGCTGACGATCTTGTCCAGGGAGCTGCCCGCCGCTTCAAGAATGGCCTGGATGTTCGTCAGGCACTGCCGCGTCTGCTCCTGGATCGTCTCGCCCTTGAAGGTACCGGTGGCCGGGTCCATGGGCGCCGTGCCCGAGACGAAGACCAGGCCCGCGGCCTTGACGGCCTGGCTGTACATCGGCGGCGGCTTTGGCGCCTTGGGCGTGAAGACGATCTGACGTGCCATGGAAGAACCAGCTCCTTGTGAAACCTAGAACCGCGAGCCCGGCTGCTTGAGGAACTCGAGCTCTTCGGGCGTCGATGTCCGGCCGAGCATGGCATTGCGATGCGGATAGCGGCCGAAGCGATCGATGATGGCCTTGTGGCGCAGTGCCGAGCTGTAGTTGTCGGGCAGGCCGAGCGTGCTGAACAGGCGCTCGGCCTGCATGTGCATGAGGCGAGATTCGCTGTGCATATAGGGCATGTACAGGAACGCCCGCTCCTGCGTCGACAGGGGTGCGTCGTGGCGGCCCGCCACGGCTTCCTGCGCCAGCACCAGCGCCATTGCGTCGCACGCAAAGGCGCTGGCCTGGCCGCGAAACAGATTTCTGGAGAACTGGTCCAGCACGATGATCTCGGCAAGCCGGCCGCGCGGGTCGCGCCGCCACTCAAGCAACTCCCCGGCGCGCGCAGCCGCATGGAGGGTGGAGAAGCGTTCGGCCAGGGCCGCGTCAAAGGCGGTATCGACCTTCCACCATGCCGCGGGCGTGATTTCAGCGAACCAGAAGTGCAGGATTTGTTCGTAGGAGGTCATCATCATCAAGCTCACCAGAATCCTTCGTCTTCACGCTCCCGCACCGCGTGCTGGCGGTACTCGGCAATCATGCGGACCAGGTCTTCCGGCACCGGTTTGTCGTAGGGAAGCTGCAGATAGTGCTTCGTCGTCTTGAAGCCCGCCAGCTGCGCGCGGAACGCACTGAGCGCCTCGGCCGTCGGCGCGAAATTGCAGTGCGCCTTGTGCGCGGAAAAAGCGAACAGGAAGCGCGGTTCGACAAAGAAGGGGCTGCCCCACTTGATCGCCTCCTCAGCCTGCGGCGCCACGCTCTTGAGGATGGCGTAGAGCTTGCGCAGATGCGGCTGGCTGACGGGCGCCGCGGCCGCGATGTACTCGGCAATCGTGGTCGGGCGCTGGCTGGCCATCGAGAGGCTCCTAGACCGCCAGTTCGCGCGCCATGCGGATCGCCGACAGCATGCTCGCCGGATTGGCGCGGTCCTGGCCGGCGATGTCGAAAGCGGTGCCGTGGTCGGGGCTGGTGCGCACAAAGGGCAGGCCCAGCGTCACGTTGACGCCCTCCTCCACGCCGAGGTACTTCACCGGGATAAGCCCCTGGTCATGCGTCATGGCGATGACCGCGTCGAACTCGCCCTTGCGAGCGCGCATGAAGACCGTGTCGGGCGCATACGGCCCGCTCGCCGAAATCTGCTCGGAGCGCGCCGCATTGATGGCGGGCACGATGTGGTCGATCTCCTCGCTTCCGAACAGGCCGCCCTCGCCCGCGTGCGGATTCAAGCCCGCCACGGCCAGGCGCGGCTGCGCAATGCCGAAGCGCTTGAGCGCGGCGTCGGCGATGCGCAGGGTCTGCAGCACGGCGTCGAAGTTGATCTGCTCGATGGCCTGGCGCAGCGAGCAATGAATGGTGACCAGCACCACGCGCAGCTCGGGGTTGGCCAGCATCATGCGCACGGGCCGCGCCACGCCGCCCTGCGCGGCCAACTCCTGCAGCATCTCGGTGTGGCCCGGGTGAGGCACGCCGGCCGCGTGGAAGGCCTCCTTGTGGATGGGCGCGGTCACGATGCCACGGCCCTGCCCGGCCTGCACGGCACGCACGGCGGCGGCAATGCAGCGCGCAGCGGCCAGGCCGGCGCGGGCGTCGATCTGGCCCATTGGCAGGTCGATCAGGCCCTTGGGCAGATCTTCGGGCTGCCAGACGCGCAGGCAGCGCGGCGGCACAGGTTCCAGCGGCGAGTTGACGAGCGCCACGGGCAAGGCGCCTTGGGTGGCGCGGCGCATCACGGCCACATCGCCCACCACGCAGAGGTCGGCGCCGTCGTCCTGCTGGACGGCCTTGAAGATGATTTCGGGGCCGATGCCGCAGGCATCACCCATGGTCAGCAGAATTGGCGCGTTATCGGGCATGGCGCGATTGAAGCATGCGGCCGGCTCAAGCAGGGTTCGGAATATCGATGAACTGTTGGCTGAATCCCAAGGCCTGCGCAGCATGTGCGGCCAGCGCCTGAACGCCGTAGCGCTCGGTCGCGTGATGGCCGGCAGCGATGAAGGCGACGCCGGTTTCGCGGGCGTAGTGCGCCTGCGGTTCGGAGATCTCGCCGGTCACGAACACGTCGGCTCCGGCGGCGATGGCGGCCTCGAAATAGCCTTGCGCGCCGCCCGTGCACCAGGCCACGCGGCGCAGGCGCCGGCCGTCGCCGGGCACGGCAGTAACGGCGCGTTCAAGCTGACTCTGGATGTGGGCCCCGAGCTGCGAGAAATCGGCATCGACACTGCCGATGAATCCCAGGTCCTGTTCGCCAAAGCGCCCGTCGGCCTGCCAGCCGAGCCGCTTGCCGAGCTGCGCGTTGTTGCCCAGTTCGGCATGCGCGTCCAGCGGCAGGTGGTAGGCGATCAGGCTGATGTCGTGCTGCAGCAGCCGGGCCAGGCGCTGCTTCATCCAGCCGGTGACGCGGCCGTCCTGCCCGCGCCAGAACAGGCCATGGTGGACGAGGATGGCGTCGGCTTTCGCTTCGATGGCGGCGTCGATCAGATCGAGGCTGGCGGTCACGCCACAGACGATGTGGCGCACTTCCTCGCGCCCCTCGACCTGCAGACCGTTCGGCCCATAATCCTTGAAACGCGCGGCATCCAGCGTCTGGTCAAGAAGGCGGACGATGTCTTTGCGGTGGGCCATGTGATGAGTGAGGTGGTGTCGTTTGCGCAAACTCTGGCTGATTTTCGCTCAGGCCTGCACGGTGGCCCTGGCTGTGCTGTTCGTGCTGCAGGTGCTCAAGCCGCAATGGGTTGAAGGACTGATGACATCGGCCGGCCGGCCGGTGGTCTTGCGCACACCTTTTGGCGCGGCGAGCGCGCCAGCCGCGCCGCATGGCGGCCTGGCGCTGGCCGCGCATCGCGCTGCACCTGCGGTGGTCAGCGTGACTGCCAGCAAGCCACCGCACGGCATGCCACGCGACGCCTGGTCGCGTCTCCTGGGTCCGCGTGGCGACGCCCGACCGCAGCAGGGCCTGGGCTCGGGCGTGATCGTCTCCAGCGACGGCGTCCTGATCACCAACCATCATGTGGTGGCGGGCGCTTCCGACATCGAGGTCCAGCTGGCCGACGGCCGCCAAGTCCAGGCGCAACTGGTGGGCGCCGATCCCGAGTCCGATGTGGCGGTGCTGAAGATCAGCCTCGACCACCTGCCGGTGATCGCCTTTGGCGACCCCGACCAGCTGCAGGTCGGCGACACGGTGCTGGCCATCGGCAACCCCTTCAATGTCGGACAGACGGTGACCTCGGGCATCGTCAGCGCGCTGGGCCGCTCGCGCCTGGGCATCAACATCTTCGAGAACTTCATCCAGACGGACGCGGCCATCAACCCGGGCAATTCGGGCGGCGCGCTGGTGGACGGCGAGGGCAATCTCGTGGGCATCAACACGGCGATCTTCTCGCGCACGGGCGGCAGCCTGGGCATCGGCTTTGCGATCCCGGCCAGCACGGCGCGGCAGGTGATGGCGGCGCTGCTGGCGGGCGGCGTGGTGCCGCGCGGCTGGATCGGCGTGACCATGCGTGAGCTGACGCCCGAGTTCGTCGAAGCCTTCAAGCTGCCGGTGAGCGAAGGCGTGCTAGTGGACGGCGTGGTGCCGGATGCGCCGGCTGCCAAGGCCGGCATCAAGCCGGGGGATGTGCTCCTGAGCGTCGGCGATCACCCGGTACGGACACGGGCCGAGCTCCTGGCGGCCGTGTCGGCCGTCAAGCCGCAGAGCGAGACCAAGCTGAGCCTGCAGCGCGGCAAGCAGAAGCTGGAATTGAGCCTGCGCGTGGCCCAGCGGCCGCCGCCGACCGTGGGCGACGACGGGCCTTGAGCACGGGCTAGGACCGGCCCGCTTCCTCCGGCGCCTTGGTCGAGTAGCGCACGAAGAAGCGCGCCGCGAACAGGCCGCATTCGTAGAGCAGGCACATCGGGATCGCCAGCGAGAGCTGCGAGACGATGTCGGGCGGCGTGATGATGGCCGCGATGATGAAGGCCACGACGATGAAGTAGCCGCGCCACTCGCGCAGCTTTTCCACGGTGACGAGACCCATGCGCACCAGCACCACCACGATCACCGGCACCTCGAAGGCGGCGCCAAAGGCGATGAACATGTTCATCACGAAACCGAGGTAGGCCTCGATGTCTGGTGCGGCTGTGATGCTCTTGGGCGCGAACTGCTGGATGAAGGTGAAGACGCGGCCGAAGACGAAGAAGTAGCAGAAACCTACGCCGACGAAGAAGAGCAGCGTGCTCGACACCACCAGCGGCAGCACCAGGCGCTTTTCGTGCGAGTAAAGGCCGGGCGCCACAAAGGCCCAGACCTGGTAGAGCACCACGGGCAGGGCCAGCATGAAGCCGGCCATCAGCGTGATCTTCATCGGCACCAGGAAGGGCGAGATCACATTGGTGGCGATCAGCTTGGAGCCTGCGGGCAGATGCGCCACCAGCGGCTGGGCCAGCAGGTCGTAGAGGTGCGAAGGGCCTGGGAAGACGCACAGCACGCCGAAACAAACCAGCACGGCCAGGCTGGCGCGGATCAGGCGATCACGCAGCTCGATCAGGTGCTGGACAAAGGGCTGCTCGGTGCCGGCGAGTTCATCGTCGGGCTCGGGGGTATTGGCCATGTTCTAGAAACCGCGGCCGGGAGGCCGGAAGCGCGCCACGCGCGCCGCACCCGACTGCACGTTGCGGCGCACGCCAGCGCGCTGCTTGTACCACTGGGGCATGGCACCGCGCTTGAGGCGCCAGTTCTTGTGTGGATGCTTGTAGAAGGGCGGCAGCGGGTCGTAGCTGCCACTCGAAGAAGAAGACGAACCGTCGGACCAGACTTCGTTGCCGATGGAGCCAAAGGCCGCGCTCGCACTGTCGACCTCCTTGCGCACGCTGTCGTGGACGTCGCGCGCCGCTTCTTCCACATGCGTCTTCATCTTCTTGAGCTCTTCCAGCTCGATGGAGCGGTTGACCTCGGCCTTGACGTCGGCCACATAGCGCTGCGCCTTGCCCATCAGGTGGCCCACGGTGCGGGCCACGCGCGGCAGCTTCTCGGGGCCGAGCACCACCAGGGCGACGGCGCCGATCAGGGCGATCTTGTCTATGCCGAAATCAAGCATGGAGGCTCAGGCCTTCTCAGTGCTTCTGCTTGGCTTCGACATCAATCGTCTGCGCGTCGGCAGCGGCCTTGTTGGCCGGGATCTGCTGGGCCGGCGGCACGGGGGCGTCGGCCGAGCCGTCCTTCATGCCGTCCTTGAAGCCCTTGACCGCAGAGCCCAGGTCCTCGCCCACGTTCTTCAGCTTCTTGGTGCCGAAGATCAGAACCACCACCACCAGCACGATCAACCAGTGCCAAATGCTCAAGCCACCCATGGCTTTCTCCTCAAAACGAATTGTTCAATTCTAGTTGCTCAACCGCGGGCCCACGGGCGGGGGCCACCGAAGGCATGCATATGGAGGTGATAAACCTCCTGTCCGCCATCCTCGCCGCAATTGATGACAGTACGGAAACCGTTGATGACGCCCAGCTCGCGCATGATCCGGGGCGCCAGTACGCCGAGATAACCCATCAGTTCAGCGTGCTCGGGGCCGATGTCCGCCAGGGTCGGGATGTGTAGCTTCGGAATCAGGAGTACGTGCACCGGCGCCCAGGGATGAATGTCATGGAAGACCAGGACCTGATCATCCTCGAACACCTTCTTGGCCGGGATCTGGCCGGCGATGATCTTGCAGAAGATGCAGTTCGGGTCTGCTGCGCTCATGGTTCTTCCTTGCTCCTCGATGCGAATTCTTCCAGCCCCGAAAGTCCCTCGCGGCGTGCCAGTTCCTTGAGCACGTCCTCGGGGCCGAGGCCGAACTGGGCCAGATTGACCAGGCTGTGGAACCAGAGGTCGGCGGTCTCGTAGACGATCTTTTGCTTGTCGCCGTCCTTGGCGGCCATCACCAGCTCGGTGGCTTCCTCGCCGACCTTCTTCAGGATGGCGTCGGTGCCCTTGCTGAAGAGCTTGGCGACGTAGCTCTGCGCCGGGTCGCCGCCCTTGCGGGATTCGATCACCGCGGCCAGTTGTTGAAGGGTGTCTTCGCTCATTTGTAGATGGCCTCGGGGTCCTTGAGCACGGGCTCGACCGCTTGCCATGCGCCCTTCTCGTAACGCTGGAAGAAGCAGCTGTGGCGGCCGGTGTGGCACGCAATGCCAGGTTCATGGCCGTTCTGCGTCACTGTCAGCAGAACGACGTCGTTATCGCAATCCATGCGCATCGAATGCACGGTCTGCGTGTGGCCCGATTCCTCGCCCTTGTGCCAGAGCTTGTTGCGCGAACGACTCCAGTAGACGGCCTCGCCTCTCTGTGCCGTGAGCGCCAGCGCCTCGCGGTTCATCCAGGCGAACATCAGCACGTCGCCCGAGCCCTGTTCCTGGGCGATGACGGGCACCAGGCCCTGTTCGTCCCACTTCACCTCGTCGAGCCAGTTGCGGTGCGTAGCGCCCACATGCCCCCGTTCCTCGGCAAACCAGTCCAGCACGGGGATCGTGCCCGGCAGCACGGGCTGGGCCTGCACGGGCAGGTTTTCCCAGCGCATGCTCTGCTGCTCGCGCATCTCGAACTCGCCACTCCACTCGAAGACCTTGCAGAAATGCAGGCGAACCCGGGCGTGCGGGTAGTCCATCATCTCGATCTTCCACGGGTGGGCGGCGCCGATGGTGATGCCCAGCTCTTCGTGCAGCTCGCGGCGCAGGGCTTGCTCGACCGTCTCGCCAGCTTCGAGCTTGCCGCCGGGGAATTCCCAGTAGCCGGCGTAGACCTTGCCCTCGGGCCGGCTGGTCAGCAGGAACTCGCCGTTAGCAGCGACGAGCACGCCAACCGCCACGTCGACAGGAACGCGCTCGCTCATTTCTGTTGCCCCACGTGATCGCGCGCAAACTGCCAGGCCACGCGGCCCGAGCGCGAGCCCCGCTCCAAGGCCCAGATCAGCGCCTGCGGACGAGCCGCGGCAATGGCCTCGACATCCACGCCGAAGTGCCCCAGCCACTGGCCGACGATGGCCAGGTATTCGTCCTGGCTGAAGGGATAGAAGCTCAGCCACAAGCCGAAGCGCTCGGACAGCGAAATCTTCTCCTCGATGGCTTCGCCCGGATGCAGCTCGCCGTTTTCGTTCATCCTGGCGGCGAGGTTGTCGCGCATCTGCTCGGGCAGCAGGTGGCGGCGGTTGCTGGTGGCATAGATCAGCACGTTGTCGCTGGCCGCGGAGATGGAGCCGTCGAGCACGGACTTGAGCGCCTTGTAGCCGGCCTCGCCCTCGTCGAAGGAAAGGTCATCGCAGAAGACGATGAAGCGCTCGGGCCGCTCGGCCACCTGCTCGATGATCGCCGGCAGGTCCACCAGGTCGGCCTTGTCCACCTCGATCAGACGCAGGCCGCGCGGTGCAAATTCGTTGAGCACGGCCTTGATCAGCGAACTCTTGCCGGTGCCGCGCGCGCCGGTCAGCAGCACATTGTTGGCGGGCTTGCCACTGAGGAACTGCTCGGTGTTGCGCAGCAGGCGCTCCTTTTGCGGCTCGACCTCGCGCAGCTCGGTCAGGCTGATGCGGGCCAGGCGGCGCACGGGCTCCAGCACGAGGCGCGCAGGCAGGCCGAAGGGGCTGGTGCGGCGGCGCGCGCGGAAGGCATGGGCGGCCCAGTCGGGCTCGGCGGGCGGAGCGGGCAGCCAGGCTTCGAGGCGGTCGGCCAGGCGGGCGAGGCGATCCAGGGAATCGGTAGACGGCGACGACATCCGGCCAGTCTAAGGCAAGGCTCAGCAGGCCCACCGGGCTGCGCATCCTCGCCTGGGAAGGACTGCGGCGTTGCAAATCCTCGCCATAGCCAAGCTATGGCTGCGGTTTGCGCCTTGCATCCCGTCCCAGGGCGAGGCGCGCATTCCCGGTGGGCCTACTCAGCCTTGCCTCGTCCGACGACGCCGACCCTTGCTGCAAAGGCCACTACCTCGACCGGCGGCAGGGGCTTGGCATACAGGTAACCCTGTACTTCATCGCAGCCGATCTCGCGCAGCACGTCGCGCTGGGCCTCGTCCTCCACACCTTCGGCCAGAACCGAAAGACGGATGCGCCGGCCCAGGCCGACGATCATTTCGGCGATGTGGCGGTCATCCGGATTGTTGGTGATGCCACGCACGAACACGCGATCAATCTTGAGCCGGTGCAGCGGCAGGTGACGCAGCTGGCCGAGCGAGGAATAGCCGGTGCCGAAATCGTCGATGGCGATCTGCACGCCCAGGGCCTGCATGCTGCGCAGGCGGCCCAGGCCGGCCTCGTGGTCGCCGACCACGCCGGACTCGGTGACCTCCAGCTCCAGCTCGATGGGCGTCGGGTCAGCGGCGAGCAGCTGGCCCACATGCTCGACGAGGTCGTCGTCTTCCAGCAACTGGCGCGAGGAGACGTTGACCGCCATGCGCAGGGTGAGGCCCGCGGCGGCCCAGGCGCGCTGCTGGGCCACGGCCTCTTCGATCACCCAGCGGCCCAGCGGCAGGATCAGGCCTGAACTCTCGGCCACGGGTATGAAGCGGTCTGGTGGAATCACCTGGCCGGCATCGCGCCAGCGAACCAGCGCTTCCACGCCGATCAGCTTGCCGCTCTTGAGGCACAGCTGAGGCTGGTAGAGCAGGAAGAAGTCGCGCTGCTGCAGGGCCTGGTCCATGCGTGAGCTCAGGTGCAGGCGGTTCTGCAGCTGGGCGTTCATCGATTCCTCATAGAGGAGATAGCCGCCCTGCCGGCTGGTCTTGGCCGCCTTGAGCGCCACGCCCGCGTTGGCTGCGAGTGCCGAGGGGGCCGGCGAAGCGGCACCGGGCTCGAACTGCACGGCGCCCACGGTCACGCTGAAGCTGACCGGATGGCCGTCGATCTCGACGGTCTGCTTGAGCCGCTCGATCACGCGCTGCAGCATCAGGGGCGGCGCCAGGGTGCCGGCCGCGAAGACGAAGGCAAAGACGTCGCCACCCACGCGAGCCACCACGCCCATTTCAGCCATGTCGTTGAGCCGCGAACCGACGTGGCGCAGCAACTGGTCGCCGATGGCTCGGCCCAGGCCATCGTTGATGACCTCGAAATGATCGATGTCGGCAAAGCCCAGCACATAGGGCTTGCCGAGGTTGAGGCCGTCTTCGAGCAGGCGCTCCAGGCCATTGAGGTTGGGCAGGCCGGTGAGCGCATCCATGAAGGCCAGGCGCTCGATCTCGCGGTACATATAGCTGTTGTTGAAGCCGATCGCGATGTTGATGCCAAACAGCTCCAGCAGCTTGCGGTCGAGCTCGCGGATGGGCTCGTCGGTGTTCACCACCACGACGATTTCGCCGAGCTTGGTGGCCGGCAGGTAGAGATAGCTGGTGCGGTCGCCAAAGCGGCTGGCGCGCGAGCGGAGCACGGCGCGGATGGCATCGGCCAGGGGCCGATCACCCGGCGCGTCGAGGGGCGCGTGGACACGCTCGGCATAGCTGCCGGCGGCCGCAAACACCTCCAGCGGCGCACTGCCCCGGCCATCCTCGGTCGCCACGCAGACGATGCCGTCCGGCCGGGCGTGGACGAGAGCGGCGATCTGCGTGAGGATGCCGGCGGCAAAGACCTTGAGATCCTGGCGCGAAAGCAGCGAAGCCGAAGCCGCGATCACCATTTCCAGGCCCTTGCGGTTCTCCTGGATGGTCATGAGCTGCTGGTAGCTGCGCAGCGCCGCCGTCAGCGCGGTGTGGAGGTGGTCGCTGGTGCTGCGCGATTTCTCGCGGTAGTCGTTGATGTCGTAGTCCTGTACCACCTTGAGTTCAGGCGCGTGGCCGGGCTGGCCCGTGCGCAGGATGATGCGGGTGGTCTCGTCATGCAGCTCGCGGCGGATGTAGTGCACGAGATCCAGGCCGGCGTTCTCGGACTCCATCACCACGTCGAGCAGGATGCAGGCGAAGGGCTGGGCAAGGGGCAAAGCCTCGCGCGCCTCCTTGGCCGAATAGGCACTCTCGAACTCGATGCTGCGCCCGCCGAAACGAAACTCCTTGAACGCGAACCGGGTGGAGAGATGAACGCCCTGGTCGTCATCGACGATCAGCACCCGCCAAGCCGCAGGCGCGGCGATGGGCTCGTCGGCTTCAGCTTCGTCGAGGAACTGCAGGGTATCGTCAGGCAATGCCATGTTCTGCCAATTCTCCTAGCGGTTCCGGGTGCGTGCGGATGCGAATCAGGAAGACCGTTCCCTGCCCGAGATGGGAGTGCACGCTGACCGTACCGCCCAACAGACCGGTGACGATATTGTGGACGATATGCAGGCCCAAGCCCGTGCCTCCGTTGTTCTGGCGCGAGCTGACGAAAGGGTCAAAGATGTGGCGCTGCAGCTCGGTGGCGATGCCACGGCCGTTGTCGGAGAAGAAGATGCCCACCATGTCAGTGCCGCTGGGCTCGACGCGCACCTCGATGCGCCCCTGCTGCATGCCCTCGAAACCATGGACGACGGCGTTGGAGACGAGATTGGTCAACACCTGGGCCAGGGAGCTCGGGTAACTGTCCAGGAAGATGCCCGGCGGGCAGTGCAACACCAGTTCATGCCGGCCCGCCAGCAGCATCGGCCTCAGGGTTTCGATCAGATCCTCCAGCGCGCGGCTCAGCTCGAAGCCACGTCGCTGCGCGCTGCCGTGGTCCACGGCCACGCGCTTGAAGTTGCCCACGAGGTCGGCCGTGCGCGCGAGGCTTTGCTGCAGCAGAGCTCCGCCTTCGTCGAGATCGCGCACGAACTGCTCCAGCTCGCTGCGCTTGAGCGCGCCGGACTCCACCTTCTCGCGCAGCAGATCGCGCTGGCGGTCCAGCGCAGACGTCACGGTCAGGCTCACGCCCAGCGGCGTGTTGATCTCGTGCGCCAGGCCCGCCACCATGCGACCCAGCGAAGCCAGGCGTTCGCGTTCGATCAGCTCGGCCTGCGTCTTCTTGAGCTGGCGGACGGTTTCCTGCAGTTCGCGCGTGCGCTCGGACACCTTGATTTCCAGCGCCTCCTTGAAGCCGGTTTCCAGGCGCAACAGGCGCTCGCGGTCGCTCAAGGCGGCGGCGAGTCGCCGTTCAGACTCCAGCAGGCTCAGGTTGGACTGGGTCATCCGCCCGTAGCTGCCGACCAACTGGGCCGCGAGCAGATCGATTTCATCGCTGCGCCCGGGCGGATGCCGGTTCAGCTGCAGGCGTTCGTGAGGGCGGGCATCGAAGTGATCGGCGATCTGCGCCAGCGGCTTGGTCACCAGCCGGCGCACCAGCAGCAGGATGAAGCTGGCCACCAAGAAGGTCTTGAGCGAGTTGAAGAGCAGGATCTGCAGGCCCTTGTGGGCCAGGCTCTGGTAGACCGGCCAGAGGTCGGACTGCAGCACCAGCCGCCCCACCACCACCGGCCGGTTGTCCAGATAGCTGTGCTTGAGCTCGATGGCGGTCTCGATCAGCTGTTCCTGGCGGCCCTCGCCCGCCTGCCATTGCTTGCCGGTGGTGGACCTCACCTGCACGAAGCTGATGCCGGGCAGGCGCGCAATGCCCTGCACCTGGCTGCGGATCAAGTCCTCGTTGACGGTCCAGACACTGGCTTCCAGCGTATCGACATAGGAGGTGGCGATGTAGCGCTGCTGGTCATGGAGCTGGCCGATGTCGACGCTGTAGTCATCCCAGAGCTGGGCCAGGGTGATGAGCACCGCCACCAGCGAGCTGAACAGCACGATGCGCAGCGCCAGCACGCGGTTCAGGCGCACATGCACGACGGGCAAAAGGGGGCTTGTGTTCATGCCTGTCAAAACGGCTGGACTATTCGTAGGGGCGCAGCAGGCGCTGCACGGTGCCGTCGCGCTTCAGCACCTGCATGGTCTTGGCGATGCTCTCCACCAGCACCGCATCCTTGCCGACGGCATACACCGCATTGGTCTCGGGGAAGATCTCGTGCAGGCTCAGCCCCTTCATGTCCTTGAGGCCAAACTGCGCGGCGTAATAGCGCACCATGGTTCGATCCAGCAAGATGATCTGGGTGCGCTGGGCGAGCAGCATCTCGAACTGTGCACGCTGGTTCTCGACCTCGTGATAGAGCCGCGAGCCCTTCAGTTCGCGCTTCCACAAGGTCCGGAAGGGTTCTTTCAGGTGTTCGCTTGCATTGTTGAAGGCGACGATGTCCTTGCCGCGCAGATCATCCACGCTATTGATCTGCAGGCGGTTCTCGGCCAGCGAGACGGCCACATTGCTGAAGTCGTAGATGCGGGCATAGCGGTAGTCGGTCCGGCGGCCTTGCGGCGTGCCCACGAAAAGATCGAGGCCGGCAAAGGTGTTCAGCGGATCGAAGTCGAACTGCCGGCTCGGAAAGTCGTAGACCTTGATGCCATAGCCGAGGCGGCTCAAGGCCTCGCGCATCAGATCGGGAAACACGCCTTCGGTGCGGCGGATCACGAAGGGCACCATGTCGACCACGAAACCCACATTGAGCGTCCTGCCGGCCGCAGGGGCCGCTCGCAGGAGACCCGGCAACCCGCCCCCGAACAGCGTCAGCCCCGACAGCAAAGCCTGGCGACGTTGCCGCCCGATTCCGGAACCGGATTCGCCCTCGCGCATGAACCACCTCTTGTACGAACGAAGCGCCGCCGCGCCGTGCTGCATCTGCGTGCGGATGCAAGAACGACTCTAACGCCTAACTCGTGCGGACAGCCCTGCGACAACCCGAACAGATCGTGACCCGCATCAAAGGCGCTGAAGCTCCCGCCGCAATAGCGAGGCTCGACTCGGTTAGCGCAGTAGCATCCGCAAGGCCGCTTCCAGTTGCTCGGTGGGCGAGCGCTTGAAGCCCGAGCGTGCATAGCGTTGCAGGCGCCCGATGATGAAGCTGACCAGCACCGAGGCCTGGGCATTCGCCTCCACCGTGGGGGTGACCGAGCCGCGCCCCTCGGCAGCGCTCTTGAGCACCTGGCGCAGCGAGGACTCGATGCGATCAAAGAACTGGTTCATGCGCGCCACGAGGCGGTCGTTCTCGCCCACCAGCGCGTCGCCCACCATCACGCGGGTCATGCCCGGGTTGCGCTCGCCGAACTGCAGCAGCACCGAGACGATCTTCTGGCCCTGCAGCACGCCGCTGCCTTCGCGCTCGGTGATCTGGTTGACCAGGGTGAAGACGCTCTGCTCGATGAACTCGATCAGGCCTTCGAACATCTGCGCCTTGCTGGCGAAGTGGCGGTACAGCGCCGCCTCGCTCACATCGAGCTTGCCCGCCAGCGCCGCCGTGGTGACCCGCTCGGCGCCGGGTTGCTCCAGCATGCTCGCCAGCGTCTGCAGGATCTGTACGCGGCGTTCGCCGGGACGTGGACGCTTGCGTGCAGGGCTTTCCGCAGGTGCTTCTGGCTCGGCGGCAGCGTTCAGGTCGTCGGTCATCGGCTTGGGCTGGGCTGGGCTGGAGGGAGTGGCGAGCCCATTCTGGCATAGCCGCCAGATCAGCCAGGAAAGCTCAATGCCGGCTCAATCCCGCAGCCAACCGAGGCGCCGCGCCTCGTAGATCGCCTCCACCTTCGAGCGCACGTGCAGCTTGCGGTAGACCCGCTTCACATAGGTCATCACCGTGTGGGGCGAGACCTGCATGAACTGCGCGATCTCGTCGAAGGTGAAACCCTTGGCCGCCAGATGCAGCACGCGCGACTCCTGCTCGGAGAGCGTCATCACATCTTCCTCGACCGCCGTGCCCGGCGTGTGCCGGCCGTGCAGCGCGGCCAGGCGCGGATGGCGCGGGCCGAGCTTGGTGATCAGGCGCCGCGCAATCATCGGGCTGATGGGGCTACCGCCCGCACGCAGGACGCGCAGCTGCTGCGCCAGATCCAGACCCAGCGCGTCCTTGAGCAGGTAGCCCGTGGCGCCCGCCTCGATGCTGGCCAGCACATGCTGCTCGTCGCCGAACACCGAGATGACCACCGCATCGCATTGCGGCCGCACCTGCGCGGCATGGCGGATCAGCTCGATGCCGCTGCCACCTGGCAGGTCCAGGTCGACCAGCAGCACGTCGGGCTGCAGCTGATCGAACATGCGGCGCCCTTGTGGCAGATCGCTGGCGGCGCCGAGCAACTGGATGTCGGGGGCATTCGAGAGTGCCTGCACAAACGCTTCCCGGAAGCGTTGTTGGTCCTCGACGATCAGCACGGAAATTTGCGGCATGGGGACTACTCGTTACTGCTCTCAGCCCATTCTGCGCTGCAGCTCAGTGGCGAACAATGCATTTCTCGGCAGTCGGTCAAAATCACCATCAGTTGCCGGGGGACTCCACGCACTAACGCGCTATTTACTGACCAAGATCAGAGGCCAGCTCGCAGCAATTCCTTGAGAGATCGAATGCGCAAGCTGACATAGGCGGGCCGGCGCCGCAGCGCGTGGCTGGCCTCCGGGCCATGGCGTTTTTCGCTGCGCTCCAGCAGCCACCGTTGCATCCAGACCGTGCGCAGGCCGAGGGCGCGCGCGGACTTCTGGTGGATCAAGGTGTCCTCCACCAGCACGCAATCGCAAGCCCGCAGTTCGCGGCGCGCCAGCACGTGGCGCAGCATGCGTGCATCGGGTTTGCTGCGGTCCTGCCCGAACATGCGCATGTGCTCGAAGGCAATGATGTCCTCGAACACATGCTCAATGCCCAAGGTCTCCAGCACGCGCCGAGCATAGGCAAGGGGCGCATTGGTCAGCAGCAGCTTGCGGCCAGGCAAGCGCGCCAGCAGGACCAGGTCCGCCTTGTGTCCGCGCACACGCGCTTCAAGGCCGGGCAGTGCGTGCGTCTCGCGCAGGAAGTGCACGGCGCTGATGTTGTGGTTCCGCGTGAGGCCCGGCAAGGTGGCGCCATAACGTTGCCAGTAAGCGGCGCGCAAGGCGTTGGCCGCTTCCCTGTCAAGACTGAGGTGCCGCCCTATGTAATCCGTCATCGCCGCGCTGATCGCGCGGAAGATGGGTCGCGCGTCGTGCAGCGTGTTGTCGAGGTCAAAGAGCCAGACGGGATGCTTCTTCAATCAGTACGACCGGATCATGGTTCCGTAAGCCTGCTCGGTCAGGATCTCCAGCAGCATCGCGTGCGGCACGCGACCGTCGATGATGTGCACGGCATTGACGCCGCTCTTGGCCGCGTCGATCGCGCCGGCGATTTTTGGAATCATGCCGCCGCTGATCGTGCCGTCGGCCACCAGCTCGTCGATGCGGCGCGGGGTCAGCTCGGTCAGCAGCTCGCCGTTCTTGTCCAGCACGCCGCGGATGTTCGTCAGCATCAAGAGCTTCTCGGCCTTCAGCACGGTGGCCAGCTTGGCCGCCACCACGTCGGCGTTGATGTTGTAGCTCTCGTTGTGCTCGCCAAAGCCGATGGGGCTGACGACCGGGATGAACTGGTCGTCCTGCAGCGCCTTGACCACACTCGGGTCAATGGAGACGATGTCGCCCACATTGCCCACGTCGTGCTCCTTGGTCGGGTCGTCCTTGTCCATCAGCTTGAGCTTCTTGGCGCGGATCATGCCGCCGTCGCGTCCCGTCAGACCCACGGCCTTGCCGCCCGCGGCGTTGATCAGGCCCACGATGTCCTGCTGCACCTCGCCGGCCAGCACCCACTCGACCACGCTCATGGTCTCTTCGTCCGTCACGCGCATGCCCTGAACGAAGTGTCCCTTCTTGCCGAGCTTGTTGAGTGCGTCCTCGATCTGCGGGCCGCCACCGTGCACCACCACCGGATTCAGGCCCACCAGCTTGAGCAGCACCACGTCCTCGGCAAAGTCCTGCTGCAGCGCCGGGTCGGTCATCGCGTTGCCGCCGTACTTGATGACGATGGTCTTGCCATGGAACTGCCGGATGTAGGGCAGCGCCTGCGAGAGGATCTCGGCCTTCTCGCGCGGGGCGATGTGGGAGATGTCGGTAGCGGTCACGGCGGGCTGAGACATGGCGGGCTCCAGGATCAATTCGAAATGCGCGCGGATTGTAGGATCGCGCCCCATGCAAGCCAGTTCCTATCTGAAACTCTCCGTCGCCGTCGCGCTGACGACCATCGCGCTCAAGGGCGCCGCCTGGTGGTGGACCGGCTCGGTCTCGCTGGCCGCCGACGCGCTCGAGTCGCTCGTCAATCTCGCCGGCGCCGTCTTCGCCCTGGCCATGCTGACCCTGGCCGCCCAGCCGCCTGATGCCGAGCACCCCTACGGCCACCACAAGGCCGAGTTCTTCTCGGGTGGGTTCGAAGGCGTGCTCATCATCGCCGCCGCGCTGGGCATCGGCTGGGGTGCCGTACAGCGCCTGCTTTCGCCGCAGCCGGTCGAGGCGCTGAGCCTGGGCCTCGTCCTCACCTTGGTCAGCACCGCGCTCAACGGCGGCCTGGCCTTTGCGATGCTGCGCAAGGCCCGCGCGCTCAACTCGATGGCGCTGGAAGCCGATGCGCGCCATCTGGTCACCGATGTATGGACCTCCATCGGCGTCGTCGTCGGCTTGATCGGCGTGGCCACGACGGGCTGGCTGTGGCTCGATGCCGCCGTAGCGCTGCTGGTGGCGGCCAACATCCTGCGCGAAGGCGTTCACCTGGTCGCCCGCGCCTCCAGCGGCCTGCTCGACGAAGCCATCGACGCACCTTCGCTCGCCGCCATCCATGCCGTGCTGGCCCGCTTTGCCGCGCAGAGCATCCGCTTCGACCACCTGGCCACGCGCAGCGCCGGCCAGCGCCGCTTCGTGGACCTGCACATGCACGCGCCGGCCGACTGGACCCTGGGCCGCGCCGCCGCCATGCGCGGCGAGGTCGAGGCGGCGCTGCTGCAGGCCGTGCCGGGCTTGCGTGCAACCATCCAGTTACTGCCCACCGACGTGGAGGCGCAATCTTGATCGCCGTCCTGCAGCGCGTGCGCGAGGCCCGCGTCGACATCGCCGGCCAGACCCGCGGCGCGATTGGCGCCGGCCTGCTCGTCCTCGTCTGCGCCGAGCCCATGGACACCGAGGCGCAAGCCGAGAAACTCGTCGACAAGATCCTCAAGCTGCGCATCTTTGCCGACGAGGCCGGCAAGATGAACCGCAGCGTGCAGGACGTGGGCGGAGGCCTGCTGATCGTTTCGCAGTTCACCCTCGCCGCTGACACCTCGGGCGGCAACCGCCCCAGCTTCACCGGCGCCGCGCCGGCCGAGCAGGGCCGCCGGCTGTACGAGCACGTATTGCGTTATGCACGCGGCAGGCACGCCCAGGTGGAACAGGGCGAGTTCGGCGCCGACATGCAGGTCAGCCTCGTCAATGACGGGCCGGTGACGATACCGATGCGGATTTCCTAGGAGCGCCCGCGCCCTTATGGCGCTGGTGCATAAGCATCCTGCGACTCTGTATTGGACGCTGCGGCATGCCCTCTCCCTCTCTAGAGTGCGGCCCATCATGCGTACCTTCACCGCCCTCGCTTCGGCCCTCACTTTCGCCCTGCTGGCCCTGTCCGGCACGGCCCGTGCCGAAAACCTCTCCGCCCCTGCGGCCGACGAGGCGCTTCAGCAAGGTGCCATGGCCTGGGATGTGCGCAGCGCAGCAAGTGCCGCCGGCTTGCCGGGCGCTTTGCAGGTCGAGCCCGCCCTGCTGGATGCCTGGCTCGATCATCACGACCTGGCCGCCCTGCAAGACGCCGTCTCGCGCGCCGGCCTCGATCTTTCGCGCGACGTGGTCGTCTACGGCGAGCCCGGCGATGCCCGCGCGCAAGCCCTGGTCGTATCGCTGCAGGCCCTGAGCCCGGGGCGTGTCCACTGGCTGGTGGGCGGCGCTACCGAATGGGCCATGACAGGCCGCGCCCTGGCGCCGGTTGGCTCGCATCTGCCCGTGCCACAGCGCCTGGTGGCCCTGACCCAGACCGGCGGCCGCATGGCCAGCGCTTCGCTGCGCGGCATGGCGCCTGAGCAGGTTCTCGCCCTGCGCTGAAGTTCGAAGTTAGGGCGTCTCGTCGGTCCAGCGGGCCACGCGGCGCTTGATCTCTTCCTGCAGCGCTCGCACCTCGGCGCTGTTCTTGCACGAACGCGCTTCCCATTCGGGGCTGCGCGCCGGCTTCTTGGCCAGGCGCGCGTGCAGGAGCTTGTCGTCCACCGTCAATTCGAGCACCGGCTGCCCCTGCAGCTCGAAGGCCTTGCCGCGCTCCGACAGCGAGCGCAGATCGCGCAGCGCGCGCTTGAGGTTTTGCAGGGCCTGATCGGGCTTGAACTCGGGCAGCGCGAAAAAATCATCGTTCATGGCCGCTGATTCTCCCGGGTGATGCTTGCGCCCGGTAGCGGGATTCATATACTGTACGTAATTACAGTATTCTGGCCATGCTTCTCCCCGCCCTCCCTGCCGCTCCATCTGCTACAGCCCTGCCGCCCGAGGTCTACCGCGCCGACTGCCTCGACAGCTCGCACGCCGGCCTGCCCAGCGGCCACGCGCAGCTGGATGCCGAGTTGCCCGGCGGCGGCTGGGCCCTGGGCGGGCTCAACGAGATCCTGCTCGACGTGCCCGGCGCGCTCGAATGGCGGCTGCTAACGCCCATGCTCAGCGGCAGGCGCGACAAGCCCCTGCTGCTCATCAACCCGCCGCAGGTGCCGCATCTGCCAGGGCTTCAGGTCGGGCCGCTGTTGTGGATCAACCCGGCTACGCCGCAGCAGGCCTTGTGGGCGACCGAGCAGGCCATCCGCTCGGGCGATGGCGGCGCCGTGCTGGCCTGGTTGCCGGCCCTGCGCGATGCGCGGCCCGAGCAGATCCGCCGGCTGCAGACCCACGCCCTGGCGAGCCGCGTGCCGATCTTCTTGTTCCGCCCGCTGGCCGCGGCCCAGCAATCCTCGCCCGCGCCGCTGCGGCTGCATTTGCGCTGCGCCGAGCCCTGGCAGATCGAGGTCCACATCCTCAAGCGTCGCGGCCCTGCGCACGAGGGCTGGCTGGCACTGGACGCCACGCCGGCCCAGCTCGCGGCCCTGCTGACGCCGCGCATGCGCGCTGCTCGCTTTGTCGTACCCACCCAGCCTGTCGTCCACCATGCACTGGCTCGCCCTGCTGCCCGCGCCCTGCACGGATGAAGACACCGCCCCGACCGACCTGCAAGCGACGGCCTGGCTGGCCTTGCAGTTCAGTCCCCGGGTGGCGCGGCTGGAGGAGGCCGTGGTCCTGGAGGCTGAGGCAAGCTTGCGGCTGTTCGGTGGGGCTAACGCCCTGCTTGAGCGGCTTCGATGCAGTGCCGCACAGGCCGGCCTCAAGCTCGCCCACTCACCCTGGTCGAACAGCAGCCTCGCGGCCCTGGCCTTGCTGCGGTCTGGATCGCTAACGGTCGATCTCGACGCACTTCCCCTCACCGCGCTGACAGCCGTCGCCGAGCACCGGCCCATGCTGGAACGCCTGGGCTGCCGCCGCCTGGCCGATGTGCGCCGCCTGCCGCGCGCGCCCCTGGCCAAGCGCTTCGGCCTGGCCCTGCTGCGCGCACTCGACCAGGCCTATGGCGAAGCGCCCGAGGCGCATGAGTGGCTCACGCTGCCCGAGGGCTTCGAGGCGCGGCTGGAGCTGCCGTTTCGCGTCGAGCACGCCGAGGCCCTGCACCACCATGCACAAGCCCTGCTGCGCCAGCTCTGCGCCTGGCTGGCCGCGCGCCATGCCGGCGTGCAGGGCTTCACCCTCGCCTGGCAGTACGACGCCATGCGGCCTCGCGACAGCGCCAGCGGCGGCGAACTCAAGCTGCACACGGCCGAAGCCACGCGCGACTTTGCCCATCTCTCGCGCCTGCTGGGCGAGCACCTGGCTCTTGCCGCGCTGGAAGCCCCGGCCGGCGAGTTGCGCTTGACGGCCGAGCACGTGATCGCCCTGCACGAGCACAGCGAGAGTCTGCTGAACGATGCTGTTAGCGGCAAGCCGAAGGAAGCGCTGCCCCTGCTGCTGGAGCGGCTCTCGGTACGGCTCGGGCCTGAGCGGGTGCGCTGCGTCCAGCTGCTGGAGGACCATCGCCTCGACGCCATGCAGGCTTGGACAACATGGCCGACCACAGGCAAGACACCCGCGACAAGGCCGCCACCGGGTCCGCAACCGAGCTGGCTGCTCGACCCGCCGCTGCGCCTTTCTGCACGCAACGAACAGCCGCTGCACCACGGCCCGCTGCTGCGCATCACCGGCCCGCATCGCATCGAAACGGGCTGGTGGAACGGCCACCAGGCGCGCGACTATTTCCTCTTCTTCGGCCCTGCCTGCGGCCTCTTGTGGATCTATCACGAGCGGCTCAACACCGACGAGACCGGCTGGTTCCTGCATGGAGTGTTCGCATGAAGAAGAAACACCCCGTGCCTGAATACGCCGAGCTGCACTGCCTCAGCGCCTTCAGCTTCCTGCGCGGCGCCTCCAACCCCGACGAGCTGGTGGAGCGCGCCGAGGAGCTCGGCTACACCGCCCTGGCCCTGACCGACGAATGCTCGCTGGCCGGCGTGGTACGGGCGCTTGTGCAGCTGCGGCGCATGAAAGCCCAGGCGGAGCAGGAAGACCTGCCGCGGCCGCAGCTGCAGTTCATCGTCGGCAGCGAATTCCTGGTGCGAGACGAGGACGACGAGCCGCTCTTCAAGCTCGTGCTGCTGCCTGCCAACATGAACGGTTATGGCAACCTCAGCCAGTTCATCACGCGGCTGCGGCGCGAGAGCCCCAAGGGCACGTATTGCCTGCGCTGGTCACGCCTGAACGCCGCGGCGCTGGACGATTGCCTGGCCCTGCTGGTGCCCGATCGCGCACGCAGCGACGAAGACCTGCTCGCGCAGGCACGCTGGCTACTCGCCCACTTCAGCGGCCGCGCCTGGATCGCGGTGGAGCTGCTGCACGAGGCCGGCGATCCGCGCTGGCTGATGCGTCTTCAAGAACTGTCGGAAGCCACGGCCCTGCCGCTCGTCGCAGCGGGCGATATCCACATGCACCGCCGCTCGCGCAAGGCCTTGCAGGACGTGATGACGGCCACGCGCATCGGCCGGCCCGTGGCGGAGTGCGGTTTCGACCTGCAGCCCAATGCCGAGCGCCATCTGCGCAGCCGCCTGCGCCTGGCCCAGGTTTATCCGCCCCAGCTGCTGGCCGAGACGCTGAAGATCGCCGAGCAGTGCAAATTCTCGCTCGACGAGCTGCGATACCAATACCCGAGCGAGGTCGTGCCCGAGGGCGTCACGCCGATGGACCATTTGCGCCAACTCACGGCAGAGGGCGCGGCCAAGCGCTGGCCGGATGGCGTACCCCAGGAATGGCAAGCGCGTATCGAGCATGAACTCAACCTGATCGAGGAACTCCGCTACGAGCACTTCTTCCTGACCGTGGCCGATGTCGTGAATGAAGCGCGGCGGCTGGAAATCCTCTGCCAGGGCCGCGGGTCAGCAGCCAACAGCCTCGTCTGCTACTGCCTGCACATCACCTCGGTGGACCCGAAGAGCAGCACCATGCTGTTCGAGCGCTTCATCAGCAGGGAGCGCAACGAGCCGCCCGACATCGACGTGGATTTCGAGCATGAGCGGCGCGAGGAGGTCATCCAGTACCTCTACAAGAAATACAGCCGCGAGCGTGCCGCAATCACTGCTGTCGTCACTTGCTACCGGCCCAAGAGCGCGCTGCGCGATGTGGGCAAGGCGCTGGGATTCGACGAGGCCGAGCTGGATCTGCTCGCCAAGGGCCAGAGCCCCTACAGCTCGCGCGTCGATCTTGCACAAGCCCAACCGGACGACCCACGTCTGCAACTGCTGCACGAACTGACGCTGCAGTTGATGGACATGCCGCGCCACCTGAGCCAGCACGTGGGCGGTTTCGTTCTGACCGAGGGGCCGCTCTCGCGCCTCGTGCCCATCGAGAACGCGGCCATGCCCGACCGCAGCGTGATCCAGTGGGACAAGGACGACATCGATGCGCTGAAGTTGATGAAGGTGGATGTGCTCGCGCTCGGCATGCTCTCTTGCCTGCGCCGCAGCTTCGCGCTCTACAAGCAATGGCGCGGCATTGACCACACGCTGGCCAGCGTGCCCCAAGATGACGAACGCACCTACGACATGATCTGTGCGGCTGAGACGGTCGGCGTGTTCCAGATCGAGAGCCGCGCCCAGATGTCCATGCTGCCGCGCTTGAGGCCGCGCAATTACTACGACCTCGTGGTGGAGGTCGCCATCGTGCGGCCCGGGCCCATCGAGGGAGGCATGGTCCACCCCTATCTGAAGAACCGAGCCAAGGTCCGCGCGGGCATTCCCATCGACTATCAAAAGGATCTGAAAGCCGCGCTGGAACGCACGCACGGCATCCCGATCTTCCAGGAGCAGGTCATGCAGGTGGCCATGACCGCCGCCGGTTTCAGCGCCGGCGAGGCCGACCAGTTGCGCCGTGCCATGGCGTCCTGGAAACGCCCTGGCGATCTGCTGAGCTTTTACGAGCGCATCGTCAATAACATGGTCGCCAATGGCTACACCAGCGAGTTTGCCAAGTCCATCTTCGAGATGATCAAGGGCTTCTCTTCCTACGGCTTCCCCGAATCGCACGCCGCCAGCTTTGCCCTGCTGACCTATGTGAGCAGCTGGCTCAAATGCCACGAGCCGGCGATCTTTCTCTGCGCCCTGCTCAACTCGCAGCCGCTGGGCTTCTACTCGCCGAGCCAGCTCGTGCAGGACGCGCGCCGGCACGACGTGGAGGTGCAGCCCGTGGACGTGAGCGAGAGCGATGTGGACAGCAAGCTCGAATCGCTGAGCTGCGTGCGGCTGGGGCTGCGGCTCGTCTCGGGCCTGAGCACCGCAGCGGCCGAACGCATCGTGGCTGCTCGTATCGAACAGCCCTTCAGCCACCCGCAAGACCTGGCCCTGCGTGCCGAGCTGAATCAATCCGACATGCAGCTGCTGGCTGCCGCCGATGCGCTCACGAGCCTGGCCGGCCATCGCCGCCAGCAGGTCTGGCAGGCCAGCGCACTGCAGGCCATGCCGGCCCTGCTGCACGGCAGCCATCACGTCGAGGAGCAGCTCGAACTGCCCGCCGCGCGCGAGGACGAGGAAGTGCTGTGGGACTACGCCTCGACAGGCCTCACGCTGCGCCGTCATCCACTGGCCATCCTGCGGGAGCGCCTGCGCGAGCGCGGCCTGAAGAATGCCGCCGAACTAACGCATTACCCCAGCGGCAGGACGGCCCATGTCTGCGGCATCGTCACCGGCCGCCAGATGCCGCAGACCGCCAAGGGCACGCTCTTCATCACGCTCGAAGACGAGACCGGCAATGTGCAGGTCATCGTCTGGCCCGACATCTACCAGGCCCACCGCCAGACCATCATCCACTCGCGCCTGCTGGCCGTGCACGGCCAATGGCAGCGCGGCGATGGCGGTGTGCAGCACCTGCTGGCGCGGCGCTTCGAGAACCTCACGCCGCTGCTGGGGCGATTGACGACGGAGAGCCGGGATTTCCGCTGAGCGGCAAAGCTAGGGCTTGTCCTTCGTCTCTTCGCGGTCGTAGTAATCCACCTCGGTCTCCCCGCGGAACATCTTGCGCAAATCGCGCGCGCCACGCTTGCCCGCCATGACCATCACCTTCTGCGAGTCCGGGTACTCGCAGGCTTCCAGCTCCACGCGGTTGGACAGCGACAAGTAGCGCATCTCCACCGTCCCCGTGTTGATGATCTGGTGCGCCCCCTCGGCCCCGCCGGTCGGGCAGGCGATCACGTCGTGCTTGCGCAGTGGGTAGCGCTGGTCGCCAAAGCGCAGCTCGCCCTCGCCTTCGAGGATGAGGAACATCTCCTCCTCGCCGTGGTGCGAGTGGAAAGGGCATTGCGACTTGCCCGGCGGCAGCACGGTCAGGTTGTAGCCGAGCTGGCGTGCGCCGATGTGGTCGCTGATCTGGCCGCGGCTCGAGGTGTAGTAACCGTTCTCCTCGACGTCATCGAAGTGGACTTCGTCGAGATTCATGATGGGTTTCATGGCGGGGAGTCTCCTTGCGGAAATGCTAACGCCGCTGGCTACGATGCGGACATGAGCGCTCCACTTTTCCCAATCCTCGAAACCAGCCGCCTGCATCTGCGCGAAATCACGTCGGCCGATGCACCGTCCCTGCTGGCCATCCACGGCGACCCCGAGGTGATGCGCTGGTTCGGCGCCGATCCGATCACCGACCTGACAGGCGCTCAAACGCTGGTCGATCTCTTCGCCGGATGGCGCGCCCTGCCCAACCCCGGCGTGCGCTGGGGGCTCGAGCTCAAGAGCGAACCGGGCCAGTTGATCGGCTCGCTCGGCCTGTTCGGCTGGAACCGTGCCTGGCGCACCTGCACCCTGGGCTATGAGCTGGCCCGCAGCGCGCAAGGCCAGGGGCTGATGCATGAGGCATTGAAAACGGCGCTGGCCTGGGGCTTCCAGGAGATGCGCCTGCACCGCATCTCGGCGCAGATCCATCCGGACAACGCGGCCTCGCTGCGCTCCGCCAAACGCCTGGGTTTTGTCGAAGAAGGCCGGCTGCGCCACGCCGGCTTCTGGGGCATGCGGCATCACGACCTGCTGCAGTTCTCCCTGCTTCGCCACGAATGGAGCGCCGCCTAAACTGCAGCCATGAGTTCGCAGCATCACCAGCAACCCGACTTCATCACCGAGGTCAGGCAGGACCTCTCTGATTGGCGCAAATGGCTGGGCCGCGCGGTGGTGCTCGGGTATGCGGTGCTGGCCGGCCTGGCGGTGGTCGCGTTCACGCACCTGAGCGAGTTCGCGATGAACAGCTTCAACGCGCTGCGCGAATGGCAGCCCTATGCGCCGCTCGTGTGGACGCCGCTGCTGACCGCGCTGATCGTGTGGGTCACGCGCCGCTTTGTGCCGGGCGCGGCGGGCTCGGGCATCCCGCAGGTGATGGCGGCGCTGTCCACGCAGGTGGAGCCGCGGCAGCGCGGCATCTTTGTGTCGGTGAAGCTCGCGCTTTCCAAGATCGTGCTGACGTCGCTGGGCCTGCTCGGCGGCCTGCCGATCGGCCGCGAGGGCCCTTCGGTGCAGATCGCCGCGGGCATCATGCAGCACGCGCGGCGCTGGCTGCCTTCGCGCACGCCGGTCAATCAGCAAGGCCTGCTGGTCGCGGGCGGCGCGGCGGGCATTGCAGCGGCCTTCAATGCGCCGCTGGCGGGCGTGATCTTTGCCATCGAGGAACTCACGCGCAAGATCGAGCACCGCTCCAGCGGCCTGATCATCACGGCCATCGTGCTGGCCGGCCTGGTGGCCGTGGCGGCCTTCGGCAACAACACGTATTTCGGCGTGATCCATGTGCCCAAGCTGGGCTGGGACTACCTGCTGCCGAGCCTGTCGGTGATCGCCGCCTGCGGCCTGCTGGGCGGCCTGTTCTCGCGCCTGCTGCATGCGAGCATCGTCGGCGGCCCGGATCGTTTCAGCGCCTTGCGCGCGAAGCGGCCGGTGGCCTTCGCGGCGGGCTGCGGTTTTGCGGTCGCCGTGATCGGCCTCGTCAGCCACGGCGCCACCTTCGGCAGCGGCTACGACTACACGCGCCACCTGGTCGAAGGCCAGGCCGGCAATCTGCCCCTGCTCTACGTCACGCTGCGCCTCGCGGCCACCTGGATCGCCGTGTGGTCGGGTGTGCCCGGCGGCATCTTCGCGCCCACGCTGGCCATCGGCGCGGGCGTGGGCGCCGACATGGCCGTGCTCACGCACATGGGTAACAGCGCCGGCAGCGCGCCGCTGATCGCCATGGGCATGGCGGCCTTCCTCGCCGCTGTGACGCAGGCGCCGCTGACGGCCTTCATCATCGTGATGGAGATGGTGGACGGCCACGCCATGGTGCTGAGCCTGATGGCCGCGGCGCTGGGCGCGAGCCTGCTCTCGCGCTGGATCAGCGTGCCGCTGTATCCGGCACTGATGCAGGCGCAATTGAAGCGTCTGCCCGAGACCCCATCGTCGTAGACTGAAGCCCTCTCACACGCAAGCAGGAGACACAAGCCATGTCCAAGAAAGATGCCAAGCCCGAAATGCTGGATCTCTTCAGCGCGCTGCCGCCGGGCTTTGTCGACAACCCGCTGACCAAGAGCGTGCGCGCCTCGGCGCAGCAGATCTGGGCGGCCGGCCTGGGTGCTTTTTCCAAGGCGGGCGGCAGCGGCAAGATGTTCGAGTCGCTCGTCAACGAGGGGCTCAAGCTGCAGCAGAAGACGCAGTCCGCCGCGCAGGAAAAGATCGGCACGGTGGCCGACGAACTCGGCGCCAAGGCGCGCAAGCAGTGGAGCCAGCTCGAGTCGCTGTTCGAGCAGCGCGTGCAGCAGGCGCTCAACAGCATGGGCATGCCCACCGTGACCGAGGTGCGCGAGTTGCGCGCGCAGCTCGATGCGCTGAGCGCGGAAGTAGCGGCGCTCAAGGGCAAGCCTGCCGCGAAGCCGCCCACCGCAGCGGCAGCGAAGGCGCCTGCAAAGAAGGCGCCTGCAAAGAAGGCCGCGGCCGCCAAGAAGGCCAGGCCTGCGGCCAAGGCGGCGACGAAGAAAAAGGCGGTCGTGTCGGACTGAATTCGCGACACCCGCAGATCAAGGGCGCCCGAATGGGTGCCCTTTTTCAATCACGCCGGGCAAGCGGGCGTGATCTGCTGCACGTTCGCGCCTCGCAGCCCCGCTGATGGGGGATGCACGACGCAATGCTCTCTGTAAACATAACTTCCATATTCAGCGGCATAGCCGCGGCAATCAGGGAAGTCCAATGAAGAAGCTCATCGCCACCGCCTTGCTCAGCGCCCCGCTGCTGGCCCTGGCCGGCCCCGTCAACCTGCTCGGCAACGGCAG
>FSVW01000287.1_pt1 | contig 32180 bp, 26 predicted proteins | sample 1637551 | NCBI WGS metagenome assembly FSVW01 (sample SAMEA3914814, study PRJEB12502) | metagenome | biome: forest; material: soil | place: USA | collected 2011-09-16 | depth 0.1 m | reverse complement strand
ATGCCCACGAAGTAAGCCGTGGCAATGCCATAACGGTGAATCGCAGCGGCAGCGACGAAGGGCCCGATGAAGAGGCCGACGCGCATCGAGCCGCCCAGCGTGGACAAGGCCCGGGCGCGGAACTCGGGCGGCACCGCCTCGGTCAGGTAGCTCTGCCGCGCCAGGCTGTAGACCGCCTGCGACATGCCGACCATGAAGGCGCCGAGCGCGAACACGCCGAGGTGGCCGGTCGTCGCGCACAGCGCCATCGCCACCATCGACCAGACGGCCGCCGCCACGATCGCCCAGCGCTCGCCGCGGTGCATCGTGATCAGCGAGGCCGGGATGTTGCTGACCAGCGAGCCGATGCCGATCAGGGTGACGATCAGTGCCGCCGTCGGCACCGAGGCGCCGAGATCGCGCGCCGTCAGCGGCACCACCGGCAGGATCGCGCCCTCGCCGATGCCGAACAGCAGGGAAGGGCCGAAGGCCGAGACGGCGATGCTGCGCAGCGAGAAGGGCGTGGACGAAGGGGACGTTGCCGCCGGGCCGGAAGGTGAACTGCTCATGGGGTGGCTTGATCGATGGCGTCGCGAAACGTCCATTCTCCCCGCCCGCGGAGGCCCGACGTTGCCGCGTCTTTACACGGATCGGGCAATGACTTCGTAAGTAATGAATGCTGGCTACGACGAAGGGCTGTGTCGACACATAACGCCTTCCTTCAACGGACATCAACGCACACGTCAGGAGATTCCATGAACTCATTCCCTGTTCGATCCGCAGCCGCAGCAATCTCGGCAGCCGCTGCCACGCTGGCTCTCGGCTTCAGTGCCGGCGCCTCGGCGCATGAAGCGCAGCCCGGCGGCAATGATGGCCGCGTCGTCGTCACCGCCTCGAACGCGCCGACCAACCAGTTGCTGGTCTTCAACCTCGCAGGCAAGCTGCTTGGCGCGATCCCGACCCAGGGCCAGGGCGGCGTCGGCGGCAACGCAGGCGGCATCGCGGCGGCCCACGGCATGGTGGCCGTGGTGAACTTCGGCTCCAACAACGTCACCTTGCTGGAGCGCCGCGATGGCCCGGGCATCTTTCGTGTCGAGAAGGTCATCCCGACGCATGGCAGCCCGGTCAGCGTCGCGTTCGGCGAGGACCATCTCTATGTGATGACGGCCACGCAGGTCGAGTCCCATGCGATCAGCCCGCGCGGCGTCGCGGCCTCGGCCGATGGCGTCGCGCAGCTGCTGCATGCCGACGGCTCGGCAGGTCAGGTCGGCGTCGTCAAGGGCGAACTGATCCTGACCGAGAAAAGCAACGCGGTCGAACGCGTGCGGCTCGACGCCTGGGGTGCCGTCACCGGCGCGGCGGCCATGGTGGCCGACATTCCCGCCAATATCGATACGCCGCTGGGCCTGGCCACGCGCGGCAACGAGGCCTGGGTGACGCTCGCCCATGCAGACGAGATCAGTCTGGTGCGCAATGACCACGTGCTGACGACCACGCCCTCGGTCACGCAGCACGCGCCCTGCTGGCTGGCGCTGGACGGGCCCTTCCTGTTCTCGTCCAACTCGCCCAGCATGACGATCTCGCGTTATGCGGTCTACGGCCAGCGGATCGTTCAGGACGCAGCCGTCGTCGCCCGGCTCAACGGCGCGCCGACCGACATCGTCTACCACCACGGCATCGCTGCGGTGATCGATGCCGGCAGCGGCGTTTCGCACGTGTCGATCTTCAACGTCGACGAAGACGGCAACCTGGCGCTGCGTGGCCTGGCAACCCTGCCTAGCACCAGCACCAATGGGGTCGCCATCGTCGAGGACGAGGACCGGCGCTGAGTCGGCCGCGACGAGGGTCGCAGGCCTAACTGCGAAAGTCGGCTGACCGCGCCACCACCTGTCGGATCTCGTCCATCAAGGCCCGCGCGCCCGGTGAAGGGAAGCAGCCTTCGCGCTGCGTGAGGCCGATCTGGCGGCGCGTCAGCGCGAGCGGAAAGTCGAGCACGACCAGGCTGCCGTCGCGGATCTCGTAGCGCAATTGATGGGCGGAGATCGCGGTCACCATGTCGCTCTCGATCAGCAGGCCGCGCAGCACAGCCAGGTCGCCGGTTTCCACCGCGGGGATCGGCGGCGCCTGGCGCGCGGCGGAGAAGAACTGTTCAAGCAGTTCGCGCGAGGGCGCGCCGTGGCGCGAGAGCACCCAGCGCGCCTGTTGCAAGGCCTTGAAGTCGATGCGCTTCAGTTTCGTCAGCGGATGGCCGGCGCGGGTGATGATCGAGATCTGGTCCTCGAAGACCGGCTCCTGCTGCAGCTCTCGGGTCTCGGCCTCGGTGCGCAGCGCGCCGAGGATGAAATCGATGTCGCCGCTGCGCAGCGAGGCGGCCAGCGCGTCGTAAGGGCTCTCCACCGTGGCGATGTGCAGGCCCGGGTGCCTGGCGCAGATGGCGGCGATCGCCAGCGGCAGGATCTGCGTGCGGCCCAGCGGAAGCGCGCCGATGTTGACGCTGCCTTGCAGCACGCCCTCGCTGGCCGCGATGTCCGGCAGGATATGACGCAGCTCGGCCAGCACCCGCTTGAAATAGAAGGCAACGATCTCGCCCGCCAGCGTCGGCATCAGGCCGCGCGCGGAGCGTTCGAACAGCGGCACGCCGAGCCGCGTCTCCAGGTCCTTCAGCGCAGCGCTGACGGCCGGCTGCGTGATGCCGAACTCGCGCGCCACGGCCGGCATGTTGCGCTTCTCGGCCAGGGTGGCGACCACGGCGAGCCGACGGCCGTTGAGGATCGACGCGAACAACGAATGCGCGTCGGCTGCGCTGCCGATGCCGCCGCGGCTAACCAGCTGCGAGCGTGCGGCCTCGAACTCCTGCTCGATCCGCCGCGCCCGCACCAGCGCCAATTGCCCATAGGTATTGAGCACCGTGCCCCGCGCATGGCGTTCGAACAAGGGCCGGCCGAGCGCGCCTTCCAGCTCGGCGATCGAGCGGGTGACGGCCGACGACACGCGGAACAGGCCTTCCGCCGCCGCGGCGATGCTGCCGGCCGCCGCCACTGCCGACAGGGCGCGCAGGTGGCGCAGGTTGATGTCGAGCGCGGCGCTGCCGTGGCTCGCTGGCTTGTCTTTGCCGATCACTTTTGCGCGTGTCGCGCTCGCTGTTTTCATTCGCATGTCTCGCCGGGGCGAGCATAGCCCTGCGCCCGCATGAGGACCAGGTCGATAAGAAAGTGTGAGGCCACAGCAAGGCGAACTCACGCCGCGCCGGGCTGGCCGCGGCCACACTGCCGAGCATCAGAAAACAGACGGAGACAGCTTGTGAACTCGGCCAGCAGAACTGAAAAAATCAAGGTGGACGTCAAGGCGTTCATCGACCAGCGGGCCATGGGTTCGATGCAGTGGTTGCTGCTCGGTCTATGTTTCCTCATCGTGGCGCTGGACGGCATGGACGTCGCCATCATGGGCTTTCTCGCCCCGTCGATCCTGCAGGAGTGGAGCGTCTCGCGCGCCGCCTTCGGCATCGTGATGAGCTCGGCGCCCTTCGGCCTGGTGATCGGCGCGCTGCTGGCCGGGCCGGCCTCGGACCGCATCGGCCGCAAGACGGTGCTGATCGGCTCGGTCTTCCTGTTCGGTCTCTTCACCGTGGCCAGTGCCTATGCGGGCAATCTGAGCGAACTGGCGCTGCTGCGGCTCTTGACCGGCGTGGGTCTCGGCGCGGCAATGCCGAACTCGACGACCCTGCTGTCCGAGTACTTGCCGCAGCGCTCGCGATCCCTGCTGATTGCGGTGATGTTCACCGGCTTCAACCTCGGCTCGGGCGTGGTCGGCTTCATCGCCGCGGCCTTGATTCCAGCGCACGGATGGCGCTCGGTCTTGCTGTTAGGTGGCGCGTTGCCGCTGGTGTTGGTGCCGGTGCTGCTGATGCTGCTGCCGGAGTCCGCTCGCTTCATGGTCGTGCGCAAGATCGCTGCCGAGAAAATCGCCCGCGTGCTGGGCCGCGTCTGCCGCACCAGCTTCGCCCCGGGCACGCAGTTCTTCGCGCCGGAGCCGCCGGTGCAGGCCGACCGCAAGTCCATCGGCGTGCTCTTCAGCAGGGGCTACGGCTTGATGACCGGCGCGCTTTGGGTGACCTACTTCATGGGCCTGATGGTCATCTATCTGCTGACCGGCTGGCTGCCCACCTTGATCAAGGACGCCGGGCTGCCGATCTCGCAGGCCGCGACGATCACGGCGATGTTCCAGATCGGCGGCACCGTCGGCGCGATCCTGGTCGGCTTGGCAATGGACAAGAAGGCGCCGACGAAGGTGATCGGCGCGGCCTACGCAGCCGGTGCGGTCTGCATCCTGGCGCTGGGCCTGGGCGGCGCGCTTTCGGGCTCGCTGACCCTGCTGGTCACGGCGGCAGGCTTTTGCATGAGCGGCGCGCAGACGGGGCTGAATGCCTTCGCTCCCAACTGCTACCCGACGGTCGCCCGTGCCACCGGCGTCAGCTGGATGCTGGGCATGGGCCGCTTCGGTAGCATCACCGGCTCGATGGTCGGTGGCGTGCTGCTCTCGCTCGGCTGGGGATTCGGCGCGATCATCTCGCTGCTCGCCGTGCCTGCCATCCTGGCTGGCCTGGCCGTGCAAAAAGCGCGGCGTGCCGAGGAGCTTGAGTCACCTGCCGTCACCGGCAAACCTGCTCTCGGAAGCCATTGAAGTAACCCGTTAGCTAGCAGGACGCAGCATGGCAACCATCGTCGGCGGCATCGCCGCCTCGCACACCCCCACCATTGGCTTCGCCTTCGATCGCGACAAGCGCGACGACCCGGTCTGGGCGCCGATCTTCACCGCCTTCGAGCCGGTGCAGGCCTGGCTGCAGGGCAAGAAGCCGGACGTGCTGCTGTTCATCTACAACGACCACATCACCTCCTTCTTCTTCGATCACTATTCGGCCTTTGCGCTGGGTACTGGCGAGCGTTGGGTGCCGGCGGATGAAGGCGGCGGCGCGCGCAACCTGCCGGCGATCGAAGGCGATCCAGCCTTCGCCGCCCACTTGGGCCGCTCGCTGATGGCTGACGAGTTCGACCTGTCCTTCTTCCAGCAGCGCGCGCTCGACCACGGCTGCTTCTCGCCGCTTTCGGTGATGGCGCCGCATGACGGCAAGACTTGGCCCCATCGGCTGGTGCCCTTGCAGATCGGCGTGCTGCATTTCCCGATCCCGACCGCGCGCCGCTGCTTCAGGCTGGGCCAGGCGCTTCGTCGCGCGATCGAGAGCTATCCGCCGGACATCAGGGTTGCGATCGTCGCCACTGGCGGGCTCTCGCATCAGGTGCATGGCGAGCGCGCCGGCTTCAACAACACCGAATGGGACCAGCGCTTCCTCGACCTGTTCGAGACTGATCCCGAGCAGTTGACGAAGCTGACGCATGCCGAGTATGCAGAGCTGGGTGGCATGGAGGGCACCGAGGTCATCATGTGGCTGGTGATGCGCGGCGCTCTTGCCCACAAGGTGAACTGCCTGCACCGGACCTACTACCTGCCGTCGATGGCCGGCATCGCCACGGCGATCTATGAAAACGCCGAGGCCACGCCACATGAGGCGGGGCGTGCCGACGAGCAACTGGCCGGCATCGAGAAATTGCCCGGCACCTATCCGTTCACGATCGAGCGAGGCGTGCAGCGTTACCGGATCAACCGCTTCCTGCACGACCTCGTGCTCCCCGAGCATCGCGCCGCCTTCATCGCCGATCCGGAGGCCGCTTTCGAACGCTCGGCCTTGAGCGAGGAGGAGCGCGAGCTGATCCGCCGCCGCGACTGGCGCGGGCTGATCCACTACGGCGCGATCTTCTTCGTGCTCGAAAAGCTCGGCGCCGTGACTGGCGTGTCCAACCTGCACATCTACGCCGCCATGCGCGGCGAGACGCTGGAAGCCTTCCAGGCAACCCGCAACACCAAGGCCCTGTATTCGGTGGCCGGCAAGGACGCCGGCGCACTGGCCTGGGATCCTGCCCAAACAGGCAAGACCTGACCCTTTATTTTTGACAATAAGTCGATGACGACGAGGAGACGACCCCGATGAAGACCAAGATCATGAGCCTGGCCGCGCTGGCAATCCTGGGCACAGCCGCCCTGACCGCGCAGGCGCAGAACGTGACGATCTACGGCCTGCTCGACCAGGAGGTGGAGCATCTGAACAATGTCGGCGCCAGCGCTGCGAGTCTTACGCGGCTACCCGGCCTGGCCGGCACCTTTCCCTCGCGCCTGGGATTCCGCGGCAGCGAGGACCTGGGCGACGGGCTGAAAGCCGTCTTCGCGCTGGAAATGGGCATGGGGCTGGATTCCGGCACGCTGAACCAGGGCGGCCGTGCCTGGGGCCGCCAGGCCTTCGTCGGGCTTACCGGCCCCTGGGGTGCCGTCACGCTGGGCCGCCAGTATTCGATGCTGTTCTGGTCGCAGCTCGATGCCGACATCCTCGGCCCCAACGGCTTCGGATCCGGTTCACTGGACAGTTACTTGCCCAACGCGCGGGTGGACAACACGATCGCCTACCGCGGCACCTTCAGCGGCCTGACCGTCGGCGGCACCTTCAGCTTCGGCCGTGATTCGGTGAACGCCGGCCCCAGCCCTTCGGGGACAAACTGCGCGGGCGAGAACGCCGCCGATACGTCTGCATGCCGCGAATGGTCGGCGATGGCCAAGTACGACACGGCGAACTGGGGTGTGGTCGCCGCGGTCGACGAGATCCGCGGCGGCGCCGGCGCCTTTGCGGGCCTGACGCTCAGCTCGATGAAGGACCGCCGCTCGACCGTCGCCGGCTGGGCCAAATTCGGCCCCGACTTCAAGCTCGGCGCCGGCCTGATCGCCCGCAAGAACGATGGCAGCGCAACCACGCCAAAAAGCAATCTCTGGTACCTCGGTGCGAGCTACAACCTGACCCCCGGCTTCATCGTCGACGGCGAGGTCTTCAAGCTTGACTACAAGGCGAGCGCCAACCAGGCGACGCTGTTCGCGCTGCGCGGCACCTACCAGTTCAGCAAGCGCACGGCGGTCTATGCGATGGCCGGCGAGATCGCGAACGACGGCACCCTGACGCTCGGCGTCAGCAATGCCGCGGCGGGCGCTACGCCTGTCGCCGGCGGCTCGCAGACCGGCCTGGCCGCGGGTATTCGCCACGCCTTCTGAGCGGGCGGATTGTTGTAAGGTAGTCGCCATGATCCTCAAGGGCATCTCGTCGATGGCGACCCAGGCGCTGCTGGCCGAACTGGTGGCTGCCTGGACGCAAGAGACTGGCGTGGCCCTGGCCTTCGAATCCGTCGGCGGCGTCGATGCTGCCCGGCGCGTGCAGGACGGCGAGGTGTTCGATCTGGTCGTTCTGGCCGAGGAAGCAATCAACGTGCTGGCAGAAGCCGGCCTCCTGCAAGCAGACAGCCGCGTGGCCATCGCCGCTTCCAGCGTCGCCATCGCGGTGCCTGCCGGCGCGGCGCGTCCTGATGTCAGTTCGGAAGAGGCGTTACGTGATGCGGTGCTTGCGGCCCGGCAGATCGCCTATTCCACCGGGCCGAGCGGCAAGGCGGTGCTCCAACTCTTTGAGCGATGGGGCATGAACGGGATCCTGGCGGACAAGCTGCTGCAAGCCCGGCCCGGCGTGCCGGTCGCCTGGCTTCTGGCCGAATCGCAAGCCGATCTGGGTTTCCAGCAGCTCAGCGAGATGCAGGGCAGGCCGGGCATTGCGCTGCTGGGCGGCATGCCACCGGGCCTGGAGATCGTGACCCGTTTCTTCGGCGCGGTCGGCAGCGATTCCACGCAAAAAGAGGCCGCTCGCACGGCGCTGGCATTCATGGCCTCGCCCGAGCGGGGCGAGATCGTCGAGCGCCAGGGGATGGCCAGGGCAACACCCACAAAACTCAGCTAACGATGATCATCGACGTACACGGCCACTACACCACCGCACCGCCTGCGCTCGGCGCCTGGCGAGACCTGCAGATCGCGGGCCTGACGAATCCTTCGCAGACGCCATCGCCTGCCTCGCTGCGGATCAGCGACGATGAGTTGCGTGAGTCGATCGAGACCAATCAGCTGAAGAAGATGGAAGAGCGGGGCAGCGACCTCACGATCTTCAGCCCGCGTGCCAGCTTCATGGCCCACCACATCGGCAGCTTCGATACGTCGGCCACCTGGGCGGCGATCTGCAACGAGCTGTGCTACCGCGTCGCCGAGCTGTTCCCGGAACGTTTCGTCGGCGCGGCGATGCTGCCGCAGTCGCCCGGTGTCGACCCGGCCACCTGCATCCCCGAGGTGGAACGCTGCGTGCGCGACTACGGTTTCGTCGGCATCAACTTGAACCCCGATCCTTCCGGCGGCCACTGGACCAGCCCGCCGCTGACTGACCGGCACTGGTATCCGATCTACGAAAAGATGGTCGAGCTGGACATCCCGGCGATGGTCCATGTCAGCACCAGCTGCAATGCCTGCTTCCACACGACTGGCGCCCACTACCTGAACGCTGACACGACCGCCTTCATGCAGTGTCTGCAGGGGGACCTGTTCAAGGACTTTCCGACCTTGAAGTTCCTGATCCCGCATGGCGGCGGCGCGGTGCCTTATCACTGGGGCCGTTTCCGCGGCCTGGCGCAGGAGATGAAGAAGCCGCTGCTGCAGGACCACCTGCTGAACAACATCTTCTTTGACACCTGCGTCTACCACCAGCCGGGCATCGACCTGCTGACGAAGGTGATCCCGGTGAAGAACGTGTTGTTCGCCTCCGAGATGATCGGAGCGGTGCGCGGCATCGACCCCGAGACCGGCCATCCGTATGACGATACCAAGCGCTATATCGATGCGGCGTCAGTGCTGAGCGAGGCGGACCGAGCTCAGATCTACGAAGGCAACGCGCGCCGAGTGTTTCCGCGCTTGGATGCGAAGCTCAGGGCGCGTGGCCTTTAGGCAAATCGATCGACTCACTGAATGGATACTTGAATCATGTACGAGCTGGGCGTCGTCTATCGCAACATCAACCGGGCCGACCGCGCGGCTACCGAGCGCCTCGCCGCCTTCGGCTCGGCAACCATCCACGAAGCGATGGGCCGGGTCGGTTTGCTGAAGCCCTACATGCGGCCGATCTACGCCGGCGCGCAGGTGTCGGGCACGGCGGTGACAGTGTTGCTCCAGCCGGGTGACAACTGGATGCTGCACGTGGCGGCCGAGCAGATCCAGCCGGGCGATATCGTCGTCGCGGCCGTTACGGCCGAGTGCACCGACGGCTATTTCGGCGACCTGCTGGCCACCTCCTTTCTCGCGCGGGGCGCGAAGGCGCTCGTGATCGACGCGGGCGTGCGCGACGTGAAGACGCTGGGCGAAATGGGCTTCCCGGTCTGGAGCCGTGCGATCTCGGCCAGGGGCACGATCAAGGCAACGCTCGGCTCGGTGAACATCCCGGTCGTCTGCGCCGGCATGTGGGTGACGCCGGGCGACGTGATCGTGGCCGACGACGACGGCATTGTCTGCGTGCCGGCCGCGCGGGCGGTGGCTGCTGCCAATGCCGCCGCGGCGCGCGAGGCGCTGGAAGGGGAGAAGCGCGCGAAGCTGGCCAGCGGCATGCTGGGTCTGGACATGTATTCGATGCGCGGGCCGCTGGAAAAAGCCGGCCTCAAGTACATCGACTGAAGCGCTGGCTCTTCAGGGCACGAACAGCTCCGCACAATGCCCGGCCTGTGCCGGTGCATCGGCGATCACGCCGCCGCGGGCGACGCATTGGCTGGGCGGCAGCGGCGTGCGCTGCTCGACGTGGCGCACCAGCAGGTCGAAGGCGCGCTGCGCGTGGGGCTCGATCAGTTCCAGCTGCGCGAAGGTGTCCTTGTAGGTTTCGATGTGGTTGCCGTTCTGGATCTCGTAGAGGCGGTACGGCGGATCGCGGTCTTCGCGGCCTCGGCCGTGTGGGCGGCTGTGGTCGTCATCATCGCGGTCGGCAGCCTCGGCAACGGCTCGCGCATAAGCGCGCGCATGGTGGTCGATCGGCAACAGCGCGTCCATCGTGCCGGCCACGGTGATCAACGGTCGACGGATCTTGCCCGTGGTCGCGAAGTCGGCGAGCTTGTCGCCGACGTCGGAGGCCGACAGTCGCGCCAGGTAGTTGTAGTTGCCCGGGCCCGAGACGTAGGTGTCGTAGCCGGAGTCGAGCCTCTTCTGCCATTGGCATTGCGTGACTTCCCAGAACGAGGCCGAGTAGTTGCCCCAGAGCGATGCGGCGCCGGCGACGATGTCGGGTGGATAGCCGGCAGCCTGGATGTTCTTAGCGGCGGTGCTGGTCGGGGAGCGGCCGGAGGCGACGTAGTCCGGGAAGTTGAGCACGGCGGCCGGCAGATCGGTCAGCAGGTTCGGCGCATGGGCGTCGACGAAGGTGCCCTCCCAGTCGACGCCGCCGTCGAAGTATTCGGGCGCCGACTCGATCGCGCGGCGCACCTGGTAGCCGCCATTCGAGGTGCCGACTGCGTAGGTCGCGCGCGGCTTGTGGCCGTAGCGGGCCTGCACGCCGCGGCGCGCCGCGTCGGCGGCCATGACCATGAAGTCGCGCCAGCGGCTGAACTGCTGGCCGGTGTCGTTGTCGTAGAAGTGGACGAACAGCGGCGAGTCCGGATTGAGCCGGCAGGCCAGCGGGTCGGCCGCGGTGCTGAATTGCAGGTTGAGCACGCCCTTGTTCTGCGAGGCGTAGGCATAACCCTTTTGCACGACGTAGTCGCTCCAGGCGAAGTCGCCGTTGAATTCGCTGCGTGTGCCCGAGGCGCCGGCCACAACGAGGCTGCCGTTCCAGTCAGTGGGCAGGCGCAAGAGGAAGCGACCCTGGCTGGTCGGATCGGCTGCGAAGCGAGCCTGGATCTGCAGGCCCGGCACCGCGCGGGTGATCGGCGTCTTGCTGGCCGCGTTCGGCGCGATCGTCGCGCGGTCGGTCTGCGGCGTGAAGGCGAAAGCGGGCAGGCCGGGCAAGGAGTTGTTGGCTGGCGTGGTGTTCGGGTTGTTGGTCGTGAGATCCGGGCTTTCGACGCAGGTGGCGTCGGTGAGCTGGCTTGAGAGCTGGCGCAGCAGCTTGTCGCAAGGGCTGGCCTCGGCCATCGCCAGGCCGGGAAGCAGGGCGCTCAGCGCGCTCAGAATCAACGTTATGCCGATGGATTTCCGCATGGTCAGTCTCCTTCTTGATGGCTTGCGCTGCGCCCGGGCCCGCTTGGGCCCGGGGACGCGCGCAAGCCGGGAGACTACGCCTACGGCAACGCGCGTGCCAGCGCCGCCGCGTTGATCACGCCGAGGCCCGACCCCTGGTCGTAGCCGCCCACACCCTTGTAGAACCAGTTGTCGCCGGCGGTGATGTCGACGAATCCGAGCGGCCTGCGCGTCAGCATCTGCAGCATCTTCAGTCCATAGAGTTGAGGATGAAGCAGGCCCAGGCGCGAGCCCTTGGACTGGGCGATCAGCGAGAAGATGCCGTTGAGCTGCGGTGCCGAGAAGCTGGTGCCGCCCCAACCCGCGCTCCAGCCGCCGTCCTCGGTGGAATTGAGCAGGTAGCCGGTGTACCAGTCGGCGTTGAGCGAGAGGTCCGGCACGTTGCGGCCGCGGAAGTTGGCCGGCAAGGTGGTCAGGTGCTGCTGCTGGCTCATGTCCGGCGAATTCGGGTAGTAGATCCACTGCTGGTTGGGCTCGGTCCGGCGGATGCCGGGCGTCAGCAGTTGGTAGGCCGGGGTTGGCCAGTAGATGCTGACACCGCCGCCGCCGCCGCCGGAGAAGTAGTAATCCATCATGCTCGGACCATAGTTCGCCACCAGGTAGGGGTTCCAATAGTCCTCGCCCCAGACCTGCTCGGTCGCGACGTGGACGACGCCGTGCTTGGCCTGGATGTCGGCCGGCACCGTGGTACCACCGGCCGCGACGATGTAAGGATCCGAAGCTGGCGAGTCCACGGTCAGGATCTTCGAGAAGTTGGGATAGGGCTGGTTGGTATTGGTGTCGTAGGCGCCGTCGTCGCCGCTGGCGGCGAAGGTGGAGATGCCCTGCGCTGCCGCTTCCGCCATGACCTGGTGAATGACCTCGAACTCCGCCAGAGTGTCGTTCGAGATGCCCGGTACTTCGAAGTTGTAGATCTCCGATCCGCCCCAGCTGACCGAGAGCGTGTCGGCGACGTTGTCCGACACGGCCTTGTAGAACACGTCGATGAAGCCCGCGTCGGTGTTCGGCGCGTCATAGACGACGATCTTGGCGCCCGGTGCGAGGCCGCCGGACTGTTCGACGTCCAGGCTCGTCTCGCCCGAGCCTGCGTCCGACGACAGCTCGCCGCCGCCGTCCACGTGCACCTGCGTGATCCGGTTCGGCTTGACGCTCAAGCCGATCTGGCTCCAGTACTGGTAGGCGTCGTCAGGGATGAAGTTGGCCAGGGTGACGATGCCGACCGTCATGCCCTTGCCGGTGATGCCCTGGGCATAGAGCGGATTGACGCCGTAGTTGTTGGCCACGTCGCCGGTCGTGAAGCTCCCGGGCACGCCGGTGGCGGTGCTGTTGCCACTCGGCATGACGACATTCGGCATCTTCTCGCCGAGGGCTGCGCGCCGGGTTTTCGCATTGGTCGAATGCGGCCGGAAAGCAGCTGACTCCGTGCTCAGCCCGGCCACGTACAGCACCAGGTCCTGCAGGGTGGAGGGCGGCGTGGGCCGCCGGTCCGGACGATGAAAGTGGCGGCCGCGCCGGTCGACGTAGTCGTGCATCGTGGTCGCGAAGACCTGGCTGAACTGGTCGGCCGTGCCGGTGGCGCTGATCACGAGGTTGTTGCCGTAGACCTCGTTGACCGTGATGCCCTGGTGCTGCAGATAGTCGGTCACCCGCTTGATCTGGGCGTTGGACGGAGCGAAGCGCTGGCGGAACTGCGCGACGCTGAGGAATTTGCGGAAGTTCGGGCTGCCGGGCGTGACCGTGCTGGCGATGAACAGGTCCAGCGCCTCGGGGTTCTGCACCTTGAGGACGATGGACACCGTCATCGGTGTTGCCGGTGCCGTTGTTCCGCCATCGAGCGGCGTCGCATTCGACGGCTGCAGTGGCGAAGCGTAGGAAGCACCGGCCGCGACCAGAGCGGCGGCGAGGGCGAGGCGCGTCAGCGCGCGGGATGCAATCTTGACGGGCATGCGACAGACTCCTGTTGAGAGAACACCAGACGCCGCCGGGGATGGAGCGGCGAGGCCGATCTACTCTATGAAGCCGCCGCCCACGGGTGAAAGGTGTTTTCCCTAGAGCTTCCGTTCGCAACAGGACGGGTCTGGTCAGCCGGCGGTCAGGTCCTCCGGCATAACGCATTAGCCAAGCGTTCTATGCAACGCGTTGCGCCACTGCCGCGCGCAGATGCATCATGCTGGCAGCCAGGCGCTGTTCGATATCGGTCGCCGAGGCGATCTCCTCGGCGAAGGGTTCGAACGAGCACAGGCCGCGATAGCCAGCGGCCAGCAGATAGCGGATCTGCTCGGCATTGCCCAGGCGATCGGCAGCGCCGACCAGCACGCGGTGGGCGTCGCGCATCTGGCCGACTGGCAAGGCCGGATCCTCGACGCCCGAGATGTGGATCAGGCCGGTCAGCTCGGGGAAGAACAGGCCCTCGCCCGCGAGGTGGTGGTGGAAGGTGTCGTGCACGAGCTTGAAGGTCGGCTGGTCGTCGGAAGACTGGCCTAACTCCCGAATCGCGCTGACCGCCTGCGACTTGCGGCGGACCGCGCATTCCTCGAAGCCCAGCGGCTCGATCAGGCCGACCACGCCGGCGTCGTCGAGCACGGGCTTGAGTTGCCGCAGCGCGTGGACCAGGTCGGCGTGCCGCTGCTCGGCACTGCGTGCATCCTTGCGGCTGTTGGTCGGGCACAGCACCAGCGCTTCGGCGCCGCAGTCGGCGGCATAGCGGACCAGCGCGGCCGCCTCGTCGGCGCGAGTGGCGTCGAACTGCTCGAAGCGCTGAAGTGCGTTGATCGAGCGGATCGTCAGCCCGAAGTCGCGGGCGATGGCGCCGATTTCGTCGGCGGGCGTACCGTCGATCATCTCGACCTCGGACAGGTCGTTGCGGATCTCGATCGCGCTGACCTCGAGCCGGCGGGCGAGGGCTGCGAAATCGGCGAAGGACATGCGCGGTGCGCTGATGCGGTTGATGGCGAACTGGAGGGCGGCGGTCATCGGGTTACTCCGTGGTTGAAATTCATTTCTATTACATTAAACATTAGAAATGGCTTTTCAAAAACAAGTTTGAACCCTATAGTCAGCCCGACACCACGGCGCGGCAGCCTGGATCTCCTGCGTCGCCTGTTTGCTCACTAGCCATCTTTTCCATTCCTGACATCACATCCGAAGAGGATCAGCACTCCATGAAGAACGTCGCAGTCTTTGGCGCCGGCCGCATCGGCCGCATCCATTCGTCGAACCTGGCCGCGCTGCCCGGCGTGAAGCTGAAATATGTCAGCGATCCGATGCCCGGTGCGGCGGCCGACCTGGCTCAGTTGCACGGCGCCGAGGTCGCCGAGATCGATGCCGTGTTCGCCGACAAGAGCGTGGACGCGGTGGCGATCTGCTCGTCCACCAGCACGCACAGCGACCTGATCACCCGCGCCGCCGCCGCCGGCAAGCACATCTTCTGCGAGAAGCCGGTTGACCTCTCGGTGCCTCGCGCCAAGGCCTGCGCAGACGCCGTCAAGGCCGCCAACGTGGCCTGCATGATCGGCTTCCAGCGCCGCTTCGACCCGACCTTCAACGACGCTTCGCGCCGCCTGGCCGCCGGCGAGATCGGCAAGCCGGAGATGCTCATCATCACCAGCCGCGACCCTGGCGCGCCGCCGGTCGACTACATCAAGGCCTCGGGCGGCATCTTCCGCGACATGCTGATCCATGACCTCGACGTGTTCCGCTGGATCCTCTGCGCCGATGGCGACGAGGCCGCCTGGCTCAGCGCCACCGGCTCGGTGCTGACCGACCCGGAGCTCGAAGGCCTGGACTGGGACAGCACTGCTGTCACGATCCGCACGCACAAGGGCCGCATCTGCCAGATCAATACGACGCGCCGCGCCGCCTACGGCTATGACCAGCGCTTCGAGGTGCTCGGCTCGGCCGGCCTGCTGCAATGCTCGAACCAGACGCCGACTGGCGTGGTCCAGTGGGACGCCACCGGCATCCGCGGCGACAAGCCCGAGGCCTTCTTCCTGCAGCGCTACGCCGCCGCCTATCGGCTGGAGATCACGCACTTCTTCGAATGCCTGCAAAGCGGCAAGCCCTTCAAGACCACGGTGGCCGATGGCGTGGCCGCTCAGATCCTGGCCGACGCGGCGAGCGAGAGCGCGAAGTCCGGCCAGCCGGTCTCCTTCTGATCCGGTTTCGAAAACTACAAAGAGACAAGTCTATGAGCACAGCCCACCCTTCCCAGCCGCTGCGCGTCGGCATCGCCGGCCTCGGCCGCCTCGGCGCCCGCCATGCCCAGGCGCTGGCCTACGGCACGCGCCATTGCACGTTGGTTGCGGCTTGCAGCCCAGTGGCGGCTGAACGCGCGTATGCGGCCGAGCAGTGCGGCGTGACGAAGCTGTACGAGCAGTACGAAGACATGCTGGCCGACCCGGAGATCGATGCCGTCGCGCTGGTCACGCCGACCTCGCTGCACGCGAACCAGACGATCGCCGCGCTGCGCGCTGGCAAGCATGTCTTCGTCGAGAAGCCGCTGGCGCTGAACGTCGAGGATTGCGAGGCCGTGCTGAAGGTCGCGAAGGAACACCCGAAGCAGATCGCCATGGTCGGCTTCGTGCGGCGCTTCGACCCGCACTACGTGGCCGCGCAGCAGTCGATCGCCAATGGCGAGATCGGCCGACCCTTCATCATCAATTCGCAGACCTGCGACATGAACGATCCGGACGGCTTCTTCGTCCGCTTCTCCGCCACCTCGGGCGGCATCTTCATGGACGTCAGCATCCACGACGTCGACCTCGCCCGCTGGATGCTCGGCAAGCCGCGCGCGCTGCGCGTGTTCGCCTCCGGCACAACGGCGCTGCACCCGGCGCTGGCCGAGTTCGGCGACGTGGACAACGGCCTGTCGATGATCGAGTTCGAGGGCGGCGCGCGGGCGGTGCTCTATGCCTCGCGCACGGCAGCGCATGGCCACGAAACCACCACCGAGATCATCGGCACCGCCGGCAAGCTGCAGGTCGGCCTGCATGCGGCGCGCGACCGCATCGTGCGCAGCGACGTACAAGGCGTGCGTCATGCGGTGCTGAAGGACTTCTACGAGCGCTTCGAAGCGGCCTTCCAGGCCGAGATCGCGGCTTTCGTGGCGGCCTGCCGGGGAGAGAAGCCACTGACCCTGGAACTGGAGGATGCGCTGGAAGCCACCCGCATCGGCCTGGCGCTCACGCAGTCCTACCGCACGGGCCAGCCGGTCGAGCTCGGTTGAGCCGCGCTGCGTCGCCTGTCATTCGTCACCATCATTCGTCAGCGCCTGGATTCAGGCTCTTCGTCCAGCGCCTGGCTTTCCTCGGACCAGGCGGCGTGGCAGAGCGCGCAGAAGAAGCGCCGCGAGCCTTTGTCCCAGGCTTTCAGCGTGCGCTTCGAATGCGGGAACTGGCGCGCGCAACTGGCGCAGATGAAGCGGCTGTTGGCGGGCCCGGAGGGTCTGCCCGTGCCGGCGCCGCTGAGCTTGCGGCGCCGGGCACGCAAGAACAACAGCAGCAGGAGCATCAGCGCCAACACGCCTCCCAGCGCGCCAAGGACTTCGAATTTGATCGGCATGATTCCAGGTCGCATGACAGGCGACGCATCACGTTGAGAAACCGGGACTATGCGCAGGCAAGGCAGCCTTGCGCATCCGCTGAACAACGGATGGCCTGCCGAATCGGCCGACAGGAAGGCAAGACCTGACTCTCAATGGCGGGACACCCGATCGCCGCTGCGAGAGGGATCCGCGTGCGCGTCGCCGGGCTTCAGCGGATCGGCGCGTCCTGCCTCAGCAGGCCCTGGCTGCGCAGTTCCGCCCACAGCGCGTGGGGAATCTCGCGGCTCATCGAGGCCTTGTTGCCGCGCACCTCGGCGGCGGTGATCGCGCCGGGGATCACGCAGACGACGGCGGGATGCATCAGCGGGAACTGCAGCGCCGCGTCGCGCAGCGGCACTTGGTGCCTCGCGCAGACAGCCTCGATCGCTGCCACGCGCGCCAGCACCTCGGCCGGCGCCGCCTCGTAGTTGAACCAGGCGCCCGGCCGCGCGCCGGTGGCCAGGATGCCGGAGTTGAACGGGCCGCCGATGATCACTCCCATGCCCCTGGACTGCACCAGCGGCAGGAAGGAATCGAGCGCTTCCTGCTCCAGCAGGGTGTAGCGGCCGGCCAGCAGGTAGAGGTCGGCATCGGTGTTGCGCGCGATTGTTTCCGAGACCTGCCATTCGTTGACGCCCAGGCCGATCGCGCCGACCACGCCCTGGCTGCGCAAGTCGCTCAGCGCGCGGATGCCCCCGTCGAGGAACTCGCGGGTGCGTCGGGCCGAAGCCTCTGTCGTGCCATGGGTGAAGATGTCGATGTCATGGCATAGCGCGATGTCGATGCGGTCGGCGCCCAGGCGTTCGAACGAGGCCTCGAAGGAGCGCATGACGCCGTCGTAGGAATAGTCATAGGCGACCTGGCGCGCCGGCACGTCGAAGAACTTGCCGATGCCTTCGCGCTGCTCCGGCGCGCAGCGTGTGAGCAGACGCCCGACCTTGGTGGAGAGGATGTACTCGTTCCGCGGCCGTTCGCGCAGGAAGGCGCCGACCCGTGTCTCGGCGATGCCCAGGCCGTACAGCGGCGCGGTGTCGAAGTAGCGGATGCCCTGGTCCCAGGCTTCCTGCAGGGTCTGCAGCGCCTGCTCGTTGCTGATCGCCTTGTAGAGATTGCCCAGCGGCGCCGAGCCGAAGCCGAGCGCCGTGAAGTCGAGCCGCCGGGCGCTGTGCGAGGTGAACGGGATGCGTCGAAGTTCAGCGTTAGCGTCCATGGCGATGCCTTCGTCGAAGGGAAAGAGGTCAGTCGATGTAGCCGAGCGCCGGCCGGCCGTGCGTCTCGCGCAGCATGCGGGCGCGGCGGACCAGTTGCTGACAGGACTGCTCCAGGTGCTTGCGCAGCAGCTCCTGCGCTTCGGCCGCGCGGCCATCGACGAGTGCCTGCAAAACCTGCAGGTGCTCGCCCAGGAAGGCGTCGTACTTCGGCAGCTTGACCCGGGTGCTGAACTCGTATTTGCTGAGCACGAGGATGCAGCGCGTGCGCTTCAAGACCTGCAGCAGGTCGCGCTTGTCGCCGTGCTGGTAGAGCTCGATGTGCAGCTCGTTCTCCAGCTCGTCCATGCGGCCGCGCGAGATCTTCTCGAAATCGCGCTCGGCATTGCGCAGGGCGTCGATCTTGCGCGCCAGCTCGGTGGCCGGTACCCGCGCCGCCGCGGCTTCGAGCGCCACCGGTTCGAGCAGGCTGCGCAGTTCGTACAGGTGCCTGATGCGTGTGTCGTCCAGCGCAATGGTGGACCAGCGCTGGCGCTCGTCCTGCTCCAGGATGCCCAGCGACTCCAGGCGCAGCATCACGTCGTGGGCCACCGTGCGGCCGACGCCATAGTGCCGCGCCATCTCCAGCTCGTTGACCCGGAACCGGCCGAAGACCGAGAGCAGCACCAGGTCGCGCTCCACCGTGTTGTAGATCGTCTCCCAGCCGCGCGTCTTGCGCGGTGCCGCGGCTGGCCGGCTCTCGCCGAGGCCGATCATCTCGTGGGTGAGGGTCAGGCGTTGCGCCTCGCAGCCAGGCGGGCCGGCCACGACGAAGCCGCGGCCGTCGAAGCGGCTCAGCAGGCCTTCGCCTTCGAGCTGCTGCAGGGCCTGGCGCACGGGCGTGCGCGTGGCTTTCAGCAGCTCGGCCAGCGGCCCTTCGAGCAGCACCGCGCCGGGCGGCAGGCGGCCCTCGTATAAAGCCTTGCGCAGCAGGCCGGTGAAGAGGGCGTAGAGCGGCTGGCGAGGTGCCAGCGCGGTGCCGGCGCTCCTCACATCACCGCCCCGATCTGCCAGGGCACGAACTCGTTCTGCCCGTAGTGGTGCAGCTCGCTCTTGCTGGCCTGGCCGGAGGCGGTGGCGAGCACGAGGTCGAAGATGCGGCGGGCCATCTGGTCGATGGTGCTATGGCCGTCGACGATCTCCCCGCAGTTGATGTCCATGTCTTCTTCCTGCCGCTGCCAGAGCGCGGAATTGGTGGCCAGCTTCAGCGAGGGCGCCGGCGCGCAGCCGTAGGCCGAGCCGCGGCCGGTGGTGAAGCAAATCAGGTTGGCGCCGCCGGCGACCTGGCCCGTGGCGCTGACCGGGTCGTAGCCGGGCGTGTCCATGAAGACAAAGCCGCGGGCGGTGACGGGCTCCGCGTATTCGTAGACGGCCTGCAGGTTGCTGGTGCCGCCCTTGGCCACGGCGCCGAGCGACTTTTCGAGGATGGTGGTCAGCCCGCCGGCCTTGTTGCCCGGCGAGGGGTTGTTGTTCATCTCGGCGTCGTTGATCCTCGTGTAGTTCTCCCACCACTTGATGCGCTCGATCAGCTTCTCCCCGACCTCGCGGCTGACCGCGCGACGAGTCAGCAGGTGCTCCGCGCCGTAAATCTCGGGCGTTTCGCTGAGGATGGCCGAGCCGCCGTGGGCGACCAGCAGGTCCACCGCTGCGCCGAGCGCCGGGTTGGCGCTGATGCCGGAATAACCGTCAGATCCCCCGCACTGCAGGCCGATGGTGATGTGCTCGGCGCTGCAGGGTTCGCGTTGCGCCTTGTTGGCCTCGGGCAGCATCGCTTCGATCTGCGCGATGCCGGCCGCGACGGTCTTGGCCGTGCCACCGATGTCCTGGATGTTCATCACGCGCAGGCTCTTGCCGGCGACGAAGCCCGACTCGTCCAGCCATTCGCTGACCTGGTTGGCCTCGCAGCCAAGTCCGATCACGAGCAGGCCGGCGAAGTTGGCATGGCGCGCGTAGCCGCTCAAGGTGCGCCGCAGGATCTGCATCCCGAGGCCATGGTTGTCCATTCCGCAGCCGCTGCCGTGCGTGAGCGCGACGACGCCGTCTACGTTCGGAAAGCCCGCCAGCGCAGCCGGGTGGTTCTGGCGCGAGAAATGGTCGGCCACCGCGCGGGAGACCGTGGCCGAGCAGTTGACGCTGGAGAGGATGCCGATGTAGTTGCGAGTGCCGACGCGGCCATCGGCGCGGCGATAGCCCATGAAGCCGGCTTGCAGCTTCTGGGCCGGCTCCGGATGGACGCCCTGGCCGAAGGCGTAGTCGCGCTCGAAGTTGCCCTTGTTCAGGCCCATGTCGAGGTTGTGCGTGTGGATGTGTTCGCCGGGCGAGATGTCTCGCGTGGCGAAGCCGATGACCTGGTTGTAGCGGCGCACCGGAGCGCCGGCCGCGATCTCGCGGGCAGCGATCTTGTGGCCGGCAGGCACCAGGCCGCGGACCTTGAAATCCTCGATCGCTGTGCCGCCGACCAACTGGCTGCGGGCGATGACGACGTCGTCGGCGGGATGAAGACGGATGACCGGCTGAACGCTCATGGGATTTCTCGATTCGATTCAATAGGTTGAACGACCGCCCGACAGGTCGAACACCGCGCCGGTCGAGAACGAGCAGTCCTCGGTGCTGAGCCAGGCCACCATCGCGGCGACTTCCTCAACGGTGCCGAAGCGGCCCATCGGGATCTTGGACAGCATGAAGGCAATGTGCTCGGCGCTGATCTGGTCGAAGATCGCGGTCTTCACCGCAGCGGGCGTCACGCAGTTGACGCGGATGCCGGTGTCGGCCAGTTCCTTGCCGAGCGACTTGGTCAGCGCGATCACCGCGGCCTTGGAGGCGCTGTAGGCGCTGGCGTTGGGATTGCCGTCCTTGCCGGCGACGGAGGCGATGTTGACGATGCGGCCGTAGTTCTCGCGGCGCATCACCGGTACGACTTCGCGGCAGCAGTGGAAGAGGCCGTCGAGGTTGACCCGCAGCACCTGCTGCCAGGCGTCCAGCGGATAGTCCCACAGCTTGGCATTCAGGCCGGCGACCCCGGCGGAGTTGACCAGCACGTCGATCTTCGGCGTTAGCGTCAATGTTTCGGCCACGGCCTCGACCACCTCCGCATGCTGCGTGATGTCGACGCTGACGGCCTGCGCTCCCGGCCCCAGCAGCGCGACGGCGCGGTCCAGCGCGGCCTCATCGCGATCCCAGAGGACGACTTGCGCGCCCGAGTCCAGCATCCGCCGGGCCGTGGCCAGCCCCAGGCCGGAGGCGCCGCCGGTGATGACGGCGTGCCGCTCCTTGAGATCGAGTTGATTCATGCGCCGGGTCTCCTGTTCGCGGGGAATGCGAGGAGATTAGCGCGAATGACCTATGCACGCAATGATCGTTATTGATGATCTTGCAGGGCTTGCCGGCGCGGGCCGGCGGGAGAGCCGGTTCAGCCCAGCTGTGCCAGCACCCGGCCGTCTTCCACCTTGGCCGGATAGGTCTTCAGGTTGATGCAGACCGGCGCGCCCAGGGCCTTGCCATTGCGGATGTCGAAGCGGCCGTTGTGCTTCGGGCATTCGATCACGTGCTCCATCACGAAGCCATCAGCCAGGTGGATGTGCTCATGCGTGCACAGGCCGTCGGTGATGTAGGCCTGTTCCTCGACGCGGTAGACCGCGTAGGTCTTGCCGGCATGGTCGAAGCGGATCACGTCTTCGTCGTCGATGTCGTCGAAGTCGCAGACCTCTGTCCATTCACTGCTCATTTGGGTTCACCTTCGGGTATCGGTCGTTTCACGAAATAGCCAGGCTCGCGGGCCTGCCGCAGTACGGCCGGCACCAGTTCCTTGTAGGCGGCCCAGGTGCTGGGGTAGGGCGGCGGGCAGTCCGCCTTGATCGTCTCGTGCAGCTTCTGCAGCGCATGGAAGGGCACCATCGGGAACATGTGGTGCTCGATGTGATAGTTCATCTCCCAGTACAGGAAGCGGAATATCGGGTTCATGTAGACGGTGCGGCAATTGCGGCGGTGGTCGGTCACGTTCTCGGGCAGGCCGGCATGCTGCGTCAGGCCGAAGAAGACGACCAGCCAGGTACCCACCATGCTGGGCAATGGGCCGACGAGGAACAGCGGCAGCCAGCTCTGCAAGTACCAGGCGCTGGCGAAGATGGCGGCGTAGACCACCAGCCAGGCCCGCGCCTCACGCACGACCTTCGGCCACTCGGATTCGGGGATGAAGCTGCGTTCTTCCTGGTTCAGCGTGCCCGTCAGCGCGTTGCGCAGCAGCTTGGCGATCTCGCGCGGCGAGTTCTTCAGCGAGAAGACATTGAGCAGGATGCTGATGAGGTCGCTCGGCAACTGGACGGCAACTTCCGGGTCGCGGCCGGTGACCAGCGTGTCGGTGTGATGCCTTGCATGGCTCCAGCGCCAGACGGTTGCCCGGCGAAGCACCTGGAAAGAGGCCATCTGGTAGAGCGCGTCGTTCAGCCAGCGCGTCTTGAAGGCCGTGCCGTGGCTGCATTCGTGCCAACGGCTGTCGGCCGGGCCGCCGTAGAGCGTGCCGTAGAGAAAGAACGTTAACACTGCCCAGGGCGTACCCCAGGTCGCGATGAACGCGGCGGCGGCGATGGCGATCAGTGCATACCAGATGAGCGTGTCGATGATCGCTCGCCGGTCGTCGCGTTGCATCAGCGCCTTCATCTGCGGCCGCGTGACCGGGCTCCGGTACCAACTGGCATTGACGAGGCCGGCGCGCTGGGCACGCTCGCCCGCGCCGTCGATCAGGTGGTAGTCGGAATGCGAGCGGGCATGCAGCGGCGCGGCTGTGGTGTCAGTGTCCATAACTGCTTATGTCTGCGGAAGATGGAGCTGCAGCTTTGGAAGTTCAGCTGCGGCGCTTCTTGTTCCGATATTGGTCGGCAATCACCGCGGCAACGATGATCGCGCCCTTGACCATTTCCTGGTAATAGGCGTCGATGCGGATGAAGGTAAAACCCGAAGTCATCACCCCAAGGATCAGCACGCCGATGACGGTGCCCGTGATGCGCCCGAGGCCGCCGGAGAGCGAGGTGCCGCCGATCACGACCGCGGCGATCGCGTCGAGCTCATACATCACGCCCATGCCGGCCTGGCCGGAGACAGCGCGCGAGGCCGTCACCGTGCCGGCGATGCCCGAGAGCAGGCCGGCCAGCGCATAGATCCAAACCAGGTGCCGGTGGACATTGATGCCCGAGACGATGGCCGCCTGGCGGTTCGCGCCGATTGCATAGGTGAACTTGCCGAAGCGGGTGTAGCGCAGGACGATGTGGAAGATCGCCGCCACTGTCAGGAAGATCACGACCGGGAACAGGCCCGAGCCGATCCAGGCGAAGTCGTCCGTCAGCATGCTGACCGGGACCGCGCCGGTGTACCACTTGGCGAAGCCGCGCGCGGCGACCATCGTGCCCAGGGTGGCGATGAAGGGCGGGATCGCGGTGAAGGCGATCAGCGAGCCGTTGATGAGCCCGATGACGACACCAGTGAAGGTGCCCGCCAGGATCGGCCAGAAGGCGGGCAGGTCGGTCAGGTGCGGGAAGAGAGCCCGCGGGAAGTCGGATACCTGCGCCAGACTGGCCGACACGACCGCCGCCGCAGCAACCACCGAGCCCGAGGACAGGTCGATGCCGCTGGTGATGATGACCATGTTCACGCCGACGGCGATGATGCCGATGACCGCCATCTGCAGGATGATGATCTGCAGGCGATCGGCGTTGAAGATGAAGCTCTGGCCGTTCATCCACCAGCCGATGATCTCGAAGAAGGCGGTGATGCCGAACAGCACCATCAGGATGCTGAACTCCGGCGGGAGCTTGCGCTTCCTCGCTGCCATCGGTGCCGAGCCTGACACCGTGGCGCCGGAAGCGGATGTCGTCGTTGTCGTCGTATTCATGTGGGACTGCCTTTGTTCGGGCTTCTCTTCGACTGTGTTCATTGCGAAGCGAGCTCCATGATTCGAACCTGATCCGCATCCTTGCGGTCAACGATGCCGGTCAGCCGGCCTTCGTGCATGACCATCACCCGGTCGCTCATGCCGAGCACCTCGGGCATCTCGGACGAGATCATCAGGACAGCCACGCCGTCCTTCGCCAGCAGACTCACCAGCCGGTGAATCTCGGCCTTGGCGCCGACGTCGATGCCGCGGGTCGGCTCATCGAGGATCAGGATGCGCGGCTTGGTCATCAGCCAGCGGCCGATCAGCACCTTCTGCTGGTTGCCGCCGGACAGGTTCTGGATCGTCTCCTGCAGGTCGGGTGTCTTGACCCGCAAGGTCTTGGCGACGGCATTGCATTCGTACTCGAGCGCCTTGCTCTGCACAAAGCCGAGCTTGCTGACATAACGCTCGCTCAGGACGGCAGATTCCATGTTCGACAGGATGTCCAGGCTCAAGAAGCAGCCGGTCTCCTTGCGGTCCTCGGTGAGGAAGGCCATGCCGTGCTTCATCGCCACGGCCGGACTGGAAACGACGACCGGCTTGCCCTTGATTTGGATCGTGCCGGAAGTCGCCGGCACGACGCCGAACAGCGCCTCCGCCACGTTCGAGCGGCCCGAGCCGACCAGGCCCGCCAGGCCAAGGATCTCGCCGGCGCGCAGGTCGAAGGTGATGTCGTGGAAGACGCCTTTGACGCTCAGGCCCTTGACGGACATGACGACGTCCCCGATCGGCACGTCCTCCTTCGGGAACATCTGCGTCACCTCGCGGCCGACCATCATCTGGATGATCTCGTCGCGGGTCACGTCCGTGGAAGCGCGGGTGGCGATGTACTTGCCGTCGCGGAAGACCGAGACCTCGTCGGCGATCTCGAACAGCTCGTTCATCTTGTGCGTGATGTAGACGATGCCTTTGCCCTGCGCGCGTAGCTGCTTGATGATGCGGAACAGGTGGGCGACCTCGGTCTCGGTCAGCGCCGAGGTCGGCTCGTCCATGATGAGCACGTCGGAGTTGAAGGACACCGCCTTGGCGATCTCGACCATCTGCCGGCTCGCGATCGACAGCTCGCGAACTTCGGTCCTCGGATCGATGTCGATGGCCAGGCGTTCGAACAGCTCGGCCGTGCGGCGGTTCAGTTCCTTGTGGTCGACGAAGGCGAAGCGGTGGATCGGCTCGCGCCGGATCCAGATGTTCTCCGCCACCGTCATGAAGGGCATCAGGTTCAGTTCCTGATGGATCATCGCGATGCCGTTGTCCAGCGCGTCGAGCGGGCCGTGCATCGTCGTCGGCCGGCCCTTCACGCGGATCTCGCCCTGGTCCGGCACATAGATGCCGGCGATGATCTTCATCAGCGTGGACTTGCCTGCGCCGTTCTCGCCCATCAAGGCATGGACCGTGCCGGCCCTCAGCTTGAACTGGACGTTATCGAGCGCGAGCACGCCGGGGAAGGATTTGCGGATGCCGGCGATTTCCAGCAGCGGCACGGCCGCCGCTGTTTCATTGCCGGCGGCTGGCCGACGGTCGAGTACTGCGGTGTCAGACATGGGCTTCCCCGGCGTTCTGGTCAGGCCATCACTTGGAGTACTTCGCCAGGTTCGCCGGCGTGACCAGTTCGAACGGGATGTTCACGAACTTGTCGACCGGTTGCTTCTTGATCAGCTTGATGGCCGTGTCCACCGCGCCGCGGCCCTGGCCGGCGGCGTTCTGGAACACGGTGATCTTCAGGTCGCCGGCCTTCATCGAAGCCAAAGCATCCGGCGAGGCATCGATGCCCGCGACCATGTAACCAGGCGTCCACTTCTTCGCCGCCTTCAGCGCCTGGATCGCGCCGATGGCCATCTCGTCGTTGTTGGCGACGATGGCGTCGAACTTGATGCCGCTAGACAGCCAGTTGGTGGTGATGTCATTGCCGGCCGTGCGCTGCCACTTGCCTTCGCGCTTGTCGGCGATCTTCATGCCGGAGCAGGCGGGCGTGGCCAGCACTTCCTCGATGTCCTTGGTGCGTGTGCGGCCGGCCTCGTTGCTCAGCTCGCCCATCAGCACGACGATCGTGCCCTTGCCGCCCAGCACGCGGCAGACTTCCTGCGTCTGCACGGTGCCCGAGACCTTCTCGTCCGACGCCACGACCGACACGCCGGCGGGCAGCTTGTCGAAGTCCACCGGCTTGCGGTTCACGTAGATCAGCGGGATGTGGGCGTCGGTGACCATCTTGGTCATCTTGGGCGTGACGTCGGTGTCGACCGGGTTGACGATGATCGCGTCGACCTTCTGCGCGATCAGGTTCTGGATCTGGCTCAGCTGCTTGCCCACGTCGTCATTGGCCACTTCCATCTGCACCTGCGCGCCGACCTCCTTGCCGCGGGCCAGCAAGGCGTCGGACATATAGGCCAGGAAGGTGTCCTGGTTGGCCATGGCCAGGCCGATTTTCTGGGCCTGCGCGGCCATCGGTGCGAGGGCCAGGGCGGAAAGGGCGGCGGCAATCAGTGTCTTGTTCATGAGTCTTGTCTCCTGCTGGGTTGTTCCGGTTTGGACTTCGATGGGTTGCTCGACTCGGAAGTGGCGACCTCGAAGCGAACTGTAGTGAGATGGAAACGAAAAGTCTTCAGAAAACGAAAATATTTTCTAAGTAATTACCCAAAGAGAAATTCGTGTCTGAATGATCTACAGTCGAACCATCGCGCAATCTCGCGCCTCGGTTTTCCTCCTTTCCTTTCTCGAAACGGGCCTGACGCATGACAGCAGTCCTTGAATTTCCCGCCGGTCGGCGCATCGACCTGGTCTGCCTCGGCCGCCTGGGCGTGGACTTCTATGCCCAGCAATTCGGCAGCCGCCTGGAAGATGCCCGCAGCATGGCCATGTACCTGGGCGGCAGTTCCGCCAACCAGGCCTTCGGTGTCGCGCGTCTCGGTCTCAGGAGCGCGATGCTCTCGCGCGTCGGCAATGAGCAGATGGGCAACTTCCTGCGCGAGACGCTGGCGCGCGAGGGTTGCGACGTCAGCCAGCTGCAGGTCGATCCGCAGCGGCTCACGGCCATGGTGGTGCTGGGCCTGAAGGATCGCGACACCTTCCCGCTGCTGTTCCTGCGCGAGAACTGCGCGGACATGGCCATCGATGCCGATGCGATCAGCGAGGACTTCATCAAGGACTGCCGCGCGCTGGCAATCACCGGCACGCATCTGTCCACCGACGTGACCCGCCGCGCTTCGACCACGGCGCTGACCTATGCGCGCAAGCACGGCGTCAGGTGCGTGCTCGACATCGACTACCGTCCGGTGCTCTGGGGCCTGACCTCCCGCGGTGCTGGCGAGAACCGCTACGTGCCCGACGCGCGGGTGACCGAGCAACTGCAGCAGATGCTGCCGAGCTTCGACCTGCTGGTCGGCACCGAGGAGGAATTCTTCATTGCCGGCGGCGTGGCCAACGACCTGATCGGCAGCCTGCGCGCGGTGCGCGCGGTCAGCGCCGCGACGCTGGTGGTCAAGCGCGGCGCCCTGGGCTGCTGCGTGATCGAGGGTGAGGTGCCCGACCGGATCGAAGACGCGCCGACCTACATCGGCGAGCGCGTGGAAGTGCTGAACGTGCTCGGTGCCGGCGATGCCTTCCTCTCCGGCCTGATGGCCAGCCTGCTGCAAGGCAAGGACTGGGCCGAATCAACGAAGGTCGCGAACGCCTGCGGCGCCATCGTCGTCTCCCGCCACGCCTGCTCGGCGGCCATGCCCACGCCCGCTGAACTGACGCATTGGTTCAGCGGCACCCGCAATCCGAAGCCCGATGCCGACCAGCAGCTCGCCCATCTGCACCGCGTGACCGCGCCGCGCCCGCACTGGGACGAGATGTGCGTGATGGCCTTCGACCACCGCAGCCAGTTCTACGACATGGCGCGCGAGGCCCGGGCCGACGAGGTGCGGATTCCGAAGCTCAAGAGCCTGCTGGTGCGCGCGGCCGAGAAGGTGGAGCGCAGCCATGCGCTGCAAGGCCACGTCGGCGTGCTGATCGATGGCGGCGGCTACGGGCGCGACGCGCTGGCCAGCGCGACCGGCCGCGGCTGGTGGGTCGGCCGACCGGTCGAATTGCCGGGCTCGCGGCCGCTGCAGTTCGACGGCACGCGCTCGATCGGCAGCGCGCTGATCGAATGGCCGACCGAGCAGGTCGTCAAATGCCTGGTCCATTACCACCCGGACGATCCGGTCGACCTGCGCCTGGCCCAGGAACAGATGGTGCTGGAGTTGTGGGAAGCCACGCGCGAGAGCGGCAACGAACTGCTGCTCGAAGTGATCCCGCCGCGCTCGATGACGCCGGTCGGCACCGATGACGAAGCGGTGCTGCGCGCGATCACCCGCTTCTACAACCTCGGTATCAAGCCCGAGTGGTGGAAGATCGCGCCGATGCAACCCGAAGGCTGGGCGGCGCTGAGCGCCTTGCTGCAGGACCGCGATGCCTATTGCCGCGGCGCGGTGATCCTCGGCCTGAACCAGCCGCTGGACTATCTGGTCGAGAGCTTCAGCCAGGCCTGCAATCCAGTCGTCAAGGGCTTCATGGTCGGGCGTACCTTGTGGGGCGACGCCTCGCTCCGCTGGTTCAAGGGACTGGTCGACGACGACGAACTGATCGAGGCCGTGGCCCGCAACTACGCCACGCTGGTGGAAGCCTGGCGCACGCGGCATAACGCGCCGGCCCGACGGACTGCATGACGACCCAAGCGGAAAGAGCGGAGACAACAGCATGACGAGAAACACCCAACGATTGACGATGGCGCAGGCGCTGGTCCACCACCTCGCCGCCCTGAAGGTCGAGACGGCCGGCGGCAAGATCGAGCCGTATTGCGCCGGCGTGTTCGCGATCTTCGGCCACGGCAATGTGGCTGGCCTGGGCGAGGCGCTGTGGGCTGAGCGCGCACGTCTGCCAACCTACCGCGCGCACAACGAGCAGGGCATGGCCCAGGCGGCCGTGGCCTATGGCAAGGCGCAGATGCGCCAGCGGATCATGGCCGTGACTAGCTCGATCGGACCCGGTGCCACCAATATGCTGACCGCCGCTGCGGTCGCGCACGTGGACCGCCTGCCGGTGCTGCTGCTGCCGTCCGACACCTTCATTTCACGCGCGCCGGATCCGGTCCTGCAGCAGATCGAGAATTTCGGCAACGGCGACATGAATGCCAATGACGCGTTCCGCCCGCTGACCCGCTACTTCGACCGCATCGTGCGGCCCGAGCAGTTGCTCTCTGCGCTGCCCCGCGCGGTCCAGGTGATGACCGATGCGGCGCTGTGCGGCCCGGTCTGCCTGGCGCTGCCGCAGGACGTGCAGGCCCAGGCCTTCGATTGCCCGGAAGACTTCCTGAATCCCGAGGTGATCCGCTTCCGCCGCCAGGGGCCGGATGCCGGCGAACTGGCCCGCGCCGCCGCCTTGTTGCGGACCGCGAAAAGGCCGTTGCTGGTGGCCGGCGGCGGCGTGCTCTACAGCCATGCCACCGAAGCCTTGCGCGCCTTTGCCGAGGCGCACGGCATCCCGGTGGCCGAGTCGCACGGCGGCAAGAGCAGCCTGGCCTGGGACCATCCGCTGAATGCCGGCGCTATCGGCGTGGACGGCGGCCCGGCCGCGAACGAACTGGCACGCGATGCCGACCTGGTGATCGCCGTCGGTACGCGGCTGCAGGACTTCACGACCGGCTCGAACGCGCTGTTCAGCCAGGCGAAGCTGCTTTGCATCAACGTCCAGGCCTTCGATGCGATCAAGGGCCGATCGCTGGCGCTCGTCAGCGACGCCCGGCTCGGCATGCAGGCGCTGAGCCAGGCGGCCGCGGATTGGCGTGCCGATACAGCCTGGACCACACGCTCGCGCCAGGTTGCGGCTGCGTGGAATTCAAGGGTTAGCGAAATCACGACCGCAGTGCCAAAAGCCGGCGCCTTGCCCTATGACGGCGAAGTGATCGGTGCGGTGCGCGACTCGTCGCCGGACAGCGCGGCGCACGACATCGCCGTCTGCGCCGCCGGCACCTTGCCGGCCGAGCTGCACAAGCTCTGGCGCGCCGCGGCGCCGGGCGGCTACCACGTCGAGTACGGCTTCTCCTGCATGGGCTACGAAATCGCCGGCGGCCTGGGCATCAAGCTGGCCCAGCCGCAGCGCGAGGTGATCGTCTTCGTCGGCGATGGCTCCTACATGATGATGAATTCGGAGATCGCCACCTCGGTGCTGCTGGGCGTCAAGCTGCTGATAGTCGTGCTCGACAACCAGGGTTATGGCTGCATCGAGCGTCTCCAGAACGCCACCGGCTCGCCGGGCTACAACAACATGCTCGAGACAAGCGTTGCCGAGGGCGGGGCCCACGTGCCGATCGACTTCGCGGCCCATGCACGGGCGATGGGTGCCGAGTCGGTCCATGTGAAGAACCTGGCCGAACTGAAGACCGAGATGGTCCGTGCCCGCGCCGCCAAGCGCACGCAGGTGCTCGTCATCGACACGACCCACACCCGCACGACCGAGGGCGGCTGCTGGTGGGAGGTCGGCGTGCCGGAAGTGTCTGAACGTACCGAAGTCCAGGCCGCGCACGAGCAGTGGCAAGTGGGCAAGCAAACGCAAAGAATCTAGCAAAAAATCTAGGAGTCGCAGATGAACTGGAATGTCCGTATCGGGATCAATCCCATTGGCTGGATGAACGACGACCTGCCGGAACTCGGCGGAGACACGCCCTTGGAAACCGCGCTGCGCGAAGGCGCCGAGATCGGTTATCAAGGCTTCGAGCTCGGCAACAAATTCCCGAAGGAAGGCCCGGCGCTGAAGGCGCTGCTCGACAGCTACGGCCTGGCCTGCGTCTCCGGCTGGTACTCCGGCATGCTGGCCGAAGTACCCGAGGGCATGAGCAGCCAGCAGCTGGTCGACGCCGAGATGACGAACTGCGTCGCCCACATGAGCAAGCTCCAGTTCAACGGCGCGAAGGTCGTCGTCTACGGAGAGTGCGCGGGCACCGTGCAGGGCCAGATCAATACGCCGGTCGGGCGTCGGCCGCGCTTCACCAGCGATGCGGAATGGAACGCCTACTCGCAGCGCCTGAACGCCTTCGGCGCGCACCTCCAGCAGCGCTACGGCATCACGCTCGCCTATCACCATCACATGGGCGCCTACGTCGAGTCGCCGGAGGAAGTGGACCGTTTGATGGCGCTGACCGATGCGAAGCACGTCGGCCTGCTGTTCGACACCGGCCACGCCTTCTTTGGCGGCGCCGGCGATCCGCTGGTGCCGTTGAAGAAACACCTGGGCCGCGTCGTTCACGTGCATTGCAAGGATGTGCGTCCTTCCGTGATCGCACAGGCTCGCAACGATGGCTGGAGCTTCCTCACCAGCGTGCTGAACGGCGCCTTCACCGTGCCGGGCGATGGCGCGATCGACTTCCCGGCCGTGCTGTCCACGCTGAAGGGCGGCGGCTACGAAGGCTGGCTGGTCGTCGAGGCCGAACAGGACCCCGCTGTGGCGCCGAGTTACGCCTACGGCAAGAAGGGCTACGACACTTTGCGCGGCATCGTCGATTCGATCGACGCGCAGAAGGCCTGAACGCCATGGTCAGCCCATTGCTTGCCAAGGCCGCGCCGACCGGGCGCGAGATCGTCGACGTGACGCCGGAGCGCGCCGGCTGGACTCACGTTGGTTTCCGGGCCTTGCGCCTGGGCGAGGGCGATAGCGAATCGATCGACACCGGCGAACGCGAACTGTGCCTGGTCGTGCTGACCGGCACGGCGGACGTCACCGTCGAGGGTCATCGTTATGCCAGCCTCGGATCACGCAGCAGTGTTTTCGATCCCGTCTCGCCGGCCGCGGTCTACATCGGCGCCGGCAAGTCGGTGCAGGTCAAGGCCGTCAGCCGCGATGCCGAGATCGCCCTGTGCACGGCTCCCGCCGATGGCGTGGACCGCCCGACCCAGGTGCTCGACTCCGCGGCCATGAAGCGCAGCGTCCGCGGCAGCGGCACAAATACGCGTTATGTCTGCGACGTGCTGCCGCACGACAACCCGGCCGCCGCGCACCTGCTGGTGGTCGAGGTGCTGACGCCGGCCAGCCATTCGTCCAGCTACCCGCCGCACAAGCACGACATCGAGCAGCCGCCGATCGAGACCCAGCTCGAAGAGACCTACTACCACCGGCTGAACCCGCCGCAAGGCTTCGCCTTCCAGCGCGTCTACACCGACGACCGCAGCCTCGACGAGGCCTGCGCGGTCGAGAACCACGACGTGGTGATGGTCCCGCGCGGCTACCACCCGGTCGTCGCGCCGCATGGCTATGACCT
>FSVW01003588.1_pt1 | contig 36965 bp, 36 predicted proteins | sample 1637551 | NCBI WGS metagenome assembly FSVW01 (sample SAMEA3914814, study PRJEB12502) | metagenome | biome: forest; material: soil | place: USA | collected 2011-09-16 | depth 0.1 m | reverse complement strand
TCCTGGTCGGCCATGCCGTGGAACTTGTCGGGCAGGGGGCGCAGGCTCTTGGTCAGCAGGCGCAAGACCGAGACGCGCACCGACAGCTCGCCCGTCTTGGTGCGGAACAGCGTGCCTTCGGCGCCCACGATGTCGCCCAGGTCCAGGTGCTTGAAATCGGCGTAGCTTTCCTCGCCCACGCCGTCCTTGGTCACGAACAACTGGATGCGGCCGGTGGCGTCCTGCAGCGTGCCGAAGGAGGCCTTGCCCATCACGCGCTTGAGCATCAGGCGGCCGGCGACGGTCACCTTGATCGCTTGCGGCTCCAATTCCTCGTTCGGCGTGTCGCCATGGCTGCGCGCCAGCGGCAGCGCGCGGTGCTGGGGCTTGAAGTCGTTGGGGAAGGGGACGGCGGTCTTGGCGCGCAGGGCGGCCAGCTTCTCGCGGCGCTCCGTGATCAGTTGGTTCTCGTCGGGCGCGGCAGGGGTCGTCGTCGTGTTCATGGGGCAGGTCTGGGCAAAGAGTCCGTGATTTTACGGGTTCAAAACGTAGAATCCCGCCCCAAATGCCCATGTCTTCGATCACCGACCGTCCGATCCGCTTTGCCCTCGTGGGTTGCGGCCGTATCTCCAAGAACCACGTCGAGGCCTTAGCCAAGCACGCCGGCCGTGCCGAATGGGTGGCGGTGTGCGATACGAACCCCGAGTCTTTGGCGCTGGCCGCGAAGGCTACCGGCGCGCCGGGCTTCGATTCGCTGACCGCGATGCTGGCCGGCTCGCATCCCGATATCGTCGTGCTCGCCAGTCCCTCGGGCCTGCATTCGCAACAAGCGATTGAAGTCGCCCGCGCCGGCCGCCACGTGCTGACCGAAAAGCCCATGGCCACCAAGCTCGAAGACGGCCAGGCCATGGTGCGCGCCTGCCGCGATGCGGGCGTCAAGCTCTTTGTGGTCAAGCAGAACCGGCTCAATGCGACGGTCCAGCAGGTCAAGCGCGCCATCGACGAGGGCCGTTTCGGCCGCATCTACATGAGCACGGTCAACGTGTTCTGGACCCGGCCGCAAAGCTATTACGACGCCGCCAAATGGCGCGGTCGCTGGGATCTGGACGGCGGCGCCTTCATGAACCAGGCGAGTCACTACGTGGACCTGCTCGACTGGCTCGTCGGCCCGGTGGACAGTGTGCATGCCTACACCGCCACGCTGGCCCGCGACATCGAGGCCGAGGACACCGGCGTGCTCTCGGCCCGCCTGCGCCACGGCGGCCTGGCCTCGATCAACGTGACCATGCTGACCTTCCCGCAGAACCTCGAAGGCTCGATCACCATCCTGGGCGAGACCGGCACGGTCAAGATCGGTGGCACGGCGGTCAACAAGATCGAGCACTGGGCGTTTGCCGATGCGCGGCCCGAGGACGATGCCGTCAAGGCAGCCAGTTATGACGCGGGCTCGGTCTACGGCTTCGGCCACCCGCTGTACTACGACAACGTCATCAAGACGCTGCGTGGCGAGGCGCATGCCGAGGTCGATGGCTACGAGGGCCTGCGCTCGCTGGAGATCCTGGTCGCGGCCTACCGCAGCGCACGCGACGGCCAGCGCGTCGGCCTGCCGCTGGTGTTCTGAAGAATGTTGAGCCCCCACGTTCGCGGCGATGCCGCTTCACTGCCCCCCGAGGGGGCGCATGCTGCCCTTGGGGCGGCCCGGCGAGCAGCATGACTTACTGGAAACACGAATCCGCCATCGTCGATGCAGGCGCGCAACTCGGCGAAGGCACCAAGGTCTGGCACTTCGCCCACGTGAGCCCGGGCGCGCGCATCGGCCGCGATTGCTCGCTGGGGCAGGGCGTGTACGTCGGCAACGACGTGCTGATCGGCGACGGATGCAAGGTGCAGAACAACGTCTCGGTGTACGACGCGGTGACGCTCGAAGACGAGGTCTTCTGCGGCCCCAGCATGGTCTTCACCAACGTCTACAACCCGCGAGCGGCCGTGGTGCGCAAGCACGAATACCGCCGCACGGTGGTCCGCCAGGGCGCGACGTTGGGCGCCAACTGCACGATCGTCTGTGGCGTCGAGATTGGCCGTTATGCCTTCGTCGGCGCCGGTGCGGTGGTGCAGAAGAACGTGCCGGCCTTTGCGCTGATGGTGGGCGTTCCCGCACGTCGCATCGGCTGGATGAGCCGGCATGGCGAAAAGCTCGAATTCAACACCGATGGCGAGGCGAAATGTCCCGTCACCGGCGAGCGTTACCGCCTCAATGGCGAGACTGTGGAACTGCTGTGACGAACCTGCTGCCCTTCATCGACCTCAAGTCGCAGTACGCCGCGCTCAAGGAAACCATCGATGCGCGCATCCAGCGCGTGCTCGACCACGGCCAGTACATCATGGGCCCCGAGGTCAGGGAACTGGAAGAGGGGCTCGCCAAGTACGTCGGCGCCAAACACTGCATCACCGTGGCCAGCGGCACCGAAGCCTTGCTGATTGCGCTGATGAGCCTGGACCTGCAGCCGGGTGACGAGGTCATCACCACCCCCTTTACCTTTGCGGCCACGGCCGAGACCATCGTGCTGGCGGGGCTCAAGCCGGTCTACGTGGACATCGAGCCCGACAGCTGCAATATCGACGCGACGAAGATCGCCGCGGCCATCACGGCGCGGACCAAGGCCATCATGCCGGTGAGCCTGTACGGCCAGGTCGCGGACATGGACGCGATCAATGCGCTCGGTTTGCCCGTTATCGAGGACGCGGCGCAAAGCTTCGGTGCGAGCTACCAGGGCAGGAAAAGCTGCGGCCTCTCCACCTGGGGCGCGACGAGTTTCTTCCCGAGCAAGCCGCTCGGCTGCTACGGCGATGGCGGCGCGCTGTTCACCAACGACGACAAGCTCGCCCAGGCCGCACGCGAGATCCGCGTGCACGGCCAGAGCGCCCGCTACACGCACACGCGCCTCGGCGTCGGCGGCCGCATGGACACGCTGCAATGCGCGATCGTGCTGGGCAAGCTGGAGCGCTTCGAGTGGGAAATTGAACAGCGCCTGAAGATCGGCGCACGCTATCAAGCGCTGCTCGCCGATCTCCCGGTCGAACGGCTCGCCGTGCGCGAGGATCGCGACTGCGTCTGGGCCCAATTCACGCTGCAGGTCGATGACCGCGCCGGCGTGCAGAAGAAGCTCAACGACGCCGGCATCCCGACGGCCATCCATTACCCGAAGCCCCTGCACCGCCAGCCCGCCTACGCGCAGGACGTGAGCCTGCCGAACGCCGAACGCGCGGCCGAGCGGGTCATCAGCCTGCCCATGAGCGCGGACCTCAGCGAGGTGCAGCAGGACGCGGTGGTCGCGGCGCTGCGCAACGCATTGATGATGAATGCAAGCTAGTCTCTTCCGCGCCAGCATCACCCTGCTGGCGGGCGGTGCACTGGCGCAGGCGCTGCCGCTGCTGCTGGGGCCGTGGCTCACCCGGCTCTACACGCCGACGGAATACGGGCAGTTTTCCTATGTCTGGTCGGTCGCCACCACGCTCGGTGTGATCGGCTGTGCGCGCTTTGAATTTGCCTTGCCGATGGAACGCGAGAACAGCCGCGCTGCTGTCTTGCTGGCCCTGTGCGCGCGTGTGCTGGCCGCCGTGCTGGGGGTCTCGCTCGTCGTCGCCGCGGTGATGGCGCAAGACCTGCCCCTGGCCTGGACGCTGCCGCTCGCCGTGCTGGCCAGCAGCCTCACGCAGGCGCTGATGCAATGGGCCACGCGGGCCGAGTCGTTCAAGGCCCTGGCCGTGGCGCGGGTCGTGCAATACGGCGGCGGTGCGCTGCTGCAGGTGGCGTGCGGGTTGCTGGCCTGGGGTGCTTTCGGCCTGATGTGGGGTGCGCTGGTGGCCGCACTGTTCGCGCTGCCGCTGCTGATGCGCCCCGTTCCTCAGGGCGGCTGGCGCGCGCTGTGGCAAGCGCCCGCGCAGGCGATGCGCGAGATCGCGCGCAAGCACCGCGACTTCCCCTTCTTCAACACGCCGCACGCCTTTGCCGGCGCGCTGCAGGACAGCCTCTCGCTGTGGCTGATCGGCGCCTGGATCGGCGACGCGCACGTCGGCTTCTGGGCCCTGGCCCTGCGCTACCTGAAGGCGCCGGCCGGGCTCGTGGGCGGGGCGATTTCGCAGGCGCTGTATCCGAAGCTGGCGCAGGCCGCGTCCTTGGCGGAGGGCCGCAAGCTCGTGGTCCACGCCATGCTGATGCTGGGCGGCCTGGCGCTCGCGCTGATGGCCATGTTGATGCTCATCGGCCCCTGGCTGTTCCGCACGCTGTTCGGCGAGAGCTGGGCCGAGGCCGGCGAGCTGGCCCGCGCCCTGGCGCCCTACATCGCCGCGCATTTCGTCGCCGCGCCGCTGAGCGTGGCGCCGATGGCCTGGCGCGGCCAGCGCTGGATGCTCAAGCTCGCCCTGGCGGGCCAGGCGATGTTCATCCTCGGCCTGGCCGCGGGCCTGCACTGGGGCGGCCTGATCGGCGCAGCCTGGGGCGTCTCCGGCATGATGCTCGTCTATTTCGGCTACTTCTTCTGGGCCCTGGCCAACTGGAAATGAGAGCGTTCATCAACCGTCTGCGCCGCCGCGTGGTCCATGCCTGGCTCTACCGCATCGTCTTCGGCGAGGCGGGGCATCCGAACACGCGCATTGCACCGAGCACGTGCATCGAGGGCGAGGCGGGCCTGCAACTGGCCGACCACGTCTTCATCGGCCAGTTCAACTTCATCGACGCGACGGCGGGCCTCACGATCGAGGAGGGCGTGCAGATCACCAACTTCGTCTCCATCGTCACCCACAGCTCGCACCGTTCCGTCCGCCTGCTGGGCCGCCACTATGCGAGCAGGCAGGGCGTTGTGCCCGGCTATGTGAAAGCCCCCATCCACATCGGCGCCTACAGCTTCATCGGCCCGCACAGCCTGATCGAGGCCGGCGCTCGCATCGGCCGTGGCTGCGTCGTCTGCGCCTATTCGCAGGTGCGCGGCGAGGTGCCCGATTTCGCCGTCGTGGCCGGCCAGCCGGCGCGGGTGGTGGGCGATGTGCGCGAGCGCGATGCCGAACTGCTCAGGCAGCACCCCGAGCTGGCCGCGCACTACCGGGAAAACTTCGGATGAGGCTCGTGCTGATCGGCGACGGCGAGAGCCCGCATTTGCTCAAGTGGGCGCGGGCCTTGTCCAAGGAGGTTGACCTCTGGGCCGTCTCCACGCGCGGCTTCGCGCCCGAGTTCAATTTCCTGCTGCCGAAGAACCAGATGCTCGCGCTGGAGACCTCGCCCGAACATGCCGGTGGCAACGCGGCCCTGCTCAGGCACCTGCCGCGCATGGGCCGCTGGCTGGCCGAGGTGAAGGCCGACTGGCTGCATGCGCACTACCTCACGTCCGCTGGCACCATGGCCTGGGCGGCCAAGCGCGGCTGGGGGCTGAAGGCAAAGATCGCCGGCTCGGCCTGGGGCAGCGACATCCTCGTCACGCCGAACCAGGGCTGGGGCTACCACTGGATCACGCGCAAGGTGCTGGCCCACTGCGCGATCACGACCTCCGATTCGCAGCACATGGCGGCGCGCATGCGCGAACTCGGCGCGCGCGAGGTGATGGTGTTTCCCTTCGGCCTGGAAAGCATGCCGAAGCAGGGCGCGAGGAAGGAGCCCTGGCTCTTCTTTGCCAACCGCGGCCTGGAGCCGATCTACCGGCCGCATCTCGTGATCGAAGCCTTTGCCGCGGTGGCCGCGCAAGGGCCAGAGGCGCAACTGGTGGTGGCCAACGACGGCTCGCTGCGCGGCGCGCTGGAAGACCAGGTGGCCAGCCTCGGCCTGCAATCGCGCGTGAGCTTCGTCGGCCGCCTGGCTGCCGCCACCCAGGCCTCGCACTATGCCCGGGCGCGCTGGTATCTGAGCCTGCCCGCCAGCGATTCGGTGGCCGTCTCGGTGCTCGAGGCGATGGCGCACGAATGCGTACCCATCCTCTCGGACCTGCCGGCCAACCACGAGCTCCTCAACGCGCAGGCGGGGCGGGGCCTGATCCTGAACGAGGCTTCGCAACTGCCCCGTCTGCTGGGCCTGGACGCCGAAGCCGCCGGCCGCGCCAACCGCGCCTGGGTGCAGGCCAACGGGCTCTTCCAACCCGCCGTGCAGCGCTTTCTCGCACGCCTCAGGGAATTGAACTGAATTGAAGATCCTGCTCATCAACCACTATGCCGGCTCGCCGTGGCATGGCATGGAATACCGGCCCTACTACCTGGCGCGCGAATGGGTGCGCCTGGGCCACCAGGTGCTGATCCTCGCGGCGTCGCAGTCGCATGTGCGCAGCACCCAGCCGCGCGCGCGCAGCGAGGTGATCGACGGCATCAGCTACCACTGGTACCCGACGCCCGAATACAGCGGCAACGGCATCGGCCGGGTGAAGAACATCTGGAGCTTTTGCAGCCAGGTCTGGAGCGATGCCGACATCCTGGCGCGTGAATTCCAGCCCGATGTGGTGATCGGCTCCAGCACCTATCCGATGGACATGTGGGTGGCTCGCCGGGTAGCGAAGAAGGCCAAGGCCAAGCTCGTGTACGAGGTGCACGATCTCTGGCCGCTCTCGCCGATCGAGCTGTCGGGCATGTCGAAATGGCACCCCTTTGCGATGCTGTGCCAGAAGGCCGAGAACGACGCCTATCGCGATGCGGATCTGGTCGTCTCGATGCTGCCCAAGGTGCAGGGCCACATGGCCGCGCACGGACTGGACCTGAAGAAGCTCGCCATCGTGCCCAACGGCATCGCGCTGGACGAGTGGGAAGGTGCGGGGCCGGTTGTGTCCGCCGAACTGCAGAGTTACTTCAATGCACAGCAGGGCCGCACGGTGGTCGGCTACGCCGGTTCGCACGGCCTGCCCAATGCGCTGGACGTGCTGCTGGACGCGGCGCACCTGCTCAAGGACGAGCCGATCAGCATCGTGATGGTGGGCGGCGGCCACGAGAAGGCGCGGCTGCTGTCGAGGGTGCGCGCCGAGGGCCTCGCCAACGTGGCGATGTTCGACCCCATCCCCAAGGCGCAGATCCCCGCCCTGCTGGCGCGCCTGGACATCGCCTACATCGGCTGGCAGCGCACGCCGATCTACCGCTTCGGCATCGCGCCGAACAAGCTGATGGACTACATGATGGCCGAGCGGGCGGTACTGCATTCGGTCGAGGCCGGCAACGACCCGGTGGCCGAGGCGCAGGCGGGTTTGACCGTGCCGCCCGAGGACCCGCAGGCCGTGGCCGAGGGCATCCGCGCCCTGGCGCGCCTGAGTGCGGAAGAGCGCGCCGCCATGGGCCGGCGCGGCCGCGCCTTCGTGCTGGCGGAGCACACGTATCCGGTGCTGGCCCAGCGCTTCATCGCTGCTTTGGCATAGAATCGCATCAACGCATCACATCATCAGATGCGGGGGAGTTCCACATGCGCACGACCCTTGATATTGACGACGACCTGCTGACGGCGGCCAAGGAATTGGCGCGGCGCGAAGGCGCCAGCGCCGGCACCGTGGTTTCGCGCCTGCTGCGCCAGGCGCTGACCGGCACGGGCCGTGCAGCCTCAACGTCCGCCAAGCCCAAGGCGGTGGCTGGCTTTCTGCCGTTTCCGGCCAAGCCGGGAGTGGTCATCACGCAGGAACATATCAACGCCTTGCGGGACGAAGAAGGCATTTGAGCCATGCGATCACTGCTGGATGTCAATGTGCTGCTGGCGCTGCTGGATGCCAACCATCTTCACCACGGCCTTGCCATGGCGTGGTGGACGGAACATCACCAGCAGGGTTGGGCCTCCTGTCCGCTTACGCAAAATGGCGTTCTGCGCATCATGTCCGGGTCAAGCTATCTGAATCGACAGCCGCCAGCCGTCGTGGCCGAGCGCTTGGCCCTCGCTACATCGAATGCCGGCCACAAGTTCTGGCCCGATGCACTGAGCCTCCTGGAGCCTGGGCTGCTGAAGTGGGAGCGCATCATCGGCTCCCGCCAGATCACGGACACCTATTTACTGGCACTCGCGGTCAAGAACGGCGGGCGCTTCGTCACGCTCGACAAAGGCGTCTCCGTACAAGCCGTGCGCGACGCCAGTTCCAAACATTTGCTGACATTGGCATGACTTCTCCCACGCAAGCCTTCCTCCCCTTCGCCCTGCCCGAAATCGGCGACGAAGAAATCAACGAGGTCGTCGACTCGCTCAGGAGCGGCTGGGTCACGACCGGCCCCAAGGCCAAGCGCTTCGAGCAGGCCTTTGCAGAATTCCTCGGCGACCCGCAGATCGAGTGCATCGCCGTCAACTCGGCCACCGCCGGCCTGCATCTGGCGCTGGAGGCCATCGGCATCGGCCCGGGCGACGAGGTCATCACGACGACGCACACCTTCACGGCCACGGCTGAAGTGGTGCGTTACCTCGGCGCAGACGTGGTGCTGGTGGACATCGACCCGGCCACGCTGAACATCGACGTCAGGCAGATCGAGGCCGCCATCACGCCGCGGACCAAGGCGATCCTGCCCGTGCACTACGCCGGCCTGGCGGTGGACATGCTGGCCATCCTCGACATCGCCCGCAAGCACGGCCTGCGCGTGGTGGAAGACGCGGCCCACGCCCTGCCCACCACGCTGGAGAAGGAGCTGATCGGCACGCTGGGCAGCGACGCCACGGTGTTCAGCTTCTACGCCAACAAGACCATGACGACCGGCGAGGGCGGCATGCTGGTGACGCGCAATGCGGAACTGGCCAGGCGCGCCCGCGTGATGCGCCTGCATGGCATGAGCCGCGACGCTTTCGACCGCTTCACCGCCAAGACGCCGAGCTGGTATTACGAGATTGTCGCGCCGGGCTTCAAGTACAACCTGACCGACATCGCGGCGGCGCTGGGCATCCACCAGCTCAAGCGCCTGCCGGGTTTCCAGCTGCGGCGCGAGCAGATCGCCCGGGTCTATCACGAGGCATTTGCCGACCTGCCGCTGATCCTGCCGCCTCTTGCGCCGCAGGGCGACACGCACTCCTGGCATCTCTATGTGCTGCGGCTGGCCGACGACGCCGGCATCGAGCGCGACCGCTTCATCGGACGCATGTTTGAAGCCGGCATCGGCTGCAGCGTGCACTACATCCCCCTGCATCTGCAACCGTACTGGCGTGATCGCTACGGCCTCAAGCCCGAGCAGTTCCCGCATTCGCAGAAGGCCTTCGAGCGCATGGTCAGCATCCCGCTGTACACGGCGATGAGCGATGCCGATGTGCAGCGCGTGATCGACACCGTGCGAGGCATCCTGGGCTCATGATCAAGCGCCTGTTCGACATCGCCTGCGCGGCCCTGGGGCTGCTCGTGCTGTCGCCCCTGCTGCTCGCGCTTGCGCTGTGGATCAAGCTCGATTCGCCGGGGCCCGTGCTGTACCGGCAGGAGCGCGTCGGACGTTTCGGCCGCAGCTTCTTCATCCACAAGTTCCGCAGCATGCGCACGGACAACGCCGGCCCGCAGATCACGGTGGGCGCCGACCCGCGCATCACGGCGGCCGGCGCCTTCCTGCGCAAGTCCAAGCTCGATGAACTGCCGCAGCTGTGGGACGTGCTGCGCGGCGCGATGAGCCTCGTCGGTCCGCGGCCCGAGGTGCCGCGCTATGTGGCGCTCTATTCGCCGGCCCAGCGCGAGCTCGTGCTCTCCGTGCGGCCCGGCATCACCGATCTGGCCTCGCTGCAATACCGCGACGAAGGCGAGCAGCTGGCGCGCGCTGCGGACCCGGAACGGGCCTATGTCGAACAGGTGATGCCGGCCAAGCTGGCCCTGTCGACCCGCTATGTGCAGGAGGCCAGCTTCGTGGGCGACCTGCGCCTGATCCTGGCCACCGTCGCCGCGCTGTTCCACCGAGTTGGGCGTTAGGAATCATCATCCCCATGTTCTGGCTCTCGCTCGACGCCCTTCTGACCCGCATCCGCCCGCATCGCGAGCGGCTGTCGCTGCTGCTCGACGGCGTCGTCATCGCCATGGCCTGGCAGGCCACCTATCTGTTCCGCCTGGGCTTTCGCTACTGGCTGATCGAGCGTCCGCCGTATGACTTCGCCGTGATGTCGGCGCTGGTCGTGCTCTACATGGCGGTGCTGTGGCTGTTCAAGGTGCCCAAGGGCATGTGGCGCTTCAGTGGCTTTGGCGAGGTCAAGCGGCTGACCGCGGCCTGCGTGCTGGCCGGCCTCGTGGGCGCCACCGGCGTGCTGATGGCGCACCTGAGCGGCGTGCCGCGTGCGGTGCTGGCCCTGCATCCGGTCTTCTGCGTGATCGGGCTGTCGATGATGCGCATGGGCTACCGCATGCTGTACGAGCACATGCGCGGGCGCATCAGCGGCGGCGCGCCCGAGACCCACCGCGCGCTGGTGATGGGCGCGGGCCAGGCCGGGCGCCTGCTGCTCGCCGGCATCCAGCACCAGGGCTGGACGGTGGTGGGCTGGCTCGATGACGACGCCGCCAAGCGCGATGCGCGGGTGGCGGGCATTCCCGTGCTGGGCGGGCTGGCGGATGCGCCGCGCTTTGCCGAGATGCACGGCATCAGCCACATCGTCGTGGCCATGCCCAGTGCACCGCGCGATGAGCGCCGCCGCGCGCTCGACCTGGCCGCCAAGGCCGGCGTGCATGTGCTGACCGTGCCCAACAGCGCCGAGCTGCTGGACGGCAGCCGCGTCGAACAGCTGCGCGACGTGGAGCCCGACGACCTGCTGGGCCGCGAGCCCGTGCGGCTGGACGAGGCCGGCATCAGCGAAGCGCTCACGGGCCGCGTGGTGCTGATCACCGGCGCCGGTGGCAGCATCGGCAGCGAGCTGTGCCGGCAGGTGGCGCGCTTCGGCCCGCGCAAGCTGGTGCTGTTCGAGCAGAGCGAGCTGGCTCTGTACAGCATCGAGCAGGAGCTGGCCGAGCGCTTCCCGCAGCTGCCGCTGGTGCGCCTGATCGGCGACGTGAAGGACCCCGTGCATCTGCTGCACTGCTTCAAGCGCCAGCGCCCGCAGGTGGTGTTTCATGCGGCGGCCTACAAGCACGTGCCCCTGATGGAAGAGGACAACGCCTGGGCCGCGCTGCGCAACAACACCCAGGGCAGCTACAACGCCGCGCTCGCCGCAGCGCAGGCCGGGGTGGAGCGCTTCGTGATGATCAGCACGGACAAGGCCGTCAACCCGACCAATGTGATGGGCGCCACCAAGCGCGCCGCCGAGATGTTCGTCTCGGCCTTGGCGGCGGCGCATCCGCAGACCCAGTTCCTCACGGTGCGCTTCGGCAATGTGCTGGGCTCCAGCGGCAGCGTGATCCCGAAGTTCAAGGAGCAGATCGCGCGCGGCGGGCCGGTGACGGTCACGCACCCGGACATCATTCGCTACTTCATGACCATCACCGAGGCCGCGCGCCTGGTGCTGCAGGCCAGCCTGGTCGGCGCCAGCGGCCAGGTGCTCGTGCTGGACATGGGCGAGCCGGTCAGGATCGTCGACCTGGCCCGCCAGCTGATCCGCCTGAGTGGCCACACGGAGCAGGAGATCCCCATCACCTTCTCCGGCCTGCGGCCCGGCGAAAAGCTCTTCGAGGAACTGCTGGCCGATGCCGACACCACGCTGCCCACCAGCTTCCCGGGCCTGCGCGTGGCGCGGCTCGCTGCGGGGCCCGGCATGGAGGCGCTGCAGGCCTGGCTGGCCGAGGTCGGCCACTTCTCCGATTACGATGACGACCTGGTTCGCAGCCACCTGACGCGGCTGGTTCCTGAATTCCGCCCTGCGGGCGCCCCCGCGCCCCGGGCCTGACTCCTGTTCAAGTGATGAAGAATCTGCACATCGCGCTGCTCGCGGCCCTCTGTCTCCTGGGAGCCGGCGCTGCCACGGCCGCGCCGGAAGGCGCGAGGGACAAGGTCCTGCAGGCCAAGAGCGTCAAGGAGGTTTTCTCGCTGCTGGGCATTGCCGACAAGCCCGAGCCGGGCAACCGCATCCTGCTGGAGGTGCCGGAGATCGTGGATGGCGGACATAAGGTTCCCGTCAAGGTGACAAGCAAGATCGCCGGCACCGACTGGATCGTCGTGCTGGTGGACCGCAACCTCACGCCCTATGTGAGCGACCAGGAGTTCTCGCCGGGCCAGGACCGCAGCCTCAGCCTGAAGGTCGATCTGGCGCAGACCTCGCGCGTGCGGGTGGTCGTGCGGGCGGGCGGCAAGTTCTACCAGGTGGCGCACGAGGTCAAGGTCGCCGCGCAAGGGCGCGAAGAGAAATGAGCAGCGTGCTTCCCATCGCCGATGCGTCCCCGGACGCCACACTGCCGCAGCCCCTGGGCCAGATGCTGCTGTCGCGCGGCCTGGTCACGGCCGCCGACCTGGACAAGGCGCTGGCCTCGCAGCAGCAGACCAAGCTGCGCCTGGGCAAGATGCTGGTGCGCCTGGGTGCCATTTCGGAGGAGAACCTGCTGCCGGTGCTGGCCGAACATCTGGGCCTGGGCCTGCTGTCCGAAGAAGAGATCCTGGCCGCAGCGCCCGACATCGTGAGCACGATCGAGCTGCTGGGCATGGCGCCGCACTGGTTCGCCGAGCAGGGCCTGCTGGTCTATGAGACGGCCGACGGGGTGATCCACTGCGCCTCGCGCAATCCGCTCAATTCCTTCCTGCGCGAGACGCTGGCCTACAAGGCCACCGACCACAAGCTGCAGTGGCACCTGATGCGCACGCGGGACGAAGAGTGGCTGGCCAAGTTCCTGCAGCCCGTGGAAGAAAGCGCAGGCTATTCCGATGAAGTGGCGCACCTGCGCGAGCTGGCCGAAGAGGCGCCGGTCATCGAGCTGGTCAACAACGTGCTCGCGCAGGCGGCCGACGAAGGCGCTTCCGACATCCACATCGAGCCCGAGGAGCACGAGTTCTTCATCCGCTTCCGCGTGGACGGCGTCTTGCAGACCCGCGCCAATCTACCGCAGGAACGCTTCGCCGCCGTGGCCTCGCGGATCAAGCTGATCTCGGGCATGGACATCGCCGAGCGCCGCCTGCCGCAGGACGGCCGCATCTCGCTGCGCGCCAGCGGCACGCAGATGGACGTGCGCGTTTCCGTGGTGCCCGGTGTGCACGGCGAATCGGTGGTGATGCGCCTGCTGCCCAAGGATCGCAAGGAATTCCACCTCAACCGCCTCGGGCTGGAAGCCGACCATCTTGACCAGTTCCTGCGCTGGGCGCGCGAGCCGCATGGCATCGTGCTCGTCACCGGCCCCACGGGTTCGGGCAAGAGCACGACGCTGTATGCCGCGCTGGCCGAAGTGAACGACCGGCAGAGCAAGATCATCACGGTCGAGGACCCGGTCGAATACCGCATGCGCGGCGTGACGCAGATCCAGACCCAGGCCGAGATCGGCTACACCTTCGCCCGGGCGCTGCGCGCCATCCTGCGCCAGGACCCGGACATCATCATGATCGGCGAAATCCGCGACCTGGAGACGGCCGAGATCGCCGTGCAGTCCGCGCTGACCGGCCACATGGTGTTCTCGACCCTGCACACGAATGATTCGCTGTCGGCCTTCACGCGCTTGATCGACATGGGCGTCGAGCCCTTCCTGGTGGCCTCGTCGGTGCGCGCGGTCGAGGCGCAGCGCCTGGTGCGCCGGCTGTGCGAGGCCTGCGCCAAGCCGGCCGAATTGCCCGCGGCCATGGACGCCACGCTGGTCGATCTGAAGCAGCGCTTCCCGGCGCTGTTCAACGTGCCGCCACGCTGGCGTCATGCCGTGGGCTGCGCGGCCTGCCAGGGCACGGGCTATCGCGGCCGTCTGGGTGTGTACGAGATGGTGGAGGTGTCGACCGAGATGCAGTCGGCCATCATGCAGCGCCTGCCTTCGCACGAGTTGGTCGCCATCGCGCGCCGCCAGGGCTTCCGCAATCTGCGCGAGGACGGCATGGTCAAGGCCTGGCATGGACACACGAGCCTGGACGAGGTGCTGCGCGTGACGGGCCTGTCCAACGCCGAGGACGTCTGAGGTGGACTTCCGCTACGAGGCGGTCAACCGCGATGGCCAGACGCTCAAGGGCCAGATGAGCGCGGCCAGCCAGACCGCGCTGCTGCAACTGCTGCGCGAGCAGGACCTGGTGCCGGTGACGATCGAGGAGGCGAGTGCCGATGGCAAGCGCGAGAAGGTCTCGCGGCGTGCCGCCAGCGTGGCCGACAAGGCGCTCGTCATCCGCGAGCTGGCCACGCTGCTCGGCGCCGGCGTTTCGCTGGCCGAGGCGGTGGAGTCCACCGCCCAGGCGCATGCCGGCACGCATGTCGGCCGCGCGTTTGCGGACGTGTATGCGCAGCTGCGCAGCGGCGCCGAGCTGTCGGCCGCATTGCGCGTTGCGGGGCTCGAACTGCCTGAATACCTGTTCCAGCTCGTCGGCGCCGGTGAGCTGACCGGCAAGCTGGCGTCCTCGCTGCACAGCGCCGCGGACCAGATGGAATACGAGCAGCGCGTGCGCTCCGAAATGCGCAACGCGCTGATCTACCCGACCGTGCTGGTGGCCTCGGGCATCCTGGCCACGCTGCTGATCTTCGTGGTGGTGGTGCCCAAGTTCACCAACATGCTGAAGAGCTCGCGCGCGGCGCTGCCCGAGATGTCGGTCATCGTGCTCAAGTCGGGCCTGTTCGTGAAGGAGAACCTGCTGTGGTTCGGCCTCGGCGGCGCGGCCTTGGTGATGGGCGCGGTGCTGGTGTTCTCCAACCCGGCCGCGCGGCGCCAATTGTTAGAATGGTCCACCCGTCTGCCCGTGGTGGGCGACTGGTTGCTGAACGCGGAGATCGGGCGCTGGGCGTCGATGCTGGGCAGCCTGCTGGCCAACAAGGTGCCCATCGTCAGGGCCATGGAACTGGCGGAGGCCGGCGTGCAGATCGGGGCCTTGTCGAGCAAGCTGAAGCTGGCCGTGCGAGACCTGCGTGCGGGCAAGAAACTGGCGGATTCGCTGGCCCTGCACCGTACCGTCAACCCGATGGGCATCAACCTCGTGCGCGTGGGCGAGCGGACCGGCGAGCTGCCCGAGATGCTGCGCACGCTGGGCCGCATCTACGAAACCTCGAGCCGCGAGCGGATGAAGCGCTTCCTGATCCTGTTCGAGCCCGCGGCCATCCTCGTCGTCGGCGGGGTGATCGGCTTCATCATGATTGCGATCATGATGGCGATCACGAGCCTGTCGACAACTCCTTTGTGAACGTTTTTGCTGAGCGTGATTGCATGATGACGAAAACCCAAACTTCCCATTCCCGAATCCAGCGCGGCTTCACGCTGCTGGAGATGCTGGTCGTGCTGGTCATCATCGGCCTGCTGGCGAGCCTGGTCGGCCCCAAGCTGTTCGGCAAGGTGGACAGCTCCAAGGTCCAGACCGCGCAGACGCAGGTGAAGATGCTCAAGGGCGCGCTGGAAACCATGCGCCTGGACATCGGCCGCTTCCCCACGGCCTCCGAGGGCCTGGCGCTGCTCAACGAGGCGCCCAAGGACGACAAGATCGCCGGCAAGTGGAAGGGCCCCTACCTCGACGAGGCCGTGCCAGCCGACCCCTGGGGGGGCGCCTACCAGTACAGCGTGCCGGGTGCGAGCGGCCAGTCCTTCGCCCTGTACTCCTTCGGTGCTGACGGCAAGCGCGGTGGCGAGGGTACGGATGCCGACGTGGGCATGCTGCCTCCCTGACCGAGCCGAAGAAATCCGCGCATGACGGCTGCTCGCTCGCGGGGCTTCACGCTGCTGGAGATCCTGGTGGTGATGACGGTGATCGGTTTGGTCGCCGCCCTGGTCGCGCCCAATTTGCAGAAACTTGTGGGCGGCGTTGAACGCAGCACGCAGCGCGATGGCGTGCTGGCCGAGGTGGCGTCGCTCAGCTATCGGGCCTATGTGCTGGGCCAGAGCTTCGAGTTGAGTGACGAAAGCCCGAGCACGGTTCTGCAGGATGGCAACCCCATCGTCGCCTTGCCCTCGGGTTGGCGCCTGCACGTGGATGCGCCTGTGCTGTACAGCTTCAACGGCTTGTGCGGGGGAGGGCGCGTGACTGTGCTCGCACCGGATGCACCGCCCGAAACCCTTGAACTCGCGGCGCCCGATTGCCGGATAGCGCGCAATGGCAAATAGGCGGATCGGCGGCTTGGCGAGCCGGAGTACCGGCTTCACGCTGATCGAAGCCATGGTCGCCATGGTCATCATCGGCGGTGCGGGCATGGCGCTGTTCTCGTGGGTGAACAACAGCATCACGTCGCTGCGCCGCGTGGAGGACGCCAACACGCGCAATGCGGCTATGCTCAACGTCGTCGAATACATGCAGTCCGTCAACCCGATGCTGACGCCGGAAGGAAAAGCCGAACTGGGTGACTATCGCCTGAGCTGGCACGCGACGGTGCAAAACGCCGTGGTCGATGGCAGCGGCTACCCGCGCGGGCTGAGCATGTTCCAGCTCGCGCTGTACGACACCGAAGTGAAGGTGGAGCGCGGCGAGGCGCAGCCCTGGTTTGACTTCAAGCTCAAGCTGGTCGGCTACAAGAAGGTCCGCGATTCGATGAGGCCGTTCTGAGCATGCGCCCGATGCAGCCCGGCCTGCCCGAGCGGAACGCCGGCTTCACCTTGCTGGAAGTCTTGGTGGTGCTGGTCATTCTCGGCATGGCGTCGACAATCCTTCTCCAGGCCCTGGGCCAGGTCTATCGGCTGCAGACGCGGTTCGGCACGCAGCTGGCACAGAGCCAGGGCGGCGCCATGTTTGCGGATTGGTATCGCCAGGTCATCCAGGGCGTGCAGACGGACGTGATCGGCGGCGCCGGCGTTTTCAAGGGCAGCGAATCGGAACTCAGCGGCGTCAGCACCACCGCCCTCACGACGGAATATGGCGCACCCACCCGCTTCACGCTGACACTGAACCATGACGGCGGGTCGGACCTGACACAGGTGGTCTACAGCAGTTCTTCAAGCCGCATGAATCTGATGTCTTGGCAAGGCGGCGGCACGGCACGGTTTGTCTACCAGGACGAAAAGGGCGAGCGGCATGACCAGTGGCCGCCGCCATCCGGCCAATGGCCGCAACTGCCGAAACTCATCCTGCTGGAGTGGCGAGCCGACACGCCCCAGCTGCTGGTGGCCGTGCCACGCGGCAGCGCCGAAGCCAAGACTGCGACGAATTTCCTGCTGGTGACGCCATGAGATCGCCGCCGCGACAAAAAGGCTTCATCCTCGTCATGACGATATGGCTGCTGGCCGCCATCGCCATCGCGGCGGCCTTCTTTGCCGGCCGGGTACAGAAGTCCCTGCAATTGGCGCAACAGCGCCAAAGTGGCGCGGATGCACAGGTTGCGCTCAGCGACGCGCGGGCCGAACTGCTGTTTCGGCTGGCTACGGTTCCAATGACACAGCAAGGCATGGGCATTGAGCCGGGACTGGTCGTTCTCGACGATCGCCCCTATGCGCTTGGCGAGGTGCTGGTGCAAATCCAGGATGCGCGCGGCCTCATCAATCTGAACCGTGTGCCCGACGAGCAGCTGCGGCGCTTTCTGCTGACGCTCAAGGTACCGGTGGAGCAGCATGACCGGCTGATCGATACCCTGCGCGACTACATGGATGCGGACGATCTGCTGCGGCTCAACGGAGCGGAAGCGCCGCAATACCGGGAGCTGGGACTGGATCCGCCGAGCAATGCACCGCTGGTATCGCCGGTTGAAGTGCGCCGCATTCTTGCCTGGCGCGATCTGCCGCAGTGGGCCGCCGGCTCGGAGGCCTATGACTGGGTCACTGCCGATGAGTCGTTGGCCGTGAACCCCAATTCGGCTCCGTGGCAGGTGCTGACCTCGCTGCCCGGCGTCACTGAGGAGCTTGCGAAGGCCATTGTCAAACGCAGGCAACTCGGCAGCATCGACGCCGCCCTGCTGGAGCAGGCACTGGGGGTGCAGATGGGCGGTGTTCCGCCGCTGGCCTTGCCCTTCCCTTCCAACGCGTTGCGCCTGACCTTGCGCAGCAAAGGCGTGCCTTGGGCCCTCAGATACAATGTGAAATTGACCCCGCGAGGGGCGAATGCGCCATGGCAGATCACCAATTTTTATCGGTTAGAGAGAAATGTGAATGCTGAGCTCTCCTCCGATGCAGCAAGTGCTCCAGTTTTTCCGTCAAAGGTTATGGTCTCTGCCGCGCCGTCGCTCCTTCCTGCGCCTGGATCGCCTTGAGCCGAGTCAGGCTCGGCTGGGAGCGGCGGAATTGGTGGTGTCGCGCGCCCTGTGCCGATTTCAGCGTTTCGACCTCGGCCGGCTGCCCGCAAACAAGCGCCGCTCAGCGCTGAAGCTGCAACTGCTCCAATGGAGCCCCTTTGCGTCGAGCGGCCACGCCGTCGTTTGGCAGGATGGCATGGCCTCGGTCTGGTGCTGGGATCGTGCGGCGGTCGATGGCCGGGTTGCCGAATCCGGACGCAAGGAGCGCTTCAGCGTCATCCCCGAAACCCTGCTGCGAACGCCGTCGCAAGAAGGGCTTCGCCTGATCGAGTGCCTGGATGGTGTGGAGGCCCAGTACTGGAATCAGGCTCAGCTGCTTCACAGCCGCTGGTGGCCGCAGGCACCGGCGCCGTCCGAGCTACTCGCCTTTCAGCGTGATTGCAGCCTTGCGCTCCATGAGCAGCAGCCGCAGATGCCCCTGCAGGAAATCGCCCTGGCCGCGCGTGCCTGGGCTCCGTTTTCCGGTGTCGACGCTGCGCCCGGGGAGATGGCGCTGCCCGAGATGGCGCTTTATGCGAGTCTTGCGTTGGCGCTGGGTTTGCCCGCCATCGCATTGAGTATTGGACAATTGCGCGTGGCGGGAGCCGTCAAGGAGCGCCAGCAGCAGATTGCGCAGCTCCGTTCTGCCTCGCGCGCCGTGCTTGAAGCCCGCGATGTCGCCCTGACAGCGCAATCCCGCCTCAACACGATCCAGGGCCTGCAGCAATTTACCGATCCGCTCGGGCTGATGGTGGGCGTGACGCGGGCTTTGCCCGTCCAGGGCGCCTATCTCAAGGAATGGGATGTGGCTGACGGTCGACTCAAGATCCTTGTCGTCTCTCCAACGGCGGAGGTTTCGGGTGCCGCCTACGTCAGCGCTCTGGAGCATTCAGGGCTTTTTACGCGAGTCAAGATCGTGACTCAGGTCGATCCTCGGCAGATCGGCTTTTCAATGGATATCGTGCCGCGCGCTGAGCTTGCGCCCTCGGCGGCGCAGGCGATGAGCGGGCCGATCTCGGCGCCGGAACGCTAAGACCATGACTCTATTGAACGAGCTTCGAGCGAACCAGCGGCTGCGCGTCGGCCTGGCCTTGATCATCAGCATTCTGGCGCTCTATGGCTTGCTCGAATGGCGCGACTTCGTCAATGCGCAGAAGGATGGCTATAAGCATCTGGCGTTGCAGGCGAGTCGACTCGATAGCCAGCGTTCTCAGGCGCAATGGCCACAGCGCGCCACCGAAGCAGGCGTCGCGTTGAAGGAGGCCGAGGCTTCGCTGTGGCGACAGGCGTCCCTCAGCCTGGCGCAGGCCGAATTGCAAGACTGGCTGTATGCGCAGTTGCGCCAGGCGGACGCCAAGCGGTATTCCGTCAAGATCGTGGACGCCAGTGCACGGCTCGGCGTCGCGGGTGACGACACCGAAAGCACCCCGGCTGCTCAGGGGCTGGTGGCCATGCATGCCAGGCTGAGTTTCGATGCGGATACACCCGTGCTGCTTGCCCTGCTGGCCGCCCTTGCCGAGGCCCAGCATGCGGTGGCGGTGGACAGCCTGAGCCTGAAGGCGAAGCATGTCGAGATGAATGTGAGCGCATGGTTCTCCGCTTCTGCCTCGACGGCTGCACCGGCCGCGGCCTCCGCCGCGCATTGAAGACAAGACTCAGCGACATGCCTTACCGACTCATCGCCATCGTCCTGGCCCTGTATCTGGCTGCCGCGGCATGGTTCACTTTTGCCCCCCTGGATCTGCCGTCGGCGCAAGCCGTCAAGGCTGCGGACGAGCGGTGGCAACTGGTGCCCTTTGAGCGTGTGGATCCGGACGATGCGCTCAGCGTCATCAATGAAGGCCATCTCTTCGGGACCCCGGAAAGCGCATCCGGCCTTCTCGGTTTGCCGCCCCCGCCCGAAAAACCGCTGACACCGCCCAACTGGCGCATTGCCGGCGTGTATTCGAGTGGCCCGCAATACGTCGCCCTGATGGCCATTGAAGGCAATCCGGCGCAGCAACTCTTGCACGTCGGCGACAGTCTCCCCGGCGGCGCGAAGATACTCAGGATCACACCAGACCGCATTTCCGTCTCGCTGAATGGCAAGAAGCGGTCCATCATCACTTACCAAGAATGAATGCAAATCGCAACGTCCGTCTGTTGACCAATGCGCCGCTGGCTGCGCGCCTTGCGCCCATTGCGGCGGCGCTTGCGCTGAGCAGTTGCGCGAGCCCCGAGCCCGGCATCATCCCAGCGCCGCTGTTTGCGCAGCCCGAATTGCAGGGCGAGGCGGGAACCGCGCAGCAGGCGGCGGGCAGGCGCGCAGATGCCAATACCAAGGTCAGCGAGGCTCCGGCCATCCCCGCCCGCACGCGCAGCTCGAGCGTCAAGGCCGGCGCAGCAGATGCCGACCCCAATGCGCCTGCCGATACCACCTTGATGTTTGACCAGCTCCCGCTGCCCAATTTCATCCAGATCGTGTTCGGTTCCATCCTGAAAAAGAACTTCAGCCTCGACCCGGCGCTGATGGGCCGCACCGACCTCGTCACACTGCGCACCTCCAAGCCGCAGACCCATGCGCAGGTCCTCGAGACCACCCGCATGCTGCTCAAGACCTACGGCATCGCGGTCACCGAATTGGGTGGCTTCTATCGCATCGCACCGGACAGCAACCAGTCCGCCTATGCGCCCGAGATCCGGCGTGGCCGCGCCGAGCCGGAGGTGCCGCTGCCCTTGCGTCCGGTCTTCAATTTGGTGGAGATGACCTCTGTCCGCAATTCCGAGGTTTCGCAGTGGCTCAAGGCCATGTTCGGCACCCGCGTCACGATCCAGGATGACAGCACCCGCAATGCATTGCTGTTGAGCGGGCAGTCAGCGGATGTGACCGCGGCGCTGGAAGCAATCCAGATCCTGGACCAGCCGCTGATGCGCGGACGCAGCAGCAAGCTCGTCACGCCCGGCTCGCTGGGCTCCGAGGATTTGTCGCGCAAGCTGGTGGAAATTCTCTCGGCCGAGGGTTACGCCGTCGCAACGGGGGCGGCGCCTGGGGTCGCCATCAGCCTGATTTCCATCCCGGCTTCCAATTCATTGCTCGTCTTCACGCTTGACGACAAGGTGCTGGCGCATGTGGTGGCCTGGGCCCAGAAGCTGGACACGCTCGACACCAACAATCGCCGCAACGGCAGCTATTTCACCTACAGAGTCAAGTATGCCGATGCGCAGAGCCTGGCCAAGACTTTGCAGGAGTTGATGTCGGCTGATGCGGCCACGGCAGCAGCCACTGCGGTGGCCAATGCGCCCGCGGCCGGCACACGCGTGATTGGAGCTGCGCCGAAACAGACGACAGGCCGCATCGTCGTGAACTCGGCCACCAACACCCTGATCTTCAGCTGTTCGGAGGACGAGTACTCACAGCTCCAGGGCATCATGCGCGAGCTGGACCAACCGGCCAAATCTGCCCTGATACAAGTGACGGTGGCGGAGGTTCAGCTCGGCGACAGCAACAACCTGGGCATCGAGTGGAGCCTGCCGGGCACGACCATCAATGGCCGCAGCGTCATTGGCGGAACACTGGGCGGTTTGGGCCTGGGTACCGATGGCCTGAGGCTCAGCTTCCTCAACTCGGCCGGCGCCGTGCGTGCCAATCTCAATGCGCTGGCCAGCAAGAACCGCGCGAGCATTCTGTCCACGCCGTCCATCATGGCTCGCAACGGCGAGACGGCAACCATCCAGGTGGGCTCCGAAGTGCCCACGGTGACCAGCCAGGCCAGCAGCACGGCGGGCGGCATCATTGGCGGCGGGGCTGGCATTGGCGTGCTGCAAACCATCCAGTACCGCAGCGTCGGTGTCATCCTGAAGGTCAAGCCCGTCATCTTCGCGGGCGGCCGCATTGAACTCGATGTTTCGCAGGAAGTGAGTTCGGCCGCGCAGACTCAGACGGGCGTCAGCAGCTCGCCAACGATCAGCACGCGCAAGATCGACACCAAGCTCTCCATTCGTGATGGCGCCACGGTTCTTCTTGGCGGCCTGATGTCGAGCAACGACACCACGACGGATACCGGTGTTCCCTTCCTCAAGGACATCCCCATCGCGGGGCAGCTGTTTCGCTCGAACACCGTCAAAAAGGACAAGACCGAGCTGCTGGTCCTGATCACGCCCTACGTCATCGACAACGATATGGTTGCCGAGGAGGTCACGAACGCGTTCCGGGGCCAGATGGGATCGTGGGCAGGCACAGTTCCGGGTTCCGCTACGCCTTTGCCTAAGCCCGTGGCTCCGACGACGGCCATAGCCACACCCGGATCTGCCACACAGCCGGCGACAGGGTCTGTCGTGCAGGAAGTAAAACCTTCAGAGACCGTCGATCTGCCGTTGCCCGAAGCAATCGAAAAGAAAGACGCGGCAATGGTGCCCGATGTATCTGCTCCAGTCGCGGCAACTGCCGCAACTGGACCAGTGCCCGCTGCCAGCGCCCCTATGGATTTCTCCAGAATGGGCAAACCCGTGACCGACCCGGCGCTGCTGGAAGAAATTCGTCGCGCTCGTGCAACGCCAAATTCCACGGCCCAAGTCGCCAATAACAAGGGCAAACCCGCAAGCCCATCGGCCTCAAGCCCGAAAAAAGGTGAAAAGTCGCACACTCAGGCGGTTAAAAAGGACCCCAAGACCAATACCGACTGACCCCTCAGGGTTAGAAAGGTGCTAATGGTTGGCGCGTGCCAAAAAAAGCTGTATAGAATGACCCGCCAGAGGAAGGCGTGGGCGCTCGTAGCGCTACGAGCGTCTACCCAAAGTTGGGATCGCAAGGTTTTAATTTTGGCTAAGTAACATTTCCGACCTCGGCTATTGCTCTCTGTTCAGGGAGGGTGGTAGCAAGTTAACTAACTCTCACTACTTCGAAGGTGAATTCATGAAGAAACTGAATCTGGTCTGCGCAGCTGTCGCGGTTTTCTGCGCTACGGTTGCCAATGCTGGTACGTTGACCGGCAGCACGACGTTCGCTGTTGAAAACTTTACTGGTACGGCTACTTCCGCCACCACGGTTCGTCCCACTGCTGTTACCTACAGCATGGGCACCAGCACGACGCTGAACCCTAACGCCAAGCTGTATTTCATCATCCGCCTGGCTGGTGGTCAGTTTGCTTCGGCTTACGCCCCGGTTTTCGGTGAGTTCCAAGTTGGCGGCGTTGCTAGTGCTGCCGCTGCTGGTGCTGGCGTCATTGGCGTGATCGCCACGGTTTCGGCCGACAAGACGACCATGCAAGTGGAAGTCGACAACTCGACGACCACGACCACGACGCTGGGTCTCGGCGCTTTGGTCTGGACGCCGGCTGCCGGCGCTCTGGACACCGTCAACTCGACGCTGGCTACGGCTGGCGGCGCTGTGAGCGCGACGGTGGCTGTGTCGACGACGTCGATGGGTAGCGGTGCTGGCCTGAACAGCAGCGTCACTCTGGTCCCGACCGTGGACGGAACTGCTCCGACCGCGACGATCGCTACGTCGAAGAACGCTGTGGCCGTTTCGGTCTCGGATCTGTCTGACGTCGGCTACGGCAATCAGATCGACCTGACTGCTGACCCGGCTGGTTCGGACTACGTCACCACGGGCCAAATGGCTCTGGGTTCGGTGAAGTTCAAGAACGCCAGCTCGGCTCCGGTTGCTACGGATGGCACCACCGCTTACACCATCGCCACCAAGGTGAACGGTGGCAAGATCACGGTGACCCCGGGTACGGGCCAAGCCTTCCCGATCGGCGCTACGCTGAAGTATGACATCACGGACGACAGCTGCGGCGCGCTGCTGGGTTCGGCTGTGACGATCACTTCGGCCAATGCAGCGAAGCCTGCGACGCTGACGGTTGCTGCTGGTGATCTGATCACCAACACGCCGATCTACGTTTGCATGTCCGCTCCGGGCGTGGTGAGCACGGTTCAGCAAACTGCTGCTCCGATCACCGCAACGCTGGTTGGCACGACGACGCCGACGGCTGCTGCTGACGGCAACGACACCGCCACCGGTACCGGCTACGCCGTGACCTTCAACGGCAAGTCCGTCACGCTGAACAGCTACTTCCCGGCTGCCATCAGCGAGTTCGGTTACACCCCGTTCGTGCGCATCATCAACACCGGTGGTGTGGCTGCTGACATCAGCGCCGCCATCGTCAACGGCACGACCGGCGAAACCGGCACGAGCGCTGTGGTTGCTGCTGGCCTGAAGCCTGGTGCTGCTGTTCTGGTGACCAACGCCACGATCGAAGCCGCCATCGGTGCTCAGCCGCGTGACTCGCGTCCGCGTCTGCAGATCTCGGGCCCGACGAACGGCATCCGCGTGCAGAACTTCCTGCAGAACGCTGACGGCAGCATCGCTGAACTGAGCGGCGCTCAAGACGGCCAGTAATTGAGGTTGAGGGAGGCGTCAAGCCTCTCCTAATCTCAGTCGCATGACTGCACCAAAAGGGGTGGAATCGCAAGATTCCACCCCTTTTTCTATTGGCGGATGAACGACGCAGACCGACTCAATTGTTCGCCGCAGCCTTTGATCCGCGGTGGGTCGACTGACCGAATTGAAAGGCAGGCGAGGGTCTGACGCGCGAGTAGCCTAGCCCACGACGGTCACCGCGGTTGGTGAAATCGCTCTTTCATCAGGCGATGATCGTCCCAAGTCTTGCTCAGCCCCTTGCGATTGCGTCGAACGTAGAGCGTGCAGAGCTTGCGCAGCAGCCGCGTGCGCAAGAGCGCGTGCTGGGCGAACGAGATGTTCTTGTCCGTGATGATGTGCAGTTCCGGGCTGAGCATGAAGTACTTGCAACCCAGTTTCCCGGCCAGCATGGCGAGCGTGCGCGGCTGGTAGAACTTGATGTGCTGTCCGCCCTCGAAGGCGTAGTACCACCAATCCTTCGACGGAATATCACCCGAAAACGTGAGCGTAGAAAATACGATGGTTCGGCAACCATGGCGCTCAAAGAGCTCAGACAAAAACTCAAGCGGATATTCCAGGTGCTCGAGCACTTCGAATGCGAACAAGGCGTCTGCCTTGAAGTCGGGCTTCGGCTCAAAGGCCTTGGCAAAGAGATTGGCGCAGTATTTATCGGTGGTGTAGCAGTCAAAGCCCTTGTCGCGCAGCAAACGGGTCAACAGCCCGTAGCCTCCGGCGACGTCGAGCAGCTTGCCTTGGTCCAGCGAAAGGACGCAGAGCAGCGATTCGAGCAAGTTGGCATTGCCCACGTTGCGGCTCACCACGCCGGTGTCGATGTCGGCAATCGCATCCTGGTAGCCAGTACGGGCGCTCGGTGAGCAGCAGCCCACTTGCAGGGCAATAGTGATAGCCGATCTGGTACTTGCCCAGGACGATGGCAGAGAACGCGGGCTCCGTGGGCGCTCCCGAGATGGGACATTTGATGGGCGCCGACATGGATGATCTTGGTCTATGAAGCTGCGCTGAGTCAGGCGATGCGGGTCGGTGGCGCGGCTACGCGGCGGAGGAAGCGCTTGCCGATCCTCACGCCAGGTTGTTCAACCTTACGGAAGACAAGAAACGCAGCTGCGTAGCTACCCAAGGTGACGAAGAACAGCATCAGAGCGAAGCGAGGGGCTGCCGAAGGCGATGCACCGGCTGAGTAGTTGGACAGGATGAGGCCGAAGGCCGAGATGAAGAAGCCGTGTAGCAGATAGACCGAATAGGATGCCTCCGAAGCCAAGTGAAGGCCCCGGCTGTCCAGCAGCTTTTCCATGAGACGCGGCATTGCGCCCCTTGTTTCAAGCCGGCCGATCATCGCCATGGACAGCAGCAGCAAGGCCTCGAAAGGCAATTGCCAGTGGTAACGAATATCCATGCTGACCAGCAGTGTGGCGCCAAGAATCTGCAGCCAGCGCTGCCGTTGCGCGGTGACTGAGGCGAGAGCCTTAAAGAGCAACATGCCGGCCACAAAGTAATTGAGCTTGAACAACAACAGCGATGGTTCCATGTAATGGACCTTCTTTGCAAGCAGATAGCCCGCGACGAAAGTGGCTCCGCCCAGAAGAACGCCGGTCCGCAAGAAACCAAAGCGGCGCATCAACAGCCATAGCGCCGGGAAGAACAGATAGAACTGCATCTCGAGCCCGAGGCTCCAGTCCGGCAGGTAGGTCGACGAAGAATAGATTGGATGCAAGCCGAACAAGAAGCTCAGATGCATCAGGATCGTTGTGGTGTCGTAGTGAAAGTTGCTGGGATCGTAAGTGCCGCCCGGCGGCCAGGCATCGGGGTTCAGTCGCTGCAACTCGGCATAGCCGCCCAGGAAGTACGTGCTGCTCAGAACTGCGAGTGCTAATGCCAAGTAGTACACCGGCGCAATGCGAAAGTAGCGGCGCATCCAGAAGCGGCACCAATTCCTCCAATGATCCAACGGCTCCCTGGCCTCGCGCGCCTCGGCGTTGGCCACCATCAGGAAGCCGGAAATCATCATGAAGAGATCGACGGCGATCTTCCCGCTCGGGAAAGCAATGTCCCAGCCACTCCACGCCACGCAGTGATAGCACAGCACCCAGTAGGCGGCGATCGCCCGGAACAGGTTGATGAACTTGTACTCTCTGGTCATTGCGGGCGGACGGCTGAATGGATCACGAGCGCGAGAAGAATTGCGGCAGCTTGCGCAGATTCTTGGACAGCAACGTGAGGTAACCGCCCACGCCTTGCCGTCGCATGACGTCGAGGTCTTCTCTGGATTTTCTGAGCATAGCTCCGACCGATCGGTTGCTTGCTCCCCCATTCCGCATGCGGACCAATATCTCCGGCATGTAGGCCACGCGCAGCGGCGCCTTCAGGCAGCGGACCATGAAGTCGTAGTCGCCGGCGATGCGGTAGCGAAGATCGAAGCGCATGTCAGGCGACACAGTCCGTCGGAAATAGAAGGACGGATGCGGTGGCATCCACCCGAAGCGCAAGCGCGCGGGCCTGAAGGCGCCGCTGTGCCAATGCCTAACGATGCGATCGGGTTGATCGCTGTCCACATAGACCAGATCGCCATACAAAAGGTCTGCGTCCGCCATTTTCTGCGCCATGCGTGCCAGGGTCTCTGGTGAAGCGAGCATGTCGTCTGCGTTCAGGAATCCGACGAAATCACCCGTTGCACAAGCCAGCCCCTTGTTCATGGCGTCATAGATGCCACGATCAGGTTCAGAGATCAGATTGGCCAGATGCGCGCCATATTGCCTCGCCAATGCCAGCGTATTGTCCGTGGAGGCGCCATCGATGAGGATGTGCTCGACTTCAGGATGCGTCTGCTGCGCGACCGAGCGCAAGGTGTCGGCAATGGTGTGGCCGCTGTTATAGGCCACGGTGATGATGCTGATCTTCATGGGGAAATAAGATTCTGCGTCGCGGCGCCAAGTGATCGGTAGATGGCCAGCGTCTCCTGGTAGTGCCGATCCCAGCTGAAAGCTTGCGCGCGTTCCAGACCCCGTGCGCGTAGGGCCGTGCGATTCGGGCCCGCCGTCGCGCGCAGTGCTGTTGCCAAGGCTGCGGGGCTTGCTTCATGTGCGATGCTCAGCGCTACGCCGCCGACTTCCAGCACTGCTTTGCAATGGATGCAGACGACCGGACAGCCGGCCCGCATGGCCTCCAGCACCGGGATGCCGAACCCTTCATATGCCGAGGGGTAGAGCAGGCATTGCGCCTGGTTGTAGAGCAGGTTCAGCCGTGCATCATCGACCTGGCCCAGGTGCCGAACTCGCGCCCGCGTGCTCGCGCCTGCAGATGCCAGCTCGGCCTCTTGCAAGGCTCCGCCGCCTACGCACCAGAGCTCCAGTTCGGGCAGCAGCGCCAGGGCATCCAGTGCCAGCCGGAAGTTCTTGTAGCGGCCGCGCTGGCCGACGAAAAGCGCGTACGGCCTCTTGCCCGGCGAATATCCTTGGAGGGGGTGGAATCGCTCGGACACGCCGTTGTAGACCACCTGCAGGCTCTGATCAGTGCGTACGCCGACGAACTCCAGCAGATCGTCCCGGGTGGATTCCGAAATGCAGATGATGGCCTGTGCCTGGCGGATGGCCGCGAACTTCTGCTTTGAATGGACCCACCATTTGAGGCCGCCTACGCAGCGCTCGTATGCAAAGTCGTGCACGGTCACGACCGCCGGCACATCCCGCTGCGCGCCAAGCCGGTAATAGCTCGAATGGAACACGTCCGGGCGCTCGCCGTGCGCTGCGCGGCAGGACCGATAGCGTTCCAGCGCGCGCGCCGGCCTGCGCTGGAGCATCCGGGCTGGCAGGTCGTCGAGTGAGGCGCGCAAGGGCTCTTCCAGGCTGAGAAAGCCTGGAACCCGCTCGGCCGCCAGGCGGCTCAGCAATTCCCGAAAGTAGACGCTAATGCCGCCGTGTGCTTGCAGAGAAAAGATGATGCCGTCGAGATGAATGCCGCCGCTTTTCATGGCGGCATGAGCTGCATGGGCGTCGAGGGCCGCCTTCTTCCGCCTTGGAACCAGGTCAGACGGCCGGCAAGCATCAGGATGATCGGCAGCAGGATGCCGTTTGCCACGAAGGATTTGTTGAAGATGAGGAAGCCGTCTCGATACAGCATGAAGGGCAGCAAACTGCACGCATAGAAGTAGACCCAGTTTCCTGGGCTGCGACCGCGCAGCAGCTGAAGCACGAAGCCGAACAGACCCGCCGCAATCAGGCTGCCGACGACACCAAAGTTGATGACCAGCGCCGTGCCCAGATGCGTGGCGCCAAAAGGAGAGGCCAGGCAGTTGAAGGAGGGGTCGAGATCGGCGAGCAGCGCTTCCTTCCCCGGCAGCAGCACCGAAGGCACGAAATTGACGAAGGAACTCAGGAAGTTGGTGGGGAACGCGAAGGCCTGGAGATTGTTGCAATCGAACAAGGTGGCGAAGGAAGTGGACGTCAGCAGCGGCTCCGCCAGCACGCCGATGGCCAAGGTGTCCAGTTGCAGATCCTTCTCCAGGCGCCAGAGGCCCACAGCCGCCAGCAGCAGCGCCGCCCCCACCGTCAACAGCAGGACCAGAGCGCGCCGCGGCGGCCTCGAGCCCTGCGCCGTGGCGAGGTATCTCAGTGTCAAGGCCACGATCGGTGCGGCGACGTACAGCCGGCCTCCCATCGAAAGCAAGGCAGCCGAGTTGCACAGGATCAGCAGACCGAACGCCATCTGCAGGCGCTTGCTCTGCCCGTGCTCAATAAAGTTCAGCAGTAGCAGCGTGGCGATCAGATTGACGTTGGCCAGCGGCCCCATCAGTTCGGGGAAATAGCCGAGCAGGTACCCGGCGAGCAGCAGCTCGCGGGCATTGAACAGGTAGACCAGCCAGGCCAGCGTCAGCAGCGCGAAAGCGAGCAAGCCCAGCCGCACGGGAACAGCGATGGCGGCAAAACGCGGCGGCCGGATGAACTTCGCGGCCCCGCTGCCCGCGGCCACGGCCAGCGCGGCCACGGCCAGCGCCACCAGCACCGCCGGACCCATGGGATAGGCGCTTTCAAAGGCACGCTCCCACAGATCGGCGCCCGGCCCGCCCCAATAGGCATGGGTGGCGTAGGCAAAGAACGGCAGCACGAAGTAGAGATAGGCGCCCGTCGCGAGCATGAAGCCATGCCCGATCGGCCGGCCGATGCAATAGATCGCCACCAGCAGCAAGGGGATCGCGATGGTGAGCAGGGTCCAGACCAGCGTCATGCGTGATTCTCGCTTGCGCGGCGCAGGCTGGCGGCGATATGGCGGTGGACCTGGCGAACGGGTGATTCCATGCTGTGCTTGCCTGCTTGCAGGATTGCGGCCGGCCTGAATTGCTCGCGCCTCGCATGCGTCAGCAAGATGGCTTCGACCCAGTCCTGCGCCTGCCAACCCGACACCAGCGTACCCCCGCTCGCCACCACCTCCGTCATGGCCGAATTGTTCGGCGCGATGACCGGGCAACCCTCAGCCATGGCTTCCAGTTGTGGCAGGCCGAAACCCTCCATCAAGGAGGTCGAGACGAAGAGCGACACGCAGCGATAGAGCGCCTGCAGATCCGCGTCCGGAACGTAGTCGCTGAACCGCACGGATTCGGCAGGAAAGCCAGGCGCCCGGACGATCCCGGCCAGATCGCTGCGGCCCCAGCCCGAGCAGCCGACGATCAGCAGGTCAAGGCCTTGGGCGGCAAGAGCAGGCATCAGCGCAAGCAGGAAACGCAGATTCTTGCGTGGCTCCAGCGTGCCGACGAACAGCAGGGTCTGCCCGGAGACGCCGTAGCGCGCCTTGACGTCCGCCAGACCCTCGGCGGGCGTATCCGGGCGCAGGGGATTGAGACCCGAGCCCACGTAGATGCGTTCGGCCCGGCGCTGTGGATAAAAGCGCCTGATCTCATCGGCCGTGTAGTTGGAGACGGCCCACAAGGCGTCTGCGCGCTTGATCGAGCGCCCGGCCAGCGAACCGTAGGCCAGGCGCGTTCGCAGCGCCATGGTTCCGGGCAGGCTGCGGTACACGAGATCGTGCACCGTCAGCAGCGTCGGCATGCGGCTCAGCGGCGGCAAAAGCCCGCCTGCACCCCACAGCACATCGGCGCCAAGCAGCCTGGCGCTGGCCTCGCAGCGGTGGATGAGCCACCACAGGCCATTGCCCTGCAGCACGGAGGATGGCCGGCAGTGGAAGCGGACATTGCCGCTGCGCGTGAGGGCTTCCCTGGCCGCCGGATGCAGCGGCTTGTGCGACAGCAGCTCGAACTCGACGTCGGCGTGCAATGCGCTCCACACATTGACGGCCGCCATCAAGTACTGGCCCACGCCGGTAGGCCGCGTACTCAGCGAGCGGGCGTCGACTGCGATCTTCATGGCCGCTTCCGTTCGGCCCGGTCGTCCAGGAGGAAGGCATGGTTCTCGGGCCGCGCGAACTTGTTGAAGAACTTCAGCAGATACGCGTAGCGGCTGGCGCCGAAGCAGCGCAGGAAAACGCGCAGGCCGCATTGCGCCCAGCGCATCAGCCGGCCCACCTGCGGTAGCGTTGCCGCCGCGTGTCCGCGCAGGGCGGCAGGACTGTCGTCCAGCAGCCGGCGACGCATCAGCATGCCGAAGAAGGGACCGGCCGTCGCGAAAGGCCGGGGCTCGAAGCCCGCACCGCCCAGCGCGCGGTAAAGCCGGCGTTGCAGCGGGCTGATCGGCTGCCCGTTGTCGAAGCAGTTGTAGCGATAGGGCAGGCCGATATGTTCGGCGTAGCCATTTGCATGGACGGCGGCTCGGTAGTCGGCGCTCAGGCCCAGCAAGGCCGGGCTGGCATAACGCGCTTGCTGTGCGGGCTCCACATGCCGGGTGAGTTGCGAGCCCATGAAGTCGAAGCCCGAGAAATGAAAGAGCAGCAGCGGCTCGCCGTTGACGGTGTAGCGGCCCTGCGGCCCGCGGGCGAGTTCACGCTCGTCGAGATTCCAGTGCGCGGTGTTGACGCCTTGCTGACGCACGATGTGCAGATCGGCCCCGAAGTAGGCGGGCACGTAGTCCATCCACTTTTGGTCTGTATGCAGGCCGTCGAAATGGTCGGCGTAGCAGTGCTCGCGCAGGCGCTTATCCCACCAGTGCAAAAACTTGTCTGTGCTTGCCGAGCGCCGCACGGCGCAGAAACCGAGGTTGAAGATACCTTCCCACAAGTGCTTGTACTCGGGGTAGGGATGGTCCTCGTCCGGGCGGCAGTGCAGCAGATGGGGCGTCAGGAAGATCGAGGCCTGCGGCGCCGCTTCGTGGATCGCATCGAGCCGGCCGAACAGCCAGGTGTCCGGGTCGAGGTAGTAGACATGCTCGGCATCGGTCTCGGCCAGCAGGCGGCGGAACAGCAGCGGCTTGACCGAGGTGCAGAACTCGGTGATGTTGTACTGGAAGCGCAGCGGGTCGAAATCAGGGCCGAGACAGGTATCGAGCCCGGTCAGGGCATGGTGGTGCGCTTGCTCAGGCAGGCCTTCGAGCCCGTCGGCCACGAAGATGTGCAGCTTCGCTTCGGGATGGTGAAGAGCGACCGAATCTGCCAGCGTGAGTGCCAAGGGCAGGTAGTTGCGCGCGACGATGGTGAAGATGCAAAGAGGCATGTCTTGGCTCACAGGTCCCGCAGGGCCGCGATGAGGGTATCGCCGCAGGCCTTGCGGCGGCGCAGGCCAGCATCCATCAATTGCTGAGGACTTTGCCGGACACCGGCGCCCGAGCGCAGGCGTTCGGCCATGGCCGCACTCAGCGCTGCGGCATCGCAGGCTTTGAAGAAGCGGACGTTCGGCTCCTCGATTTCAAGGTTCACCGGGATGTCGGAAACGATGGCGGGCACGCCGAGCGCCACGGCGTCGAACACGGAGCCGCCGCCCGGGCCGCCTTCGAACAGCGTGGGCTGCACGACCGCCAGCGCCGCGCGCATCAGGGCAATCTGGTCGCGCTTCGGAATCAGTCCGAGTACATGCAGATTGCGCGTCAGCCCCAGGGCCTCGGCCTCGCGGCAGAGCATGGGAAAGTGATCAGGGTTGCGGAAATCGCTGGTCTCGCCGGTGCACACCAACTGCACCTCGGGATGCTGCCGGCGCAGCAAGGCGAGCGCGCGGTAGGCGCAGAGGTGGTCCTTGTGCTGCCAGAATTGGTTGCTGATGATGAAGTAAGGAGCGCTGATGCCGTACTTCTCGAGCGGCGGCTCGTTCAGCTCGAACCAGCTGGGGTTGGGCGCGGCCGAGAAGGGCAGGGCCAAGACCCGCGCGGGGTGTCCGGGCAGAAAGCGTTCGATATCGCTGGCCACGGCTCGGGCGTTGACGATGACGCAGCGCGAGCGTTCCAGCATGTCGGCGAAGTTGCGGTCGCGCGCAGCGATCTCCTCGGCGGAGAAGAAATGTGGCAGATGGGCATGCTGGAAGTCGGCGATATAGCCGAGCCAGGGCAGGCCGGAGCCGAGCTGCAGGGGCTGGACCGAGGGCAGCAGCGCATCCAGTTTCAAGCGCCGGGCGGCACGGGCCAGGGCGCGCTGGCCGCTGTCGATTTCATGGGCCTGCAGCGGCGTGTGGCTGCCCTGCACGAACTCGGTGACGATGCGCGCGTTCGGCGTCCTGGCCATCGCACTGGGCCGGCCCAGCACGCGCTTGATCGCGTGCCTTGTACGGCGCAGCGTCTGGCGTGCAGCCAGCCGCGGGCCGCGCGTGGGCAGCAGCAGGTGCAATTCAAGGTCCTGCTCGCTGGCCGCCAGGCTGCCGCAGATCAGGCGCAGGAAATCAAGCCCGCCGCCCCATTCGATGAAGCCATGGCCGAGGATGCCGAGTCTCATTTTTGCAGCCTGCGTGCAGGCACACCGACATAGGTTCCCGCTTGGTCGATGGAGGCGATGACGACGGCGCCCGCACCCACCGTAACGTCTGAAACCAGCGTCAGATTTTCAAGAATGCGGCAACCGGTGCCCAGCAGGCAGGCATCGCCCAAGGTGACGCGGCCCGAGATGCTGCTGGCCGGGTTGATCACGTTGTAGGAGCCGATCACGGCGTCGTGGCCGACGGTGCTGTTCCAGTTGATCAGGTTGAAGTCGCCGACGCGGATGTCGCAGCTCATCACCACGCCCTGCGTCAGCATATTGCCGCGGCCGAGGCTGACGCACAGCGGGCCGATTTCCAGCAGGGGATGGATGAGGTTGGGAAAGGACAGAGCCGTGTTGGCACCGAACTGCACAGCCAGCTTGCGCCGTAGCGCCGTGTGGCCGGTGCCGATCACCACGTCGGCTTCTTCGCTGCGCGCGAGCACGGCCTGGTCCATGTGCTCGACCCTGCCATGCAGCAGTTCTCGGCCCAGTTCGGCCGCATCGTGCGTTACGTAGGCGATGCCGTGCCAGCGCTGGCCTTGCGGATCGATGCGCCGCGCCAGTTGGGCCGCTTCGCGCGCCAAGCCGCCCGTGCCGATGATCAGCAGCTCAACGGGCATCGCGGTAGAAACTGGCGATGGCCGCGACGATCTGCTCGACCTGCTGCGCGCTCAACCCCGGCCAGCTCGGCAGGTTGATGCCGCGCCATGCCAGGTCCTCCGCCACCGCGTGCTTGCGGTAATTGCGCGAATACATGGGCATGGTGTGCAGCGGATAGAACAGCGGCCGCGTCTCGATGCCGGCGGTGGCCAGGTGCGCGCGCAGGGCGTCGCGTTGCTCGGCGCGTTCCACCAGGATGGAGACCATCCAGTAGCTGTGCACGGTATCGGCCGCCTCGGCGTGCACCTCGACCGGCAGGCCCTTGAGTGCGGTGCGGTAGCTTTCGGCCAGCGCGCGCTTCTTGCCGATGAACTCGTCCGCGCGCTCCAGTTGCGCGAGGCCGATGGCGGCCTCGATATTGGTCATGCGGTAGTTGTAGCCCACCACGTCGTGCCAGTACTCGCGGTGCGCCGCCAGGCCCTGGCCCTTGAGGTGGCGCGAGCGTTCGATCAGGGTCTTGTCGTTGCTGATCACCATGCCACCCTCGCCGGTGGTGATGGTCTTGTTGCCGAAGAAGCTGAAGGTGGAGATGTCGCCGAAGGTGCCGACATGACGGCCCTTGTAGAAGGTGCCGAAGGCCTCCGCGCAGTCCTCGACGACGAAGAGGCGGTGCTCGGCCGCGATGGCCATCAGCGCGTCCATGTCGCAGGCCTGGCCGTACAGGTGCACGGGCATGATGGCGCGGGTGCGCGGCGTGATGTGGCGGCGCACGTCCTCGGGGTCGATCTGCCAGGTCTCGCGCACGGAATCGACGAAGACCGGCGTGGCGCCTGTGTAGGCCACGGCGTTGGCCGAGGCGATGTAGGTCAGCGTGGGCACGATCACTTCGTCGCCCGGGCCGATGCCCAGGGCCATCAGCGCCAGATGCAGGGCCACCGTGCCGTTGCAGACCGAGGCTGCGTGCTCGATGCCGACGCGCTGCGCGAAGCGTTCCTCGAACTCGCCCACGAAGCGGCCACGCGAGGAGATCCACGAGGTGTCGAGGCACTCGTTGACGTAGGCCTTCACATTGCCGCCCAAGTCGGGCTGGTAGATCGGGATGCTGTATTTGGACATTGATTCAGGTCTCCACAGTGCGCACAGCCAATGTCTGGCTGTGCTGCAGGAACAATTGCCGAAGCAGGTAGACGATGGCCGGTGCCGAGATCAGGCTGTAGGCGAGGAGGGTGGCCATCGGCGCACCGGCCGTGCCGAGGCGGGCCACGAGCCACCATTTGCCGGCAAACGAGAGGGCGGCCATGGCCAATGCCACCAGCACCTGCGCGCGCAGCACGCCGGCGCCGTTCAGGAAGCTCGCGCAGATGGCGCTCAGCGTGTCCATCACGGTCCAGATGGCCAGCATGGCAGGCAGAAGCATCGGTGGGGGTATCTCCATGTGCAGCCACACGCGTGAGAGCCAGGGCATTGCGAGCACGGCCGTCAGGCACAGGCTGCCCATCACGGCCAGGCCGGTCAGCAGCGCGCGCCTCAAGGTTCTTCCGGCCCAGGCCAGGTCGCCATTATTGAGCGCTTCGCCAAAGGCCGGCCACAGGCCCAGCAGCGCGGCGCCGAACAGGGACGACAGGGAGAAGAAGATCTTCTGTACCGCGGCGAAGTCGCCGTAGGCCGGCTGGCCCAGCAACTGCGCGATCACGAAGGCATCGGACTGGAAGGCAAAGGCAGCGCTGAGTTGCAGGATGAAAAACCAGCTGCCGTCATGCAGCAGCGCGAGGACCTGGGCCCGCCGCAGGAACGCGGACCGCAGGCTGCCCAGATAGCCGCGGCGCTGCAGCCAGAGCAGGCTGCTGAGCAGGTTGGCCAGCACCTGCGTGCCCAGCGAGGCCAGCACCAGCAGCGAAAGATCAAGCTGCAGGTACAGCGCCAGCGGAATGGCCGCGAGCGAAATCATCGAGGCGCTGAACTGCGTCACGCCCACCCATTGGCCGTCCTGGCAGCCCAGCTGCAGCTTCTGCACCAGGCCCAGGGGCAGATTGAGCGACATCAGGCCCACGAAGGCGCAGAAGGCTCGCAACACTTCGGCATGGTGGGGAGCGGAGATGGTGCCGGCAAAACGCAGCGGATCGACGGCCAGCAGGCACCAGGCACTCCAGGCCAGCAGCAGGAGCAGGGCGGTGGCGCCGGTGCAGAAGTAGCCCGCCACGATCACGCTCGCAGCCTCGGCCCGGTCTCCCTTGCTGAAGGCCGCCGTCATGCGGTTGAGCACGCCGTTGCCCACGCCCAGGTCGGCGAAGACGAAGAAGCCCAGCAAGGCGCTGAGCATCATCCAGACGCCGAAAAGCTCGGGCGCCAGCTGATGCCGAGCCAGGGGGATGGTGACCAGCAGCGTGGCCGCCGACCCGAAGCGCGCCAGATAGCCAGCCGCCGCCGTGTTGAACACACGGCGCATGCGCGGAGACAGCCTGGAAATCACGCCGCAATCACTCGTTGTAGTCGTAAGCCTGGAAGCCAGCCATCTTGACCAGGCTGTCCCGCCTTGCCGAGGTGTAGTCGGCCTGCACCATCTCGGCCACGAGTTCCTGCAGCGTGGTCTTCGGGGTCCAGCCGAGCTTGGCCTTGGCCTTGCTCGGATCGCCCAGCAGGGTCTCCACTTCGGTGGGCCGGTAGTAGCGCGGGTCGACCTTGACGATCACGTCGCCGACCTTGCACTTGGCCTTGTCTCCGGTCACTGCGGCGACGGTGCCGACTTCCTTGTCACCCTCGCCGCTGAAGCTGATCGTGATGTCGAGCTCCTGCGCTGCGAACTCGACGAACTGCCTCACGCTGTACTGCACGCCGGTGGCGATGACGAAGTCCTCCGGGGTCTCCTGCTGCAGCATCAGCCACTGCATTTCCACGTAGTCCTTGGCATGGCCCCAGTCGCGCAGGGCGCTCATATTCCCGAGGTACAGGCAGTCCTGCAGGCCCAGGGCGATTCTCGCCATGGCGCGG
>FSVW01001245.1_pt1 | contig 36998 bp, 37 predicted proteins | sample 1637551 | NCBI WGS metagenome assembly FSVW01 (sample SAMEA3914814, study PRJEB12502) | metagenome | biome: forest; material: soil | place: USA | collected 2011-09-16 | depth 0.1 m | reverse complement strand
CTCGGGCGTGATGTAGCGCTCGGCGTTCTTCAGCGTCTGGCGGCGCTGGTAGTCCATCGGCACCTTGTCCACCTGGCCCTGCGTGACCTCGATGTAGAAGCCGTGGACCTTGTTGAACTGCACGCGCAGGTTGGCGATGCCGGTGCGCGCGCGTTCGCGGGTTTCGAGGTCGAGCAGAAAGGCGTCGCAGTTGTCCTGGATGCCGCGCAGCTCGTCGAGCTGGGCATCGAAGCCGGTGGCGATCACGCCGCCGTCGCGCAAGAGTACAGCGGGCTCGTCGGCCACGGCGCGGCGCAGCAGTTCCTCGATGTGCGGGGAGGCTTGCAAGCCACGGGCCAACTGGTCGATCAGCTCGCTGCCGGCAGGCAGGGTAGGTAGCAACTGGGGCAGAACTTGCAGCGTGGCGCGCAGGCCAGCCAGCTCGCGCGGACGCACCTGGCGCAGGGCGACGCGGGCGGCGATGCGCTCCACGTCCGACACGCCGCGCAGGGCTTCGCGCAAGCCGTCGAAGCCGCCGTCGAGGAAGGCCGCAATCGCCGCATGCCTGCCTTGCGCTTCGACACGTGCACGCTTGGGATGCAGCAACCAATGCCGCATCGCGCGGCTGCCCATGCCGGTGCGGCAGGTGTCGAGCAGCGAGAACAGCGTCGGGCTGGCCTCGCCGCGCAGGGTCTGCGTCAGCTCCAGATTGCGCTGCGTGGCCGGTGGCAGGTCCAGCAGCTCGCTGGCACGCAGCACGGCCAGGCTCTTCACGTGGGTCAGCGCGCGGCCCTGCGTATGTTCGGCATAGCTGAGCAGCGCAGCGGCGGCGGCCTGGGCCGCGGGCAGGTCCTGCGCATTGAGGCCTTGCAGGCTGGCCACGCCCAGCTGTTCGCAGAGCTTGCGCACGCCGAGCGCGGTATCGAACTGCCAGCCGGGGCGGTTGGTCACCGGCAAACGCGCAGCCAGCACGGCGGATGGCTGCTTCTCGCGGTCCACGAGCACTTCGGCGGGGCTGAGCCTGCCGAGGAAGGAGGGCAGTTCTCGCTCCGCGCATTCGGCCAGGCTGATCAGGCCCTGCGTGAGCGACAACCAGGCCAGCCCTAACGTTCTGCCTTGGCTGACCACCGCCAGCAGCACCGAGTCCTGCTTGTCCGCCAGCAGCTCGTTGTCCGTCACCGTGCCGGGCGTGACCACGCGCACGATCTTGCGTTCGACCGGGCCCTTGCTCGTCGCCACATCGCCGACCTGCTCGGCGATGGCGACCGACTCGCCCAGGCGGATCAGCTTGGCGAGATAACTCTCCAGCGCGTGGACCGGTACGCCGGCCATCACCACCGGCTCGCCGCCGCTCTGGCCGCGGGCCGTCAGCGTGATGTCGAGCAGGGCATTGCACTTGCGCGCGTCGTCGAAGAAGACCTCGTAGAAATCGCCCATGCGAAAGAACACCAGTACATCCGGATGCTCCGCCTTGAGGCGGAAGTATTGCTGCATGACGGGGGTGTGGATGGAGAGGTCGGTGCTCATCGGGAGGCGCTAAAGACAAGGCCCTCGGGTGAGGGCCTTGTGAGGGATTGCCGCGAGTTTAATGTCAGCGCTTCCTGGTGAAGTTCAGCGTCAGCCGGACCTGGGCGCGATGGCCGGCCGGGTCGCGGGCCACCACAAGCACTTCCACCTCCTCGGTGCCTTCAGGCGCATTGGCGGAGAAGCTGCGCGATCCGGCATCGAAGCTCATCCAGGCGGGCAGGGGCGAGCCATCGGCAAGCGTGGCCTCGAGCACCACCGGCGTGCCCGGATCGCTGTGGAAGAAGGTGTTGACGGGCAGCACCATGGTGAAGGATGTGCCCTGCGGCGCGAGGATCGGGTCGAAGGCCAGCACGCTGACGAAGCCGCCGCCCGTGGCCAGCACCTCGCTGAGCGTGTTGAGCAGGATGACGCCGCTGATCGGTGGTGTCAGTGTCAGGCCGGGAATGCCTCCCGTGCCCGTGCCGCCAGGCGCCTGTGGGCCGTTGGAGCTGCCACCGCCGTTGCCGTCGCCGCCACCGCCGGGATTGCCGGGCTGTGCGCCGCTGCCGCCAGGCGTGCCCGTGATAGGCGGGGCCGGCGGTGCGGGCGGCCCTTCGAGCACGGGCTTGTCGGTCGGCGGTGCGGGCGGCGTGACGGGCGGCAGCGGCGGTGTCGGCGGCGGGGCCGTCACCGAGGCGCGGATGCTGGCGCTCAGGCCTTGCGGCTGTTGCAGCGCGTAGTTGCCGGCGTCGGAGCCCGACAGCGTCATGGCCGTGCTGACGGGCTTGTTCAAGCCCTGCAGGGCATCGAGGAAATTGCCCGTGCCGGCCTGTGCCAGCAGCAGCGAGTCGCCGCTGACGATGTCGGCCATGTTGAGTTGCGCGCCGATGATCGCGGCGTGCGTCGTGCCGTCGAAGTCCTTGTCCAGCGCCTGCGCGCCATTGACGCCGATGGACCTGGGCGTGATGTCGGCGGTGGTGCTGCTCTGGCCGTTGGCGGTGTAGTTGCCGGCATCGGCACCGGTCAGGCTGCTGCTCAGCAGCACGGTCTTGCCCGTGCCTGCATTCTTGTCGCTGAACTGGCCGATCGACGAGAGGCCGACCAGGTCGCCCGGCAGCACGCCGACGATGCTCGCGGCACTGGTGTTGGCGGCGGCGACGGTGCTGCCGTCATAGACCTTGCTGACGCCGGTGATGTCGGCCGTGGTGCTGATCTGCGCGGTGAGCAGGTAGTTGCCGGCGTCAGCACCGCTCAGCGCTTCGCTCAGCAGCACGGTCTTGCCCGTGCCGGCGTTCTTGTCAGCAAACGCGCCGGTGCTCAGGACGCTCAGCGAATCGCCGGCCAGCAGGCCGCTGTAGCTCGCGTGGCTGGTGTCCAGCGTGGCGGCGGTGGTGCCGTCATAGGCCTTGTTGGCTGCCGTGATGCCCGAGACGGCGAGGTTGCGCTGCGCGATGTCGCCGGTGGTGCTGGCCTGGTTGGTGATGGCGTAATTGCCCAAGTCGGCACCGCTGTAGTTGCTGACGAGGTTGACGGTCTTGCCCAGGCCGGCGTTCTTGTCGGCGAAGCTGCCGCTGGCCGTGAGGCTGAGCGAATCGCCGGCCACCAGGCCGCTGTAGGCGACGTGGCTGGTGTCGATGGCGGCAGTGCTGGTGCCGTCGTAGGCCTTGCTCACACCCGTGATGCCCGAGATCGTCAGCGGTGCCGCGGTGACGGTGGCCACGGCGTTGGCGGGCGGGCTGAACTGGTAGTTGCCGGCGTCCGCGCCTTGCAGCGAGCCGCTGATGCTGACGGGCTTGTTCACGCCGACGTTCTTGTCGTTGAGCAGGCCCGAGGCGACCAGGTTCACGCTGTCGCCCGCGATCAGCCCGGTGTAGGTGGCGCCCGTGGTGTCCACGGTCATGCCGAGCGTGCCGTCGTAGGTCTTGCTGAGGTTGCTGGCGAGGCCGCCGATGCTCAGCGTGGCGCGGCTGATGTCGGCCGTGGTGCTGGCCTGGGCGGAGAGCAGGTAGTTGCCGGCATCCGCGCCGCCGAGGGTGCCGGTCAGCAGCACGGTCTTGCCGATGCCGGCGTTCTTGTCGGCGAAGGCGCCCGAGAACGCGGCCGAGACGTCGTCCGCGCCGATCACGCCCGAGTAGCTCACGCCGCCGCTGTTGAGCGTCGCCGCGGTGGTGCCGTCGTAGGTCTTGTTGGCCGCAGTCACGCCGCTGGCCGTCAATGTGGCCGGAGTGATGGTGCTGCTCGTGTTGTCCACGAGGCTGAGCGTGTAGTTGAGGCCGCCGTTGGCGCCGCCATTGCCATCGCTGACGGTGACGGCGCTGACGTTGAGCGCCTTGTTGCCGCTGCCCACGTTCTTGTCGGCGAAGGCAAAGCTGCCGCCGCTGATCGAGTCGCTGCCGTAGAGCGTGCCGCTGCCCAGGATCGCCCCGGCGCCCATGCCGGCGGTGGCCGTCGTCGTGCCGTCGTAGACCTTGGAGGCGGCGCTGCTGGTGATGGTCAGCAAGGCCGGCGTGATGTCGCCGCTGGTGCCGGCCTGCGTCGTGATGTTGTAGTTGCCGGCATCCCCGCCGGAGAGGCTGCTGCTCAGCGTGACCGGCTTGGCGGTGCCCTGCTGGATCAGCAGGCTGGCCGGTGCGTTGTTCTGGATGACGGCCTGGCCGGCCACCACCTGGCCGCCCTGTGGAAGGACAGTGGGCGCGGGCGGCGCTTGCGCGGCGGCCATGCTGGCAAGGGCCAGCATGGGCAGGGCCACGATGGCCCGCAAGCTGGTGCCACTGCGCTTGCTGTGGGCACGCGCGCACTCAGGCACGCAGACCCAGGCCTCACGCGCAGAACTCCAGACGAGTCTGTACGACTTGTTCATCAATCTCCCCCCGCGAGCTTTTCGCTCGTCCCTCGAACTGCTTACTGCTTTACTGCTTTGTTCGGCTGGAGTTCTTATTGCGAACGGCGCCGATTTATTTCAACTGCGTGGGCCTCTGGTTCGCCGCCCCTGAACGGCTTGGGCACGCAATCAGATTAGCTAAATATTTATGCCAGCAACAGGGAAATCATTCACGGACCCCTGAACCTCGTGCTTCAACTGCGGCCCGTATTGACGTCACCCAAGGAGCGGTGTCAGTTTTCATAACGCGTTAGCAACATGCCAACACGCGCTGCTCAGAAGTTGTAGGACAGGCTGGCCCAGCCCTGGGCTCTTGGCCCCTGCTTGCCCACCAGGGCCGTTGGGTCTTCGCCCAAGCGTGTGGCCAGACTCAATGCGAAATGCCAATGGGCGCCGAAGTTGCCGCTCAGGCCCAGGCCGGCGCCCTCCAGCGTGAATGTGTTGCTCGCCGGAGCGCCGCTGTAGCCGTTGAATACATTGCTGCGCGCGTCCATGCGGTCGTAGAACACCGCGGCCTCGCAGTCGCAGACGTTCAGCCGCCAACGGCCTTCGAGGTTGAAGATCGCCGCCTGCGCGGCACCGCCTGCGCCTTGCGCATAGGCACGCACCGCATAGGGCCCGCCGCCGTAGATTTTTTCGGCCGTGTCCAGATTTCTTGACGCGAGCTGGCCGTTGAGCGTGGCCACCAGCGTGAAGTTCGGACCCAGCGACTGAGACCGCGAGAAGCGGTAGCGCAGCACATTGAAGTGGCCTTGCGTGTTCACGGTGGCGGCGTCGCTGGCCTGCGAGGGCGACCCGCCCAGATCGGCCCGGCCATCGACCACGCTCAGGCTGGCCGTGCTGACGGCGCCGCCGCCCAGGCCGTCGAAAAAGTTCATCTCGACCCGCAGCGAGGCGTCATGGATCTCATAGTCGCTGGTAACGCCGGTGGAGGTCTCGTTGACTAAGTGCTTGAGCTCGAGGTCACCGCTGACATAGATGTTGGCGGCGGCGCTGCGCAGCAGCGGGTAGCTGAAGTTCGCGTCCACGCCGCTGGAGCGGCCTTCGGGCCGCAGCGCCGCGAACTGCGAGCTGTCGATGCGGTAGTGCGAGGCCGAGGCGTTAACGCCTGCGCGCAGGCCCTGGCGTCCGATGGGCACCGAACCCGAGATATAGCCGAAGCGCATGGTGTCGGTCGCCTGCGCCATCAGCAGGTATTGGTCGCCGATGCCGAACCAGTTGTTCCAGCCGAGCCGGCCCGCGGCGCGCGCACGGCCGGTGTCGGGCGTGCCGTAGTTGTCGAGCGTGATTTCGCCCTGCACGCCACCCGTGTTGTTGGCCCGCAGCAGCACGTCGGTCACGCCTTCGCCCTCGCCGGCGATCTCGCTGCCCTTGACGTCGATACCGGGCAGGTCCTTGGTCAGCAGCAGGCCGCGCTCCAGGCGCGGCAGGTTCAGGTCCTGGCCCTTGGGCTGGCTGGACTCGATCCATTGACTCAGCTCTTTTGCCGGCACGGCCAGGGCGTCCTGCGGCGTGTCGGCCGTGAAGCGGGTTTCGCCCATGCGGGCCTCGACCACTTTGAGGGTCACAGTGCCTTGGTTCACCTGCTGCGGCGGCACCAGCACGCGCGCCAGCCAGCCTTTGGCACGGTAGTACTGCGCCACCAGCGTGGCGGCGTCTTCGATGTCGGCCAGCGAGATGGGCCGGTTCAGATAACCGGCAACGACAGGCTCGAGTTCGGCGCTGCTGTAGCGCTTGTTGCCTTCAAAATTGAAACGCTTGACCTGGAGGGTTGGGCCTTGAGCAGCAGCGCGCTGGCGCGCGGCATCGGAGCTCTCGGGCGCAACGGGCTTGGGCAGCTCCGGGGTATGGCGGGGCTCGACCTGACGCTGCAGGCTGCCGGCATCGGGCGGCTGTTGCGCCTGCGCATGCAGAGCGATGCTTCCGATACAAAGCATGGCAAGCATGCGCCCGACTGAACCGGCGTTTGTGATGCCATCCAGATCTTTGTCGGACATGCGCCCTCCGTTTTTTTGTTACTGCTAACAACAGAGTACCGCGCCGACATAAAAATTTGCAATCGAAAATATCGGTTTTCGACCGCCTATTCGCACAAGTGCCCCTGGCTTGGGGGTCTGTGCTTGTAACTTGAGAGTTAGCTTTCGCTGCCTTCTTCCTGCTTCTTGATGCGCACCGGGCCGCGCTTGCGGGCTTCAGCGGGTGCCGCTGCGGCGGTTTCGGTCGAGGCTTGGGCGGGTGCTTCGTCGCCCTTGATCACTCGCGTGTAGGGCGTCAGGATCTGCACCATCTGGCCGTAGATCTTGGGGTTGCCAGCCACCACTTCGCGCTGGTGCAGGAAGTCGCTCTCGCCGGTGAAGTTGCCGATCAGGCCTCCGGCCTCGGTGATGATCAGCGAGCCTGCAGCCACGTCCCAGGGCGAGAGGCCGGTCTCGAAGAAGGCGTCGTAGTAGCCGGCTGCCACGTAGCAAAGATCCAAGGCAGCGGCGCCCGGACGGCGCAGGCCGGCGACCTGGCTCATCACTTCCTCGAACATCTTCAGGTAGCGCTTGGGGTTGTCGCCGCGGCGGAAGGGGAAGCCCGTACCAACCAGCGCGTCGCCCATGCGGGTGCGCTTGGAAACGCGCAGGCGCTTGTCGTTCAGGAAGGCGCCGCGGCCCTTGGTGGCGTAGAAGAGGTCGTTGCGGGTCGGGTCGTAGACGACGGCCTGCTGCACCACGCCGCGGTGGGTGAGGGCGATGGACACGCAGTAGACGGGGAAGCCGTGGATGAAGTTGGTCGTGCCATCGAGCGGGTCGATGATCCAGACGAATTCGGAATGCTTGGCGCCATGCTCGCGGCCCGACTCTTCAGCAAGGATGCCGTGATCGGGGTAGGCCTGGAGGATGGTTTCGATGATGACCTGCTCGGCCATCTGGTCCACCTCGGTCACGAAGTCGTTGGGCGACTTGGTGTTGATCTTCAGGATGTCGAGATCCATCGACGCACGGTTGATGATCGCGCCGGCCGCGCGTGCCGCCTTGACGGCGATATTGAGCATCGGGTGCTGAGCGTTGGTCTGCTGCTGCGTCATGCGTGGGGATCCTGCAAGGAGTTGCAAAAAGAAGAGGTGGACTGACAGTGGAAAAGAGCGTGTGGGGGCTGTAAAGCCGGCCACGATAATCGGGCATTCTAACAAGGCCTAGGGTTTTCCTGCGTGGATTCCACACGATTCATCCTCATCAACACCAGCCACCCCGGCAATGTGGGCTCGACGGCTCGCGCCATGAAGGTCATGGGCTTCTCGGACCTGGTGCTGGTGCAGCCGCGCTTTGCCGACGTGCTGTGCCAGGAGGAAACCATCGCCATGGCCAGCGGCGCGGCCGACATCCTGGCGCGGGCACGCATCGTCGAATCACTCGAAGAAGCGCTGGAAGGCGTGACGTTTGCCTGCGCCACCGCGATGACACCGCGCGACTTCGGGCCGCCGACGCGCGAGCCGCGTTCGCTGTTTGCCGAACTGTCTGCTTCAGCGCATACCGTGGGTCTGGTCTTCGGCTCCGAACGCTACGGCATGGCCAACGAGGATGTGTACCGTTGCCACGCGGTGCTCTCGATTCCGACGCATCCCGATTACGGCTCGCTCAACCTCGCGCAGGCGGTCCAACTGCTCGCGTATGACTGGCGGCAGGCCCTGGGCGGCTTCGAAGTAGCGGCGCGCACCGCCGATCCGCAACGGGCCGATGGTCGCGCGGTGCAGGGGCTGCTCACACATCTGGAGCAAGGCTTGAGTGACATCGGTTTCCTCGACCCCGAGGCGCCGAAGAAGTTGATGCCTCGCCTGAACCAGCTCTTCAATCGCGCCGAGCTGACTGTTGAAGAGGTGCACATCCTGCGTGGCCTGGCGCGGCAAATGACCAAGGTGAGCAAGGGTTGATGCTCGCCGCTAGACTGGCCGCCCACTGACCGACATCGACACCATGTTCCAGCGCCTTCGCGAAGACATCGCCTGCATCCTCGAACGCGACCCGGCCGCACGCACGGGCTTCGAGGTGCTGACGCTCTACCCGGGCCTGCACGCCCTGGTGCTGCATCGGCGCGCGCATTGGTGCTGGACCCACGGCCTGAAGTGGCTGGGCCGCGCGATCTCGCAGTTCGCGCGCTGGCTGACCGGCATCGAGATCCACCCAGGCGCCACCATTGCGCGCAAGGTCTTCATCGACCACGGCATGGGCATCGTCATCGGCGAGATGGCCGAAATCGGCGAAGGCTGCACGATCTACCAGGGCGTGACGCTGGGTGGGACCTCGCTGGTGAAGGGCGCCAAGCGCCATCCGACGCTGGAGGCCGGCGTGATCGTGGGCGCGAACGCGTGTGTGCTCGGCGGCTTCACGGTTGGTGCCGGGGCGCGCGTGGGTTCCGGCGCGGTGGTGACGCGCTCTGTGCCCGCCGGCGCCACCGCCGTGGGCAACCCGGCGCGCATCATCGAAGCCAAGACGGAGGCGCTGCGTGAAGAGGCCGCCGCGAAGATGGGTTTCTCAGCCTATGGCGTAGCCCATGGCGACGATCCGATGGCACAGGCGATGAAGGGCCTGATCGACAACGCTTCCAGCCATGAGCATCAGATCGCCTTGCTGTGGCAGGCGGTCGCTCAACTCTCGGTGGCGGCCAAGCGCGACTGTGTGCCTTGCGATGCGCAGCAGGACGAGGCCTTTGACGGAGCCTCGCTGAGTCGCCTCGTCAAATAGTCAATGCATCAATGGTGATGACCATGATCGCCGTGAGCGTGGCCATGGGCGATCTCTTCTTCGCTGGCGGCGCGCACTGACACGAGCTTGATGCCGATCTTCAGCGCCATGCCGGCGAGCGGGTGGTTGCCGTCGAGGATGACGGTGTCGCCCTTGATCTTGGCGACGTGGAAGAGCTTGAACTCGCCGCCGTCGGGACCATTGCCTTCGCGCATCTCCAGCTGGCCGCCCACCTTTACGCCCGGCGGGAAGTCCTTTTTGGCGATGTGGCGCACCAGGCTTTCGTCGCGCTCGCCAAAGGCCTGCTCGGTGCTCAGGTCCAGGTTCTTGGCAAAACCGGCTTCCTGATCCATCAGCGCGGCCTCGATGGCGGGCATGGTGTTCTCGTGCCCGATCAGCAGGGCCACGGGCTCCTTGGAGGATTCGAGCAGGCGGCCCTTGTCGTCGGCGACCTTGAGGTGGACGGTGGCAACGGTGTTGTTGTGGACTTTCATTTCTTGATTGCGTTCTTGGGACGGAAGGCTTTGCAGACCTCGTCGCGGGTTTCTAGATAAGGGCCACCGATCAGATCGATGCAATAGGGCACGGCGGCAAAGATGCCGCTGGCTTTTTCGTGGCCCGAGAGGGTTTCAGCAATCGCCTTGGGCTGGCCAGGCAGATTGATGATCAGAGCGCCGCCGCGGATGACGGCGATCTGGCGCGAGAGGATGGCCGTGGGCACGAAGTGCAGCGAGATCTGCCGCATCTGCTCGCCAAAGCCGGGCATCTCGCGCTCGGCCACGTCCAGCGTCGCTTCGGGCGTCACGTCGCGCCGGGCCGGGCCGGTGCCGCCAGTGGTCAGCACGAGGTGGCAGTTGGCGGTGTCGACCAGCTCGCGCAGCGTGGCGGCAATCAGCCCGCGTTCATCGGGGATCAGACGAGGCACGAACTCGATCGGGTTGAGCAGCGCGCTCGTCAGCCACTCCTGCAGCGCTGGCAGCCCCTTGTCCTCATAGACGCCGCTGGAGGCGCGGTCGCTGATGGAGACGATACCGATGCGAACGGGATCACTCATCGGCATCTGCATCCGCTTCTGTGCCAGCAACGGGGCCCTTCAAGCGCTCGGCCTTGATGAACTGGAACAGCTCGCGGAAGGCGCGACCGCTGCGCTTCTCGGGCACCAGGGCCGCGTCCTTGCGCGCGGAGCGCACCAGGCTGCGCAGTTGCTGCACGTCGATGCCTGGGTGTTCGTCGATGAAGACCTGCAGATCGTTGTCGCCTGCCAGCAGGCGCGCGCGCCAGGCTTCGCTTTCGTGCAGGGCCAGGCTGTCCTTGGCGTGGCCGAGCTTGAAGGCAGCGACAGCTTCACGGATGGGCTCGGCGTCGACCTTGCGCATCAGCTTGCCGATGTATTGCATCTGCCGGCGCTTGCCTTCGAAGTTGGTGATCTTCTTGGCGGCGGCCACGGCGTCCGTGAGGATTTCGGGCAGGTTCAGGTCGGCCAGCCGGTCCTTGGGCAGGGTCAGCAGGTCGTCGCCCAGGCCCTGAAGATCGTGCGATTCGCGCTTCTTCTGGGTCTTGCTGGGACGCTCATCAAAGTCGTCTTCGGGGGAGAGGTCGTGTTCCATGGTCAGTATGATTGTCGCCCACCTCAAGATTGACACGAAGGCCCCATGCCCAAGACCGCTGCCGATTCCGGCTTTGCCTATACGCCCGACTACTTTGCACAACTGGTGGAGGATGTGCTGGCCGAGGCCAGGAAGATCGGTGCCAGCGATGCGGGTGCGGAAGTCTCTGAGGGCTGCGGCCTCTCGGTCTCGGTGCGCAAGGGCGAGCTGGAGAACGTGGAGCGCAACCGCGACAAGTCGCTCGGCGTGAGCGTCTACCTGGGCCAGCGCCGCGGCAATGCGAGCACCTCCGACTTCTCGGCTCAGGCTCTGCGCGACACGGTGCGCGCAGCCTATGACATCGCGCGCTTCACCGCCGAGGACGAAGTGGCCGGCCTGCCCGACGAAGAAGACCTCTCGCTGGACGCATCGACGCGGCCCGAGCTGGACCTCTTCCATCCCTGGTCGATTGACGCCGAGAAGGCGGCTGAGCTCTCGCTGCGCTGCGAAGCCGCCGCCTTCGGCGTGGACAAGCGCATCACCAACAGCGAGGGCGCGGCCGTGTCGGCCCAGCAATCGCATTTCTTCACCGGCAACAGCCGCGGCTTCCGCGGTGGCTATGCAAGCTCGCGCCATTCGATCTCGGTGGCGCCGATTGCCGGCCGAGGCGCCGGCATGGAGCGCGATGCGTGGTACAGCTCGATGCGCGCCGCGGGTGATTTGGCCTCTCCCGAGACCGTGGGCCGCTACGCCGCTGAGCGCGCGCTCTCGCGGCTCAAGGGCCGCAAGGTCAAGACGGCCGAAGTGCCCGTGTTGTTTGAATCGACCGTGGCCGCGGGCCTGCTGGGTGGGCTGGTGCAAGCCACCAGCGGCGGCGCGCTGTATCGCCGAGCCAGCTTCCTGCTGGAAAGCCTGGGCACCTCGGTGCTGGCTTCGCACATCGACATCGACGAGGACCCGCATGTCCTCAAAGGCAAGGGCAGCTCGGCCTTCGACGACGAAGGCGTGACGACGAAGGCGCGCAAGGTCGTGGATGGCGGCGTGCTGCAGGGCTACTTCCTCTCCACCTATTCGGCCCGCAAGCTCGGCATGCGCACGACGGGCCACGCGGGCGGCTCGCACAACCTGAGCATGACCAGCCGCCTGACCGCACCGGGTGACGACCTGAAGACGATGCTGCGCCGATTGGGCCGTGGCCTCTTCGTGACCGAGCTGATGGGCCAGGGCGTCAACTACGTGACGGGCGACTACTCGCGCGGTGCCAGCGGTTTCTGGGTGGAGGATGGCGAGATCGCCTTCCCCGTGCATGAGGTGACCATCGCCGGCAATCTGCGCCAGATGTTCCAGGACATCGTGGGCATCGGCACGGACGTGTACACGATGGGGACGAAGTCGATCGGCTCGGTGCTCATTTCGAAGATGAAGCTTGCCGGCGCATAACGACAAATTCAAACGGAGACAACAAAGCATGGAACGTCGTCACTTCGTTCGCGGCGCCGGTATGGCCGGCATCCTGGCGGCAGGCACGGCGCCGGCCATCGTCCATGCGCAGGCGCAGCTGCGCTGGCGCCTGGCATCGAGCTTCCCCAAGAGCCTCGATACCTTGAGCGGCGCGGCGGAGTTGTTCGCTCGCAAGATCGGCGAGATGAGCGGTGGCAAGTTCCAGATCAGCGTGCATGGCGGCGGCGAGCTGATGCCGCCCGGAGAGGTGGTGGATGGCGTGCAGAAAGGGGCGGTCGAGATCGCCCACACGGCGCCGTATTACTTCGTCGGCAAGGACGAAACCTTTGCGCTGGGCTGCGCCATTCCCTTCGGCCTGAACGCGCGGCAGATGACGGCCTGGATGATCGAGGGCAACGGCCTCAAGCTGATGCGCGAGTTCTACCGCGGCTACAACATCATCAACTTCGCCGGCGGCAACACAGGCGCGCAGATGGGCGGCTGGTACCGCAAGGAACTCAAGACCCTGGCCGATTTGAAAGGCCTGAAGATGCGCATCGCCGGCTTTGCCGGCCGCGTGATGGAGCGCCTGGGCGTGGTGACGCAGAGCATTCCGGGTACCGAGCTGTATTCAGCATTGGAAAAGGGCACGGTCGACGCGGCCGAATGGGTCGGCCCCTACGATGACAAGAAGCTCGGCCTCAACAAGGTGGCGCCGTACTACGCCTACCCCTCGTGGTGGGAAGGCGGCCCGCAGTGCGATTTCTTCATCAACACCAAGGCCTATGACGGCCTTCCGGCCGAGTACAAGACCATGATCGAAGCGGCGGCTTCGATGGCGCACACCGACATGCTGGCCAAGTACGACGCACGCAATCCGCAGGCACTCAAGGAGCTGGTGGGCAGCGGCGTCAAGCTGTTCAAGTTCCCTCGCGATGCGATGGAGCAGGCCTTCAAGGAAACGCAGGCGCTGTGCAGCGAGATCTCGGCCAAGAACCCGCACTGGAAGAAGGTCTACGAAGACTTCTCGACCTTCCGCCGCGATCAGAACCTCTGGTTCCGCGTGGCCGAGGCGGGTTTTGACGACTTCATGCAGTCGCAGCGCGGGCTCTGATCTTTCGGAGTCCGAGCAAGCCCAGGGCGGCTGCCCAGAGCATCAGGCTGGCGGGTTCGGGCACGTCGGTTGCGACCCAGAGCGCCGCTTCAGCATCCGCCATGTCGGCAGCCATGGTGGCGTCGATCCAGCTGCGATAGCTGGCCACGTCGACGAAGCCCGAGGCGTAGTTGATGGGGTTGCCTTGCGCATCCTGGTCGTAGAACTGGTCTGAGGTGATGCCCAGCAGCGGCGAGGTGGCGTCCAGCACATGACCGAGGAACAGGCCACCGCCGCTGTCGCCGCTCTCCACATACGGTGCGCCATAGCCGCTGGGGTAGGTGATCAGGTTGTGCGCCTCGACAGGACCGAGCGGGCCGTCGCCATCGGGGTCAATGAAGGCCGCGACTTCCCGCACGGTGGTGAAGGCGTAGCCGCGAGGCACCTGGTTCAAGCCGGTGACGATGGTCGCATCGAAGTTGTAGAGATTGCCATCGGGCAGCGCGGTGGCGTTGAGGCTGATGCCCGGAGCGATGATGGCCGTATCGAGGCGCAGCAGGGCCAGATCGGCGAAAGGAAAGTCGCCCGAACCCGCGTCGTAGCGCGCCGCAATCACGGAGCTGCCATAGCCATCGCTGTACGTGCCGCCCACCGTGTACCCAACGTGGCGAGCGGTCAGCACCCAATTCGGCGCGATCAGCACGCCATTGCTGACTTGGCCAAAGGCAGTGGTGTTGGTCCCGCCCACAATCGCCTGGGCTGGCGTACCAGACAGCAGGATGGCGAGACACAGTGCGGCGGACTTGAGCGGCAGTTTCATGGGCAGAACCTCCAAGGATGGCGCGAAGCGTATGAAGCTGGATGAGGGCCGACTATCCCGCAAATCGAGGCTATGCTGGTCTTGTCCTACTTCTTTTCCTGTTGCAGGGCCCGCTCAATGGCGGCGTTGGGGTCTTCGGCCGCGCTGGCTGCTGAAGAAGCTGGGGCGCCGCCGATGTCCTGCAGCATCTGAGTGGCCTTGTCGATGTCCACCACCTGGGGTTTGTCGAGGAAGATCGTCACCGTCTGCGGCACGAAGATCACGATGGCCACCAGGATCAATTGCATCAGCACCCAGGGCAGGGCGCCAAGGTAGATGTCGCTGGACTCGACCTTCTTCGGCAGCGAGCCGTTCTTGAACAGCGTGTCGGCAATGCCGCGCAGATAGAACAGGGCGAAACCGAAGGGCGGGTGCATGAAGCTGGTCTGCATGTTCACGCACAGCATCACGCCGAACCAGATCAGGTCGATGCCCATCTTGTCGGCCACCGGGCCGAGCAGCGGCAGGATGATGAAGGCGATCTCGAAGAAGTCGAGAAAGAAGGCCAGGAAAAAGATGAAGACGTTGACGGCGATGAGGAAGCCCACCTTGCCGCCAGGCAGGTGCGAGAGCAGGTGCTCGATCCACGCGCCACCTTCCACGCCCTGGAAGACCAGCGAGAAGGTGCGCGAGCCGATCAGGATGAACACCACCATGGCGGTGATGCGCATGGTGCCGGCCATGGATTCGTTGATCGCCGTCCAGGTGAGCCGGCGATGCAGCGCCGCCAGCACGAAGGCGCCCACCGCGCCCATGGCACCGGCCTCCGTCGGCGTGCAGATGGCGCGATCGATACCCGGCAGGCCGCCCATGCTGCCCAGCACGGCGAAGATCAGCACGGCCGAGGGGATGATGCCGCGCAGGCAGCGGGCCCAGAGCTTCCAGCCCGTCAGCGTGCGAGCCGAAGCCGGCACGCCGGGCACCTCATGCGGACGCAGGCGGCCGAGGATGAAGGTGTAGAGCGCGAAGATCAGCACCTGCAGGATCGACGGCCCCCAGGCGCCCTTGTACATGTCGCCGACCGAACGGCCCAGTTGATCCGCCAGCACCACCAGCACCAGCGAGGGCGGCACCAGTTGCGTGATCGTGCCCGAGGCCGCCAGCACGCCGGTGGCGTAGCGCATGCTGTAACCCCAGCGCATCATGACGGGCAGCGAGATCATGGCCATCGCGATCACCTGGCCGGCGACCGTGCCAGTGATGGCGCCGAGGATGAAGCCCACGATGATGACCGAATAGCCGAGGCCCCCGCGCACCGGGCCGAAGAGCTGGCCCATAGCATCGAGCATGTCCTCGGCCAGGCCGCATTTCTCCAGCAGCGACCCCATCAGGGTGAAGAAGGGGATCGCCAGCAGCAGGTCGTTGGAGAGGATGCCGAAGACATTCGACGGCAAGGCGGTCAGGAACTCGGGCTGGATCCATCCCTGGCTGACCGCGAAGAACCCGCAGGCCAGTCCCAGGGCCGCAAGCGAGAAGGCGACCGGGAAGCCGATCAGCATCACGATGATCAGCCCCGCGAACATCAGCGGCGGGAAGCTGCTCATGTCCATCACTGCAAGGGCCTTTCGTAGTGCGTGTCCATCTCGTGCACGTGCATCAGCCAGCCCACTCGCTTGACGACCTCAGCCACACCCTGCAAGGCGACCATGCCGAAGCCCAGCGGCAGTAGCAGCGCCGCGGGCCAGCGGATCAGGCCGCCGGCGTTGGAAGACATCTCGCCGCTCATGAACTTGCCGAGGAAGAAATCCCAGCTCAGGTAGGTGGCGAACAGCATCACCGGCAGCAGGAAGAACAACAGGCCCAACAGATCGACCCAGACCTTGCCGCGCGCGGACAGCCGGCCGTAGATGAGATCCACGCGCACATGCTCGTTCAGCCGCAGCACTTGCGCCGCGCCCAGCATCACGCAGGCGGCAAACAGGTACCACTGGATTTCGAGGAAGGCGTTGGAGCTGAAGTCCAGGCCGTAGCGCACAAAGGCGTTGGCTGCACTGATCAGGCAAGAGAGCAGCGCGGCCCAGGCGGCGAGTGTGCCCAGGCGGTCACTCAACCAATCGACACCCCGGGCGAGAGTAAGCAGGAAATTCATCGCCCCGGCACTGTAGCGGCTGGGAGTGGGCGCTCAGGCCCGCTCAAACCCTCAGGCTTGCGTCGTCGCGGAGACGTAGATCTTGGTCGAACGCGCGCCCGAGCGGCAGAAGGCCAGGATGGGCTTGGGCAGCGAGTCGATCAGCACGCGCATGGCGGCGATCTCTTCGGGCGATTGATAGGCGCCGTTGACCGGCAGGTGACGGTATTCAAGACCGGCGGCGCGGGCCGCGGCTTCGATGTCGGCGCTCAAGGGCTGATCAGGACCACCTTCCATGTCGGGGCGGTTGTTGATCACGCTCTTGAAGCCGGCGGCTGCAGCCTCGGCCATGGCGGCGGGCTCCAGTTGCGGCGCGACGCAGAAGTCGGAGGCGATCTGTTGCATGGGAAGACTCATGAATGCGCTCCTCAAGAAGCCAGCGCGGCCTTGACCGCGGCGGAGACCATGCCCATGTCGGCCTTGCCGGCCAGCTGCGACTTGACCGCGCCCATGACCTTGCCCATATCGCTAGGCCCCTTGGCGCCCACTTCGGCCACGATCGCCTTCACCGCGGCAGCGACCTCATCGGCAGACATTCGCTGCGGCAGATAGGCTTCGAGCACCTTGAGCTCAGCCGTTTCCTTGTCGGCCAGGTCCATGCGGCCCGCGGCCGTGAACTGGCTGATGGAATCCTTGCGCTGCTTGATCAGCTTGTCGACGATGCCGACAAGCATCACGTCGTCCACGTCCACGCGCTCGTCCACTTCCTTCTGTTTGACAGCGGCCAGCAGCAGGCGGATGGTGCCGAGCTTGTCGGCTTCCTTGGCGCGCATGGCGGCCTTCATGTCTTCGGTGATGCGTTCTTTGAGGGTCATTTCAATCTCCACAAATGCAAAAAGCCCGCGGCAGCGTCCTGCGCGGGCTTTCGAGAGTTCAAGCTAAAAGCTTAGAACAGCTTCTTGGGCAGCTGCATGCTGCGAACGCGCTTGTAGTGGCGCTTGACGGCGGCAGCCTTCTTGCGCTTGCGTTCAGCCGTGGGCTTTTCGTAGAACTCGCGAGCGCGCAGGTCGGTCAGCAAGCCCAGCTTTTCGATGGTGCGCTTGAAGCGGCGCAGGGCGACGTCAAAGGGCTCGTTCTCTTTTACGCGAATGGTGGTCATCTTATGAAGAATCCTAATTAATTGCGCTCGGTGTCCGACCAGAGTCTTGTTCCGGAAACACTCACACCCGGATCGACGCGCGGTTTGCTAGCAAAGACGAAGATTCTAACCCGAAAATCAAGCATTGCCTAAATCCGCTCCCATAGAGCGCGCGCAAGCGGCGGCACTGGCCCAGGCCCATTGGAAGTTGTAGCCGCCGAGCCAACCCGTGACGTCCACCACTTCGCCGATGAAGAACAGGCCGGGCTTGATCCGGCTTTCCATGCTTTGCGAGCTCAGCTCCCGCGTATCGACGCCGCCCCGCATCACCTCCGCCTTGCGCCAACCCTCGCTGCCATTCGGAGTGAGTTGCCAGCGTTGCAGTTGCTCGGCCAACTGCTGCAGATCGCGATCCCTGCATTCGGGCATGGGGCGCTGCGCGTTGATTGCCAGCCGCTCGAGCCATGCCTGAGCCAGGCGTTGGGGGAGGGCCTCGGCCAGCTCATTGCCGAGCTTGCGCCTGGATTGGGTCTTCGCCTGAAGCAGCCGCTCGTTCAGATCCTGATCCGGCGCCAGATCGATGTCCAGAGTCTCGCCATCACGCCAGAAGCTGGAGATCTGCAAAATGGCCGGGCCGCTGAGGCCGCGGTGGGTGAAAAGCAGGTCTTCGAGGAATTCGCCACGCGCCTTGCCCTTGCCCGTTCGAACACGCACCGGCAGCGCCAGGCCCGAGAGGGCGGAGAACGGCGCCCAGGCATTGGCATCAAAGGTCAGCGGCACCAGGGCGGCGCGCGGTTCAATGAGCTTGTGGCCGAACTGCTTGGCCAGTCGCAAGCCCCAGTCGCTGGCGCCGATCTTGGGAATGGACAGGCCGCCCGTGGCGACCACAAGACGTGCGGTCTGCACTTGTCCGCGCGAGGTTTCGAGTTCGAAGCCGGCAGCTCCATCGCGCACGGCAGCCACCGTGCAAGGCTGCCAGCGCTGGACGCCACCCAGCTCGCACTCCTTCACCAGCATTTCGATGATGCGTTCGCTGGAGTCGTCGCAGAACAGCTGGCCCTTGTGCTTTTCGTGGAAGGCAATGCCGTATTTTTGGACCAGTGCGATGAAATCACTGCTCGGATATCGCGCCAGGGCCGAGCGGCAAAAATTCGGGTTGTCCGAAAGAAAATTGGCCGGGCCGGCATCGCGATTGGTGAAGTTGCAGCGCCCGCCGCCCGAAATCCTGATTTTCTCGGCCAGTTTCTCTGCATGGTCGATAAGCAGCACCGACTGCCCACGCTGCCCGGCCATGCCTGCGCAGAAAAGTCCCGCCGCACCCGCGCCGACGACGACCAGATCAAATGAATGCATGGATGAGCCTGAACAAAACTGAGAAGGGGGAATGGCGGGACGCATTGTCCGGCAGCTTTCTGCGGGAAAAACAGGGGCGGAAAGAATGAGATTTCCGGCTTTGCCCTCCACTCACAGGGGGGTATCTTGGATACTATTCACTTCGCTCCCGACGAGGAGTGGAGACATCAAAATCAGGGACCCATGGACACAGCACCTCAAGACGAGTCCTCGCCAAGCCCGAGCGATCTGGCTGCATGGCTGATCAGCCAGCCTGTCCTGGCCGCCGAGCTCGGAACTGCGCTGCTCGGGCTGATTGAGCCCTTGCACAGCCACGCGGCCATCAAGTCTTTGGGCACGGGTCGCTATGTCTACGCGGCTCCCGGACTCGGGATGCTGTTCGATTGTGGTGACCTGAGCGGCAAGGCCGACGTTGAGGTGATGCGTGCCGACGAAGCGGTGGGCATGCGTCGCGTTGAGCAGACGGTGATGGCGCAGCGCACGCAAGTGGTCAGCGAGCATCGACTCGAAGTGGCCGGCCGCAGGCGCGAGTTCACCGTCACGCGTGCCCCCCTGGGCAACGATCATCTGATTTCAATCTGGCATGAGCGCACCGAGGAGCGCAACCGCGAAAGCCATCTGCAGCGTGCACTGACCCAGATCGAGCAGCAGCACAAGGCACTGGAGCAGGCGCGCCGCGAGGCGCAGACCGGCAGCGGGCGCGATGACATCTCGGGACTCTACATGCGGGCGCAGTTCGACGACCAGTTGCTGCGCGAGATCGACCTCTCCACGCGCGAGCATCGCGAGTTCGCCATGGTGGTGATCGCACTCGATCCGATCAAGCCTGGCGTGGACGTCATGGCTGAGGAGGCTCGCCAACGCATGCTCGAAGGCGTGGGCCGCATGCTGCGTGCCAACACCCGCGCGATGGACGCTGCCTGCCGCATTGGCGACGAGCGTTTCGCCGTGCTGCTGTCAGGCGTGGGCCTGGCCACAGCTCATGCGCGTATGGAGCAGTTGCGCCGCCAGTGCACGGCGCAGATTGTCGTGCTGAACGGGCAGGATCTGGGGCTCTCACTCTCGATGGGCGTCAGCAGCTTTCCGCACACGGCCTCCAAGCAGGAGGAACTGGTGCATGCGAGCGAAGGCGCGGTGGCCGAGGCGCAAAAGCGCGGCGGCAATCAAGTGGTGCTGGCATCGATTCCCTTCGGTGCGCTGCACATGCCGGCCTGAGGTCTCAGGCCCTTTTGAGCAAGCGCAGCAGCTCGGACCATTCGGCCGGCGTCACTGGCGTGATCGACAGCCGATTGCCCGGCTGCAAGGTGCGCATGCCGGCGAGCGCCGGATTTGCACGCATCTCGGGCAGGGACAGCAGGCGCGTCTTGCGCACGAGCTTCACATCCACATGCAGCCAGCGCGGCGCTTCCGGCTTGGACTTCTCATCGTAGTAGGGGCTCTTGGCGTCGAACTGAGAAGCGTCGGGATAGGCGACGCTCGCCACCTCCGCCAAGCCGGCGATGCCAGGCTGAGGGCACGAGGAGTGATAGAACAGCACACCGTCCCCGACCTGCATGCCGTCGCGCATGAAGTTGCGCGCCTGATAGTTGCGAACGCCGATCCAGGGCACGGTCTGCTGGGGCGCGACCGCCAGGTCGTCGATCGAGCACTCGTCAGGCTCGGACTTCATCAGCCAATAGTTCATGCCGTCGAGTCTGAATGTTAGGTGTCCACCGCAAGGGCCGCATGAGCCGCATTCCTGAATCCTGGGATTCAGGTGGGCGAGGTCAGACCTGCCTTGGGTTCATCTGACGCGAGACGATCACGCCGGCAGGACGATGTTCCAAGCCCCTGCTCAAAGAGCATCGGAACAGGAAATATATAGCTCACACGAATGCGGTGGACAGGGCCATTCTACGGGCAGCGCTGTGGCGGTCAGAGCAGTTGCCCATCGTGACCAAGGGCTTCATCAAGGCGCTTGATCAAGCCGTCCAACGCTGGTACCTCGCCCGTTGCAGCCGGCTTGGTCTTGGGAGCCGGGCCGCCCTCAGCCAATTGATAGGCGAGGTTGAGCGCGGCCAGCACCGCGATGCGCTCACGCGCCTTGACGCGGCCAGCATCGCGGATCGCACACATCTCCTTGTCAACCTGCGCCACGGCCTTGGACAGCGCCACTTCACCGCCTTCCGGGCAGCCGAGCAAATAGCTCTGGCCCATGATGGTGACTTCCATTTGCTTCATGCGTCGGTCTTTCCGGATTCGCTTTCCAGGGGCAGGCGTTCGAGCAGCGCATCCACGCGTGCGCGCGCCGCGTTCAGGCGCGATCGCAGGCTGTCACGCTCCTGCGAAAGAGCATCGACCTGCTCCTGCAGCAGCTCATTGGTGCGCTTGAGTTCCTCGTGGCGCAGCAAAAGGCGCTCCACGCGGTCGATCAGGTCGGAGATGCTGGGCATGGCTTTCCGAGTCGTGGGTCAAGGCCTTGATTCTAGGGTGCGGCCGAAGTCGCAGAAGCGCCGCACGAGGCAGGCGCCGCATTGCGGCTTGAGCGCCTTGCAGACATAGCGGCCGTGCAGGATCAGCCAATGGTGCGAATCGACCGCATATTCAGCCGGTACGCGCTTGAGCAGACCCATTTCCACGGCCAGCGGAGTCTTGCCCGGCGCCAAGCCAGTGCGGTTGCTGACGCGGAAGATGTGCGTATCCACCGCCATGGTCGGCTCGCCGAAAGCGACGTTCAGCACCACGTTGGCCGTCTTGCGTCCCACGCCGGGCAGGGCCTCCAGCGCCTCGCGGCTGCGCGGCACTTGGCCGCCGTGCTGCTCGATGAGGATGCGGCAGGTCTTGATCAGGTTGGCCGCCTTGGTGCGATACAGGCCGATCGTGCGGATGTATTCGGCGAGGCCAGCTTCACCCAGCGCCAGCATCTGCTGCGGCGTATGGGCGGCCACGAAGAGCTTTCTCGTGGCCTTGTTGACACCCACATCGGTAGCCTGCGCCGACAGCAGCACAGCGGCCAGCAACTCGAAGACGCTGCTGTACTCCAGCTCGGTCTGCGGAGAGGGATTGGCCGCCTTCAGCGTGGCGAAGAAGCCTTCGATGTCTTGCGCGTTCATTCCTTAATCATCGCTTGGCGCGGGCGCGCGCCAGAGCGGCTTCAACGATGGCGCGTTTACGCGTCAGCCCATCGGGCTCCGTGATCTTGGTGGCGGAGGGCAGGTCGGCCAGCTTGGCCTGCAACTTGTCGTGAAGGCGCGCGTCATTCTCGTCCTTCTCGCGATGGCGACGAAACGTGCGAAATTCGTAGCGCTCGCGCGCTTCATCGGCCTGCGGCTGACTCCAGGCATCCCAGCCGCCGCGACTTGGCGTCACATCGACCAGCGAGATGCAATCGACCGGGCAGGCCGGCACGCAGAGCTCGCAACCCGTGCATTGATCGTTGACGATCAGGTGCATCTGCCTGGGCGCGCCGACGATGCAGTCGACCGGACAGGCCTTGATGCACAGCGTGCAGCCGATGCACCAGCTTTCGTCAATAACGGCCAATTTGCGCGGACCCTCGACGCCGTGCTCGATGCTCAATGGCAAGGCCGGGCGCTGAGTGAGGGCGGCCAGGCGCGCGACACCTTCAGCGCCCCCCGGCGGACATTGATTGATGCCTGCCTCTTGCTTGGCGACGGCCTCGGCGTAGGAGCGGCAGTCCGGGTATCCGCAGCGCGTGCATTGCGTCTGCGGCAGGGCTGCGTCGATCAGCTCGGCGAGATTCAAGCGTTCTTGCGGCGCGCTGTCTTGCGCACCGGAGCGGCCGCTGCCTTGTCATGCTTGGCGATGAAGGCGCGCACGGCCGGATAGACGTTCTCGCGCCAGCGGCGGCCCGAGAAAATGCCGTAGTGGCCGGCGCCGATCGCGTCGTAGTGCTCCTGGTTCTTCGCCGGGATGCCGGTGCAGAGTTCGTGCGCCGCAGCGGTCTGGCCGGCGCCGGAGATGTCGTCCAGCTCGCCTTCCACCGTCAGCAGGGCCGTGGTCTTGATGTCCTGCGGCTTGACCAGCTGGCCCTTGACTTCCCAGGTTCCGTTGACGAGGGCGAAGTCCTGGAACACGGTCTTGATCGTGTCGAGGTAGTACTCGGCCGGCATGTCCAGAACGGCGTTGTATTCGTCGTAGAACTTGCGGTGCGCTTCGGCTTCGTCGTCGTCGCCGCGGACGAGGTCGAGGAAGTAGTCGTAGTGCGAGCTCAAGTGCCGGTCCGGGTTCATCGCCACGAAGCCGGTGTGCTGCAGGAAGCCCGGATACACGGCACGGCCGGCGCCTGGGTAGTTGGTGGGCACGCGGTAGATCACGTTGGACTCGAACCAGCTGAAGCTGCGGTTCATGGCCAGGTTGTTGACGGCCGTCGGGCTCTTGCGGGCATCGATCGGGCCGCCCATCATGGTCATGCTGCGCGGCGTCACTTCACCGTTCGAGGCCATCAGCGAGATGGCGGCTAGAACCGGCACGGTGGGCTGGCAGACGGACATGACATGGCACTCGGCCGTGCCGACGTGACGGATGAACTCCTGCACGTACTCGATGTAGTCGTCCAGGTGGAAAGGACCGGCCTCGAGCGGCACCATGCGCGCATCGGTCCAGTCGGTGATGTAGACCTTATGGTCCTTGAGCAGTTGGCGCACGGTGTCGCGCAGCAGCGTGGAGTGATGGCCAGAGAGCGGCGCCACGACCAGCACGGTGGGCTGGTCCTTCATCTTCTCCAGCACGGCCAGATCGTCGGTGTAGCGCTTGAAGCGCAGCAGGCGGCAGAAGGGCTTGGTCAGCGGCACCAGTTCCTGCACGGCGACCTCGACACCATCGACCTCGACGCCGGTGATCTCGAACTCGGGCTTCTCATAGTCCTTGGCCAGGCGGTGGATCAAGTCCAATCCGGCCGACATGCGTGGCGCCAGCGGCGTGTGCGCGAAGGGCGAGAGCGGGTGGCTGTACAGCTTGGCCGAGGCACTGGCGAACTCCGCAAAGGGGCTCATCAGCGCACGTTGGGTTTCATAGAGCTGGTACAGCATCGTTCGTGCCTTCAAAGAGATGGGTTGCGAGCGCTAATGTGCCAGACTTTGTGCGCTGCAGCAGCGGGGTACGCCTGACACCCCGCCGCGACAGGCATTACTGCATGACCTTGGCCATCGCCGCAGCAACGGCCGGCAGGTTCTTCTCGTTCAGCGCGGCCACGCAGATGCGGCCGGAATCGACGCCGTAGATGGCGAACTCGCTGCGCAGGCGCTGCATCTGCTCGGCGTTCAGGCCCGAGTAGCTGAACATGCCCTTCTGGCGCGTGACGAAGGAGAGGTCCTGCTTGACGCCGGCTTTTTGCAGCGCTTCAACCAGGGCCGTGCGCATGGCGCGGATGCGCAGGCGCATGCCGGCCAGCTCTTCTTCCCACAGTGCGCGCAGGGCCGGCGTGTTCAGCACCATCGCGCAAATTTGGCCGCCATGCGTGGGCGGGTTGGAGTAGTTGGTGCGAATGACGATCTTGAGTTGCGAGAGCACGCGGGCCTGGTCTTCCGCAGTGGCGCAGACCACACTCAGCGCGCCCACGCGTTCGCCATAGAGCGAGAAGCTCTTCGAGAAGCTGGTGGAGACGAAAAAATCGAGGCCGGCAGCAACGAACTGTTCGATCACGGCGCCGTCTTCGGCGATGCCTTCGCCAAAGCCTTGGTAAGCCATGTCGAGGAAGGGTACGAGGCCGCGCGCCTTGACAATGGTCACCACCTGCTTCCATTGCTCGGGCGTGAGGTCATAGCCGGTCGGGTTGTGGCAGCAGGCGTGCAGCACGACGATGGTGCCGGCGGCGGCACCGTTCAGCGCCGTCAGCATGCCGTCGAGACTGATGCCACGCTGGGTCGCGTCGTAGTAGGGGTAGTTGTTGACCGTGAAGCCGGCATTCGTGAACAGCGCGCGGTGGTTTTCCCAGGACGGGTCGGAGATCAGCACCTCGGCGTTCGGGTGCAGGCGCTTGAGGAAGTCGGCGCCAATCTTCAGCCCGCCGGTGCCGCCGATGGCCTGCACGGTGGCTACGCGCTTGGCAGCCAGCACGGCACTGACTTCGCCGAAGACCAGGGTCTGCACGGCCTTGTCATAGGCAGCGATGCCGTCGATGGGCAGGTAGCCGCGCGGCTTGGGATCGGCCTGCATCTGTGCCTCGGCCTGGGCCACGCACTGGAGCAGGGGCAGCTTGCCGTTCTCGTCGTAATACACACCCACGCCCAGATTGACCTTCTCGGCCCGGGTGTCGGCATTGAACTGCTCGTTCAGACCCAGGATGGGGTCGCGGGGGGCCATTTCGACGGCGGCAAACAGGCTCATTGAGGTTTCCTGACAGGACGGTGGCAATAACTGAATGGGTCAGCGCAGGCGGCCTGCGCTACGCTCGATGGTTTCGAGCCGAATGATTTTAGGGGAAACCCCCATGCAACCAGCAGTGAACGAACAAACTCAGCCGATCGATGACGCGGAAGTCATGAAGGGCGAATTCGTCTCCTTCGAAGGCTCGCCCTTCCAGCTCTTCCAGCCCTTCCCGCCGGCGGGTGATCAGCCGACGGCCATCGCGCAGTTGGTCGAGGGCATCAACGACGGTCTTTCCTTCCAGACCTTGCTGGGTGTGACGGGCTCGGGCAAGACGTTCACCATGGCCAACGTGATTGCACGCCTGGGACGCCCGGCCATCGTCTTCGCGCCGAACAAAACGCTGGCCGCGCAGCTGTACGGCGAGTTTCGCGATTTCTTTCCGAACAACGCGGTCGAGTATTTCGTCAGCTACTACGACTACTACCAGCCCGAGGCCTATGTGCCGCAGCGCGATCTCTTCATCGAGAAGGACAGCGCGATCAACGAGCAGATCGAGCAGTTGCGCCTCTCCTGCACGAAGAGCCTGATGGAGCGGCGCGATGTGGTCATCGTGGCCTCGGTCTCGGCCATCTATGGCATCGGCAACCCGGCCGACTACCACCAGATGGTGATGACCCTGCGCACCGGCGACAAGATGGGCCAGCGCGACGTGATCGCCCAGCTCGTACGGATGCAGTACAGCCGCAACGAGATGGAGTTCAGCCGCGGCATCTTCCGCGTGCGCGGCGACACCATCGACGTCTTCCCGGCCGAGCATTCCGAGCTGGCCTTGCGCATCGAGCTGTTCGACGATGAGGTCGAGACCCTGCAGCTCTTCGACCCGCTGACCGGCAAGATTCGCCAGAAGATCCCGCGCTTCACCGTTTATCCGTCAAGCCACTACGTCACACCGCGCGAGCGGGTGCTGGCGGCGATGGACGGCATCAAGGAAGAGCTGCGCGAGCGCGTGGCCTTCTTCATCAAGGAAGGAAAGCTTGTGGAGGCGCAGCGCATCGAGCAGCGCACGCGATTCGACCTGGAGATGCTGCAGGAGGTGGGCCACTGCAAGGGCATCGAGAACTACACGCGGCACCTCTCGGGTGCGAAGCCGGGCGAGCCGCCTCCGACGCTGGTCGACTATCTGCCTCCGGATGCGCTGATGTTTCTGGACGAAAGTCATGTGCTGATCGGCCAGTTCGGCGGCATGTACAACGGCGACCGCGCGCGCAAGACCACGCTGGCCGAATATGGCTTCCGCCTACCCTCTGCACTGGACAATCGGCCGCTCAAGTTCGCTGAGTTCGAACGCAAGATGCGCCAAGCCGTCTTCGTCTCGGCCACGCCGGCCCACTATGAGAAGGACAACGCTGGCCAGGTGGTGGAACAGCTCGTGCGGCCCACCGGCCTGGTCGATCCTGAGGTCACCGTGCGCCCGGCCGTGACCCAGGTGGACGACGTTTTGCAGGAAATCCACGAACGGGTGAAGGATGGTGACCGTGTCTTGATCACCGTGCTGACCAAGCGCATGGCCGAGCAACTAACGGATTACCTGAGCGACAACGGCGTCAAGGTCCGCTATCTGCACTCGGACGTGGACACGGTTGAGCGTGTGGAGATCCTGCGCGATCTGCGCCTGGGCACTTTCGACGTGCTGGTAGGCATCAACCTCTTGCGCGAAGGCCTGGACATTCCCGAGGTTTCGCTCGTCGCCATCCTCGACGCGGACAAGGAAGGCTTCCTGCGCAGCGAGCGCAGCCTGATCCAGACCATCGGCCGCGCAGCCCGCAACCTGCGCGGCAAGGCGATTCTTTATGCCGACCGGGTCACCGATTCCATGCGCGCGGCCATGGGCGAAACCGAGCGGCGCCGCAACAAGCAGATCGCCTTCAACGAGGCCAACGGCATCACGCCGCGCAGCGTGCAAAAGCGCATCAAGGACATGATCGACGGCGTGTATTCCGAGAAATCGGGGCGCGACGACCAGAAGCTGTTGCGCGCGGCCGAGGTCGGGGAAATGTCCGAGAAGGACCTCGGCAAGCGCATTGGGCTGCTGGAAAAGCAGATGCTCGAGCACGCCCGCAACCTGGAATTCGAGCAAGCCGCCAGGGTTCGCGATCAGCTGGCACAGCTGCGCGAGCAGGCTTTTGGTGCAGCGCACCACGACAATATCGTCCCGCTTCCGCCACCTCGGCCCGGCAAGCCCGGTTGAGCGCCGCCGGGCGTCAAGGCCGAAATGAGGCCCTCGCCGGCAAGCTTTTAATAATTGAGTAAAATGATCGGAAATTACCCCGGGTAAACCCCTCGTTATGTCAGGGTCGGGTTCCCGGATTGGGCTCAAGTCCGCGCGCCGCGCGGTGCCTAGGCCCTCCAAGGCTGAAGGAGAGTTTCCATGCGCCTCACCACCAAAGGTCGTTTTGCCGTCACCGCGATGATTGATCTGGCCCTGCGCGAAAACAGTGGCCCGGTTGCCCTCGCGGCGATCAGTCAGCGCCAGCAGATCTCGTTGTCGTACCTGGAGCAACTGTTCGGCAAGCTGCGCCGTCACGAGCTCGTTGAAAGCACCCGCGGCCCCGGCGGCGGTTATTCGCTCGGCCGCAAGTCCGAAACCATCACCGTCGCCGACATCATCGTGGCCGTGGATGAACCCATCGACGCCACCGGTTGCGGCGGCAAGGAAAACTGCATGGGCGAGGACACGGGCCGTTGCATCACGCACGAGCTGTGGACCAGCCTCAACGCCAAGATGATCGAGTACCTCGACTCGGTCTCGCTGAAGAAGCTGGTGGAAGACCAGGTCGCCAAGGGCGTGGTCATCGAAGACGCGCCGATCAAGCGCGCGATCTCCAGCCAGCCGGTGGTCAAACCCATCCGCATCACCGCGCCGAACTCGGTGTTCGCCCTCGGCAACACCTTCAACAAGGAAAGCAGCGCTTTCCCCAAATAAGAAGATTCGAAGAGATTTGCCGTATGGACATGACCCCGCACTTCCCGATCTACCTGGACTACGGTGCCACGACGCCGGTGGATCCGCGCGTCGTCGACGCGATGATCCCCTGGCTGCGCGAGCATTTCGGCAACCCCGCTTCACGCAGCCATGCGTGGGGCTGGGAGGCCGAGGCCGCTGTCGAGAAGGCCCGAGAGCAGGTCGCCTCGCTGATCAATGCAGACCCGCGGGAGATCGTCTGGACCTCGGGCGCGACGGAGTCGATCAACCTCGCGCTCAAGGGCGCGGCGCAGTTCTACAAGACTCGCGGCAAGCACATCATCACGCTCAAGACCGAGCACAAGGCCACGCTGGACACCTGCCGCGAGCTGGAGCGCCAGGGCTTTGACGTGACCTACCTCGACGTGCAGGAAAACGGCTTGGTCGACATCGAGGCCTTCAAGGCCGCGCTGCGCGCAGACACCATCCTGGCCTCGGTGCTCTATGTGAACAACGAGATCGGCGTGATCCAGGACGTGGTCACCATCGGCAAGATCTGCCGCGAGGAGGGCATCATCTTCCACGTCGATGCGGCCCAGGCCACCGGCAAGATCGAGATCGACGTGACCCAGTTGCCCATCGACCTGATGAGCCTGGCCTCGCACAAGACCTATGGCCCCAAGGGCATTGGCGCGCTGTTCGTACGCCGCAAGCCGCGCGTGCGCTTGGAAGCGCAGATGCACGGTGGCGGCCACGAGCGCGGCATGCGTTCGGGCACGCTGGCCACGCACCAGATCGTCGGCATGGGACTGGCCTATGAGATCGCCAAGAACGACATGGCCGAAGAGCTGCCGCGCATCCGCATGCTGCACCAGCGCCTGCTGGACGGCCTCTCGGGCATCGAGCAGGTCTTCGTCAACGGCGACCTCAAGCAGCGCGTGCCGCACAACCTGAACATGTCCTTCAACTACGTGGAGGGCGAGTCGCTGATCATGGGCGTCAAGGGCCTGGCCGTGTCTTCGGGCTCGGCCTGCACCTCGGCCAGCCTGGAACCCAGCTATGTGCTGCGCGCCCTGGGCCGAAGCGACGAACTGGCACACAGTTCGCTGCGCATGACGATCGGCCGCTTCACCACGGTCGAAGAAATTGACTACGCGGTGTCGGTCCTGAAAGACCGTGTCGCCAAGCTGCGTGAGCTATCGCCGCTGTGGGATATGTACAAGGATGGCATCGACATCTCGACCATCCAATGGGCAGCGCACTGAACACGGAAGTACTGGAGAGAAATCATGGCTTACAGTGAAAAGGTCGTCGACCACTACGAGAACCCCCGCAACGTCGGAGGCTTTGAAAAGGGCGACGACACCGTCGGCACCGGCATGGTCGGCGCACCGGCTTGCGGCGACGTGATGAAGCTGCAGATCAAGGTCAACCCGGCGACGGGCCTGATCGAGGACGCTAAATTCAAGACCTATGGCTGCGGCTCGGCGATTGCTTCGAGCTCGCTCGTGACCGAATGGGTCAAGGGCAAGTCGCTCGACGAGGCGCTGACGATCAAGAACACCGCCATCGCCGAAGAGCTGGCCTTGCCGCCGGTCAAGATCCACTGCTCCATCCTGGCCGAAGACGCCATCAAGGCGGCCGTGGACGACTACCGCGCCAAGCACGCCAACTGATCAAGGGCCGCACCAGATGTCCGTGACCCTGACCGAAGCGGCCGCCCGCCATGTCACCCGCTACATCGCCAAACGCGGCAAGGGCGTGGGCGTGCGACTCGGTGTCAAGACCACCGGCTGCTCGGGCCTGGCCTACAAGCTCGAATATGCCGACGACGTGGCGCCCGAGGACGTGATCTTCGAAGGCCATGGCGTCAAGGTGCTGATCGACCCCAAAAGCCTGCCCTACCTGGATGGCACCGAGCTCGATTTCGTGCGAGAAGGCCTCAACGAGGGCTTCAAGTTCCGCAACCCGCGCGAGAAGGACAAGTGCGGCTGCGGTGAGTCTTTCCGCGTCTAAGCCCGTACAAGCTCCACGAGGGCGCGGCCGCAAGCCGCGCCTTTTTTAATGATGAAGTTGACCGACGACGATTTCAGCCTCTTCGGGCTGCCTCAGCAGCAGCGGCAGGACCGTGCCGAAATCGACGCGCGCTGGAAATCCCTGCAAGGCCAGGTCCATCCGGATCGCTTTGCGGCGGACGGTGCGGCAGCGCAGCGCGTCGCCATGCAATGGGCTGTGCGCGTCAACGAGGCGCACAAACGCCTGCGCGATCCGCTGACCCGCGCGGCCTACATCTGCGAGCTGCGCGGCGCGCCCATCCAGGCCAACGAGAACACCGCCATGCCGGCGAGCTTCCTGATGGAGCAGATGGAGTGGCGCGAGGCTTTGGACGAGGCCGCAGACTTGGCGACGGTTGGGACCATCGACGCGCAGGTGGCCGAGCGCGAGAAGACACTGCTCGATGACGTGCAGCGATTGCTCGATGAAACCAACGAGCCCACCAAGGCGGCAGGCGAGGTGAGGGCGCTCATGTTCATCCAGCGCTTCCGCAGCGATATCGACAAACGCCTCGAAGAAGAATAAGAGAGAAAAGAGCCATGGCACTCCTGCAAATTTCCGAACCCGGCCAATCGCCCAATCCGCACGAGCGCCGCATCGCCGTGGGCATCGATCTCGGCACCACGCATTCGCTCGTCGCTTCCGTGCGCCACGGCATCGCCGAATGCCTGCCCGACGACGCCGGCCGCGCGATCCTGCCGTCCGCCGTGCGCTATCTGCCCGAAGGCCGCCGCCAGATCGGCGCCGAGGCATTGGCTGCGCAAGCCGAAGACCCGGAGAACACACTCGTCAGCGTCAAGCGCTTCATGGGCCGCCGGCTGGCCGATGTGGCCGGGCGTGAGAAGCTGCCGTACCGCTTCGAGGACACGCCGGGCATGCTGTCCGTCGTCACGCGTGATGGCTTGAAGTCGCCGGTCGAGGTCTCGGCAGAGATCCTGGCCACGCTGCGCTTCCGCGCCGAAGACACTTTTGCCGACGACATCTTCGGCGCCGTGATCACCGTGCCCGCCTACTTCGACGACGCGCAGCGCCAAGCCACCAAGGATGCCGCGCAACTGGCCGGCCTCAAGGTGCTGCGCCTGATCAACGAGCCCACGGCCGCGGCGATTGCCTACGGCCTCGACAACGCCTCGGAGGGCCTTTATGCGGTCTACGACCTCGGTGGCGGCACCTTCGACATCTCGCTGCTGCGATTGAACAAGGGCGTGTTCGAGGTGGTCGCCACGGGCGGTGATGCGGCTCTGGGCGGCGATGATTTCGACCATGCGCTGGCGGACTGGGCTCTGGCCCGTGCCGGCATGCAAGCCACCAGCGCGCGCGACAAGCGTGTCGTTCTCGTGGCCGCGCGTGCGGCGAAAGAAGCTTTGTCCGACGCGCAGACGACGACGCTCAGCGCCCAACTCGACGGCGCTGCGCTGAACGTTGTCGTTACGCGTGAGGAGTTCGAAGCCGCCACTGTGCCGCTGCTTTCACGCACGCTCACCGCCGTGAAGCGCGTACTGCGCGATGCCAAGGTCAAGGTCGATGAAGTGCAGGGCGCCGTGATGGTCGGCGGCTCCACCCGCATGCCTTGCGTTCGCGTGGCCGTGAGCCATCTGTTCGGCCCTGATGGCAAATCCAGGGTGCTGACCAATCTGAATCCCGATGAAGTCGTGGCCCTGGGCGCCGCCATCCAGGCCAACCAGCTGGCCGGCAATGGCAAGGACGGCGAGATCCTGCTGCTCGACGTGACGCCACTCTCGCTCGGCCTTGAGACCATGGGCGGCCTGGTCGAGCGCATCATCGAGCGCAACGCCACCATTCCCGTGGCGCAGGCGCAGGACTTCACCACCTTCAAGGACGGGCAGACGGCGCTGGCCGTGCACGTGGTGCAGGGCGAGCGCGAACTGGTCAGCGAATGCCGTTCGCTGGCGCGCTTCGAGCTGCGTGGCATTCCACCGATGGCAGCGGGCGCGGCGCGCATCCGTGTGACTTTCCAAGTCGATGCCGATGGCTTGCTGAGCGTATCCGCGCGCGAGCTGGGCTCCGGCGTGGAGGCGGCGGTGCAGGTCAAGCCCAGCTACGGCCTGGCGGACGACCAGATCGCCAACATGCTCAAGGATGGCTTTGCCAGCGCCGAAGGCGACATGGCTGCGCGCAAACTGCGCGAAACGCGTGTGGAAGCCGAGCGCATGACGCTGGCCACCCGGGCAGCCTTGCGCGCGGACGGTGACCTGCTGAGCGCTGATGATCAAGCCGAAATCGACCAACTGCTTCAAACCTTGGCCCAGACGGCGCAGGGCGAGAACGCCGACGCCATCGATGATGCCGTTCAAGCTCTCGCCAAAGGCACCGAAGCCTTCGCCGCCGAGCGCATGAATCGCGGCATCCAGCAGGCCCTGACCGGCCGCAACATCGAACAACTCTGAGGCAGATTGCCATGCCCATCATCAAGATCCTGCCGCATGCCGAGTACGCGCCCCAAGGCGCCGAGATTTCGGTCCCTCCCGGCACCTCGATCTGCGAGGCGCTGCTGGAAAACGACATCGAGATCGAGCACGCCTGCGATCAGGTCTGCGCCTGCACGACCTGCCACGTCATCGTGCGCCAGGGCGGCCGCTCCTTGTCGGAGATGGACGAAGGCGAGGAAGACATGCTAGACCGCGCCTGGGGCCTGGAACCCGATTCGCGCCTGTCCTGCCAGGCCATCCTCGGCCGCGAGGACATCACGGTCGAAATCCCGAAGTACTCGATCAACCACGCTAAAGAGGGCAAGTGAAAGTCCTGGGCTTCGAATCCTCGTGTGACGAAACCGGCGTTGCCCTGGTCGAGTTCGAAGGGCAGGTCGCGCCTCGCCTGAAGGCCGAAGCCCTGCACAGCCAGATCGTCATGCACCAGGCCTATGGCGGCGTGGTGCCCGAGCTGGCTTCGCGCGACCACATCCGCCGCGTGATTCCGCTCACGCGCGAAGTGATGGCGCGTGCTGGCTGCGCGCTGGCTGAAGTGGATTGCATCGCCTACACCCAAGGACCTGGCCTGGCCGGCGCGCTGCTGGTCGGTGCAGGCGTGGCCGTTTCTCTGGCCGCGGCCTTGGGCAAGCCGGCGGTGGCCGTGCACCATCTCGAAGGCCACCTGCTCTCGCCGTTTCTCTCGGAAGACCCGCCCGAGTTCCCGTTCATCGCGCTGCTGGTTTCTGGCGGCCACACGCAGTTGATGCGAGTCGATGACGTGGGGCAGTACGAACTGCTCGGCGAGACCATCGACGATGCCGCTGGCGAGGCCTTCGACAAGAGCGCCAAGCTCCTGGGCCTGCCTTACCCCGGCGGGCCGCATCTGGCCAAGCTGGCGGAGCAGGGCGATGCGACAGCCTTTGCCCTGCCTCGCCCGCTGCTGCACAGCGGCCAGCCCGATTTCAGCTTTGCCGGGCTCAAGACGGCGGTGCTCACACAGGTCAAGAAACTGGGTGAGCAGATCACCGAGCAGCAACGCGCCGACGTGGCCGCTTCCATGCAGGCGGCCATCGTCGAGGTGCTGCTGAAGAAGTCGCTGCTGGCGCTCAAGATCAGCGGCCTCAAGCGTCTGGTGGTGGCCGGCGGCGTGGGAGCTAACGCCGAACTTCGGCGGCAGCTGAATGCCGCCTGCGCCAAGCGCGGCGTGCGCGTGCACTACCCCGAGCTGCGCCTGTGCACCGACAACGGCGCCATGATCGCCATGGCCGCGGCCTTGCGCCTGCAGCGCGGCCTCGCGCAGACATCAACAGAAGGCAGCTTCGAAATCCGCCCGCGCTGGCCGCTGGACGCTATCGCCTGAAGATCCTGCGTACGCGGCGCTTCAGGTCGAGCCATTGCCGTACGCGCGAACGGTCGATGCGCTTCACGTCGATCAGCGTGCAGGGCCCGCAGGCGCTGAAGGTGTGCAGGCCGTCCGGGTGATCGTTGCGTGCGAGATCGCCGGTCAGACGCCAGTCGAGTACTTCAATCTCCACCTGCTCCGGACTCAGCTGGGCAAAGCGCAGCAGGCGGGTCGCGCTCCCATAGCCGCCCGAGCTGTCCTGCACGGGCAGCAGCACGCGGTTCTGCTCGTCGAGCCAGGGCCTGCCGGCGGGGCGCGCACCGTGAATGTCGCTGCGCACCGGATTGCCGGCGACCGGCTGCCAGGGGCCGAAAAGACTGGAGGCGTAGGCCACGTGCAGTTCTCGTTGGTCGCGGCCACCGGTGCCGACCAGGGTGTAGAACATCCACCACCAGCCATTCACCTCGATCAGTGAGGCATCGGCCCCGGGCAGGCCCTCCAGCAGCGCCTGCTGGCGTTCCCAATGGTTGAGCGAATCGTCGCCGCGGTACAGCGCGATCTCGCCGGCCTGATGCGTCTCCGGCACCATGTAGACGGCACCGGCGTGTTCCAAGACGAAGGGATAGGACAGATGGAAGGGTCGCGCCAGCACGACCTGCTTGTGGCGCCAGCGCAGGCCGTCGGCCGCAAGCTCGTGGCGCTCGATCACTGCGCGCTTGCTGCGATAGTCGTAGGCCTCAACGAACACATGCAGCGCGTCGCCGCGCAGGAGGCCGAAAGGATCGGCCAGATAGCGCCAGGCGCCGGGATCGGGCAGCCAGGCGATGCGCGAGCGCAAGCCCGGCAGGCTCTGCGCGTCAATCTCGCTTGCGGGTGCCGGCACGATGCCGACCTGCCAGAAGTCGCTGCGCGGCCTCTTAAGCATGCAGGGCGGCGGCGCCACGTGCTGGCGCGTTGGCCACGGCACGGGCATCGCGGGCTTGCTGCATCAGCTCACCGTAGAAGGACACGACCTGACCCACCGCGCGGCTGCGGTCATACGGACTGAGGTCATAGCTTGGGCGATGGCGCTCGCCGTGCGGCACGTCACGCATGCCCGCGAGGGCCACGGCCATCGCGCGGCCCATGGCCGGCACGTCAGCAATGGGGACCAGCGTGGCAGGCTGGTGCGCGAGCATTTCGCGCGGGCCTTGCGTAGCGGTGGAGATGATGGGCAGGCCGGCGCGCATGGCTTCGAGGATAGCCAGCGGGAAGGCTTCTTCGCGTGAAGGCGAAACAAAAAGATCCATGCCCCGCAGAGCGGTATCCACGTCGCGACGGAAACCCAGCAGGTGGATGCGCGGATCGCCTGCGGCGAGTTTCTCGAGCTCGGCGCGGTCGCGGCCTTCGCCCAGGATGGCCAGAACGGCGTCAGCGGGCGCGTGGCTCTTGAAGGCGCCGATCAGCACGTCCATGCCCTTGCTCACATGCAAACGGCCGACGGAGCCGACCAGCATCTGATGCGGATGGAGGCCCAGTTCGGCGCGCAGATTGCCATCGGCCGGCGCGTCCTGCCGCACAGGTGCCCAGTTGTGGATGACGCGAAAATCGCCGCCGTACTGCTTGAGCTGCTGCGGCTGGCTCTGGTTCACGCAGATCAGGCCGTCAAGGTGCGCGTGCTGGTGCGACTTGTAGCCCACGTGCAGCGTGCCGATGCGGGCGACGCCGTCCGTCTTGGCAGCTGCCTTGCAGGCCGGCCCCAGATGTGCGTGGCAGACCTGGGCTTGAAGCTTGCGAACCATGCGCCGCAAACGCACGCCGCGGAGCACGGGCAGCGCCATGCCGTGGTAGGTGATGCCAGGATTCAGCACATCGGCAATCGCCGAACGGCTCGGGCCAACGATATGAACGCGATGGCCCAGCGCCTGTTGGGCGTGGGCCAGATCGATGCAATGCTGCTCGCCACCGGCGATGCGGGAAGAGTAGACGACGTGGACGATGGTCAGAGGTGAGGGGGGCATGAAAGCGCTCGGCTGCAAGACGTGCGCGGAGATTACAAATCTTCACAGTCCTCTAGCTTGCAGCCGCCCCTCACCGGACTTGCGTCCCTGCATCTGCGGGGTTGGTGACCCCGTACTCACAGCCTCCGGTCAGTCAACCGACAGGCGGCCATTGCCTTCGGCCTTGCGCTTGCCCAGTGTCAGTGTGAGCACGCCGTTATCCAGCTTGGCGTTGGATGCGGCTTGATCGAGTTCCTTGGGCAGTGCAAAGCTCCGTGAGAAGCGCGTCACGGCACGCTCGGTATGCAGGGTGGTCTGACCTTCCGGAAGCTCGGTACGCACTTGCGTGGCATCGATGCTGACGCGACGACCTTCGATCTCGACCTTGATGTCGCTCTTGGCAACACCGGGCAGGTCCAGCGTCACGACATACGAGGCCTCGGTCTCGGCCACGTCCAGCGCCGGGCTGCGCAGCGCAACGGTGTCGCGGGCGGCGTCAAGCAGATGGTCGATGTGGTTCGCCAAAGCGGTACGGGCGGGGCGAGCGACAGAAAAAGCAAACATGGAAAGCTCCTGAAAATCAACGCGCTGCGCGGTGGGACAAGGTGTGGGGCGCAGCACCCATGCTCCCCAACTTGGCCCGCCAAGCGTCGATTCAAGAGCCCTCAAAACTATTGCTGTTCCGCTCTTGCAAGCAGCGCAGCCGCCCCTACTTGCCTGCGCCCTTCATCAGCGCCATGGCCGTACCGATCAGGCCGCCAACCTCGGTCATGTTGCCCGGCACGATCATGGTGGTGGTCTTCTGCGCGAGTTGGCCGTAGGCCTCCACGGCTTTCTCGGCCACCTTCAGCTGCACCGCCTGCTCACCGCCAGGCTGCTGGATGGCAGCAGCAATGCGGCAGATCGCTTCGGCGGTGGCCGCGGCTACCGCGGTGATGGCCGCGGCCTCACCTTCGGCCATATTGATCTGCGATTGCTTCTCGCCTTCAGAGCGGGCGATGGCGGCTTCACGTGCGCCCGTCGCGATATTGATCTGCTCCTGGCGTCGGCCTTCGGAAGCGGCGATCAGGGCACGCTTCTCGCGCTCTGCCGTGATCTGCGCCTGCATCGCGTGCAGGATGGCGGGCGGCGGCGTGAGGTCTTTGATCTCGTAGCGCAGCACCTTGACACCCCAGTTCGGCGCAGCTTCATCCAGTGCCTGCACCACGGCATGGTTGATGGTGTCGCGTTCCTCGAAGGTGCGATCCAGCTCCATGCGGCCGATCACGCTGCGCAGCGTGGTCTGCGCCAACTGG
>FSVW01002735.1_pt1 | contig 37375 bp, 41 predicted proteins | sample 1637551 | NCBI WGS metagenome assembly FSVW01 (sample SAMEA3914814, study PRJEB12502) | metagenome | biome: forest; material: soil | place: USA | collected 2011-09-16 | depth 0.1 m | reverse complement strand
GACCCGCGACGCCAACGAGTTCCTCGAACACGTCAAGATCGACCTCTTCCCCGACGCCGTCTACGTCTTCACGCCCAAGAGCAAGATCATGGCCCTGCCCAAGGGCGCCACGCCGGTGGACTTTGCCTACGCCATCCACTCCGACGTGGGCGACCATTGCGTGGCCGCGCAGGTCAATGGCGAGCCGGTGCCGCTGCGGACCGAACTGCACAGCGGCGACGTGGTGGAAGTGGTCACCACGCCCAACGCCCGGCCCAACCCGGCCTGGCTGAGCTTTGTGCGGACCGGCCGCGCGCGTTCCAAGATCCGCCATTTCCTCAAGAACCTGGAGCAGGAAGAGTCGCAAGACCTCGGCGAGAAGATGCTCGCGCAGGCCATGCGCGCCGAAGGCCTGGCCCTGCCGAGCCTGGACGTCGAAGACGAGGCCGCCTCGCAGCTCTGGCTGCAACTGGCGCACTGGGCCGGCTGCGGCCAGGTCGACGAATTGCTGGTCGAGATCGGCCTGGGCCGCAAGATTGCCACCATCGTGGCCAAGAAGCTCACCCGCATGTTGGCCGAACAGGGCCAGAAACCCGACGCCGTGATGCTCAGCTATGGCCGCTTTGCCACCGACGAGGCGCCGGCCCAGGGCCAGGTCACGCTCGATGGCAGTGAAGGCGCCTCGGTCCGTCTCGCGCCCTGCTGCCGCCCCATCCCGGGCGACGATGTGAAGGGCTATCTGGGCCGCGGCGAGGGCCTGATCGTGCACACCAGCGAATGCGCCGTCGGCCGCCGCCTGTTCCAGCGCGACCCCGAGCATTGGATCGCCGTCGGCTGGGCCGAGGAGATGACGCGCAGCTTCGAGGCCGCCGTGTCCCTGCTCCTGCGCAACGGCAAGGGCGTGCTCGGCCAGGTGGCGCAGGCCGTGGGCTCGGCCGAGGCCGACATCACGCACATCTCGATGAGCGACGAAGAACAGATGCGCGAGACCGCCGAGATGAATTTGCTGATCGCCGTGCGTGACCGGCTGCATCTGGCCGATGTGCTGCGCACCTTGAAGCGCTCACCCGCGGTGCTGCGCGCGAGCCGCGTCAAGCCTGTGACGGCTTCGGGTAGCTGACCCCCACGACCTCGATCTTCTCCACGCCCGCCGGCGTCATCAACGAGACCTCATCCCCCACGCGCGCCTTCATCAGCGCGCGCGCAATCGGCGCGATCCAGCTGACCTCGCCGTTCAGGCTGTCGCTCTCGTCGATGCCCTTGATCGTGATCGTCCGTTCCTCGCCTTTGGCATTCGCGTAGATCACCGTCGCGCCGAAGAAGACCTGGTCCTTGCCGTGATGGATGCTCGGGTCCGCCACTTCCGCAATGTCGAGCCGCTTGGTCAGAAAGCGCAGCCGCCGGTCGATCTCGCGCAGGCGCTTCTTGCCGTAGAGGTAGTCGCCGTTCTCCGAGCGGTCGCCGTTCTTGGCCGCCCATGAAACGACCTCGACGATCTTCGGCCGCTCCACGTCCAGCAGCTCCATGAACTCGGCGCGCAGCCGCGCGTAGCCCTCGGGCGTCATGTAGTTGCGCGTACCTTGGGGCATCGCCGGCAGGGCGATGTCCTCGTCGTCATCGTCGCCGTCGCTTTCCTTGGTGAAGGCCTTGTTCATGCTGGGTATTGTCGCGTTGAGATAGGCTCATCGCCATGACTGACACCACCTACACCCCACCCCGCGTCTGGCGCTGGGAGCAGCCCAGCGGCGGCCACTTCGCCAGCATCAACCGCCCCATCGCGGGCGCGACGCACGAGAAGGTGCTGCCCCTCGGCAAGCACCCGCTGCAGCTCTACTCGCTGGCCACGCCCAATGGCGTCAAGGTGACGGTGATGCTGGAGGAATTGCTGGCGCTGGGCCACACCGGCGCCGAGTACGACGCCTGGCCGATCCGCATCAGCGATGGCGACCAGTTCGGCAGCGGCTTCGTCGGCATCAATCCCAACTCCAAGATCCCGGCGCTGCTGGACCACAGCGGCACCGAGCCCGTCCGCGTGTTCGAGTCCGGCGCCATCCTGCTCTACCTGGCAGAGAAATTCGGCGCCCTGATGCCCGCTGGGGCGAAGCGCGCGGAAGCCCTCTCGTGGCTGTTCTGGCAGATGGGCAGCGCGCCCTATCTGGGCGGCGGCTTCGGCCATTTCTACGCCTACGCGCCGAGCAAGATGGAGTACCCGATCAACCGTTTTGCCATGGAAGCCAAGCGCCAGCTCGACGTGCTCAACCAGCGCCTGGCCGAGCAGCGCTTTCTGGCCGGCGACGACTATTCCATCGCCGACATCGCCGTCTGGCCCTGGTACGGCGCACTCGCCAAGGGCCAGGTCTACGAGGCCGGCGAGTTCCTCTCGGTCCATGAGTACACGCATGTGATCCGTTGGGCCGACGAGATCGCCGCGCGCCCGGCCGCCAAGCGCGGCCGCATGGTCAACCGGACATGGGGACCGCTGGAAACTCAATTGCACGAGCGGCATGACGCCAGCGATTTCGATCAGCGAACGCAGGACAAGCTCGAAGCCAAGGCGGGCTGAAGGCCTCAGCCCTGCTCGCTCTTGTCGGGTGGCGGTGAACGCCGGGTCATCAGGGCTGCGATCAGCGCGCCGTACAGCGCGGGGTCGCTGATCCAGCGCAGCAGCGCGCCCTGCCCTTGCCTCAGCACGCCCTGCCCCACGCCAAGCGCCAGCCCCCAGAGCGCGCCTCGCTTGCGGATGAGCAGCGCACCCAGCACAGCGGCGACCGCAGCGCCGGCGAGCGGATGCTGGCGCACCCAGCGCCGGCCGTTCGTCAAAACCGCCTCGCCAACGCCTTGCAGCGCGGCGGCCTTGCCTGTCGCGTCGCCGACGCTGTGGCCCGCAGCGGCCTGCAGCCAATCGGCCGCCACGACGGCCGGCTTTGTCCGGCGCCACCAGCGGCGCAGCAGGCGCAGCGGCTGGTCCAGCCAGCTCAGCTGCCGCCCGCCCGGGCCGGGGCGCATGTCGTGCAGCAAACGCTCGCGCGAGGCCTGCAGGCGCGCCAGCGCGGCGGTCTTTTGATCCAGCGGTGGAATGGCGCTCATCGCCGCCTACTCCGCGTGGTCCAGCAGGTGCAGATCCTGGGCCCACTGCTCACGCAAGAGCGTGAAGGGCTGGGGCATGCTGTCGGCACGCAGCCAGACCAGGCCGGCGAGCGCCGCCAACAGCGGCAGCAGCGGCGTGAGCACCAGCAGCCAGGGCTCGGTCAGTGTGTCCCACGGCCGCGCCGACAGCAGCAGCAAGGCTGCGCCCGCCAGCGCCAGCGTCAGGAAGCAGGCCAGCAGCACGCCCAGGCCCACCAAGGCGCGCAGGCGCCAATGCTGCAGCGCCTCGCGCGTTTCCACGCCGGCCAGCTGCAGATACGCCGAGGCATGCTCCAGCACCAGCTGAGGCTCTGCGGCCAAAGTTTTGTAGAACGGGTGAAGCATGGACAACCTCCAGGCGAAAAAACGGCAGGCCGAGGCCCGCCGCAACGGGGAGCGAGGAAATCTCAGCGATCGGCGCGCGAGCGGGCCAGCCAGCCGATCAGCGCGGCGCTGACAGCGCCAACGGCTGCGGCGATCAGCACCGACTTGACCGGCTCGTCCTGGATGTAGCCGACGGTCTTTTCACCGGCCAGGCCGACCTGGTCGCGCACGCGGGCGCTGGCCTGGCGGGCGCGGTCGATGCCGTTGCGGGCCAGGGCCTGCGCATCCTGCAGGGCGCCGCTGATCATGCCGGGCGCGTCGTTCATCAGCTGGTTCACGTCGGCCTGCACGGCTTGCGCCTGCTTGCCCAGGGCGCTGTCGCCGTTCGAATTGGTTTGAAGCTTGCTCATGGGAATCTCCTAAAGGGTGTTGGAAAGCGAAAGTGGGGAAGCGAATGAAGCCGTCGAGCGTCAACTCTTTCTGATCAGGCTGGCGATCAGGCTGACGATGGCCAGGATCAGGAAGCCGTAGAACAGCAGCTGGGCGATGCCCGCGGCGCTGGCTGCGATACCGGCGAAGCCGAACAGCGCAGCGACCAAGGCAATGACGAAGAAAATGATGGCGTAGCGCAGCATGGGCGTCTCCGGAGTTGAGGAATGCTTCCACTCTAGGCTTCGCGCTGGGCCGGCCGTGCAGGCTCCCGGCCCGCGTCAGGGTAGGACGACACCGACTCCAGTACCTGCGCGCAGGCGGCCCGCAAGCTCGTGGCCAGGCGTGCGCCGCCGAGCGGCGAGAGCATCGCGTCGGCGTCCACCAGATCGGCGTCCTCCGCCCACGCCGCGAGCAGCAGCGGCAGGTCGGCCTGGTAGCGGCGCAGGCGGCGCAGCACGAAACGCGTGTGCGTCAACGGCGCGGGGTTGAAGCTGCACAGGCAGATGAGGCCGACATCCTCCAGCGGCAGCTCGCCGATGTGGTCGGCCGCCAGTGCGCTGGCGGGCAAGGCGCGGCCCGGCAGGCCCTGCATGCACAGCACATGCGCCATCATCTGCGCGGAGAGGTTGTCCACCTCGTTGCGCGCGCCGATGCACAGCACCGCAGGACTGGCCGCATCCGCCTCCGGGCATTCCGGGCCTTCGCGCTGCAGCACGGCCAGCAGCCGCTCCATGCCCGAGAGCACGCGCTGGCGATGGGCGCTGCTGGGCGGCGTGCTGGCGGGGTCTACCAGCAGGCGCAGCGCACCGAGCGCCGCCTCGTCGTAGAAGGCCAGCAGGCCTTCGGGCGAGGCCGCGTCCTCGGCCTGCTCCAGCGCTTCCTCGAGGTCGCCCGAGGCCAGGCGCTGGTGCAGCCGCGTTGGCGCGTCGAACACGGGCTCGGCGCCCAGCAGCGGGTCGAGCATGCGCAGCGGCCCGAGGTGGCGGCCCAGCACCACGAGGCAGACCGTCAGCGGCGTGGCGATGGCCAGGCCTTCGGGGCCCCACACGAGGCTCCAGAAGCCGGCCGACAGCAGCACGGCCAGCGACGAAACGCCCGTGCTCTGCCCATAGGCCAGCGGTTCCACCACATTGCTCAGCAGCAGCTCCAGCACCACGATCAGCGCCAGGGTCTGCAGCACCATCTGCCAGCCCGGGTCGACCGCAAACGCGATCAGCAGCGGCCCGATCGAAGCCACCACCGGCCCCAGGTAAGGCACGAAGCGCAGCACGCCGCCCAGCATGCCCCACAGCCACGCGCCGGGCACGCCGATGGCCCACAGGCCCAGCGCGAGCGGCACGGCGTAGCTGGTGTTCACCAGCAGCTGCGCCACCAGGTAGCGGCTCACGCGCTGGCCGGCTTCCTCCAGCGTCTCGGCGGAGCGGGCCAGGTCCTGGCCCATCAGGCGCAGCAGCCGGTCGCGGATCTCATGGCGTTGCAGCAGCATGAAGAACAGCAGCACCAGCACCAGGCCGACCTGCGCCAGCGGCAGCAGGATCGGCCCGACCAGCTCGCCCATGGCATGCAGCGGCGGCGGCGGCACGGGCTCGACCTGCACGCGCTGCGGCGTGGGCGCCTTGGGCGCCAGCGCCTTGCGGGTCGCGTCCAGCTCGCCTTCCACCACGCCCAGCATGCGCAGCCCGTCCTGCCACGGACCGTGCAGCGAGGTCGGCCGCAGCGCGCGCAGCTTGTCGCGCACGGTCTCCTGGTAGCTCGGCAGGTCGCGGCTCAGCGAAAGAATCTGCTGGCCCATCACCAGGGTCAGGCTCACGCACAGCGCCACCGCGCTGGCCATTACGAGCGCCACGGCCACGGCATGCGGCAGCCGCCAGCGCCGCAGCAGCGAGACGGCCGGCGCCATCGCAAAGGCCAGCAGGGCGGCCAGCACCAGCGGCGCGAGCAAGGGCTTGCCATAGTGCAGCGCCGCGATGCCCAGCCCGATGGCCAGGCCCCCCACCACAAAGCGCAGGCCCGGCAGGTGATGGGCCAGGGCCTCGGCGGTGGCGGCGGAAGGAGGGGCGCGTTCAGCGCGTTCGGTGGGCATGGGAGCTCCTGGCGATCAGCTTGCGGGGGTGGCAGCGTGCACGCCGCATTGCAGCGGCGGCAGTTTTTCGCCGGGGTCGATGAAGGCCAGCAGTGCGGCCGGCGGTGCGAGCGCGCCCAGCGCGATGGCGGCAATCGCGCGGCCGCGCAGCGCCTTGCCTTCCAGCGCAATGCGCGGGTCGCCCAGCGTGCCCTCCACGCGCAGCGGCGCGCGCAGGGTCAGCGGCGAGAAATCCTTGGGCTTGGTCACCGCGCGCAGGGCCAACTGCTCGGTGCCGAGGTTGACGCTGCCGCCCACTTCGGTGCGGCTGTCGCGGCTGTCGACCACGGCAAAGCGCGGCTGCAGCACGCCCGCGGTGAAGCGCCCTTCGAGCCGCGCGCAGTTCAGCGACAGCGCGTCATCGCCGCGCAGCCACACGCCCAGGCCCTGCGCCAGGTCCAGGCCCATCAGCTCGGTCGTCAGGTGCGAGAGGCTGCCGTCCTGCAGCGCCGCGCTCACGTCGCCGTTCATCGAGCCCAGCCAGGCGGCCGTGCTGCGGCCCTGGCCGCGCACATGGGCCTCGGCCTGCAGCTTGCCCCCTAACGCCTTGGTCTTGCGGAGCCAGCGCTCCAGCGACATGCCCTGCACCTTGAGTGCCGCCTGCCACTGCGGCGGGTCCACGCGCGCGTTCAGCGTCGTGTCGCCGCTGAGCTGGCCGCCGGCCACGCCGGCCTGCACCTCATGCAGGCTGAGCAGGCTGTTGTTCAGCTCCAGCCGCGCGTTGACCGGCGCGAAAGGCGCCAGCGCGGCGCTGCCCAGGTCCAGCTCGCTGAGCCGGATGTTCAGCGCCGCGTCCATGCGCGAGAGCGAGGAAATGTCCAGCGGCCGATCGGGCAGCACGCGGCCGGCGCGGCTCGGCGCCGCATCGGTACCCACGGCCGGCCCCAGGTCGGCCAGCAGCAGCGGGCCGCCGCGCAGCTCGCCGCTGAGGAAATGCCGCGCCGGGCGGGTGTCGAACTTGAAATCGCCGGCGAGCCGGCTGCGGCCCACGGTCGCCTGCGCATTGCCCAGCGTCCACACGCCCGTCACATGCTGGAGATGGCCTTGCAGCGTGAACGGCGGCGTGGCCGGCAGCGTGACGCCGAGCGGCATGCCCACGGCGGCCAGGGAAGGGCCGCGCACGTCGAGCCGGCCGTCCAGCGCGCGGGCGTCGAGCAGCGAGGAGGCCGTGCCCTCGAAATGGATGCGGCTGTTCGCCTGGCTCAGCGTGGCCTGCACCTTCGCCGGCACGGGCTGCTCCTGCTGGGCCGACAGCAGGGCCAGGCCGGCGCTGGCCTCGGCCTGCAAGGCCAGCGCCTGGCCGCGCAGCATGCCCTGCACCTGCGCGTGCCAATGGCCGTTGGCCTCGGTGTTGAACCTGGCCTCGGCCTGCAGCTGCATGGGCGCGTCGTCGATGCGGGCGCTGCCGCGGCGGATCAGCAGGCTGTCGATGGTGGGCAGCGGCGTGGGCTCGCCCGCGGGCTTGTGGCCGGACTGCCAGTTGCTGTGGCCCGCGGCATCGCGTGCCCAGGCCAGGTCCAGCTGCTCGGCCTGCACCTGGCGCAGGCGCAGCGGCTCGTTGTCGCGGCGCCAGCGCCAGATGTCGCTCCAGGCCCAGTGCAGCTCCAGGCTCTCGGCCACCGCCAGCGTGTGGCCCTCGCGCACCACGGTGACCGAGGGCGCCAGCAGGCGCGGGCCGACGATCAGGTGCACGCGCGTTCCCGGGTCCAGCGCCAGGCCCAGGGCCGGCACGAAACGTGCGGCCAGGCGCGGCGCGAGGCCGGGCCAGCCGGCCCATTCGGCGGCAGCCACGGCGAGCACGGCCAGGAGCGCGAGCACGGCAACGATACGAAGGGTGGATCTCATGCCCCGATGGTCGTCTCTGAGGCCCGTTCCCACCGTGGGACGCAGCACGCAGCCCGTGTAGGAGCGCACCTTGCGGGCCAACCCTGTCAGCCAGCGCCGACAGGCAATGCAGCAACGCGCCGACGCGCGGCAAACGGCGGCCAGCGCAAAGTCCAGCCATGCCCCAACCTGACGCCGAGGTCTGACATGCAAGAAGCTCAAAGCCCCAATGTTCCGAACCCGACCCAGGGCGTGCTGACGCGTTGGCGCGAGGGCTGGATGCTGCAGGCCCCCGAACCGAGCAACGAGCACTGGGGCATGGAATCGGCGCTGCCCTGGCTGCAATCGCAAGCCTCGGCAGATCCGCAAAACTGAGCGCCGCCGCACCGAGGTGCTGCGTGCGCGGCCTGCTCCCCTCCGGGCTGCTGGCCGGTCTGCTCTGCGCGCCGTTCACCATCGGATGCGCCAGCGTACCGCGCGCCACGCCGCCGCCGGTTGAGGGTTCGGCCCCGGCCACAGTCACCGTCACCGGCTCGCAAGGCCCGGTCAGGGCCGGCCCCACCTTGCAGGCCATGGCCGCCGAAGGCAATGCCGGGCTCCTCAACCGCCACCTGCAGGCGCTGGCCAGCCTCGGGCAGCTCGATCTCGTGCGCGGCAACTCCGCGCACCTGCTGATCGACGGCCCCGCCACCTTCGTCGCCATGCGCAAGGCCATCGAGGGCGCGCACCAGACCATCCTGCTGGAGAGCTACATCTTCGAGGACGAGGGCATCGCCGCGCAGATGGGCGAGCTGCTCGCGCGCCGTGCCCAGGCCGGGCTGAAGGTGGCGCTGCTGCGCGACGCCTTCGGCTCCTTCGGCAGCGACGCATCCTTCTTCGACCGCCTGGCCGCGGCCGGCGTGCAGGTCTGCAGCTTCAACGGCCTGCTGCCCGGCAAGGACACGGGCCATTCGTCCTCCATGAGCATCGAGCAGCGCGACCATCGCAAGCTGCTGGTGGTGGACGAACGCCTGGCCTTCACCGGCGGCATCAACATCAGCGGCGTCTACGGCTCGGGCTCCAGCGCGCTGCGCCACAGCGACGCGGACCCGCTGAAGCACGGCTGGCGCGACACCCAGATCGAGCTGCAGGGCCCCATCGTCACCGCGCTGGCCAAGAGCTTTGCGCAGAGCTGGCACGGCCAGGCCTGCACCGGCGCGCTGGAGCTGTCCAGGCTGCCGCCCGCCACCGAAGCGGGCCAGCGCGTCGTCGCGCTGATGGCCAGCGATCCGCGCGAACCCGACAACCGCATCTACCAGTCGCTGCTGGCCGCCATCAAGGCATCGCAGCGCAGCGTGCAGCTGACCATGGCCTACTTCGCACCGGGCCGCGACATGGCGCAGGCCCTGGCCGATGCCGCGCAGCGCGGCGTCAATGTGGAGCTGGTGCTGCCCGGGCGCAGCGACTTCACCCTCGTCATGCAGGCCGGCCGCTCCTACTACGACCAGTTGCTCAAGGCCGGCGTGCACCTGTACGAGATGGAGCATGCGGTGCTGCATGCCAAGACGGCGGTGATCGACGGCGTGTGGTCGGGCGTGGGCTCCAGCAACATGGACTGGCGCAGCTTCACCGGCAACAACGAGCTCGACGTGATAGTGCTGGGCGACGACTTCGGCGTCGAGATGCAGGCCATGTTCGACCGCGACCGCAAGGCCGCCCATGAGATCACGCCGGCCGCCTGGCAGGAGCGCGGCTTCGGCCAGCGCCTGCAGCAGGGCCTGGGCCGGCTGCTGGAGCGCTGGCTGTGATGCCAGCCCCCATGCCGCTCAGCTCACGCGTTATTACTGGATCAGGCCGTTCTTCAGCGCGTAGTAGGTCAGGTCGCTGTTGGTTTCCAGCTTGAGCTTTTCCAGCGTGCGCGTGCGGTAGGTGCTGACGGTCTTGACGCTGAGGAACATGGCCTTGGCCATGTCGCCCACGGTCTCGCCCTTGGCCAGGCGCAGGAAGACCTGCAGCTCGCGCTCGGACAGGCCCTCGTGCAGCGGCTTGTCGGCGCTGCCGCCGGCCATGGTGTCGGCCATCAGCTCGGCCACGGCCGGGCTGATGTAGCGCCGCCCGCGCACCACCGTGCGGATCGCCGTGGCGATTTCCTCGGGGTCGCATTCCTTGTTCAGGTAGCCGCTGGCGCCCTGGCGCAGCAAGGTGGTGGCGTAATGCGCCTCGGGGAAGCCGCTCAGGATCAGCACGGGCAGCTCGGGGAAGCGCGCCTTGATGGCCGCCAGCGCGTCCACGCCGCTCTGGTCGGGCATGGAGATGTCCATCAGCAGCACATCCACGTCACCGCCGCGGGCCAGCTCGAGCGCCTCGCGGCCGTTGCCGGCCTCGCAGGTCACGCGCAGGTCCACGTTGTCACTGAGGAATTGGCGCAAGCCTGAACGCACGATGGCGTGGTCATCAACGATACCGATGCGAATCATGGGACGCTCCTACCTTGTTGTGTTGTGACTAGCGTAGCTGTGCGCGCTCCGACATGCGATCAGCGGTGTCCTACAAGCCGATGCCTTGCGCGCCGATCCGTCCGGACGCTCGCCAGCCCTAACTTTCATATACCGCGGAGCCTAACGCCTTTGTTAGACGCATCGTGGCGCGGGGCTCCAGCCCCGCCAACCGTAACCGCCAGAGAAGGAGCCATCATGAACTGGGATCGCATTCAAGGTAACTGGAAGCAACTCAAGGGCAAGGTCCAGGAGCAGTGGGGCAAGCTGAGCGACGACGACATCGACGTCGTGGCCGGCCGCCGCCAGCAGCTTGCCGGCACGATCCAGGAACGCTACGGCGTGCAGAAGGACGAGGCCGAGCGGCAGATCGCCGCCTGGGAGCGCCAGGCCACCGAGGCCTGGTTCGAGCCCAAGCGCTACGAGCGCGAAAAGATCTGAGGCAGGCCGCAAGCCTGAACGGCCGCGCAGGCCGTGAGCGAGCGGGGCACTTCGGTGCCCCGTTCCTTTGCCTGGCGGCCGTCGCGGGCGTGTCGGCCCCGTCCGACACGCGGTCAGCACTGCAGCCGATGCCTGCGCCCTGCGGCCCCGGCCATAGTTGTGACGACGGAATTCCGTCCCCCCAAGCCCCCTAGAAAGGACTCATCATGAACAAGACCCTTACCCCCCGCCTGCCGCTGATGGGTGCCCTGGCCCTGGCAGTGGCCCTGGCGGCTTGCACCAAGCACGACGACGACCGCACCGCCGGCCAGAAGCTGGACAGCGCCATCGCTGAAACCAAGCAGGCCGGCAACGATGCCAAGGCCAAGGCCGACCAGGCCATGGCCTCCACCTCGGAAGCCGTCAACGACGCGACCATCGTCACCAAGATCAATGCCGCCCTGATGGCCGACGACAAGCTCAAGGCCCGCAAGATCGACGTCAATTCGACCGACGGCCGCGTGACCCTGTCCGGCACCGCGCCCGATGCGGGCTCGCTGAACCGCGCCAGCTCGCTGGCCTGGGCCGTCAACGGCGTGCACGCCGTCAACAACCAGCTGGTGGTCGCCGCCAACGGCTGATCCCCAGCAAATCCATCATCACAACCCCAAGGAGAAGACCATGAACACGAATTTCAAGCTTTCGACATTGCTGCTCGCCACCGCTGGCGCACTGGCCGCCATCACCACCTCCGGCTGCGCCGTCACGCGCCACCAGGAAACCGTGGGCGCCTATGTGGATGACGCCACGCTGACCACCCGCGTCAAGGCCAAGTTCGCCGCCGACACGACCGTCAGCGCCATGGCCATCAGCGTGGAAACCATGAAGGGCGTGGTGCAGCTGTCGGGCTTCGCCAAGAGCTATGAGGAACGCTCGATGGCCGAACGCCTGGCGCGCGAGACCTCGGGCGTGACTGGCGTGCGCAACGACATCGCGATCCGCACGTCCTGACTTTTGACAGGGGGCGCGGCCGTGGTCCGCGTCCCACACTGTTCCTCCAATACCCTTGCAAGGGCGGTAAATAGGACACCTCCTACAAGCCGCCTTTGCATTAGTTGACAAGATGGCCTCAGTGTCGCGTACGCTCCAACACCTCCCGAGACGTTCATCCACGCCCATCCCGAAGCAGTCCCCCATGTCAGCACTCCGCGCCTTCATTGTCGAAGACAGCCCCGTGATTCTCGAGAACCTCGTGGGCACGCTGGAGGAGATGGCCAACGTGGAAGTGGTGGGCAGCGTCGGCGACGAAGCCGCCGCCATCAGCTGGATGAGCCAGGACCCGCAAGACGGCGCCGATGTCTTCATCGTCGACGTCTTTCTCCGCTCGGGCACCGGCCTCGGAGTGCTGCAGGCCGCCCAGCGCCTGGGCGTCGTGGCGCGGCGCGTGGTGCTGACCAATTACGCCACCGAGGACATGCGCCAACGCTGCGCCAGCCTGGGTGCCGAGCGCGTGTTCGACAAGAGCCACCAGCTCGATGAGCTGATCAGCTATTGCGCCGAACTGGCCGGCACGCCGAGCCAGCCGGTGCCGCTCTCGCCCGCCGAACCCTGAACCGCTCGAACGTTCGCCAACCGGCCATGTTCGACTTCGACCCCCTGCTCCAGCACGCCAGCCGCCGCCGCTTGGCCACGGCCCTGCTCGCCAGCCTGATCGCCGTGGGCGTGATGGCCATCAGCGAGTCCGCCTACCAGTTTGCCGAACAGGCCGTGGACAGCGTGCGCAACCGCAACGCCGCGCGCTTCGACGCGCTGCTGCTGCGCAGCCTCCTGTCCGATGCCGAGACCGGCCAGCGCGGCTTCCTGATCACCGGCCGCGAGGACTACCTCAAGCCCATGCAGGACGCCGAGGTGCAGATGCCCGTCGTGATGGAGCGCCTGGCCGTGCAGTACAAGGGCTCGGAATGGGCTGGCCTGGTGGCGCAGACGCGCCAGCGCGCCGATGAAAAATTCTCCGAGCTGCGCACCACCGTCGAGCTCTACCGCGCCGGCCAGCACGAGGCCTGGCAGTCCGTGATGGCGATCGACTACGGCCGCGACAAGATGGACGCGCTGCGCGCCGCCACCGAGCGGCTCGAATCGCACGAGCGCGACCGCCTCGTCACCGACCGCGACGCGATCTTCCGCGCGCTGATGTTCGGCCGCTTCGGCGTGCACGCGCTCACGCTGCTGAGCCTGTTGTGGCTGCTCTACTTCCTGCGCAAGAACGACGCCCTGCACGAGGCCCGCCTCGAGCACGCGGACATCCTGCGCGAGCAGCGCGACCGGCTCGAGCACCAGGTCAAGCACCGCACCGCCGAGCTGACCGACCTCACGCGCTACCTGCAGACCGTGCGCGAGGACGAACGCGCCCACCTGGCGCGCGAGCTGCACGACGAGCTCGGCGCCCTGCTGACGGCGGCCAAGCTCGACGTGGCCCGCGTGCGCCGTCTCGTCGCGCGCGGCCAGTTCACCGACATCGACGAGCGGCTGATCCACATGAGCGGGCTCATCGACGACGGCATCACGCTCAAGCGCCGCATCATCGAGGACCTGCGCCCCTCGGCGCTGTCCAATCTGGGCCTCACCGCGGCGCTGGAGATCCTCACGCGCGAATTCGGCGAGCGCTCCTCGCTGACCGTGCACACCACGCTCGGCGAGGTCAACGCGGACGACAACGTCAAGCTCGCCATCTACCGGCTGGTGCAGGAATCGCTGACCAATGTGCTGCGCCACGCGCAGGCCAGGACGATCTGGGTCAACCTGAGCCAGGAAGGCACGGAGATCCTGCTGCGCGTGCGCGACGACGGCCGCGGCTTCGACCCGGCCGCCGTGCCCTCGGGCCATCACGGCCTGCTGGGCATGCGCTACCGGATGGAGAACATCGGCGGCGTGGTGCGCATCGTGTCGGCACCGGGCCGCGGCACCGAGATCGAGGCGCGGCTGGAAAGCCTCGTGCGCGCCGCGGCTCCCGCGGCCATGCGGCTCGACGATGGCGACGACATCGACGACGCCCCGGGCGCGGTCCCGCAACTGCCCTGAAATACCCCTCGGCCCGCCCGGGCCAATAGCGCTTCGTCCTACAAGCCACGGCCGAACCGGCTGACGCGGCGGGCCCCCGGCGGAGGCCAAACTTTCTTCACCGAAACGCTTTTTTCGCTGAGGAGAGTTCATGTCCCCCCACCTCGATCCCCTGGACACATTCGGCCGCCAAGGCCGCAAGCCCGCACGCCGTGGCGCCAAGCAGCAGGCGCCCTCCCACAAGGGCCAGCACGGCCGCCACGAGACCCAGCGCCGCCGCTACGCCGCCGACTGCGACGAAGCCAGTCTCGAGATCCGCAACGCCTTGTTGCGATCGTACTGAACACACACGAACCGAGGAGAACGTCATGACCACATCCAGCCTCCACTCCCCTGGCTTTTGGGACCACATGCCGCCGGCACACCGGCTGAACATCGTCATGAACGATGGCTGGGTTGCCGAGGAAGAACCGCTGGCCGAGCAGACCCTGCCGGCCCGTGCCGTCAGGCGTTCCAACACGAATGCCTGGATCCTTGGCCTGGCGATCACCGCCACCGGCGCCGCGATCGCGGTGGCCGTGGCCAACGGTCACGACCCGCGCACCCTGGGCTCCAAGGTGATGGCCGACGTGAAGAGCTTCGGCAACCGCGACGGCGACAACAAGCCCGCCGAGGCGCCGGACACCGCTCCTGCCGTCGCGCCCGCCACGACCACGGCCGACGCAAGCCAGCCGGGCTCGCAGCCCGCGCCGGCCGCCGTCGAAGCCGCGCCGCAGGTCGCCCAGGCCGACACCACGCCAGCACCGGCCGCCACGCCGCCTGCAGCCCAGGTGTCGCAGCAGCCGCTGCCGGTGATCGCGCCTGCGGCCGGCCGCAGCAGCAGCAGCACCACCACGAGCAACAGGGCTGCGCGCGCTGCAACGACCGTCGTGACGCCCACCGTGGCTGCCGCCCCGGCCGTCGTCTTGCCCACGCCGGCTCCGCAGCAGCTGGCCAGGTTGTCGGCCTCCACCACGGCGACGCAGGAACTGCGTGCCTCGGATGTGCCGGCCCAGATGGCGCCGGTGAACCCGGTCACGCCGGTGACGCCGATCTCGCCCACCCAGCCGATCGTGCCCATCGTGCCCACGCCGCCGATGACCCTGCCGGCCTCCGCACCGCTCGCCGTGGTCCCGGCGCCTGCGCAGCTGCCGGCATCGAGCCCTTCGCAAGCGCAGATCGCCAGCAGCGCCACCGGTGGGGATGCGACCACGCATTGATTGACCCCACGCGGGCTCTCGGGCTCGCGCATTCATCCGGCCCGGATGGATGCGCGAGCCCGCTTTCTTGTGGCCGGACCCTCAGGTGCTAACGCGAAGAATCAGCGGCATCGGCGCGCTGGGCCTGGTTGCGCTTGCGCGTCTGCGCGCCCTTCTTGGCGGCGGCGGACTTCTGTGCCGGGCTGCGCGCCGCCGAGGCCAGGCCGCCGAGCTTGCCGCCGCGGCGCGCACGCTCCAGCGAGGATTCCTGCGCCATCGAATGTGCGCGGCCCGAGGGCTCGGCCGAGGGGCCCGCGGTTTGCCCGTGGCCCATGTCGATAGGCCCGGCATGCTGCTTGTCGGGGAAGGAAGACTTGTCGCCTCTGGACATGGTGTGCTCCTGCAGTGGATGAGCCACCAATATGCGACCGTGCGCGGCTCGCACGGGTAGGACGGCAAGCCGCGCGCCTGTCCACCGCGCCGGGCGCCGCCTCAGGCCCGTCGCGCGATGTCCTTCAGGGCGCCTGCGTGGCGCCGGCCAGGGCCGCATCCACGGTGGCCTGCGCCTCGTGCAGGATGCGGGCCAGGTGCTCCTCGCCGCGGAAGCTCTCGGCGTAGATCTTGTAGATCTCCTCGGTGCCCGAGGGCCGCGCGGCAAACCAGCCGCTGGCCGCGCTGACCTTGATGCCGCCGATGGCCGCATCGTTGCCCGGCGCGTGGTTGATCACGCCGGTGATCTTCTCGCCCGCCAGCTCGTCGGTCTCGATCTGCGCCGGCGCCAGCGCGGCCAGCCGCGCCTTCTGCTCGGCCGTGGCCGGGGCCTCCAGGCGGTCGGCGGCCGGGCTGCCCAGCTGCGCGGCCAGTTCGAGGTAGAGCAGGCCCGGATCGCGGCCGCAGACGGCGGTGATCTCGGCGGCCAGCAGCGCGGCGGTGATGCCGTCCTTGTCGGTGGTCCAGACGCTGCCGTCGCGGCGCAGGAAGCCCGCGCCGGCGCTCTCCTCGCTGGCCCAGCCGAGGCTGCCGTCGAGCAGGCCCTGCGCAAACCACTTGAAGCCGACCGGCGTCTCGAACACGCGGCGGCCCAGGCGCCAGGCCACGCGGTCGATCAGCTGCGTGCCCACCACGGTCTTGCCCACGGCCGCATGCGCGGGCCACTGCGGGCGATGGCGGAAGAGATAGTCGATGGCCACGCACTGGTAGTGGTTGGCCGGCAGCAGGCCCGCGCCCGGCGTGACGATGCCGTGCCGGTCATGGTCGGTGTCGCAGGCCATCGCGATGTCGAAGCTGCCCTTGAGCGCAATCAGGCGCTGCATGGCGTAGGTCGAGGACGGGTCCATGCGGATCTGGCCGTCCCAGTCCAGCGTCATGAAGCCGAAGCGCGGATCGACCTCGTTGCTGACCACGGCCAGGTCCAGGCCCCAGCGCGCGGCGATCACGGGCCAGTAGTGCACGCCGGCGCCGCCCAGCGGGTCCACGCCGATGCGCACGCCGGCCTCGCGGATGGCGTCCATGTCGATCACCTGGCCGAGGTCTTCCACATAGCTGTTGAGGAAGTCGTGCCGGTGCGTCGTCGCGGCGGCCAGCGCCTGCGCATGCGGGATGCGCCGCACGCCTTCCAGCTTGCGCTGAAGATAGCCGTTAGCGGCGGCCTGGATCGGGCGGGTCAGCGCCTCGCCGGCCGGCCCGCCGTGCGGCGGGTTGTACTTGAAGCCGCCATCGCGCGGCGGGTTGTGCGAGGGCGTCACGACGATGCCGTCGGCCCGGCCGGCGCCGTGCCTGGCGTTGTAGGCCAGGATCGCATGCGACACCGCCGGCGTGGGCGTGTACTCGTCGTGCATGGCCAGCATCACTTCCACGCCGTTGGCCGCCAGCACCTCCAGCGCGCTCGCGCAGGCGGGCTCGGACAGCGCATGCGTGTCCACGCCCATGAACAGCGGGCCGGTGATGCCCTGCACCTTGCGGTAGTCGCAGATCGCCTGCGTGATCGCCAGCACATGCCATTCATTGAAGGAGCGGTCCAGGGCCGAGCCGCGGTGGCCCGAGGTGCCGAAGGCGACGCGCTGCGCGGGGATGCCCGGGTCGGGCCGCTCGCCGTAGTAGGCCTCTTCCAGCTTGCCGAGGTTGATCAGCATCGAGGCCTGCACGGGCTTGCCGGCCCAGCGGTTGATGTGACTGTTGGGTTGTTCGATCACCACGGTTTGACCTTTCCGGCTGTGCAACAAGAAGGGCCCGGCAGCGCAGAGCGGCCAGGCCCTGTCGGATACCGTGTCGCAGAGCTTGCGTTTGAAAGCATTCCGCTGCGGATCCGACGACTCAAGATTAGCCCGGCGGCACGGGCAGGGCCAGGTATCGGTGGCCCCGTCCGCGCGTCGGACGCGTCCTGCAATCGTAGGCGCGGCCTGCCTTCGTACGCCCGCCGTCGGCGGTGTCCGACAAGCCCGGCGTGGCGCGCGGCCTACGCTCGCTCATGAATTCCGCTGCCCCCACCTCCCCGGCCACGCCGCCCGCCGATCCGCCCACCGAAGCGCCCAAGACAGCGCCCGAGAAGACCCGCTCGCGCCATCGCGCGCCGCAGCTCTCGATGGCGGCGTGGCGGCAGTTCATCAGCGTGGCCAAGCCCTACTGGCTCGACACCGGCCCGGGCAACGAGCGCAAGCGCGCCTGGACCCTGCTGGCCCTGCTGATCGCGCTGATGCTGGCGCAGACGCAGCTGGCCGTGTGGCTCAACAACGAGGCCGGCGAGATGACCTCGGCCCTGGCCGCCAAGGCCGGCCCGCGCTTCTGGCGCGCGGTGTGGATCTGCCTCGGCGTGGTCGCCATCGTCGTGCCCGTGACGGCGCTGTACTACTACATGCGGGACCTGTTCTCCAACCGCTGGCGGCGCTGGCTGACCGGCCGCTTCGTCAGCGGCTACCTGGCCGACCGCCGCTACTACGAGCTCGGCGCCAGCGGCGAGCTGGACAACCCGGACCAGCGCATCAGCGAGGACATCAACAACTTCACCGGCCGCTCGATCAACTTCCTGCTGATCTTCCTCGGCTCGGCCATGCAGCTGATCGCCTTCAGCGCCGTGCTGTGGTCGATCTCGCACCTGCTCGTCGGCTTTCTCGCGGTCTATTCGCTGCTCGGCACGGTGGTGGCGCTGTGGGTGTTCGGCCAGCCGCTGATCAAGCTGAACTTCTGGCAGATCCGCCGCGAGGCCGACTTCCGCTTCGGCCTGATGCGCCTGCGCGAGAACGCCGAGTCGATCGCCTTCTACCGCGGCGAGGCGCAGGAGCGCGCGCTGATCGACGACAAGTTCGACGCGGTCTACGCCAACTACGCCAAGCTGATCAAGAAGCAGCGTTCGCTCAATCTGTTCCAGACCGCCTTCAGCCAGCTGACCCTGGTGATCCCGAGCATGATCCTGGCGCAGGGCGTGCTGTCCGGCGAGCTGGAAGTGGGCCGCGCGGTGCAGGCCGCGGGCGCGTTTGCCGCGGTGCTCAGCGCGGTCTCGGTGATCGTGGACAACTTCGAGAGCCTGAGCCGCTTCGTGGCCGGCATCGGCCGCCTCGACGCGCTGGCGCAGCAGCTGCAGCTCGTCAAGCCGAAGCAGCCCGCCGCGCCGGTGCCCGGCATCGACGCGCGCATCGGCCCGCATGTGGCGCTGGAGTCGCTGACCCTGCACACGCCGCAGTCCGAACGGCTGCTGATCCGCGAGCTGAGCCTGGAGCTCAAGCCCGGTGCCGGCCTGCTGATCACCGGCGCCAGCGGCTGCGGCAAGAGCTCGCTGCTGCGCGCGATTGCCGGCCTGTGGCGCAAGGGCAGCGGCGTGGTCCAGCATCCGGACATGAAGGGCGTGCTGTTCCTGCCGCAGCAGCCCTATCTGCAGATGGGCAGCCTGCGCAGCCAGATGCTCTACCCCGCGCTGAAGTCCGAACTCGACGACGCGCGCCTGCTCGAGATCCTGAACGAGGTGCAGCTGCCGAGCCTGGCCGAACGCGTCGGCGGGCTCGATGCGGTGCAGGACTGGGAGAAGCTGCTCTCGGTCGGCGAGCAGCAGCGCCTGGCCTTTGCGCGCGTGCTCGTGCACGAGCCCGAGCTGGTGATCCTCGACGAAGCCACCAGCGCGCTGGACAGCGTCAACGAAGGCCACCTGTACCGCCGCCTGCGCGGCCGCACGCTGATCAGCATCGCCCACCGCGCGGCGCTGCTGCGCCATCACACCCAGGTGCTGGAGCTCAAGGGCGAAGGCGAATGGGCGCTGTTCGATGCCAAGGATTTCGAGTTCGAGGTGGAGGCGCAGGCCTGAGCCCCGACGCCGAGCCCGGGCCACGCGTGTAGGCCGCAGCCCCACCGCCGTTCGGGCCGCTTGCCGACACGCAGCGCAAATCGGCCTGCCTACCATGAAGTCATGGCACACGACACCTGCTCCCACCCCGCGACAGCCCCTTCGGGCGGCCACGCAGACTGGCGCGCCTGGACCCTGGCCGCTGTTGGCGTGCTTGGCCTGTTCAGCGCGGCAGGCAGCGCCTGGGCCGATGGCGAGGGCGGCTCGCTGTACGAACGCGTCGCGCTGGACGGCACCCGCAGCGCCACCGCCAACGGCTCGCTGCGCGTGACGCAAAGCATCGGCGAGCCGATGGCCACCGCCGGCGCCATCTCGCCGCAGGACGCATGGCGCGGCGAGCGGCCCGACGCCGCGCGCCAGACCATGTTCTGGGCCCAGCACGCACGCACCGGCCTCGGCCTGGGTTTTGGCGTGGAAGACCGCGGCCCCTACAGCACGCAAGGCCTGTCGCAGCAGCACCAGCCCGACCAGAACGCCGGCATGCTGGTCGGCGTTTCGCTGGCCACCAGCACGCGTTCGATGCTGACGGTGCAGACGCCGCTGACGAACACGCAGCGCAGCGCCGGCATGCCCGACGACCCGGCGCTGCTGGGCGCCGATGCGCAGCAGCGCCAGGTCCGCGTCGGCCTGGTCTTCAACAGCAAGAAGCCGCTGGCCGACCTGCGCCAGGGCTGGCGCACGGAGCTCAGCGGCCAGAGCTCGGTGGCCGTCAAGCTGCGCGGCGGCCGCCTGGGCTTCGCCTTCCAGAAGAGCTGGTAGGCCCAAGCGCTGCCCGCTGCACCGCGCGGAGCTGTCCTACACGCCTCGCGCCTGCCCGCCGACCCGGCGCGCCCGGGCGCACTTCCATCATGGTGCGAAGAAGACGATTTGCATCACCACCATGATCCACCCTGAACTCCTCCCCGCCTCCCTCACCAGCGAACTCGCAAAGGAAGCGGTGGCCGCGCCTGCGGGCTCGGCCAGCGAAGAGCTTGCAGCGCGCGTGCTGCGCCAGCTGCAGCGCAACAGCTTCGACTACTTCATCAACGAGACCAACCCGGCCAATGGCCTGGTGCTGGACAAGACCGCCGAGAACTGGCCGGCCAGCATCGCCGCCATGGGCATGGCGCTGACCGTCTGGCTGGTGGGCGCCAAACGCCACTTCATCACGCGCGAGCAGGCGGCCACGCGCTGCCTGACCATGCTGCGCTTCCTGATCAGCAGCGAGCAGAGCGAGCGCCCTTCGGCCAGCGGCTACAAGGGCTTCTACTACCACTTCCTGGAGATGGACAGCGGCCGGCGCGCCTGGAACTGCGAGCTCTCCAGCATCGACACCGCGCTGCTGATCGTGGGCGCCCTGGCCGCGGCCGAGTACTTCGACGCCGAGGCCCGCGACAAGGGCGACGAAGCCGAGATCCGCCACCTGGCCCGGCAACTCTACGAGCGCGTGGACTGGGCCTGGATGCTCGACGGCGGCCCCACGCTGCGCCACGGCTGGAAGCCCACCAGCGAAGCGGACGGCGGCTTCCTGCCCTACCGCTGGGAAGGCTACGACGAGGCGCTGATCCTCTACGCGCTGGCGCTGGGCTCGCCCACGCATCCGATCCCGCCCGAGAGCTACGCCGCCTGGTGCAGCACCTACGAATGGAAGGCGATCTACGGCATCGAGCACCTCTACGCCGGGCCGCTGTTCATCCACCAGATGTCGCACATCTGGTGCGACTTCCGCGGCATCCGCGACGAGTTCATGCGCAAGCACGACTGCGACTACTTCGAGAACAGCCGCCGCGCCACGCAGATCCAGCAGCAGTACGCGATCAGGAACCCGCAGGGCTTCCGCCACATGGATGCGCTGAACTGGGGCGTTACGGCCAGCGACGGCCCGGGCTGCATGACCAAGAAGATCGACGGCATCGAGCGCAGCTTCTACGACTACGTGGCCCGCGGCGCGCCCTACGGCCCGGACGACGGCACCATCGCGCCCTGGGCCGTGGCCGCCTCGCTGCCCTTCGCGCCCGAGATCGTCTCGCCCACCATCACGCACATGGCCTCGCTGCACGTGACCGTGCCCAATCCCTACGGCTTCAAGGCCTCGTTCAACCCCGTGTATCACGAGGAGGCGACGGACGGCATCGGCTGGGTCTCGCCCTACCACTTCGGCATCAACGAAGGCCCGACCGTGCTGATGATCGAGAACCACCGCAGCGCCATGATCTGGGAGCTGATGCAGCGCTGCGCCCCGCTGCGCGCGGGGCTCAAGGCCGCCGGATTCAGCGGCGGCTGGCTCGATCAGGCCCGCAAGCAGCCTGGCTAGCGCTGTTCCTCGTCGCCGTTGTCCCAGTACCCGGGCTTGCCATAGGCCTCGTGCAGGCGCTGCTCGTAGTCGCGGTCCAGCACCAGGCTCTCGTCGAACTCGGGGCTGGCCTTGACCCGCTCGCGCGTCATCTGCACCGAGACGCTGCGCATCTCCCAGCTGATGCTCTTGATCCAGGCCGGCGAGATCAGCACCTTGCGGCCGCCGGGCCACCAGTTGCGCGTGTCCACCACGATGTAGCGCAGCGCCCAGTTGGCCTCGTCGAAGACGAAGTCGCTGACATGGCCGATGCTGCCGTCGGTGGCCTGGATGTCGTAGCCCGTCACGTCGGCGGAGCTGCGCAGGTGCACGTCCTCGGGCGGCATCTGCACCTGCAGCGGCGAAGGCGGCACGGCCGGCAGCACCGGCACCGCGGGCATCAGCGGCAGGAAGGGAAAACCGCCCACGCCCCAGAGGTCGGCGCCGCCCCAGTAGTCGGGGTAGGCGTAGTGGCGCAGCACCTCACGCTCCTGGCGGCGCGAGACCGGCTGGTGGGTGTCGATGTCGGGGCTGTTCTGCACCTGCGCGCGGTTGAGCAGCAGGCGGATCGGGCCGTCGGCGGGCACCGGGTGCGCCACCGAGTACGGAGAGATCAGCACCTTGCGCGAGGCCAGCCAGTTGCCGGTGTCGACGACCAGGTAGCGGATCACCCATTTCTCGTCGTCGAAATAGGCCTCGGTGACCTTGCCGATGTCGCCATCGATGGCCTGAATGGTGGCGCCGTCTATGCGGCTGATGCTGTTCATCATGAGGGTCTCCTTGGCAGCAGAAAGGGGGCTGCGACGAAACGAGTGTGGTGCGGCCCGCAGGCGCACCCTGTAGGACGAAGCCTTTTCCACCATCCGCCAACAAGGCGCGTAGGACGGCGCCGACGTGCGGGCCCGCCCCACTCCTTCAGCACCGGCGCGCCGCGCCTCCTAAGCTGGCCGCAACCCAAAAAGGAAGACCCATGAGCACCCTCCAGATCGCCGTCATCGTCGGCAGCCTGCGCCGCGACTCCAACAACAAGAAGCTCGCCAATGCGCTGGAGCTGCTGGCGCCGGGCGACGTGGTCTTCAAGCACATCGACATCAGCGCCCTGCCGCTGTATTCGCAGGACGACGACGAGCACCAGGCCGCCACCGTGCAGCGCATGAAGGCCGACATCGGCGCCTCCCAAGGCGTGCTCTTCGTGACGGCCGAGTACAACCGCTCGGTGCCCGGCGTGCTCAAGAACGCGATCGACCACGCCTCGCGGCCCTATGGCCAGAGCGCGTGGGCGGGCAAGCCGGCCGGCGTGCTCGGCGTCTCGGTCGGCGCCATGGGCACGGCGCTGGCGCAGGCCCATCTGCGCCAGATCCTGGCCTATCTCGACATGCCCACGCTGGGCCAGCCGGAGGTTTTCCTGCACATGAAGGAAGGCCTGATCGATGCGGACGGCCGCATCGCCACGGACAGCCAGAAATTCCTGCAGGGCTATATGGACAAGTTCCTGGCCTGGGTGCGCACGCATGCCGCGCCGGGCCGCAACCAGTCGGTGGCCGGCGAGGAAGACCCCGGCAGCGCCGACGACGAGCCGCAGGTGCGCCGCGCCGTGGCCGGCGAACGGGCGCAGAAATAAACGCCATGCGTGCCTCGCAAACCCCCGCCACCCCCGAGGCGCTGCAGCACCGCGCGCTGGTGCGCAGCATCAGCCGCCCGGTGCTGGGCGGCAACCGCGTGGAGCTGCTGCGCGACGGCGAGGAGACCTTCGCCGCGATGTTCGAGACCATCGAGCGCGCGCGCGACCACATCAATGTGGCCAGCTATATCGTGGACGACCGCGGCCCCGGCGAGGAGATGCTGCGCCGGCTGGTGGCGCAGCGCCGCCAGGGCGTGCAGGTGAACCTGGCCTTCGACAGCGCCGGCTGCTTCGGCACCTCGCGCCGCGTGTTCGAGGCGCTGCGCCGCGACGGCGTCAACCTGCTGGAACACCACCCGCTGAACCAGCTCAAGACCTGGCTCGGCCGCACGCTGCGCCGCCGCAACCACCGCAAGCTGATGATCGTGGACGGCCGCACGGGCTTCATCGGCGGGCTCAACATCAGCGGCGTCTACGGCAGCTCGGCGGGCTCGGCCACGGCCAGCGAAGATGCGAACTTCAGCCAGGCCGCCTGGCGCGACACCCATGTGCGCGTGCAGGGCCCCGTGGTCAACGAGCTGCAGCATCTCTTCGTCGACCAATGGCATCGCCACGCGGGCCGCCTGCCCGGCGCGGCCAGCTACTTCCCGATTCCGCAGCAGGCCGGCCAGCAGCTCGCCGGCCTCGCGGCGGCCGAGTGCGGCCACGGCCACAACGATTTCTACCGCGCCCTGCTCGCCTCGGTGCGCGCGGCGCGCAGCCGCGTCTACATCACCACGGCCTATTTCGTGCCGCCGCGCCGCCTGCTGCGCGCGCTCACCAGCGCGGCGCGCCGCGGCGTGGACGTGCAGCTGGTGCTGCCCGGGCGCAGCGACTTCTGGGCGCCGATCCACGCGGGCCGCTGGCACTTTGGCCAGCTGCTGCGCGCCGGCGTGCGCATCCATGAACGCCATGACCGCCTGCTGCATGCCAAGACCGCGGTGATCGACGGCGTCTGGGCCACGGTCGGCTCCAGCAACCTGGACTGGTGCAGCCTCGTGCACAACGCCGAGGCCAATCTGGTGGTGCTGGACGCCCCGTTCGCCGTGCAGATGGAAACCATGTTCCGCCAGGACGTGGCGCAGTGCCGCGAGGTGCTGCTGCAAAGCTGGGCCGCGCGTGCCGGCCTGGACAAGATGAAGGAATGGACGGCGCGGCGCTTTGAATTCCTTCTCTGAAGCCGGCCCGTGATCGAAGCCTCCACGCTCACTGCCAGCCTGCTGCTGGTGGGTGGCCTGCTCGTGGCGATGGCGCTGGCCGAGCCGCTCGTCAAGCGCCTGCCGCTCTCGCCGGCCCTGGTCTACCTGCTGTGCGGCTGGCTGGCCGGCACGCTGGCCACGCCGCCGCTGCCCGATCTGGATCTGCCGGGCCAGGCCTCCATCCTGCGCATCCTCAGCGAGATCGCGGTGCTGCTCTCGCTGTTCGCCATCGGGCTGAAGATCCGCGTGGCCGCCAGCTGGGCCGGCTGGCGCGTGCCCGTGCTGCTGTCCACGCTGGGCGTGCTCTGGGCCGTGGCCCTGGGCTGCGGCCTGGCCTGGCTGCTGCTGCCGCTGAGCCTGCCGCAGGCCTTGCTGCTGGCGGCGATGCTGGCACCCACCGACCCCGTGCTGGCCTCCGACATCCAGGTGCAGGACGCGCATGACCGCGACGCGCTGCGCGTCTCGCTGAGCGCCGAGGGCGCGCTGAACGATGCCACCGCCTACCCGGTCGTCATGCTCGCCCTGGGCTTGCTGGGCCTGCATGAAATCAGCTGGCAGGACGGCGCGCCGGGCCTGCGCTGGGCGCTGCTGGACCTGCTCTGGTCGGTCAGTGCAGGCGCGGCGTTAGGCATCGCCGCGGGCCGCGGCATCGGCCACATCATGCAGCGCAAGCTGCGCGCCGGCGCCGAGACCGAATGGGACGAGCTGATCTACATCGGCGCCATCGCCCTGGTCGACGGCGTCGCCATCCTGCTGCATGCCTCGCCCTTCCTGGCCGTGTTCGCCGCCGGTGCCACGCTGTTGCGCACGCACCCGGCCAAGCAGCCCGACGGCGAGGTGCAGGGCTACGGCCAGCAGCTGCAGGCCTTCGGCGAGCGCTGCGAGCGGCTCGTGGAAGTGCTGATGGTGCTGCTGATCGGCGCCTGCCTGGCCCATGTGCGCTGGAGCCTGCTGGTGGTGCTGTTCGCGCTCGGAATGGTGCTGCTGGTGCGGCCGCTGAGCGTGTACTTCAGCCTGCCGCGCGGTTCGATGTCGGGCCTGCAGCACGGGCTGATCGCCTGGCTCGGCATCCGCGGCGTGGGCACGGTGTTCTACCTGATGCTGGCTTTCGAGCAGGGCGTGAAAGGCGCGGTGGCGCAGCTGCTGCTGTCGGCCAGCCTCGCGAGCATTGCGCTGTCCATCATGCTGCACGGCATCTCGGCCACACCACTGATGAGCGCCTACCAGCGCCGGCGCGCCCAGCGCAGCCAGCGCCGGCCTGTCGGCAAAGACCGCAAGCCCTCGTAGCCGGCCTCCGTCGGACGGCTGAGCGGCACGCCGTTGCCGCCGCCGACAGCCGCACTCGCTGCACGCCGACGGGGCCGCCATGCCGCATCGACGAAGCTATGGACGGGGCCAAGGAGAAAACGACAAAGCCCCCGTCCACAACAAGAGTGAAGGAGCCGATCATGAGTACGACCTGTGCACAAGGCAGCCAGCATTTCGAGGTCCGTTTCGAGTCCCTCTTCAAGCCCGGCCGCGCGCTCGCCTTCCCCTGCGACGACCACGGCCATGTCAACCTGGACAGCCTGCCCGCGCGGGCGCGGCAGAACTACTACTTCGCACGGGCGATGGTGGGCAAGGACTACCTGCCGCCGGCGCTGTGCTGCTACGGGTGAGCGGGCGCGCCCGGGCATGCATTCACGAGCATGCCCGGCCCCCATCATGACAAAGGCCGCGTTGATCGCGGCCTTTGTCATGCGACGGCAGCAGCGGCACGCAGCCGCTGCGCGAATCAGCGCACAGGCTGGCGGGCCGGAGCCGGAGCAGCAAGCCCAGCGGCCGGCGCCACCTCGACCGTGCTCAGCTCGCGCACGACGGCGCCCTGCGCCACGCTGCCATCCTGCGAGCCCTGGCCGCGGATCATGCGCTTGCAGGCGTCGCGATCCTCGGCTGAAGGCTGGGCCTGGCAGCGCAGCTCGGCGTTGAAGGCCATCTGCTTGGGCGTCGGCGTGGTGAGGCCGCCGCGGCGGGCTTCCACCAGGGCCGCGCCGGCTTCGCGCAGGCAGGTGGCGCGGGCTTCCTGGCTGGCGCCGCTCAGGCAGGTGGCGCGCTCCTTCTGGTAGTTGGCCTCGGGCGAACTGCCGGGCACGGCCGCGCTGGCCGAGGCCATGGCGAACAGGGTGGCGCAGCCGAGGGCGGCTGCGTGCAGGCGGGTGGTGGTGCGGGATGTCATGGTCGGGACTCCTGTGAAAAGTCAGTATCCCGATGCTAGGCAAACGCCGCAGGCCGCGGTGTCGGGCCGCACGGCGCCGCAGCGTAGGACTCGGCGCCAAGCCCTGTCGGCGTGCTCGGCACCAAGGCCTACAAGGCGACCCCGCGGACGCCGACGCCGTCGCTGGCCGCCCGCTCTTAAATTTGCTCCATCGCGCCATGCGTGGCGCCAACAACCGAACGCCGCGTCGCGGCGCTGAAAGGAGTCACCATGCTGAAGTGGGCCCTCATCTTTGCCGTCGTCTCCGTGCTGGCCGGCGTGCTCGGCTTTACCGGCCTGGCCGCAGGCGCGGCGAGCATCGCCAAGCTGCTGTTCTTCATCTTCCTGCTGGTCTTCGTCGTGTTGCTGGTGCTGGCCCTGACGGGCGCGAACGCCATCGGCAAGTGAAGCAGAGAGAAGAGAACGAGAACGGAAAAAAAGGAAACGTCATGTCACACAAGCATCCCCTGCGCATTGCGCCCAAGACCGAAGCTGCCGAAGCGAACGCGGCACCTGCCGGAGAAATGAAACTCGACCAGGCGGCGCTGGACCGCGCCAAGGGCGATATCGACGAGGGCGCGGTCACGCCGAGCTATGGCCCCTGGCGCGATGCCATCGTCAAGCTGCTCAACGATTCGCTGGCCACCGAGCTGGTCTGCGTGCTGCGCTACAAGCGCCACTACTACACCGCGCACGGCCTGGCCTCGCCGCGGGTGGCCGAGGAATTCCTGGAGCACGCCACGCAGGAGGCCGTGCATGCCGACTGGCTGGCCGAGCGCATCGTGCAGCTGGGCGGTGAGCCCGACTTCTCGCCCGACTCGCTGCTGGCGCGTAGCCATGCGGACTACAACGACGAGACCGACCTCAAGGCGATGCTGCGCGCCAACCTGGTGGCCGAACGCGTGGCCATCGAGGCCTACCGCCAGATGAGCACCCTGATCGGCGACAAGGACCCGACGACGCGCCGCCTGATCGAGGAAATCCTGGAGCAGGAAGAAGAGCACGCCGAAGACCTGGCGGACATGCTGCGCGAATAAGCGTAAGTAACTGTTTATTCAAGCGGTGTCGTCCGACAAGCCGACGGCCGCTTGACTGACAATCCGGTGGGTGCCGGCTCCCTACGCTGAGCGAGCCCGCAGTGCAGGAGATTTGCATGGCATCCAGCCTCTCGCCGGCTCACACCGAGCCATGATGAACACACCCGTCGCTGCCAAAGCCCTGGCCCGCACCGCCCGTTTCCTTGAATGGAGCGGGCGTTTGGCTGCCGTGGGCATCCTCGAATGGGCCCCCGGCAGCGGCCAGGTGATCGTGAGCGACAGCGTGTGCACGCTGCTGGGCGTGCCGGCCGAGCGCGAGCCCACGCTCGATTCGCTGCTCGCCGCCTTCGACGCCGACGGCCGCGCCATGTTCGGCGCCGCCCTGCACCGCGCCGCCGAAACCCGCCAGGGCTGGGACGCCGAGCTGATGCTGGCCGACGGCCGCACCCTGCGCGTGATGGGTGGCTGCGAAGGCCAGGCGCCGCATCTGCGCGTGATGGTGGCGCTGCAGGACATCAGCGAGCGCGTGAGCGCGCGCGCCGACCTCGAGGACGCGCTGGCGCGGCTCGAGCTGGCCACGCGCAGCGGACGCATCGGCGTCTGGCAGCTCGACCTGCAGACCGACACCCTGCTGTGGGACGCCACGATGTGGCGGCTCTACGGCGAGGAACCGGGCAACGGCCCGGTCCCGAACGCTTTCTGGCGCGAGTGCCTGCATCCCGATGACCTGGAGGCCGCCGAGGCGGCCATGCAGGCCGCCATCGAAGGCATGCGGCCGATGGACATCGCGTTTCGCGTGCGCACGCGCGACGGCGACCTGCGCCACCTGCGCAGCGCCGCACGCGTGATGCGCGATGCGCGCGGCATCGCCCGGCGCCTCACCGGCGTCAACTGGGACGAAACCCCGCTGCGCCGCGAGGCCGACGAGCTGCACTACCGCGCCACGCACGACCCGCTGACCGGCCTGGTCAACCGCAGTGAGTTCTCGCAGCGGCTCAAGCGCGTGCTGCAGCGGCCGGGCGAGCACGCGCTGCTGGCGCTGGACCTCGACCATTTCAAGGCCGTCAACGACAGCCATGGCCATGCCGCCGGCGACGCCGTGCTGCGGCAGATCGCGCACCTGGTGCGCCATACCGTGCGCGCCCGCGACACGGTGGCGCGGCTCGGCGGCGACGAGTTCGCCGTGCTGCTGGAGAGCTGCTCGCTGCCCGAGGCCAAGTCCGTGGCCGACAAGCTCTGCACGGCCATGTGGCGCGAGCGCTTCAGCCACGGCGGGCATGACCTGCACGTGGGCGTCAGCGTCGGCCTGGTGGCCACGCATTCGGGCGTGCAGGAAGCGGCCCTGATGGCCGCCGCCGACGCGGCCTGCCTCAGCGCCAAGGCGGCCGGCCGCAACCAGGTGCGCACCAGCACGCTCTGAGCCGCCGGGCGCCGCCCGGGCAGACAAAACAGACAAGCAAAAAAAGAAGGGCCGGATGGCCCTTCTCTTCCGTTCGTCGGCAGCGCCGGTTCAGCAGCGCTGCGTCTGTCTGGTCAGTGCAGCAGGAGCTTCATCAATGGTCGTTGATGATGGCCGAGGCGATCAGGCCGCTGGCCACGGCCACGAGCAGGTAGTCGGAGCCCGACTGCACCCAGTGGTAGCCGCGCGGGGGCTGGCGCAGGTGATGGCCACGCCAGTCATCCACCACATAGGTCTTCTGGTGGTACTCGCGCGGCAGGTTGTGGCCGATGTAGTACTTGTGGTCCGGGCCGTAGCCGCGGTGCATGTCCACCTTGTTGCCCCAGCGGTCGTGGTCGTTGCGGTCGTCGTGGCGATCAGCCAGGGCGGCACCGGCGCCGCCCAGGGTGGCGACGGCCACCAGGGCCGCGATGGCAGTCTGCTTGAATGTACGGTTAGTCATGTCGACTCCTTGTTGTTGAGGGAGAGTCCCGGGGATCAGGACTTGCCGAAGTCGGCCTTGGCCGTCTTCACGCAACTGTCCTTGGCATCGCCCGCCAGGGCGTCGCACTTCTGCACGGCCACCTTGTAGTTGGCGTCGCGCTTGTCGTCGGCCGCATCCACGCGGGCTTCGTGGATCTTCTTGACGGCCTTGGCGTCGGCCAGCGCCGCGGTGTGCGTGGCCTTGGCTTCCTTGACGCAGACCGACTTGTCATTGCCGGCCTTGTCGTCGCACTGCTCCTTGGCCACGGCGTAGTTGGCGTCGGCGCGGGCCTTCAGCGAGGAGACGCGGTCGGATTCCTTGCCCGAGTAGCTGTACTCCAGCTCGGCCTTGGCGACCTTCTCCTTGCCCTTGGCCTGCTCGACGCAGACGTCCTTGGCGTTGTGGGCCAGCGCATCGCAGGCGGCCTTGTCGGTCTTGTAGTCGGCGCTGATGCGCGACTTGCTGGCCTCGTACTCGGAATGGTCCAGGGCCCAGGCGGCGCTGACGGGCAGGATGGCCAGCGCGGCGATGACGAGGCTGGGTTTGAAGGCAAGGGAAATCTTGTTCATGGTGTGCTCCTGATATTGATGGATGGATGGTTGAAGGTGAGGTGCGGTGGTGATTCGGTGCCGGCTCATCAGCCGTTCTCGCGCGGCTCGCCATCGCCGTTGACGGTGACGGTCGGGCCCGGGGGCGAGGTCAGCTGCACGCGGTGGTCAACGCCGCGGAAGGTGTAGGTCACGTCCCAGTAGTCGGGGCGGGCCTGGCTCGGGGTGGTGCTGCAGCGCTGCACGTCCTGGCTGACGACACGCTCGCCGTCCTGCCGGCCGCCCACATTGGAGCCGACCACGCCGCCGGCCACTGCGCCGCCGACGGTGGCCAGGTCGCGGCCGCTGCCGCCACCGATCTGGTGGCCCAGGATGCCGCCGATCAGCGCGCCGGCGATGGCGCCGCCGGTGCGGTTGGCGTTGCTTTGCTGGACCACGTTCTCACGCTCGACCCAGCAGCGCTGCTCGGGCGGGCCGACCACGGCGTGCACGGCCAGCACATTGGCTTCGAACAGGCGTTCGCCGCGGCGCGGGCGGCCGTCGTAATAGGCCACGCCGTGCGGCTGGGCGGCCACCAGGCGCACCGAGGAGATGCGGTTGTTCAGGCCGATGTCGCGCAGCGAGGCGTAGTTGCCCGGGCGCAGCACGGCGCAGTGGCCGCCGAAATTGGCGTCCTCGCAGACTTCCCAGCGGTCGCGGTTGACCGTCACCGAGGAGGCGCGGTCGTTGAAGCCGAAGCGGTTGAAGTTGCCGACGTCACGATCGGCCACGAAGGAGCGGCCGGAGAAGTTGTCGTTCTCGAAGAAGGTGATGTCCGCCATCGCATGCGATGCGGCCACCAGGCCTGCGGCGGCCAGCGCCCATTTCAATGAAGTCTTCTTGCTTGTCATCGATCTTCTCCTCTCGGAAGTCAGCGGGGGTCCGGATGGGCCCACCGATGCAATCAGTCTGGCCCAGCGGGCTGCTGCGAATCAGCGGACGGCACCGCGCACGCATGTAGTTGCCGTCCTACGGCGGCCCTGGCTGTCAGCCGTCTCCGACAGCGCAACAGGCCGGCCGCCGATGCGTTGCGGGCATCGCTGTTCTTAAGCTTGCCTGCATAACAAGAGGAGGACTCGATGAGTCTGTCGCTGGCCGCTTCGCATGACCCGAACAACAAGAAGCGCCGCCAGCGCCCTCGCTGGCTGGCAAGCCTCGGCCTGCGCCTCACCGCGTGGTGGGCCGATGCGCTCGTCAGCCTCGACTTCATCGGCAAGCTGATGCTGGCGCTGCCGCGCTTCGTGCGCGGCAAAAGCATGATGCGGGCGACCGACCTGTTCTGGCACCTGGAGCAGGCCGGCCCGCGCAGCGTGGGCATCGTCTGCCTGGTCAGCGGCCTGGTCGGCGTGATCTTCGCGTACATGGGCGCCATCCAGCTGCAGCGCTTCGGCGCGCAGACCTACATCGCCGACCTTGTCACCGTGGGCACCGTGCGCGAGGTGGCCGCGCTGATGACGGGCGTGATCCTGGCCGGCCGCATCGGCGCGGCGTATGCGGCGCAGCTCGGCAGCATGCAGGCCAACGAGGAGATCGACGCGCTGCGCGCCCTGGGCATCGACCCGATGGAGCACCTGGTGCTGCCGCGCGTGCTGGCGATGCTGATCGCCGCGCCCTTCCTCACCGCCTTTGCCTCGGTCATCTCGATCGCCATGGGCTGGCTGATCGCCGTCGCCATCTTCGGCGTGGCGCCGCTCGAATATGCGTACAAGAGCCTGCATGCGCTGACCCTGCCCCACGTGCTGATCGGCCTGGGCAAGGGCACCTTCTATTGCCTTCTGGTGGCACTGGCGGGCTGCCGCCAGGGCCTCAATTCCGGCCGCAGCGCCCAGGCCGTGGGCGATGCGGTGACGGCCAGCGTGGTGCAGGCCATCGTCTGGATCGTCGTGGCCGCCTCGGCCTCCACGGTCGCCTTGCAAAGATTGGATTGGTGATGGTTGCACTGCCCCTCGAACGCCCCGTCGATGACGAGCCGATGGTCCATGTGGAGGGCCTCGAGATGGCCTACGGCAGCAAGGTCGTGCAGCACGACCTCAACTTCGACATCCACGCCGGCGAGGTGCTGGCCATCATTGGCGAAAGCGGCTGCGGCAAGAGCACGCTGCTGCGCCACCTGATCGGCCTGCAGTCGCCGAGCGCCGGCCGCATCCTGTACGGCCATGAGGACCTCAACACCGCCGAGGGCGACCGGCTGGCCAAGCTGCGCCGCGCCTTTGGCGTGAGCTTCCAGGCCGGCGCGCTGTGGAGCTCGATGAGCGTGGGCGAGAACGTGATGCTGCCGCTGGAGATCTTCGGCGGCCAGAACGAGCAGGAGCGCGAGCAGCAGGCGCGCGAGAAGCTCACCCTCGTCGGCCTGGGCGACCAGTTCGACGTGGAGCCGAGCGCCTTGAGCGGCGGCATGAAGAAGCGCGCGGCGATCGCCCGCGCGCTGGCGCTGGAGCCGCCGCTGCTGTACCTGGACGAGCCCTCGGCCGGCCTCGACCCGCTGACCGCCGCGCAGCTCGACCACCTGATCCTGCACCTGAGCGAGCAGGGCCGCACGGTGGTGATGGTCACGCACGAGCTGCCCAGCATCTTCGCGGTGGCCGACCGCGCGCTGTTCCTCGATGCCGAAACCCACACCATGACGGCGCTCGACGCGCCCGAAGCCTTGCGCGACCACGGGCCCGAGAAGGTGCAGAACTTCCTGCGCCGGGGGCTGCCTGCATGACGGAAGAGAGTGCCAAAGTCCAGAAGAGCCGCAAGCCCAATGCCACCCTGATCGGCGCCTTCGCCGTGCTCGGCCTGGCCCTGGTGATCGCCGCCGCCATCGCGGCCGGCGGCGGCAAGCTGTTTGCACGCAAGGAAAAGGTCGTCATGTATTTCAGCGGCTCGATCTACGGCCTGGCCGTCGGCGCGCCGGTCAACTTCCGCGGCGTGCGGCTCGGCCAGGTCAGCTCCATCGGCCTCGTGTATGACCGCAACAAGGACGAGTTCATCATCCCCGTCATCGCCGAGCTCGAACCCGATGCCGTGCGCGGCATGGCGGCATCCAACAGCCAGGCGGGCGGCAACGACGGCGAGCGCTCCGTGATGACGCAGATGGTGGCGCGCGGGCTCAAGGCCCAGCTCTCCATGCAGAGCCTGCTGACCGGCCTGCTCTACATCGACCTCGACCTGCGGCCCAGCAAGCCCACCGTGCTGCGCAGCACCGACGATCGCCGGCTCGAGATCCCGACCACCACCACCACCATCCAGCAGCTCAAGAACCAGCTCGACGGCCTCGACCTGCGCCGCCTGATGGACGACATCTCGGCGATTGCCGAGTCGGCCCGCTCCGTGGTGGCCGGCCCGCAGCTCAAGCAGGTGATGGCCGACCTGGTGTCCATCAGCGCCAACGTGAAGAGCGTCACCACCAAGCTCGACGCCAAGATCGGCCCGCTGGCCAGCTCGGCCACGCAGGCGGCGGACAAGGTCGGCACCGCGGCCGACCAGGTGGGCGACACCGCTGACCGGCTGGGCTCGGCGGCCGACCGCTACAAGGAGCTCGTCGCGCCGGGCTCGCCGCTGATCACCAGTCTGCAGCAGACCGCCGACGAGCTGGCCAGGACCGCCGCCGCGCTGCGCGAAAGCGTGGGCGAGGACGGCCCGCTGATCAACAACGCCGACCGCGCGCTGCAGGACGTCTCGCGCGCCGCGCGCTCGGTGCGCGAGCTGGCCGACCTGCTCAACACGCACCCCGACGCCCTGCTGCGCGGCCATCCGGCCAACCCGGTGGTACCGGACAAGACGCTCAAACCGAGGCAACCGCCATGAACGCCCTTCGTCACCCGCTCCGGCATGCGCTGAACATCGTCGTCAGGGCTCATGCTGCCGTTCTTGTGCTCGCTCTTGCGCTCGGCCTGGCGGCCTGCTCCAGCCCGCAGGCGCCGCCGCCGCAGTACTACGAGCTGCGGCTGGACGTGCCCGCAGCCGCCGCAGCCCCCGCTTTGCCCGCCAGCGTGCCGGCCGATGGCGCCGCGGACGTCTGGCAGCTGATGGCGCCGGTGAAGCTGCCCGAGTACCTGGACCGCGACGTGCTGTGGCTGCCCGTGGGCACAGCGGGCCTGCAGCCCCTGCCCGGCCACCGCTGGGCCGAGCCGCTGACCGACGCCGTGCCGCGCATCCTGCTGCACGATCTGGCCCTGCTGCGCGGCCCCGGCCAGGTCTGGAGCGGCGCGCTGCCGTCCAACCTGGCCGTCAGCCATCAGCTGCGCGTGCAGATCCTCGAGCTGAGCGTGGCCGGCGACCGCCGCTCGGTGCAGCTGGCCGCGCGCTGCTCGCTCAGCAGCGCCGCGGGTGGCGCGGGCGCGGCGCCGCGCATCGTCGACATCCGGCTCAGCGCCGCCAGCCAGGGCGGCGAGCCCGACGCCCTGGTGGCCGCGCACCGGCTGGCGCTGTGGAAACTCGCGCAGGAGATGGTGCGCGTCCTACGGCCGTAGGACATGTCTCACAGACCCTCGCGCGAACGTCCGAGCCTGCGCGCACAGGGGCGTCTATAGAGTGGACTCATTCCCCACCCATGGCCATTTCGGCCGAGGAAGGAGCCCACCATGAAGCGCAAACACCCCCTCCTGATCTATGTGCTGATTGCCGTCGCATCGGTAGCGTTTTCGGTTGCGCGTCCGCCGCACGACCTGACGCCCGAGAGCAACGCCATCGCCCTGGCCGAGGTGCTGACGACGCCGATGCCCTAACCCTTTATCTCTTCTGACAGGAACCGCCATGAGCAGCGCCATCGCCACCTATGCCGTCACCGGCCCCAATTCCGACACCGCGCTGAGCCGACATCTGCAGCAATGCCATCTGGCCCGGGGCCGCTGGTTCGGCGCGGCCATGCTGGCCGAGGAACTCCACCAGCTGGTGGCGCCGCGTTTCGCCACCACGGTTGTGCTGCTGGCCGTCGTCATGACGGCCTCCTGCACATGGCTGTAAGCCACGCCCCGACGTCCGATGCGGCCGCCCTGCTCGACGCGAATGCCGGACCGCTGGAGCCGCCCGTACGCGCCGTGCTTTTCGGGCCGGCGCGCTTCGAGCAGCATGGCCACAGCCTGGCCGCCACGCACGAGGTCGTAGGCGGCACGCGCTCGGGCGCGCAGTTCTTTCCGCGCCTGCAGAGCAATATCGAAATGCTGCGGCGCTCGCGCTCGCAGCTGGAGCAGCGCGTCGTCGAGGGCCGCCATCTGGGCCCGGCCGCGCATTGGCTGCTGGACAACGCCACGCTGATCGAAGAGCAGCTGCGCGCGATCAACCAGGGCTTGCCGCGCAGCTTCTTCCGCCTGCTGCCGCGCCTGCGCGACGAGCCCTTGGCCGGCCTGCCGCGCATCTACGGCGTGGCCTGGGCCTGGGTGGCGCACACCGACAGCGGTTTCGATGCCGCCCTGCTGCACAGTTACCTCAGCGCATACCAGGCCGAGCGCGCGCTCTCGCTGGCCGAGCTGTGGGCGCTGCCCACCACCCTGCGCGTGGTGCTGATCGAGAACCTGCGCCGCCTGGCCGAGCGCTCGGCCACGCAGCAGGCCGCGCGCGACGCCGCCCACCACTGGTTCGACCAGGATCCTAGCGAGCCGGCTGCGCTGGCCGAGCTGGAAGCGCTGGAGCCCGGCATCCGCGCGCGCGGCGTCGAGCAGGCCTTCTACCTGCAGCTGGAACACCGCCAGGACGAGCTGCAGCCCGAACTTGCCGCCGCGCTCGACGCCTGGCTCAGCACGCGGCTGCCCGACCCGGCCGGCGCGCTGGCGCACCAGCAGAACGAATCGACCGAAGACCAGCAGAGCGTGCGCAACGCCATCGTCACGCTGCGCCAGCTCGACCGCGTGGACTGGCGCGAGCTGATCGGCGCGAGCTGCGCGGTGATGCGCATCCTGCAGACGGTGCCGGTCTATGCGGCCGAATCCAAGCAGACCCAGGACGAGACCCTGCACGCGGTGGAAACGCTGGCGCGCCGTTCGGGCCATGCCGAGGCCACCGTGGCCGAGCTGATCGTCGAGCTGACGCGCTCCGACGGCGAAGACCCGAGCCACGACCACGCGCCGGCCTACTGGTGGCGCGGGCCCGGCAAGGCGCGGCTGTACGAACAGCTGGACCTGCGCGTGCCGCGCTGGCCGCCCGAAGACTCGCCCAAGCGCCGCATGGCGCTGACCCTGGCCTATCTCGGCGGCCTGGCCGCGCTCACGCTCGGCGCCACGGCATGGCTGCTTGCGCACGAGGGCCGGCCCTTGGTGTCGGGCGGCGTGCTCGCGCTGGCGGCGCTGCTGCTGCTCGGCCCTGCCAGCGAGGCGGTGGTGGCCTTCGTCAACCGGCTGATCAGCGAATCGGTGCGCCCGCGGCGCCTGCCGAGCCTGGCCCTCGCGCAGGGCCTCGCGCCTGAGCAGCGCACCCTGGTCGTGATGCCGGTGATGCTGGGCAGCGATGACGAGATCGCCGCGCTCGTGCGCCAGCTGGAGCAGCACCACCTGGCCAACCCCGAGGCGCATTGCCAGTTCGCACTGCTCAGCGATTGGCGCGATGCCGACGCCGCGCACGTGGACGGCGACGACGCGCTGCTCGACACGGCCCAGGAAGCCCTCACGCTGCTGAACCTGCGCTACCCGCAGCCCGCCGAGTTCGGCCTGCGCTTCCTGCTGCTGCACCGCGAGCGCGAATGGAGCGACTCCGAGCAGCGCTGGATCGGCTGGGAGCGCAAGCGCGGCAAGCTCGAATCGCTGATCGCCAGGCTGGCCGACCCGGCCGCACAGGCCAACCCTTTCATCGAACTCGGCGCGCTCTCCAGGCCCGTCGATTCAACGCGTTATGTGCTCACGCTGGACGCCGACACCGACATGCCGCCGGGCCGCCTGCGCGCGCTGGTGGGCATGGCCGCGCACCCGCTGAACCAGCCGCGCATGGATGCCGAGAACCGCCGCGTCGTCGATGGCTACGCGATCCTGCAGCCGCGCGTGACCGCGCCCCTGCCCGACCCGCAGAACACCACGCCCTTTCACCAACTGTTCAGCGGCCAGGGCGGCATCGACCCCTACAGCGCGGCCAGCTCCGAGATCTACCAGGACGTGTTCGGCGAAGGCACCTTCACCGGCAAGGGCCTG
>FSVW01001102.1_pt1 | contig 41049 bp, 35 predicted proteins | sample 1637551 | NCBI WGS metagenome assembly FSVW01 (sample SAMEA3914814, study PRJEB12502) | metagenome | biome: forest; material: soil | place: USA | collected 2011-09-16 | depth 0.1 m | reverse complement strand
CTTCTCGGCCATGCGGCGATCCAGGTGGATTTCGCAGTTGCCGGTGCCCTTGAACTCTTCGTAGATGACTTCGTCCATCTTCGAGCCGGTGTCGATCAGGGCCGTGCCGATGATGGTCAGCGAGCCGCCTTCTTCCACGTTGCGGGCCGCGCCAAAGAAGCGCTTGGGGCGCTGCAGGGCGTTGGCGTCCACGCCGCCGGTCAGCACCTTGCCTGAGCTGGGCAGCACGTTGTTGTAGGCGCGGGCCAGGCGGGTGATCGAGTCGAGCAGGATCACCACATCCTTCTTCAGCTCGACCAGTCGCTTGGCGCGCTCGATCACCATCTCGGCCACCTGCACGTGGCGGGCGGCGGGTTCGTCGAATGTGGAGGAGATGACCTCGCCGCGCACGGTGCGCAGCATTTCGGTCACTTCCTCGGGGCGTTCGTCGACCAGCAGCACGATCAGATGGCAGTCGGGATGGTTGGCCACCAGCGCATGCGCCAGGTGCTGCATCATCACCGTCTTGCCGGTCTTGGGCTGTGCGACCAGCAGCGCGCGCTGGCCCTTGCCGATGGGGGCGATCAGGTCAACGATGCGGCCGACGATGTTCTCGTCGCCCTTGATCTCGCGTTCGAGCTTGAACTGCTCCTTGGGGAACAAGGGCGTCAGGTTCTCGAACATGATCTTGTGCTTGCTCTCCTCGGGGGTGAGTCCGTTGACACGGTCCACCTTGACGAGCGCGAAGTAGCGCTCGCCATCCTTGGGCACGCGCACTTCGCCTTCGATGTTGTCGCCGGTGTGCAGATTGAAGCGGCGGATCTGGCTCGGCGACAGGTAGATGTCGTCGGTCGAGGCCATGTAGCTGGCCTCGATGGAGCGCAGGAAGCCAAAGCCGTCGGGCAGCACTTCGAGGACGCCGTCCCCGAAGACCTGCTCGCCCGCCTTGGCGCGCTTCTTCATGATCGCGAACATCAGCTCCTGCTTGCGCAGACGAGCGACGTTTTCGATCTCCAGCGCCTCGCCCATAGTGATCAGGGCTGAAACGTGTAGCGCTTTGAGTTCGGAAAGATGCATGGGTGAACACCCGGTAGGAGGTCCGATATCCCTGCCCAGGACCATCGGCCAAATACGTCGGCAAGCAGCCAAGCCTTGATGCGTGGCTGAAATCCAGCCATCACAAACAACGTCAATTCAAACGCGGGAGCTTGGGTGCCGAGTCCGTGCGCGGTAACCCAATAAGAACGCTTGGGCCGGCACGTTGGCAGTAAACAGGCTGGCGCGGCAATGATGCTCCGCGCCAGTCTTGAGGGAGATTATAGATTGGCGTCCAGGAAGGCCGTCAACTGGGCTTTCGAGAGGGCGCCTACCTTGGTCGCGGCGAGCTGGCCGTCCTTGAACAGCATCAGCGTCGGGATGCCGCGGATGCCGAACTTGGCCGGCACGGCGCGGTTCTCGTCCACGTTCATCTTGGTGACCTGCAGCTTGTCTCCATATTCCTTGGAGACGTCGTCCAGGATGGGTGCAATCATCTTGCACGGGCCGCACCACTCGGCCCAGTAGTCCACCAGGACCGGCTTGCCGGATTGGATGACGTCGGTATCAAAAGACGCGTCGGAAATATGTTTGATCAGTTCGCTGCTCATAGGAGTGTCCTTGCAAGGGATGCACAATGATTTTGGCATAAAGGCCTTTGCCGCATCGGATGTGCCGAGGGTTGCCCTGGCGGGCAAGGGCATACATGAGGAAGCGTCCGTCAATTGCAAGTCCTGAACCTCCCGCTGAGCGCGGATCACGACGCCGAATCCATCTGGTTGCGGGTGGCCGAGGCCGCCACCGCCTGGCTGGAGAGCCAAGGCGTGGCCGTGCGCGACGCCGTGCTGCTGCTGCCTTTTGCCCAAGCGCTAGCGCCTGCGCGGCGCGCCTGGGGGCGCCTGGGTCGCTGGCAACCGCGCATCGAAACCACCCACAGCCTGGCCGCCGCTCTAGGCCCCAATGTGCTGGCCCAGGCCGGGCAGATCACGTTCGACCCGGCAATTGATGCCCTCAGTGCTAACGCGTTACTTCAGGGGCAGAGCTGGGCGCAGGCGCTCAAGCGCCAGGATGAGCGCGCCTACCGCCAAGGCGTGGCGCAACTGATGGAACTGGCGCATGCACTGCTCCGCGCGGCGGGCCAGCGCGAGCCGGCTGCGCGCGAGGCTTTCTGGCAGCATGCCCGCCAGCAACTCGCCTTGCCCGGCGGCCTGTTGGGCACCGAGCGCGCCTTGGCCCTGGTGGCCCTGGAATGGGCCGCCGCCGATGCGCGAACACCGCCCACCGATGCGCTCTTCGATCTGCAGCCCGGCGCCTGGATCGCCCTGCAGGCCGGCGGCCCCGATCCGCTGACCGAAAACCTGCTGGCCCATGCCCGCGTGCCCTGTCTCAAGCTCGTGGCCGACATCGAACTCGATCAAGCCTTGCCGCTGGGCCAGGTTGATGAGGCGCGCTGCCAGGATTTCGAGGAAATGGCCCAGTCCAGCGCCGCCGCCGTGCTCCAGCATCTGGCTGCCGACCGCTTGCCCGTGGCGCTGATTGCGCAAGACCGCGTGCTCGTGCGCCGCGTGCGGGCGCTGCTCGAACGCCAGGGCCTGCCCATGCAGGATGAGACGGGCTGGACCCTGGCCACCACGCCGGCCGCGGCGCAGCTGATGGCCCTGCTGCGGGCCGCGGGCCGGCGTGCGAGCCTCGACGAGGTGCTGGCCTGGCTCAAGACCGACCTGGCGCGCGAACTGCGCAGCCGCGCGGGTGAGAGCGCCTTGCCCCTGCTGGAAGCGCGCTGCCGCCAACGCGGCTGGCGCCAGCCGCAGGCCGTGCACGATTTGCAGCCCGGCCCGGCGCGCCTGTGGGAACACGCGACGGCGATGCTCTCGCTGCTGCAGGACGGCCCCGAGCGGCGCAGCCTCGAAGCCTGGCGCATTGCCTTGGGCGAGTGTTTGCAGACCAGCGGTGCCGAGGCCGCGCTGCGAGAGCAGGAGGCGGGTGACAAGGTGCTCGATGCGCTGTGGCTCTCGCGCTCGCCCTGGCCCGACAGCGCGCACGAACACGCGCTGCAGCAGGCGCAGCTCAATGCCGCAGAATTTTTGGCCTGGGTGGATGACAGTCTCGAAGCGCAGCAGTACGTGCCGCCGTCCGGCGCATCGCCGCAGCTGATCATCACGCCGCTGGCGCGCGCCATGCTGCGCCCCTTTGGAGCCGTCGTCCTGCCCGGGGCTGATTCGCAAAGCCTGGGCCTGGGCGGCAAGCTTCCGGCGCTGCTCAGCGATGCCCAGGCGCGTGCCATCGGCCTGCCCGATCTGCCGCACCAGCGCGAGGCGCTGGCCTTCGCTTTCGCGCAGTTGCTGCGCGCGCCGGCCCTGACCCTGGTGCGCCGCATGGCCGTCGGTGCCGAGCCTTTGGCAGCGAGCCCGCTGACGGAGCGGCTGGCCCTGGCGCTCAGGCGCGCAGGGCGGCCTGCCGTGGCTGAATGGCGCGACGAGCGTCCGCTGCGCCTTGCCGAAGTCGTGCCCATGTCGCGCGCCTCAGCCTACGCTGCAGGCCTCTTGCCGGTGATGCTCAGCGCCAGCAGCATCGACTCGCTGCGTCTGTGTCCCTATCAGTTCTTCGGCCGCGTGCTGCTGGGCCTGCGCGAGCAGGATGAACTCGAAGGCGAACTCGAAAAGCGCGACTACGGCACCTGGCTGCACGATGTGCTCAAGCGTTTCCACGACCAGCGTCCGTCGCCCGAGCTCGATGAGAGCCTGCTGCGCCGCTGTGCGCTTGAGGCCCGGCAGGCCCAGGGTCTGCCAGCCGAAGAGTTCCTGCCTTTCATGGCCAGCTTCGAGCGCTTGCTGCCTCGATACCTCGATTGGCTTGCCAAGACGGAAGAGGGCGGCCAGCACTACCAGGCTGGCGAAATCGAACGCGAGATCGAGCCTTTCGGCTTGCCGCCACTTGCAGGTCTGCGGCTCAAGGGCCGCATCGACCGCGTCGACGAGCAGGGCAACGAGCGCATCCTTCTTGACTACAAGACAGGCAGCGCCACGAGCCTCAAGGCCAAGGTGGCCGAGCCGCTGGAAGACACGCAGCTGGCGGTCTACGCCGCCTTGATGGCCGACGAGGACACGCCGCTGCAAGCCCGTTATCTCGCGCTGGACGACGGCAAGGCGCTGGTCGAGGTCGAGCACCCGGATGTGATGGACAGCGCGGCCCAGCTGATCGAAGGCCTCAACGACGACCTGCGCGCCATGCACGCTGGTGCTGCCTTGCCTGCGCTCGGCAACGGCAAGGCTTGCGAATACTGCGCCATGCGCGGCCTGTGCCGGCGCGATGACTGGAGCGCTGAGGGATGAGCCGCGCCGCCTACATCGTCGACGGCCGCCTGGCCCTTCCCGCCGAGTTCTACCGGGTCGCTTGCGATCCCGCGCGCAGCGTTGTCGTCGAAGCCTGCGCCGGTGCGGGCAAGACCTGGATGCTGGTCTCGCGCATCCTGCGTGCGCTGCTGGCCGGCGCCGAGCCGCAGGAGATCGTGGCCATCACCTTCACGCGCAAGGCGGCCGGCGAGATGCGGCAGCGGCTGCAGGAATGGCTGGCCGATTTCGCCGTCTGCAATGCCGAGGCCCGCGTCCAGGCCTTGTGCGACCGCGGCCTGAGCGAAGCCGAGGCGGCCAGCGCCGAACCCGCGCTGGCCGCCCTGCATGAGCGGCTGCTGCGTGGCGGCCGTTTCGTGGAGATCCGTACCTTCCACGCCTGGTTTGCTCAGCTCCTGCGTACCGCGCCGCTGGAGTTTTTGCAGGCGCAGAACGTCGCCCCCGAGCTGCAGCTGATCGAGGATGAAAGCGATCTGCTGCCCGAGCTCTGGCAGCGCTTCCACGGTGCCGTGCTGGCCGATGCGGCGCTGCTGGACGACTACCAGACGCAGGTGACGGCGCGCGGCCGCCACGTCTTGCAGAACTGGCTGCTGGCCGGCTTTGGCAAGCGCGTGGAGCTGCGGCTGGCGCAGGCGCGCGGCGTGCTGATGGACAGCATGCCCGATGCGTCGAGCATCCTGCCAGGCTGTGCCGATCCGCTCGACGTTTTCCGCGCGGCGCGTGGCGAGCTGCTGGACCTGGCGCGCCAACTGGGCCAGGCCAAGGGCGTCAAGGCACAGACGGCGGCCGTCGAGATCGAGAAGGGCATCGACGATTTCGCAGCGGTGTTCGCAGCGCTGTTCACCAAGGACGGCAAGCCGCGCAAAGGCCTGGGCGACAGCCCCGCGCAGCAGGCAGCGTGCGACCGGCTCGCGCTGATCCAGCAGGCCGTCGAACAGCAAGAGGCTTGGTGCGAGCATCGCCGCATGGTTCGCCTGGCGCTTGTGCTAACGAACCAGTTCGATGCCATCAAACGCGAGCGCGGCTTGGTCGACATGAATGATCTGGAGCGCGGCGCCCTGGCGCTGCTCGGCGACAGCGAGCTCTCTGGCTGGGTGCAGCAGCGCCTCGATGCGCAACTGCGCCATCTGCTGATCGACGAGTTCCAGGACACGAGCCCCTTGCAATGGCAGGCGCTCAAGGGCTGGCTCGAAGGCTACGCCGGTGCGGGCGGCGGGCGTTCCTTGTCGGTCTTCATCGTCGGTGATCCCAAGCAGAGCATCTACCGCTTCCGTCGCGCCGAGCCGCGCGTGTTTGCCGCTGCGACCGAGTTTGTGGCCACCGCGCTCAACGGCGCGGTGCTGGCCTGCGACCACACGCGGCGCAACGCGCAGCAGGTGATCGCGGCGGTGAACCAGGTGTTCGATGGCGCGCCGGGCTTCCGCACGCACACCAGCGAGAGTGCGCAGGCGGGCGAGCTGCTGTACATCGACGTACCTTTCCTTGAAAAGTCCGCGGACGAATCGCGCGAAGGCTGGCGGCCCAGCCTCAGCGAGGCGCGCGTGGAGCCCGAGCTGGCGCGCCGCATGGTCGAGGCTCAAAGGGTGAGCACGGCCATCCGCCGCATGATCGACGCGGGCTGCAAGGAGGGCGACATCTACGTCCTGTCCCGCAGACGCGAAGGCTTGCGCGTGCTTGCCCAGGCGCTCAGGCTGGCGGGCGTGGCCCACGTCGCGCCCGAGGATCAGGCCCTGCTCGATGCGCCTGACGTGCGCGATCTGCTGGCCCTGCTGGACGTGCTCGCCTCCAGCGGCCACGACCTCTCGCTGGCCCACGCGCTGCGCAGCCCGCTGTTCGGCGTGGGGGAGGCCGATCTGCTGCGCCTCGCGCGCGAATCGGGCAGCGCCGAATGGCTGGGCGTGGATCGCCCTGAGCAGCGCCGCAGCTGGTGGCAGACCCTGCATGCGCTGGACGAAGGCGTTGGCGAGCCGCTCAGGCGTGCGCGCAGCCTGCTCTGGCGCTGGGAGCAATTGGCGCGCGAACGGTCTCCGCACGATCTGCTGGATGCCATCGTGCATGAAGGCGATCTGCTGGCGCGCCTGGCCGCTGCAGTGCCTGCCAGCGAAAGGCGCTCGCGCCTGCATGCGGTGCAGGCGCTGCTGGCTCTAGCGCTCGATCTTGACGGTGGCCGCTACGCCAGCATCTACAGCTTCGTCCGCACCCTGCGCAGCCGCGCGCTCAAGCTGCCGCTGCCGGTGGAAGCCGAAGCCGTGCAGCTGCTGACCGTGCACGGCGCCAAGGGTTTGGAAGCGAAGGTCGTCTTCATGATCGACGGCGATGCCGGGCCGGCCAAGGCCGAAACGAGCACCTTGCTGGTCGATTGGCCCGTGGACGACACGGCACCGCGCCGCGTGGCCTTCTTCGCTTCGGAAGCGCGCGTGCCGCCGGCCCTGCAGACGCTGCTCGATGAGGAAAAGGTGCAGCGCGAGCGGGAAGAACTCAATGCCCTGTACGTGGCGATGACCCGCGCCAGGATGCAGCTGGTCATCAGCCGCACGGTAGCCGCGCGTGCGCCCTCGGGCCCGACCTGGTGGAGCCGGCTTCAGCCGCTGAGCCAGCCGCTTGAGGTCTCGCTGGAGGAGTTGCAGCCCCGCAGCGAGGCCGTCGAACCGCTGCGTGAGCTGCCGCCGTGGACTCCGCCTGATTCACCCGTCAGGCCTCTTCAGGAGGCCGAAGACGAGGCCCAGGCGCGCCTGGGTGAAGCCATCCACCGCGTGCTCGAATGGGCCAGCCAGCCCTTGAAGCGGCGCGCGCCGCTGGCCTCACTGACGGACGCCGCCGCGCAGATGTACGGCCTCGACCAGAAGGCGCGCGAGCGCCTGGTGCGCGCCACGACGGCGATCCTGGAGAGCCCGCAATGCGAGGTTTTCTTCGATACCGAACGCCTGAGCTGGGCGGGCAACGAGGTGCCGCTTTCCTTCGAAGGCAGTGATCTGCGCCTCGATCGGCTGGTGCAACTGCGCGAGAGCGGCGAATGGTGGGTTCTCGACTACAAGCTCGCCCGCGCGCCCGAGCAACGCCCCGAGTATCTGCAGCAGATGCGCCGCTATGTGGCGGCTGTTCAAGCCCTGCAGCCGGGTGATCCGGTGCGAGCCGCGCTCATCACGGCTCAGGGGCGTCTGGTGGAGTGCTAGAATACGACCTTCGTCGGAGCGTAGCGCAGCCTGGTAGCGCATCTGCTTTGGGAGCAGAGGGTCGCGAGTTCGAATCCCGCCGCTCCGACCATATAGTTGAGTGATTGACCCGCAAGGCTTTTGTCTTGCGGGTCTTTTCACTTCTGAGGCCCGTTTCCTTCGTCATCGACGGCGCCGCGGCGCGCTTGATGCCGCGCATCCGTGCTGACGCCAGAACTTCCTAGCTCACTTCAGTGCTTCATTGAGCACCGCGGCCAGACGGCCGGCGGCGGTGCGGATGCGCTCTTCGGCGTAGGGGCGCTTGGCGTCTAGATACGCGCTCCCGAGCTTGTGCTGCCATTGGCCGTCTCCGTCCTGCGGATACAGGCCTTGCGCGTTGATCCCCTTGCAGGATTCAATGGCCCATTCGGCAGGGCTGCCCAGAGTTTCCGGGCTGATCTGGGGAATGCCGTCCTTGCGCAGCTTCGCGACATAGGCCTCCGGCGGCAGGACCGCCGATTCGAGTTCATAGAAATCCCAGACCGCATGCAGGTTGGTGGCGGCGGGCTCGCCCACGGCGCGGCGCTTGCCTCCACGAGACTCCTGCGCGACGGCCGTACGCAGGCTGATCTGGTACTTGTTGCCGCCAGCGTCGGTGTGGCCCTCGGCGTCCCGGCGCGTTCCGGCGTGCAGCGGTTGATGCACATCGCCGATGAAGTGGACGAGGAACTTCAGCGCTTCGCGGCGCGCCTCGGGTGCTTGCGTGGTATCGGCGAGGATCTTGCGCTGCGCGTCGATCGCCGCGATCACGCAGTCACCATCAGCACACATGAGCTGCGGAACGTATTCGCAGCGGTTGGGGTCGAGATCGACGTAATGCCACTTGGAGGATTTCTTGCCGAGGTCCGAATCGGAGCTGCGCAATTCGTCTGCCCAGGAAGCAACGCCAGCGAGCGTCGGGTCAGGTTCGCCCTTGAGCAGAACGGCGACCTGCTGCTGCGCGGCGGGCGTGAGCAGGGGTTGTGCCAGATCGCCCACCAGCCAATGGCCGAGGCGGCTCCAGGCCAAAACGTTGGGGCCTGCGAGCGCGGTCACCGCGACGAGGGCGACCAGGGTGCGGCGCAGGAGCGGCTTGCGAGATGTCGTTGCTGTTGTCATGTTCATGTGTCGTGTCGTGACACGGCTTGGCGCTGCTGCGCCCAATGAAATAAAAAGGCCCTGCCGAAGAGGCAGGGCCGCGTTTCTTGAGTGAGGGCGCCGGGAGGGGCCAGCCGGACAGCGCTGGCCAAGAGGCGACTGCACCTCAGCGACTACACCTCAGCGATTACCCAGACCGTCGAAGGGGCCTGCGGCCGTCTCGGCGGTGATGTCCCACTCCACGGTCGGATCCCACGGTGCGGTCAGGTTCGGCGTGCCACGCACGATGCCGGCCTTGCGGCGCAGGTCATGGTCCATCGTCAGCCCGCCCCATCCGGCAGCGCCAGGGTCGTTGCCGACGACACCGACCTGGTCGATCACCACACCCGACTTCTTCAGCACCACGGCGTCATTGCCGTTGTACTGGGTCACCTGGGCGGGGAAGGCGGCTTCCTTGAACACGATCGCGGCGTTGGAGCTGATCGCCGACACCAGGGCTGGGGCCGCCGAGGGGTTGTAGAGCACGTAGGTCTTGCCCGGGGGCAGCATGCCGCTCAGTGTCGCGATGGCGGCTGTGATCGGCGTGGTGCCGCCGTTCGCATACACCTCGATCGTATAGACGCTCAGATCCAGCGTGCCCGCGGTCGGGTTGTAGAGCTCGATCGCCTTGTTGTTCGACGTTCCCTCGATGTACTCGCTGATGAACAGCTCAGGCGTGGGGCCCGAGGCGGCGATCGTGATGCTGCCGCTCTTGTGATCCGGCGTGCTGCTTGCCGAGCCGGCCAAGGTCATGGCGATGGTGTAGCTGCCCGCTGCCGTATAGGTATGCGACAGGGTCGTCGAGCTGATGGCGGGGGTCTCCGTCACGCCGTCGCCCCAGGCCACGGTCAGCGCCGTGGCATTGGTGGTCGTGATGCCGGTGACGCTGACCGCCGTGCCGACCACGCCTGTGGTGGGCAGCGTGGCTGTCAGTGCGGGTTGGGCGATGGCGTTGATCGTGACGCTGGCCTTCTTCTCGGCCGAGGAATTGTTCGCGCCGGTCAACACCATGTCGATGGTGTAGCTGCCTGCCCCGACGTAGGTGTGCGTCAGGCTCGTCGAGCTCGTTGCCGGCGTCTCTTTCACGCCGTCTCCCCAGTCCACCGACAGCGCCGTGCCATTGGCAGCGGCAATGCCGGTGATGGTCACTGGCGTACCTGCCGTGCCGGTGGTCGGCAGCGTGGCCGTCAGTGTCGGCGGCAGGCTGAGCACGACGGCGCCCTTCTGCTCGGCGGCTGGGCCCCAGCCGAGAGCGGCCAGATCGATGGTGCACAGCGCCGCCTTGACGCAGGTCGCCGTCGCGGCATAGGTGTGCGTCAGGCTCGTCGGGATGGTCGCCGGAGCATCCTGCGTGCCGTCGCCCCAGTCGACCGTCACGGCCGCGGCGTTGGTCGCCGTGATGCCGGTGATGCTCACCGGGACACCAGCCGTGGCCACTGATGGCAGTGTCGCGGACACCGTCGGCGGCGTGTGATTGCCGCCGCTGTCACTGCCGCCACCGCAGCCGGATACAGAAGCCAGCAGGCTCACCGCCGCGCCAGCCATCCAGAAATTGATCGTCTTCATGAAGGGATTCCTCACAAACCGGCAAGTTCACCGGTGAAATACTTTTGAATCTGCGCCTGACTCCTGATCCGGCATGGGCCGGCTGGCAAGCGCCAGGCGCGCTGCTTGATAAGCGGGATCAGTTGAACGAGGCGCTCAAGGTGACCATCACGGAGCGCGGCTGCAGCAGGTTGTAGGTCGAAGCGCTGGCGTACAGGGCCTTGCCGGTGGTCGAGTCGATCAGCTGACCTGCACCAGCAGGGTTGTTGGACAGGAAGTTGGTGGCGCTGGCAAAGGTCACTGCCTTCTTGTCGGTCACGTTGTTCACGTTGATCTTCAGCTTGACCTTGTGGACCCAGGAGTCCAGATCGCCGAAGTTCCAGCCGGTGCTCAGGTTCAGCGTGCTGTAGCCAGGCGCCTTTTCGGTGTTGACCCAGTCCGCCCAGAAGTCGCTGCGGTACTTGGCGTTCATGCTCAGCCAGAACGGACCATGGTGGTAGCTCGCACCCAGCGCAAAGGTGTTCTTCGGGATGTCCACGAAGGCCTTGCCTGCGGTGGGATAGGTGCCGTCGCCCAGGGCGAAAGTGTCGTCCATGATGGTGGACTTGGTGTAGGCGTAGGACGCGTACAGGCTCAGGTCGCGATACACCTTGTAGCTGCCCTCGGCGTTGAAGCCGCGCTGATGCAGCTTCGGCACGGCCAGGTACACGGTCTGGCCGCTGGCGCTGTCGAAGCCGTTCACCTGCTTGTTCTTCAGGTTGGAGGCATAGGCATCGACGCTGGCCGAGAAAGCGCCCTGGTAATAGCGCCAACCCATATCCAAGGTGTCGGCCGTTTCCGGCTTGTTGACGGCCAGATTGGCCAGCGCCGCCTGCAGTTGCGCCGCCGTGTAGCCGCTGAAGGCCACTTCGTTCGGGTTCGCGTCATAGAAGGCCCGCACCGAATCGCTCTGGGTGATCACGCCGTTGACGGGCGCGCGGAAACTGCGGCCATAGCCCAGGAAGAACTGGTTGGCGCGGTCGAACTGGAACTTCACGCCCGCCGACGGGGTGAACTTGTTCCAGGTGTGATCGGCATAACCACCGAACTGGTTGGTATAGGCCAAGCTCGCCGACGCTGCGTGCGCGCCGTAGTGCTGGTAACCGTAGCCCTCGCGCTCGATGCTGGTGTAAGCCCCCGCCAGCGTCACCGTCCACTTGTCGTTCGGGGTCCACTCATTGCTGATGAAGGCGCGCTTGAGCGTGGTGGTGGTGTAGTCGAGATAGTTGTACTGCGGCCCACCGCCGTTGACGTAGCTGATCAGGTTGCTGTCGCCCCAGATGTCCGAGGGATTGCCGTTGGCATCCACCTTGGAGTAGTTCTGGCTCTGCTCTTGACGCGGACGCTCGTACCAGACGCCATACGTCAGCGTGTCGGTATCGCCGAAGTCCTGGATCAGCTTGGCGAGGACACCCGGACGCCAAGTTTGCGAGCCGCTGTAGGCATAGGTCATCACCTTCTTGTTGTTGGTGACGACGCCGTCGCCATCCAGGTCGAAATTGACGTAGCTGAAGCGGCCGACGTTGGCGGCGGCGGTGTTCTCGGTGAAGGTGTAGCCGGAGCCCGCGCCGCCGGAGCCGTACTGGAAGTACGGGACCACGGTCAGGTGCAGGGACTTGCTCAGGGTGAACTCACCATCCAGGCTCAGCATGTAGTCCTTGAACGGATTGACATGCAGCTTGTAGAAGCCCGTGTTCGTTCCGTTGTAGGCCGCGTCGTAGTTGGTGTAGTAGTTCGCGGCCGCCTGCGCTTGCGTGAGGAACTCGTAGCCGCCGGTGCGGATCAGGTGGTTGTACTGCAACGATGCCGAGACGGAATTGCCGCCATCGATGGTCCACACCGACTTGCCGTCCACCTTCCAGACCTCGGCGCCGCCCAAGCCGCGCCACACATTGGTGCTGTTGTGGGAATAGGAAAGCCAGGAGCGCACCGGGCCGATGTCGCCGGTCTGGACGCGGAAGAATTCGCGTTGGTAGTTGCTGCTGCCGCCGGACATCGAGGCGTCAACGCCGAACTTGTGGGAGGGGTCGATGGTCGACCATGCGATCGAGCCGCCCGCCGCGCCGGCCACGGCCTGATCCACGTCCGGGTAGCCGTGCAGCACGGTGATGTCGTTCATGTTCTCCGTGTCGCCGTACTCGGTCGGATAGACGCGGTAGTTGCCGCTGTCGTTGACCGGCGCACCGTTCACCGTGACGCCGATCTGGTCGTTGGTGAAGCCGCGGATCTGGTAGTTGCCGTCGAACAGGCCGGTCACGTCATCGGTGATCGCGACAACGCCAGGGATGGTGTCGATCAACTGCGCATAGGTCGAGCCGGGCGAGCCTTCCTCGATGACGGCGCGGGTGATGGTGGAGACGGCCTTGGGCGCGACTTGCACGGACATCAGGCCGCCGCCGAGCTGCTGGCGACCTTCGACGGTCACCTTTTCGAGCGATTCGAGTGTGGCCTTCGAGGAATTCGCATTCGTCGTGTTGGACGTGCTGGAGGTGTTGGCGCGCGGAGGCGTCTTGTCTTTCGAGGTGTCGGTAGCAGTGGGTTGCGCCGGGTCAGCAATCGTTTGCGCGTGCGCTGCTGTCGTCGCAGCCATGGAAGTTATCGCCACGCTGAGCGCCGTGAGGGCGAAGCGGCCAAATTTCTGTTGAATCATTCCAATCACTCCTGTTGAGCGCGCGCGGCGCATCGTCTCTAAAGCAAGCCACCCCGGATGAGCAGCTTTGTTTGCGTAGGGATTCCTAAAATTATGAAATGCTTTGGTGACAGGAATTAATACGCAGCGACGGTGGGTGTGGTGGATGAATGACGGACGAAAAGCGCGAATCACTAGGAAATTTCCCCTAGCAAAAGCCCTGACGTTTTCGATCCCTTCTCGGTTCCGCCCAGGGAGAGAGGCTTCGGGCGGCCGTGCGCGGATGCAAGCCGTCGGTCTGTCTGGGCGATCGGCCCTTTGATAGAAATGAAACTTAACAATCAGCAATCTGATTCACATATAAATGGCATATATGGCCAGCGACTCTTGGCAAGGCATCCCGATCTGAACCGTTGTCAGGACAGCTGCAAGCCGGAGCGGACTTCAAAGCGCTTCACAATCGCCATACAAACCGTGCCTAGCATCCGTGCATCGCAACGTCTGCCAATGGCATCCATGAGACCTCTTCTCCTCCTCGCCCTGGCCCTGCCGCTGGCCGCCACCGCCGCACCCAACGTGCCGTCGCCACCTCAGACCGTGGCCTTGCTCGCGGCCATCGGAGACCGCATCGAGTTCGTGCGCCAGCTCAGGCTCTCGGGCGGCCATGCCGAGCCCTACAGGCGCAAGACGATGCAGGTGTCCGGCGAGGCGTTGAACTACGCCGTGCTGCGCGGACTGGACAAGGCGCTGACGGAAGAAGAACCCGGTGCCGAGCACGTGCTCCTTCAATGGAGCATGCCTGCCGATGTGGCGGAAAAGCTGGCCAAGGCGCGCGGCGCCGAGCGCCAGGCCATCGTGCTCGCGTCCCTGACCGAGCACCTGCGCAGCCTGCCGGAGCGCCAGGGCTGGGACCGCATCGAAGTGATCGTGCCGGCCTACAGCGACCTGGAGAAGGAAGGCGTCGGCACCAAGCTCAGCGGCATCGGCGTGTACGTGCAGGCGCTTGCGCCGCAGGAATTCGACCTCGACAGCATGCAGGACGGCTCGTCGGGCGGCGCCGTCATCGAGAGCGACAGCGAAGGCGCCTACCGCACCGTCAATCCGCGCACAGGAGAGACGGCTCACGCTTCGACCTATGTGGCGCCGTACATGTACTTTGAGCGCCTGACTTTTGACGCCAAGTCGATGGCGCTGATCAAGCGCGAGCGCCATTTCGACAACACCAAGTACGCCGACCTGGACTCCACGGCGCTGGATGTCGGCAGCCAGATGACGAACGCAGCGCTGATGGGCAAGCTGGTCGAATCGGTGGAGCGTTCGGCGTACAAGTCCATCCGCCAGGTCACAGGCGAGGTGACCGTGAGTGAGCCGAAGGTCCTGCCCACTCCCGCCGCGATGCCGGCCAGCAGCCCTCGCTGATCGCGCATGTCGAGCGACGCTTGGAGCACGAAAATGGCCTGACAGACCTGCCCCGCGGGCTTTGTGAAATGTTGAGCGGCGGGACTCGTCAGGGCCTTGCAGCGACTGAAGCGGCGAATAGATCCAGCAGCCCGGGCCATCCGTTCAAGGCGAGCCACGCGGTTCTCATCACGCAGCTCCGTCTGGTCGCCGGCGTGATCGAGTCGGCGGTGCGCTCCTTACAGCGTGTGGAGTGAGTTCATCGCCCTTTGAAAGCGCCGCGAATGCCTTGCGCACAGGCGAGGCATCCGATTTGCCACCGTAAAGACCTCGAACCTACACTTCTCCACAGACGACCGACCTCAAGTCGACTTCTGCTGTCGGCACCCCATCCAGTCGGCGCAATGGCCCGGCCTCGAGCTGGCGCCAGAACAGGGAGAACGCAAGTGCAGCCACGATCCGGCATTCCACGCTTGTTCCGCCCCGGCGCGGGGCTGTTCCGGCAGGTCGACATGACGGGCAAGTGCGTCCTGCTGCTCATGCCCGCGCTCCTGGCGCTGCTGCTGGCGGCCTTTCGGGAATGGGGAACGTCCGGCCCGACCTGGGCCTTCTGGCTCGACGCTGGCGCGGTCTTCCTGGTCAGCTACCTCGGGCTCGCCTTGCGCTCGCAGATGCGTGAGGCGCTTGGGCAGCTGTCGGCTGCGGCGCAGGCGATGCGCGAGGGCGACTTGACCGGCCGCCTGGCGATGTCCGGCCAAGACGAACTGACTCGGGTGGCCCGGGCTATGGACGAGGTGGGCACGACGCTCTCCGGCCTGGTGGCCGGCGTGCGCAGCGACGCGGTGGTGGTGGCCCAGGCAGGGCGCTCGCTGTCCGCGGCCGCGTCTGATCTCGCCTCGCGCACGGAGCGCCAGGCGGCGACCCTGGAAGAGACCTCCGCGAGCGTGCAGGCGCTGGCAGAAACCGTGCGGGAGAACGCCCAGGAGGCCGTGGTCGTGGGCGAGCTCGCCGCAAAGGTGCACGGCATCGCGGACGCGGGCGGGCAGCGCATGCATGACGCCGTCGGCGCGGTGCGCCAGATCCAGGACAGCTCCAGCCGCGTGCGCGAGATCACGAGCGTCATCGAAGGCATCGCGTTCCAGACCAACATCCTGGCGCTGAATGCCGCGGTCGAGGCCGCGCGTGCGGGCGAGGCAGGGCGCGGCTTCGCCGTCGTCGCCTCCGAAGTGCGGGCGCTGGCGCTGCGCAGCAGCCAGGCGGCGCAGGAGGTTCGCGGGCTGCTCAATACCTCGGGTGAGCAGGTGGAGGCGGGCGTGCAGCACATCGAAGGCGTCAGCGGCATGCTCGACCAGATCGTCCAGGGCGTGGCCCGCCTGGCCACCCAGTTGGAGACGATCTCCCGCGCCGCCACGACCCAGAGCACGGCGGTCGGCGAACTGTCCGAGGCCGTCAGCGGCCTGGATGAAATCACGCAGCAGAACGCGCACATGGTCGAGCGCAGCTCGGCGGATTCGGCCGAGCTGGGCGATCGGGCGGGCCGGCTCGTCGGCACCGTGAAGGCTTTCCGCCTGCGCCAGGGCACGGCCGACGAGGCCTTCGCGCTGGTGGAGAAGGCGCAGGCCCGCTGGCAGGCCATCGGCCGCGCGGCGCTGAAGGAGTTCACCGACGGCTCTCGCGGCTACTGCGACCGCGACATGTACGTCTTCGCCTGGGACCGGGCGCTGGTCTATCACGCCTTCGCCGGCAAGCCGGCCAACGTCGGCAAGTCAGCGCGCGAGATCATCGGCACGGACACCACGCAGCTGCGCGAGGACGTCTGGCGCGCCGCAGCCGCGGGCGGGGGCTGGGTGGACTACGAGTTCCGCAACCCGGTGACCGGCGAGGTGGCGCCCAAGACCTCCTACGTCGTCCCCGCGGGCGAGGATCTGCTGCTGGGTTGCGGGATCTACAAGTCGCTGCGCACGGGCTGAACTATTGCTCGGGTTCTGCGGCCTTGGTATGAACAGCATCCGGCCGCGCCCAGCGCTGATGCGGCGCGGCCGAGCCGGATTCGATGAACAGGCGCCGGATCTTGGGGAAGCGCTCGCGCACGCGGCGCTCGACCTCGGCGATGGCCTGCGCCGCTTCATCCGCGGCCGTGCCTTCGTCGAAGTCGAGGTCCATGGTCACCAGCGCATCGTCGGGTCCGACATACATCGACAGCACGCGGCCGACATCGCGCACCTTGGCCTGTGAGCTGGCGATGCTGCGGATCGCCGCGGCGGTCTCGGGCTTGATGCCTTCGCCGATCAGAAGCCCGCGTGATTCGCGCATCAGCAGCACGGCCACGCCGGCCAGTAGCACGCCGATCAGGATCGAGGCGCCGCCGTCGATCTCGGGCCGGTCCAGGGCGTGGCTCAGCCCGATGCCGACCGCGGCGATCAAGAGGCCGGCGAGCGCCGCCGAGTCTTCGGCCAGCACGGTGTAGGTGCCCGGATCCTTGCTGCCGTGCAGCGCTTCCCAGAAGGGCGTGTCGCCGGCCTGCTTGAGGAATTCGCGCAGCGCGACGATGAAGCTCGAACCCTCGAACACCGCCGCCACGGCGAGCACGATGTAGTTCCACGTCGCGTCGCGCAGCGGCTCGGGATGGAGGATGTGCTGCACGCCTTCGAAGCAGGACAGGCCGCCGCCGAGGCCGAAGACCAGCACGGCGACGATCAGGCTCCAGAAGTACAGCTCCTTGCCGTGGCCGAAGGGGTGCTCCGGCGTGGCCGGCCGCTGGCTGAGCCGGGTGCCGACCAGCAGCAGCGCGCCATTGAGGATGTCCACGGACGAGTGGAATCCTTCCGACAGCATGGCCGAGCTGCCCGTGATGCCGGCGACGATGAATTTGGTCACCGCGATGCCCACGTTGGCCGCGATCGCCGCATAGAGGACGATCTTGGAGCTGGCCATCGTGTAGGACGCGCGGCAGCCGCTCTCAGCGTTGCAGGTCCGCAGGCCTGGACGCAGCCAACGCGCGCTTGCAGGCGGCCTGCCCGCGTGCGCTGCTGGCAGCCAGGCATCGCGCGACGCCGTCGTTGACGGCACCGGGCACGCTGCCCAGGGGTGCCGATGCAGCCGCCGCAGTGGTGGGCGCCGCGCTGACGTTCTTCGACCTGAGCGGCACGGAGATCTGCGGGACCACCCGCTCCTCGGGCCGCTGGGTCCCGGGCTCCATGGCGTTCTCGGCCGCGGCCACCGCCGGGCTGCGGGCGGGCTGCTTCGAGGCTGCAGTCATGGGCGCCGTCGCAGATGCAGGCGGCACGGGTGGCGTGACTGCTTGCGCGCACGGGGCGCTGGTGACGGCCCATGCAAGCACACCGCCAACGATGGAGCCAGGAATCATTCTCATGAGGCACCGCGCTTGTCAGTTCCGATGTGCCGAGTCTGGCCTGTGTGGAGGAGGGGGCGTGTAGGAGGACGGCTTGCAAGCAAGGCCACTCAGCGCGCTCCTACAGGTTGAGCGGATGTCGGCCGACACGGGCAGGCCCTCGGACCGTTTACGCTTCAACCGTCGTTTCTCCGATGCGGCGCAGCCGGCAAGGAAAAATCCCCAAGGCGGTCGCCGAGATCCGGAAACGACAAGACCCAGCCGTCAAACCGCTGGGTCTTCCTTTTTGCATCAGCAGGCGGCGGCCTTGGTGTCGACCCGGGTTAGCCATTAGCCCCCACCCGTTCCTGTCCTACAAGCACGTGGACACGTCGGATGCAGAGTTGATTCTCGCCTGCAGCCCCCGGCTGTCTCCCATGCCGTAGCCCGTTCAAGGAAAGAGATTCCCATGAGGATGGGTCGCGCGTTCGCGATAGACCTCAGGCGCTCGCTGGGCGGGCTGGCCGCGGCACTGCTGCTCCTCACAGCCGGGCCTGCGCGAGCGCAGGCGCAGATGTCGGAGGAAGCCGTCGAGGCGGCCTATCTGCACAAGTTCCCGGGCTTTGTGGAATGGCCCGCCGAGGCCTTCAAGGCGCCGGGCTCACCCATCGTGATCGGGCTGGCCGGCGCGCCGAAGGTGCTGGATGAGCTGGCGAAGCTCGTGCCCGGCCGGCTGGTTCTGAACCGGCCCGTCGAAGTGCGCGCCGTCGAGTCCAAGGATTTGCCGGCCGGCCTGCATGTGCTGTTCATCGGCAGGGAGGCGGCGGGCAGCACGAAAAGATGGGTCGAGGAGGCACGCCGTGCCCATGTACTCGTCGTGACGGACGTGCCCGAAGGCCTGGGTGCCGGCGGCGTGCTCGACTTCGTGCGCATCGACGACCGCCTGCGTTTCGATGCATCCATTCCCGCGGCCAACCGGACCGGCATCAAGCTGAGCTCCAAGCTGCTGAGCGTGGCCGCCAAGGTGGTCGAGGAGACGCCATGAGACTTCTCACCCTTCGCTCGCAGCTGACCCGCACCTTCATGCTGACGACGCTGATCGCCCTGGCCTTGAACGCGGGCCTGATCCTGGCCTACGAATTCGACCGCTTCAGGGGCCAGGCGATCGAGGAGCTGCACACCCAGGAAATCATCCTGGCCAGGGCGCTCGTCCCGTCGATCGTCTTCAACGATCCTGAAGCGGCGACCCAGCAGCTGTCCTCACTGTCCGAGCGCCGGGACATCCTCGTCGCGGTCGTCTTCAGCGCCAATGGGCGGCCCTTCGCGCGCTACCGGTCCGCAGAAGCGACGGAGGTGCCCGACCGCAATCCGCTGTCTGCGCTCGGCCCGCGCTTTGACGGGCGGGACCTGGAGCTTTCCTACGACATTGACCACGACGGCGAACGCGTCGGGACGCTGTACCTGCGCGCCCACCATGACGTGCTGCGCCGCATCGCCAGCTACGCCGTCATCCAGACCGCGGGCATGCTGATTTCCCTGGGACTGGCCCTGCTTGTTTTCAGGCGGGTGCAGGGCCGGATCACCGTGCCGATCACCCGCGTTTCCGAGGTCGCGCAGGAGGTGGTCACGCGGCGTGACTGGCAGCTCCGCGCACCCACCGCCGAGACGCGCGAGATCGCGGACCTGGTGGACGCCTTCAACGCCATGCTCGCGGAGATGCAGGCCAATTCGACCGAGCTGGTGCACGAGGTCAGCGAGCGCCAGCGAGCCGAGGACGATCTGCGTGCGGCAGACCGGCGCAAGGACGAATTCCTCGCCACGCTCGCGCACGAGATCCGCAACCCGCTTGCGCCGATGATGAACGCGCTGACGCTGCTGCGGCGCGAAGGCGTCGCGCCCGCCGTGCGCGAGAAGGCGCTGGGCATCCTGGAGCGGCAGCTCCGGCACGTCGTGCGCCTGATCGACGACCTGCTGGACGTCTCGCGGATCACGACCGGCAAGCTGTCGCTGCAGGTGTCGCACGTCGACCTGCATCAGGTGCTGCGCTCGGCGCTGGAGCTGATCGAGCCCATGGCCATCGCACGCCATCTGAACCTCGAGGCCTCGATTCCCGCGACCGCCTGCTGGCTCGTGGGCGATGCTGCGCGGCTGCTGCAGGTGTTCTCCAACCTGCTCACCAACGCCTGCCGCTACACGCCGGAGGGCGGCCGGATCGAGGTGAAGCTGCAAAGCGATGGGCATGAGGCGCAGGTCGACGTCAGCGATACCGGCGTCGGCATCGAGCCCGCGATGCAGGAGCGGGTCTTCGAGCTGTTCGAGCAAGGCGACAAGAGCCTGGAGCGCGGCAACACGGGCCTGGGCATCGGCCTGACGCTGGCACGTCAGCTCGTGCTGCTGCATGGCGGCTCGATCAGCGTGGCGAGCGAGGGCATCGGGCGCGGCTCGACCTTCACGGTCCGGCTGCCCGTGGCAGGCGCGGAGCCACAGCAACGTCCGGCGACGGTGCGCCCGTCCGCCTCGTCGTCGATGGCGAACCTGCGGGTGCTGCTTGCAGACGACAACGTCGACTTCGCGTCGAGCCTGCAGTCCGCGCTCGAGACCACCGGCATGCGCGTGCGCATGGCTGCAGACGGTCTGTCCGCGCTCGCGCTCGCCCGCTCGCAGGTGCCCGACGTCGCGATCCTCGACATCGGCATGCCCGGCCTCAACGGCTACGAACTGGCCAAGGCCTTGCGGGCCGATGCGGCGACGGCGGACGTCCTGCTGTTCGCCGTCAGCGGCTGGGGCCAGGCCAGCGACAAGGAGCTGGCCGTCCAGGCCGGCTTCGACCGGCATTTCGTCAAGCCAGTGCCCCCGGACGTGCTCATCGAGGCCATCGCCGAGGAGATGGCTTCGCGGCGCTCCGCCACTCCCGGAACTCCAGATGGAGGCTGAACGCATGGATACGCAAACGCGAGGGAGAGGAAGGCGGCGCTGGAAGAGGGGCCTGGCCAGCGCAGCCCTGTGCAGTGCGCTGGGCCCGGCGCTCGCCGCGCCACCGATGCCCACGGCCGCCGATCTGGGCGACCTGAGCCTGGAGGAGCTTGGCCACATTCCGGTCACCTCGGTCACGGGCCGGCCCCAGTCCGTGCACGAGGCTGCGGCGTCGATCTTCGTGATCACGGCCGAGGACATCCGCCGCTCAAGCGCCACCAGCCTGCCCGAGGCGCTGCGCCTGGCGCCCAATCTCCAGGTGGCCCGCACCAATGCCAACCAGTACGCAATCAGCGCGCGCGGCTTCAACAACGCCATCGGCAACAAGCTGCTGGTGATGATCGATGGCCGCACGGTCTACTCGCCCTTGTTCTCGGGTGTGTTCTGGGATGCTCAGCAGGTCATGCTGGCGGATGTCGAGCGGATCGAGGTCATCAGCGGCGCTGGCGCCACGCTGTGGGGCGCGAACGCCGTCAACGGAGTCATCAACGTCATCACGCGCAGCGCACAGGCCACGCAGGGCCTGCTCGCCACCGGGCAAGCGGGGGAGACAGGCAACGAGGCCTCGGTCCGCTTCGGCAGGGCGTTCGAAGGCGGGGCTTGGCGGGCCTACATCACGCAGCTGGATCGAAGCTCGACGCAGCTGGCGTCCGGCAAGGCGATCGATGATCACCAGGATCGCCAGCAGGCGGGCTTCCGGACGGACTGGCGCCACCAGGCCGATGCCTGGACCGTGCAGGGCGATCTCTACAGGGCCGGCGGCAACGAGCAGACCACGACGTCTCCCAAGCTCTCCGGCGGCAATCTGTTGGCGCGCTGGCGCCATGATTCCGATGACGGCTCGAACTGGCAATTGCAGGGCTGGTTCGACCAGTCCAACCGCGACGACGCCATCGAGTTCCGCGACCACGTCCGCACCTTCGACCTGCAGTTCAACCATGTGCCCGCGCTCGGCAAGGACCATCAGCTGATCTGGGGCATCGGCTACCGCCGCGCCACCGACGCGACCGAGCCCACGCCTCTCGTCGCGTTTCTGCCGGGAACACGCCTGCTGCAATGGACCAACATCTTCGTGCGGGAGGAATATCGCGCGACCGAGCGGCTGCGCCTGACCGCGGGCGCCAAGGTGGAAACGAACGTCTATACCGGTGCCGAATTCCTGCCCACGCTGAGGGCCACCTACGAACTCGGGACGCTGGGCTCGGTGTGGGGTTCTGCCTCGCGTGCGGTGCGCGCTCCGGCGCGGCTGGACCGCGACTTCTACCTGCCGGCCAAGGCGCCGTACATCATCGAAGGCGGGCCTGATTTCCAGTCCGAGATCGCCAATGTTTTTGAACTTGGATTGCGCGGCCAGCAGGCGCCCGGGTTCGGATATTCAGTGACCCTGTTCCACGATGACTATCACCGGCTGCGCGCGGGCAGGGCTGCGCCGACGACGATTGGCAACCTCGCGCGGGGCACCGTATCTGGCATGGAGATGTGGGGCAACGTCGACCTCGCGCGTGACTGGCGCGTCGCGCTGGGCTGGACGGGTCTTCATGAATCGCTGGACGCGGACGCTTCCGCTGGCGCCGGCTCTGTTGCCAACCTGGGCAATGATCCCCGCCAGCAATGGTCGATGCGCTTGATGTGGAAGCCTGCCGCCGCCATCGATTTCGATCTCACGGTGCGCCACGTCGGCGCGCTACCGGCGCCCTGGGTGCCCGGCTACATAGCGGCGGACCTGCGCCTGGCGTGGCAGTACAGCCCCAACCTGACTCTCAGCCTGCTGGGCCGAGACCTCGGCCGCAAGCATGTGGAGTTCGATCCCGCCAATTCGAGCCAGTTCGGCCCCACGGCCTTCGCCAGGCTCGAATGGTCGATCCGTTGATGGATCGGCCCGGATCAGCCCAAGGGCTTGTACAGCGGCGGGTCCGGAAGCGGCAGGAACTTCATTTCCCGCTCCATCCATTGCTGTCGCAGGGCCAGCTTGATGCGGTACTTCTTGGCCAGGCGCCTGGGTAGATCCTCGGGCTGGGGGCGTGATCTGTTCATCTTGGAACCTCGCTGCTGCTGTTGCGACGAACCCATGATGGCGCTGAGGCCAGCGGCGTCGTGTAGGCGGATTTCCCGGCCCGCGGTCGGCCGCAAAGTCGGCACCGCGTTCTCGCTCAGGCGGCACCGTCCTACGCCGACAGCCTCGTCAAGCCGCTAGGCTGTATTCATCTTTCTTCCAGCCCTTCAGCATGCAACAAGACCACCCCACCAGCTTCGGCGTGTTCAAGCCTGTCGGCCATGTCGTGATCTCCTTCCCATCGGCCGAACAGGCGAGGGCGGCGCACCAGGCCCTGGCGCAGATGGGCATCGCTGCGGATGCCATCAGGCCCTACACGGATCGCGAGATGTTGACGCAGATCGAGGGCGACGTGGCCCGCGCCAGCCCGCTGGCGTCGGTGGGCCAGGAACTCAATCTCGTGAAGGCGCACCGAGTGCTGGCAGAGCGTGGCTACCACTGGCTGGTGGTGCGTGCGCACGACGACGAAGAGGCGCGACGCATCGCAGATTGCGCAAGCCGCTTCGGCGCCGAGCGTGCACAGCAGTACGGCAACTTCATCATCGTGGAGCTGATCGAGCATGAGGGCGAACCGCCCCAGGTGGCCGAGTCTCCCGACCGCGGACTTGACGCGCAGACGCGCTCGGGGACCGAAGCCGAACGGGCCGAACTGCGCCCGGCCGGCAGCCGGCCGCAGACTGACGGACACTGACGGACACTGACGCGCCATCAACCGACGACTCGCTGAGGAGCGAAGCATGCAATTCCCGAAGTTCGGACTCATCCCTTTCCTGCTTGTCGGTGCAACGCCCGTGCTTGCGCAGATCAACGCCGGGGCTCTCCCGCCCACCCCATCCCCTCCGTTCAAGCTCACCAAGGTCGCCCAGTTCGAGCTGCCCTGGCGCATCGCTTTCATGCCCGATGGCCGCATGCTCGTCACCGAGAAGACGGGCAAGCTCTTCCTCGCCACCCAGGCTGGGCAGAAGCTCGAAGTCACAGGCGTTCCCGCCGTGCTGAGCGAGGGCCAGAACGGCCTGCTCGGCGTCTATCTGGCCCCGTCCTATGCAAGCGATGGGGCGATCTACCTGACCTATTCGGAGCCCGGGCAGGACGCGGGCACCTCGAGCCTGGCGCTCGCCCACGCACGGCTCAAGCTCAGCGCCACCACCGCCACGCTGGAGGAGCTGAAGGTCGTCTGGCACGACCCGGTCAAGGGCAAGGGCGGGCAGGCCGGCGCTGCGGTGGCTTTTTCGGCGGATGGGAAGTTCCTCTTCCTCACGGCAGGCGACCGGCAACGCTTCACGCCTGCGCAAGACCCCAACCAGCCCGTCGGCAAGATCCTGCGGCTGACCCTGGACGGCAAGCCCGCGCCGGGCAATCCGATGGAGGGCAAGACCGGCGCGCACTCGGTGCCGGTGATCGATCCGCCCAAGGACACGGAGGCCGCCAAGACCGCGCCAGTCGTGCGTACCTATGTTTTTGAAGGCCCCAACCTCACGCCGGCCGAGACCTGGTCCACCGGGCATCGCACGCCCTACGGCCTCGCCTTCGCGCCGGATGGTCGCCTGTGGGAGCTTGAGCACGGGCCGAAAGGCGGGGACGAACTCAACCTGATCGAGCCCGGCAAGAACTACGGCTGGCCGCTCGTCTCCTATGCCGTCAACTACGACGGCGTGCCCATCGCAAGCCCCGACACGCGCGCCGACCTCACCAAGCCCGTCATCTACTGGACGCCCGTCCTCGCGCCCGGCAGCCTGATGTTCTACAGCGGCGCGATGTTCCCGGACTGGAAGGGCTCGGCCTTCGCGGGCGGCCTCGTGAGCCGCGCCCTGCACAGGATCGAAGTCCACGGCGCGACCGCGACACCGGCTGAGCACTGGACGGTCGGCTTTCGCGTCCGCGACATCGAGCAGGCGCCGGATGGCGCGCTGTGGCTGATCGAGGACGACAAGCAGGGCGGCCTGTATCGGCTCACGCCCAAGTAATTCAGATCGACCTTAACCGTCCAGCGCGACGGATTCCGGCGTTCCCGGTTCATGCACCGGGCAGCGGCCTCGCGCCGAGCGCGCATGGGCCGACCCCGCATAGGCAATCCTGCGCGCGCGGTTGATCGAGCCCAGCGGCCGATGGGCGGCCAGGCCGTTCCAGGGCGAGAAGGCCAGGCCGTCGTCCATTTGCGCCGACAGCTCTTCGCTCCATGAGCACTGGGACGGCACCGAGATCCGGGCCACGCTGATGAAGGGGCTCTGGTCCTCCGGCCAGCGCACGCTCGCATCTTCGATCGGCATGGCGGCCAGATCGGTGCAGAGCTGCACGCGCAGATCCCATTCGCCGCCCTGGCTGGCGAAATAATCCAGCACGGCCGCGCGAAGGCCGTCGGGCTTGTCCTTCAGGTCCACCAACTGATCCTTCAGGTCCAGCAAGGACGGCGCGACGGGCACGACCTGCCACTTGGCCATGTGCCGGCCGTACAGGAAGGGCACGCAGCTGAAGAAGGTCTCGCCGAGGATGTGGGTCTCCGGATGGCCGCCCAGGCTCTTGAGCGTGCCGCTCTCGCCGCCCACGGCTTCCAGCGCCTTCTCGGTGCCTTGCAGGACGGTCGAGAAGGCGCGCTTGAGGCGCGGCAGCTTGTCGGTCGTCGCAGCCAGGAGCTTCAGGCCACCGAGGAACTTGTGCGCGTTCGGCGCCAGGAAGGTCGGGCCGTTGACGAGCAGGAAGTCCTGCGTCGTCGCTGCCTCGCTGCCGGGCAGGCGTTCGCCCTCGACCTCCATGACCTTCATGGCGAAGCCGCGCGGCGTCGATACCCGATCGTCCAGCAGATCGCCGGGCGTGGTCGAGAGCCGGATCTGCACCGGAAACCGCCGCCCCGCCTGGGCAAAGAGCCCCTGCGCCAGCGGCCCGCTCAGGTCCAGCACGGTCAGCGTGCCGCGCAGCAGGCCGTGGCTCTTGGCATGCACGCTGCGCAGGCCGAGGCCGGTGTCCTTGAAGGTCGTGTCGGAGATTTCCAGCAGGGTCTTCAGCAGATCCTCGCTGGTTTCGGCTTCGTGCGGCTCGAGCTGCTCGCAGGAGGCGTCGTAGGCGATCGGTTCGCTGATGGGCATGGTGCTGTCCGTGGCTGTTTTCAGGCTTCGGGGTCGATCACGCGCTCATGCTCGGGATCGTCCGGAATCAGCGGCGGCACCAGGCCCTTGTCGGGCTCGATGGGCATCTGGCCCGGCTCTTCGTCCATGTCCAGGTCGTCGACATTGACGCGGTGCGGCTTGTGGGGTGTGGGCGACATGACTTGAGTCTCCGATGGGCATTGGCAATCGATAGTCCCGGATCGCCGCCGGCCAGGGCCCCGGACAGCAAGAGCATTGCTCGTCGGTGCTGTCCGACATGGCATCGAAGCTTCGGCCTTGTCCGACAGCCATCTTCTTTTACGGGGGCTAACTTCTGATTCACTGCGAGCCATTCGCAGCTTCAGGAAGGAGCCAACCATGCCAAACGGCCATCGATCCCACGAGCATTCGCAGCACAAAGGCGGAGCCACGAAGGGCCGCAAGCCCGCTCAGCGGGAAACAGACATGACGCCATCGCACGCCGACGAAGAGCCGCTCACCGCCCAGGATCGCGACGAGGCGCGCGGCCGGCCACTCGAACAGCAGAACCACATCACGCCGGACGGGCAGTGAGCCGGAGACATCCATGCCCAAGTTCGTGACGATCGGATATGGAGACCGGGTGGGCTACGACCGCACGCCCGCAGCGCTGCGGGACGCGGCTCATGCGAGAGATGCCCTGCTGCTCGCCGGTGGCGCGCTGATCGGCGTCGCTGGCGTTCCCGTTCAAGTGCGCAATACCGAGGCGGTGAAGCTCGAGACGACGCGCGGCGCCTTCATGTCCGCGCCCCTGCCCATTGCCGGCTTCGCGATCATCGAGGCCAGCGATCTGCAGGCCGCCATCGAGATGGTGTCTGGCACGCCTTGCGCCGTCGCGCATGGCGTCGTCGAGGTGTGGCCTCTCCAGCCGCCGGGCTAGGCGGCGGCTGGGGAAGCTCAGCCGCCCGCGCTGTTCTCATGCGGCGGCGGCAGGTGCTCCTGCACCCAGGCCTGCCACAGCGGTGCCTCGCGGGCGGACGTGTCAGCGGCCTGATCGCCGTAAAGGTAGAGGTTCAGCCCGACCATGCTGGGGCCGCCCATGTTGACGGCGCCGAATGCGGCGAGGGCCGGCCCGGGCTTGTCGATCCGCACGAGGATGTCGCAGGGGTTCTGGTTGACGTACTCCACCACGCCGCTGAGCGCCGGGACGCCTGCGGCTGCCGCCCATTGCTGACCGACGCTCACGCCCGTCAGCCCGACGGCGCGGGTCAGCGTCTCCCAGGCCTCAAGCTCCGTACCGGCGACGGGGACCATCCACTTCGTCAGGACCGAGCGCTGGCCGCGGAAATGCGTGAGGTACAGGCGCAGGGTGCGCAGGAATGCAGACCAGCCGGATTCGATCTCGCCCAACTGATCATCCCAATCGTCGGTGCTGGCGAAGAGGCTGTGGACCAGGCGCACGACGCAGGTGCCGCCTGCCTGCGCTTCGATGTGCCACTCGCTGGCGATGGGCGGCGAGCCGGGCATCAGGCCCTCGGACTCGGCGGCGAACAGGCGGGGCGGGTCCCAGGTCGTCACCACGGAGCGCGGCTCGATGCCCGGGCCGAAGCTCAGCTTCAATGCGACGGGCTTGCCGTCGCGCTCCTCGAACTCGGCAGGCATCAGCCAGGATGAAATGCCGGGCCCCGTGGCGATGGCCTGCCAGATCTCCTCCGGTGTCCCCGGGACTTCGAACTCGGTCTGGACGGAACGGCGTCCGGAGGCTTCCTTCTTCACGCTCATGAGGGTTCCTTGCTGGTGGATGGCGTCTTCAACAGGGGGTGCGCCACGACCATGACGCGATGAGCGCGGCCGCCGGGGGCGGATTCGTCGTGGTATTTCGAGGCCAGCAGCGCGATGGCCTCGGTGAGTTCGTTGCTGAAGGCGGCCCGGTCGGCCGCCGAGCGGAAGCGGATCTCGGTATCCACCGCCAGGGTGGCGACCCGCTTGCCGGTTTCGTTGGCGCGGCGGAGCAGGCCGCCGACCTCGCGCACGATCCGCGCGCCCAGAGCGATGAGGTAGTTCGCGGACAGCTTGTCGACCTCGCGAGCCGGGTCTGCCGCGACCGGGCCGAGGGCGCCGGGGGACACGACATAGGAAGCTGCGGTTGCGACCAGCAGCCTCTCGTTCAGCCCGCCCCATTTGCGCTCGTGGGCCAGTTCCACCAGGCCGTGCGCTTCAAGCGCATTCAGGTGGTAGTTGACCTTCTGCCGCGCCAGGCCGACGCGTGCGGCCAGCGTTGCAGCCGAGGCGGGCTCGGCCAGCTCCGAGAGGAGTCGGCTGCGCACGGGGCTCAGCGCCGCTGCTGCTGCAGCGGGATCCTCGATGACTTGGATGTCCAGCATGCGAGGCATCGTAGGTTTGACAAATATTTTTGTCAATGCCTGCGCAGAACCCCCTTGGTGCTCATGCAAAGGGCCCCGGACTCCGGGGCCCCATCGATCAGCGAACTCTGATCAGCGTGCCGAGCGGCGGCGCGCGGCCACGGCGCCGAGCAGGCCCAGGCCGCCCAGCATCAGCAGGACTTGCGAGGGCTCGGGCACCGCAGCGGTGACGCTCGCCACACCACCGGCGAGCACCGAAACGCTCACGCTGGCGGGCGTGCTGCCCTGCATGGGCATCAGGTCGATCTGGAACAGATTGCCGTCGGGGTTGCCGAGGTAAGTCGTCTGATCGCCCGACAGCAGGCCCACACCCAGCGTGGTGCCGACGTTGCCCGAGGTGCTTGCATACGCACCGCTGAAAGTGATGTCGAAGCTGAAGCTGCCACCCAGGGTCAGCGAATGGAACAGGTCGTTGTACGCCGTGCTGTTGCCCAGCGTGAACGAGCCCGGCAGCGCGCCGGCAGCGTCGCCTTCCAGATAGAACTCGCTGCCGAAGTTGCCGCTGAAGTTGCTCAGCGTCACGGTGGCGCCGACGGCCGGCGTCATGCCCGGCAGGAAGGCGATGTCGAGCCAGCCGGCGCCGGACATGCTGGCGGTATTGATGCTGGCGTGGAAGCTGGTGTCGGCCTGGGCAAAGCTTGCACAGCCGGCCAGCGCCAGGGCCAGCACGCTGGCGCGAAGCGTCAAGGAGGTCTTGAACATGATGATTCGAAGCTTTCTTTAGAACGAGCCGGAGAAGAGCTGGACCGTGTAGGCCACGCTCACCTTGGCGGGATTGCTGATGCTCAGCGGCACGCTGAGGCTGGCGCCGGGCGCGAGGCTCGCGCCGCCCAGGCTGATGTACGGTGCGCCTGCATTGGTGCCCGAGGCGTTCTGCAGGCTCACACCGGCGGGCAGGCCCACCAGCTTGAGCTGCAGCGGCGCGTTGAGCGTGCTGGCGCTGTTGTTGGTCAGCGTGACGGTGCCGGTGTAGAGCTGCGTGACGCGGTTGTAGACCAGGCCCGAGCTGACGACGCCGATGCTGGCGCTGACGTCGGTCACGTTGCTGACGTTGAAGCCGACGTTGCCCGAGCTGCCTGCATTGCCTGCAGCGTCCAGCGCCGTGGCGCTGAGCGTGTGCGCACCGTTGCTCAGCTGCTTCGAGTCGAGGCTCAGGCTGTAGGGCGAGGTGCTGCTGCTGCCCTTGAGGCTGCCGTCAACGTAGAAGTCGACATGAGTCACGCCGACGTTGTCGGTGGCCGTGGCCGCGAGCTTGATCGTGCCGCTGCTGCCGGTGACGGAGGCGGTCACGGTCGGTGCGATCGTGTCGGCCACCTGGCTGACCCAGACGGGCGCGGCCCAGAGGATCTTGCCGTCGGTCTGGGTGAGCTTGGCGTAGTAGAAGTGCTCGCCGATGGCTGGCGTGATGTTGGTGACGGCCTGCGTGGACATCAGCGTGACCGTGCCACCGCGCTTGGGCACGCCTTCCCAGATCTGCACCGTCGAGACCGCCTTGCCGGGGCCGCCGGCGTAGTTGACCTGCAGCGACAGCGGGCCGGAGTTGGTGAAGCTCTCGCCCATCAGGTGGCCGTTGGCGGTCATCACGACCTGCGAAGTCTTGTCCGTGGTGGCGAAGACGCGGCGCGCGCGCAGCGCCTCGATGTACGCGGCCAGCGAGAGCGGCGTGCCGTTCGGGATCAAGACGCCGGTGCGGTTCGGTGCCGAGGCGCCCCAGTTGGCGCAATGGTTGTCCTGGTCGGTCGAGAAGGCGACCTTGAAGCCGGCTTCGAGCGCCTTCTTGCAGGCGCTTTCGTAGCCGCTGTTGTTGGTGCCGGTTTCATCGATCACGTTGGAGAAGGCGGAGCTGTTCGTCACCTCGCACAGCGTCATCACCTTCTCGCCATCGGCGGTGTAGGCGAAGGACTGGTAGTCGCTGCTGTTCGGGTGGTTGAACTGGCCGATCGCGTTCTGCTGTGCCATCACCGTGTAGAGCGCGGTGTACTGGCCTTTCTCGGTGAAGGTATCGGCCAGCAGCTCGTTCTTGGCGTTGTACTCCCAGCCGTACAGGCCCGGGGAGTTGAAGATGTTCATGTGGCCGCCGGTGCTGATCGTGCCCCACTCCATGCCGTAGACGGCGAGGAAATTCGGGTTGACGACGTTGAAATTGGCGGCGAGGGTCAGGCCGGTGGCGTACAGGCCCTTGGAGAAGGCCGGCGTCTGCGCGGTGTTGGTGCCGGTGGAGCCGTCGAACATGTGGTTGTGTTCGGACGTGACCAGGATGTCCAGGCCGCGGTTCATCGCGTACTGGTAGGCCTGCGTCGGGCCCTGGTCCATGTGCGACTGCGGGTTCTGCTCGCCGGTGCAATTGCCGATCGTGCCGCCGCCATCGCTGTGGCCGCTCTGGCTGTGCAGGTTGCCGAGGTAGACGGTGTAGGGCAGGCCCAGGGCGGCGGGTGCGGCCAATGCCGTGGCTCGTCCCTTGCCGGAGGCTGCGGCTGCTGCGGCGGCTTCGGCGGCGCGGGTGGCGGCCGTGGGCAGGGCGCGGAAGGCGGGCATCTGCGCCGGTGCCACATTGCCGATCTGCATGTCCCAGACCTGTTCGATCACCTCGGCGCCGGGGGTCGCCAGGTTGTTCTCGACGAAGTCGGCCACCACGCCGGTGCTGGGCAATTCGGTCGCGTCGACCGAGCTGGCGGTCAGCCGCACCTGGTAGATGCCGTCGACGTCGGCCAGGCCCGGCTCGCGGCCGGCCCAGTCCACCTTGACGGTGATCTCGCCCTTGACCAGGGTCTCGACACCGTGCCAGCGCTGCACCACCGCGCCGGCCGGGTCCAGCAGCTCAAGGCGCCAGGACACGGTCTGCGAGCGCTCGACCTGCGGGTACTCGAAATTCAGGGTGAAGGTACGCGCTTCGGCGATGGCCGTGGCCTCGGCACGGTAGGGCACGTACAGCGTGGCGCCGAACTCCTGGTGGTCGGGGCTGATGCCGGCGGCGAGGGCCAGGCCGGTGCTCGACAGGGCAGCCAGGAGCGCGATGGCGCGGGAGACTTGTTTCAAGGGATGTCGACGCATGGTGTGTTCAGACGTGGTTCGTGTGATGGGACGTTCGGCATCTTCTTCATCAGCACGAACGCATCCTTGGGCCCCGCCGCAAGCGGCAGGGCCTATTTCAAGGCGACTCAGGCCTTGCGACGGCGGGCGACGAAGCCCACGCAAGCCAGGCCGGCCAGCAGCAGCGCGTAGCTCTGCGGTTCCGGCACTGCCGCAGCGGTGACGCTGAAGTTCAGGTTGTCGATGGCCAGGCCGTGGTCGTTGCCGACGTCGTTCAGATCCGCCCAGCGAACCCACAGCGTCGCGCCATCCGCCCAGCTCAGCGATGCGCTGCCGCCCAGGCCCGCGACGTGGCCGACGCCGTTGCCGTCAACGGCCGCTGCCGTGGCGGTGTTCACCACCGAAGTGAAGTCGAAATTGCCGCCCGGCGTGACCCAGTCCGTCACGCTGCCGAAGCTGTCACCGATGCCGTATTGCAGCGTCAGGCTCTGCGCAGCGATGTTGCCGCCATTGCGCCACTGTTCGCCGTCGTAGCCGAGCGTGAAGCCGCTGAGCGCCGCGCCGGTGCCGTTGGTAAAGGACACCGCCATCCAGCCGGCCACGGCGCCGCTGAGCGGGCTGCCGTAGTAGGTGCCACCCGAGGCGGCACTGCCCAGCGCGCGATCAGTCGAACTGGCGGCACCGAAACTGCGGAACGCGCCGGTGTTGGAGCCGCCGGCTTCCGCGACGTAGGTCGCTGGCGCCGACGGGGTCGGGGTTGCGACGAACAGGCTCCATCCGGCGATGGTGCTGTCATTGGCCCAGGCGTTGGCCGTGCCGGTCGTGGCCAGGGTGTCGAAGGACTGGCCGTAGGTGTAGGAGGACGAATTCACCGTCAGGCCGGCGTGAGCCGAGGCAGTGGCCAGAGCGCCCAGGGTGAGGGAGAGAAGAACGCGTTGTGTAGACATGCTGATAGATCTCGTGAAAGGTTGAGGACCGGGAAAACTACGAAGTCGTGTTGGCTGCAGCCGCAGTCGGGGCTGTGCTGCCCCTGCCGCCACGCGCGATGCCAAGTAACAGCAAACGTTTGCGAACTTGCTCAAAAAAAATCGGACTCGCTCTTTTGCATCGAGGGCCGGCAAGGCCCTGATCTGCATGTTTTCGTGAAGAAGTTCATACATTGTTTGCAGGCCCAAGCATATCGACCGACTGATGGCAGTGATGTGTCGCAAATGTGGCATTCGCACTGACCCCCATGACTGCGGGGTAGCAAAAACCCGGAACTCGCCGTGCCGGGCGCAGCCATCAGGCCATGCGCCACCACGCAGGCAGCAGGCGCCGCACGCCCGGCTTGGCAAAGCGCTCGTCCAGCAGCTCGATCACGCCCTCGTCCTCCGTCGTGCGGATCACCCGGCCCGCCGCCTGCACGACCTTCTGCAGGCCCGGCACGAGATAGGCGTAGTCGTAGCCGTTCTCGGGCCCGAAGCGCGCGGCCAGCCTTCCGCGGAACTGCTCCATCACCGGGTTGACCTGCGGCAGGCCCAGCGTGGCGATGAAGGCGCCGATCAGGCGCTGGCCGGGCAGGTCGATGCCTTCGGCAAATGCGCCGCCGAGCACGGCAAAGGCCACGCCGCGGCTCTCAGGTGTGAAGCGCGCGAGGAAGGCCTTCTGCTCGGCCTCGCGCATATTGCGCTGCTGGCGCCATTGCGGCAGGGCCGGGTGCAGCACGGCCAGGCGTTCGGCCACCTGCTGCAGATAGTCGTAGCTGCTGAAGAAGGCCAGGTAGTTGCCGGGCTGCTGCGCGTACTGCGCGGCGATGCGCTCGACGATGCGGTCCAGCGAGCCGCTGCGGTCATGCCAGCGGGTCGAGACCTCGCGGGCGACGCGCACCTGCAGCTGCTCGGCCCGGAATGGCGTCTCCACATCGACATGCGCATGGTCCTCGGGCAGGCCCAGCAGGTCGGCATAGCAGCGCGCGGGCTGCAGCGTGGCCGAGAACAGCGTGGCCGTGTGCGCGGCCTCCAGCCTCGGCTTCAGGTGCGGCGCCGGCACGATATTGCGCAGGCAGACGAGAGGCGCTTCGGCCAGCCAGGCGGCGTCTTTCCCGAGCGCCTGGTTTCGCGTGCGGACGCGGCTGAGGTCCACGATGGAGTGCGAAGCGTCGAGGGTTTCGCACAGCCGCAGGAACTGCAGCGCTTCGAGATAAAAGCCCTGCAAGCCCGGGTCGGGCGCATCGGCAGGATGCTCGGCCAGGTGCTCGCTGATCGTGCCGCTGGCGTTCTGCAGCGCTTCGAGCCACGCAGCGGGCGGCTCCGCACAGACCTTGTACTCGGCATCCTTGAGTTCATTGCTCAGCGCCTGCCAGGACTTGCGCAGCTTGTCGAGCGCGCGCTTCACGGCCGCGTGCTTGCGCGCCGTGCTTGAGCGCCGCGCGTCGGCCAGGCTTTGCGGCTGCAGCTCGGCGCTGTACATGCCGCGGCCGCGGTCCACCAGGTTGTGGGCCTCGTCGACGAGCAGGCCGACCCGCCAGTCGTTCACGCCGGTCAGGCTGTGCAGCAGCGCGCTGCTGCTGAAGAAGTAGTTGTAGTCGCCGACCACCACATCGGCCCAGCGCACCAGCTCCTGGCTCAGGTAGTAGGGGCAGACCTCGTGCGCCTGGGCGAGCTCGCGCACGCGGGCCTGGTTGAGCGGCAGGCTTTGCGCGACGGCAGCGGCGCGCGCCTCGGGCAGCCGGTCGTAGAAGCCGGCGGCCAGCGGGCAGCTCTCGCCGTGGCAGGCCTTGTCCGGATGCTCGCAGGCCTTCTCGCGCGCCACCAGTTCGAGCGCGCGCACGCCGGGCTCAGGCAGGCGCTGCAGCGCATCCAGCGCCAGCTGCCGGCCCGAGGTCTTGGCGGCGAGGAAGAAGATCTTGTCCAGGCCTTGCCCCGGCGCGGCCTTCAGCAATGGAAACAGCGTGCCCAGCGTCTTGCCGATGCCCGTGGGCGCCTGGGCCAGCAGTACGCGTCTGGCACGCGCCGCGTTGTAGACGGCCGTGGCCAGCACGCGCTGGCCGGCGCGGAAATCGCCGAAGGGAAACTGCAGTTCTGCCAGCTTCGCGTCACGCCTTGCACGGTGAGCCAGCTCCTGCCGCGCCCAGCCCAGGAAGCGGCCGCACAGCTGTTCGAAGAAGGCCTGCAGCTGCGCCGCCGTGCAGCGTTCGGTGAGCACCGTCTCCTGCTCGTTGCCGATGTTGAAGTACACCAGCGCCAGCTCGATCTCGGCCAGGCCGCGCTCGGCGCAGAGCAGGGCGCCGTAGACCTTGAGCTGCGCCCAGTGCAGCGCGCGATGCGAGGCCGGCTGGCGAGCCAGGCTGCCCTTGTGCGTCTTGATCTCCTCGAGCCGGCCGCGTGCGGCGTCGAAGCCGTCGGCACGGCCTCGCACCCGCAGCTCCTCGAACTGGCCGCTGAGCGCGACCTCGCTTTCGTAGTCGCCGCCGCGCCGTGAGGCCACGCGGGCATGGCCCGCCATGCCTTCGAGTGCGGTGGGCGCTGGCGTGAAGCGCAGGTCGAGGTCGCCGCTCTTGGCGCTGAATTCGCAGAGCTCGCGCACCGCCACGCGGTAACCCGCTTGCTCGCCGCCGCTCAAGCAGAACTCTCGTTCAGCGGCGCCTGCGGGCTTTCATCGCCCTCGATCCGCAGCGGCGTGGCCTTGGCCAGCGCCAGCCACACGGCGAAGGGCAGCTTGCAGGGCTGGTGCCGCGCTGGCCGCAGCTGCTCGAAGCGGCCGCCGTCGCCACCGGCATCGATATCGCCGTGCAGCACCCACACGCCATAGGGCTCGGGGATCTCCTCGGGCTCGGCCATGCCAGCCGGGAAGAGGTAGTAGCTCTCGCAGCTGAGCCACTCGTAGGCCTGGCGCTTGGCCGCATGGCGCAGGTCGGATTGCAGGTCGGCGCGGCTGACTTTGACCTCGTGCACCTGCGGCTGCAGATAGGCCTCGACGCTGGTATTGCGCACCGAAAACAGATCGGGCCGGGCCATGCGCCAGGCGTGCGGTAGCGGGCTTGCCGGGGGCGTGTCTTCAGGCCACAGCGGGCTGCGCAGGGGCAGCTCCGCAGGCATAGCTTCTTCTGCCTCGACCATCGCCCGCAGCGAGAGCTCGCGCCAGACGATTCGGCCTGCGCCCATCAGCTGCCCGGCAAAACGCAGGGCCAGCCGGTCGTGTTTGCTCAGCGCCCGCTGACCCTGCTGGCGCGCCTTCGCGAGCCAGGCAATGCCGGCTTCACTGAGGCGAAGCTGCTCGCGGCCCGCGGCGTCGCTCAAGCTCATCAGCAGGCCGGCCGCCAGCAGGTCGATCTCGATCCCGTCCTTGCAGGGCCAGCCCGCCGAACGCCAAAGCTCAGTCAGGCGGGCGCGATGCTGGCGGGTGAGGGTGGGTGTTGCGGCCATCAGGGCACTGAGTATAAATACAGTGCATGGCCACTCCAGCCGAAGCTATCCGACGTGCTTGCCGAAGTGGTAGAGCGAGCGCTCAAGCGCCGTCGCCGCAGCGCCGGCGTTGTAGGCGCCGCGCTGCTCGCAGTTGAAGCCGTGGTCGGCCGCGTACAGGTGCACCTCGACCTCGGGATGCGCCTGCTCGAAGGCCTTCACGCTGTCCAGCGTGATGTGCTTGTCCTGGTCGCCGAAGTGCGCCATCGTCGGCACGGCCGGCTCGCGTGCCGGTTCAACGCCGAACGTCATGCCGCCGCCGTAATAGGCCACGGCTGCCGACAGGCCCTGCACCTGCTCGGCCGCACGCCAGACCAGCAGCCCGCCCCAGCAGTAGCCGACGATTCCGACCTTGCCAGCCCGTGCGGCATGGTCCACCGCGGCCTGGATGTCCTGCAGCACGCCGGGTGCCGGCAGGGCCTCGATGGCGGCCTTCAGGCGCATGCCTTCGGTCATGTCCTCCGCGGTGTAGCCGAGCTGGACGTCGCGCTGCGCGCGGTCGAAGGTGGACGGCGCGATGGCGAGATAGCCGGCGGCCGCATAGCGATCGGCCACGCCGCGGATGTGCGAGTTGACGCCGAAGATCTCCTGCAGCACGACGATGGCGCCCTTGGGTGCGCCCGCGGGCTCGGCCACGTAGGCGGAGAAGGTGAAACCGTCGGCGGCGGTGAGGGTGATGGTGGACGAAGCCATGGGGCAGCTCTCCTGTTGGGCTGGGCAGCGGCAGGGCTTGCTGCTGCGTGATGGTCGAGTTTTACACAGCAGGCTAACGTCCGATCAGACGCGCCCAGCGGAGCAGCTCCGCATCTTCCGCCGCCCAGGCGCGCGTCGAGGCGGCACCCGGATGCCTGCGGATCTTTTTCAGCAGCGCTTCTTCATCGAGGCTGTCGACATAGGCGGCGATTTGCGGCTCCGAGGGAATGAGGCCCTTGTTGGCCAGGCTGAAGCTCTGCGCCAGGATGGCCTCGATGACACCTCGCATCTGCTTGTCGATGAGGCGCTGGTCGGAAATCGATGCCGTCTCTGAAGGGTCGCCGTCGTCGCTGGTGCTGCTGTTGTTGTTGCTCATGCAGGCATCATCCCTGACGCCGACGCTTAGCCCCGGACTTTTCCAGTGCGTGGCCTCTTTCCTCGGCATCGAGCCCCGGCGTGGCGTGCATGTCCGTGTCCACCTGCCCCTGCGCGAGGTCGGCGGCAGCCCGCCGTCCGACGCGCCGCTGGTTCTCGCCGGCAGCGCCGGTGCCCGGGGCGGAGGTCGCGTCACTGCCCACCGACTCGTCTCGCTCATGCGGCAGCTGGACCTTGTCCGAACCGCTTCCCATCGTGGCCTGGCCCGGCGCCGTCGGCCCCTTGCTGAGCACGCGGTGGGTGGTCTGGGTCTTTGCGGCGGCTGTCGTTCTTGAACTCATGGTGCATCGCCCACGGTGGTGCGGATGGCCGGATACATGTCGTCGTAGAACGCCACGCGCTGGGCCAGATCCTCGTGCTCGTCATACGGCTTCTCATACGTCCAGACGGCGTCCTTCAGGCGCTGGCCGTCGGCTTCGAGATCGAAGTAGGTGGCATGGCCCTTGAAAGGGCAATCGCTGCTTGTCGCGCTCGGCTTCAAGGTCTCCATCCGCACGTCGGAACGGGGGAAGTAGTAACGCACCGGGCAGCCGTCCTCGGCGACCTTGATCACGTCCCGGGATTCGGCAATGGTCATGCCGTTGAACCTGACCTTGACGACCTTCTTCTCGGCTTCCTCGCGCACCTTGTGCTCGGGATGTTCCTGATGTCCGGGTGATTTCATTGCATGGCTCCTGATGTCAGCGGTGGCTGGCCTTCGCACGATGATGGCCATGCGAAACGACGCTGGCCGTAGGACGGCACCCTGCTTACAGGCCGCTACAAGCGATGTCGCCGTGCGTGCCCTTGTCCTACTCGCTGGCGGGCCTCCGGCCGTCGCCGCGAGGCTGAAATGCCGGCCTACGCTCCGTGCCATGACCAAGATCCGTACCGGCCAGGCGCCAGCGCCGCTGACGCGTGAGCAGTTCGGCGAGCGCTTCCGCCTGCGTTTCTACGACCCTGCCTTCGCAGGCGAGCAGGAGGTCATTGCGCGGCTCGAAGCCATCGCCTGGGACGCCTTGCAGGAGGGTCGCAAGGCCCCGATCACGCGCCCCGCAGGCCGCGGCTTCGCCGATCCGGCCTACGAGGTGTCGGTGCAGTGGCTGGACACCCGCAAGCGCCTGAAGGCCGCGCAAAGGCTCTGGGCCGACAGCGCATCACCCTCGCGCGTGCTACTCGTCTGCGGCAGCGCTCGCAATGATGGCAGCTGCCCGGGCGAGGTCTCGAAGACCTGGCGCCTGACCGAGATCGCCCGCCGCGTCGTCGAGCGTGCAGGCCTGCAGGCCGACGTGCTCGACCTGAGCCTGCTCACCTCGGAATACGGCCGCAACATCCACCCGTGCAAGGGCTGCGTCTCGACCGCCATGCCGCTGTGCCACTGGCCCTGCAGCTGTTATCCCAACCATGCGCTGGGCCAGTCCGATGACTGGATGGCCGAGATTTACGAGCGCTGGGTGGCCGCGCATGGCGTGATCCTGCTGGCGCCAACCTACTGGTACCAGTCACCGAGCCCGCTCAAGCTGATGATCGACCGCCTCGTCTGCGCCGACGGCGGCAACCCGGACCCGTCGACGACCCACGGCAAGAAGGTGGCCGAGGCCAAGCACATCGAGCAGCAGGGCTGGAACTACCCCAAGCACCTGGCCGGCCGGGCGTTCGGCCTGGTGGTGCACGGCGACGTGGCCGGCGTGGAGCCGCATCGCCGCGACCTCGCTGACTGGCTGCAATGGATGGGCCTGATCGATGCGGGCGCCGCGGCCCAGCTCGACCGCTACATCGGCTATTACGAGCCCTACTACAACAGCCACGACACGCTCGACCAGGACAAGGCCGTGCAGGAAGAGACCCGCAACGTTGCCCGCGCCGTGGTCGAGGCCGTCAAGCTGCTGCGCGCCGGAAAGCTCAGCCAACCCGACCAGCGGCTCAAGCCCCCGCGGCCCAAGTGAGGCATCCTCGCTCTCATCCACCTCGACGAAAGGAATCGCCATGACCGAGAAATCTGCAAGCGTTCACTGGACCGGCGCCGCCAAGCAGGGCCTGGGCAAGATCAGCACCGAGACCGGCGCGCTGAAGGACGCCCCCTACGGTTTTGCCAGCCGCTTCGAGGACGACCGCCGCGGCACCAACCCCGAGGAGATCCTCGGCGCGGCGCACGCCGCCTGCTTCACGATGGCCTTCTCGTTCGCCTGCGACAAGGCCGGATTTGCCACAAGCAGCGTCGACACGCAGGCCCAGGTGCGGCTGACAAAGCAGGGCGAGGGCTTCGCGATCGATCACATCGCGCTGCGCTTGAAGGCGATCGTGCCGGGCCTGGATGAAGCCCGGTTCCAGGAAATTGCGGCGGCGGCCAAGCGCGATTGCCCGCTGTCGAAGGCGCTGGCCAGCGTGCCGGAGATCAGCCTGGTGGCGACGTTGGAACAGGGTTAGCCGATCAATTCCGCATCCTTGGCCGTGAGGCGAACTTGTCGAAGGAGGATCGGATTTCGATTGCGTTCAATGTGGCACGTACAACGCTACCAGCCAGCGTTGAGTGCTCCCATGAATCACAGAAAAGCATCAGCTTTACTGACCTTCGTAAACCAGCCAATGCAACGTCAGTCGTCGAATTAGTTGAATGGCAACCGCGCGCTCCATCGGCACTTCTGGAGGCGTTTGGTGCTGAGGGCCATGCCTTGCATGGATACCGATTGCTTCATAGCTGCCGCATGTGCGCTTGAAATCTCTGAGGTCGTTCTTTGAAATCCACCCCTTAGCTACAACGTCATCCGAGATGCTCCCCTTAACGATCTCGTACAACACAAAAAGCTGAGGCCAAGTCAATTCAATCTGCGCGAGCAACGCCAATGCGCGCGCACCGTTTTCCTTCCGCTCCGCAGCGCGCACAAGGTCCTTGGCGGCGCCGATTCTCGGGTCGGGGCGCAGAACTCCGTCGGTGCGCGCGATCAGGTATCCCACCTTCAGTCGTGCGCTCACGGGTGTCAGTCGAAGGCTGATCACAGCTTCATTGCCTTGGTCGTCGTACCCCTTCAACATGCCGTCCCAGCGGACTGCTTCGTAGGCGCCGAACAGCAGGCTCCCAATGCCGTTGAGCCAGTCAACGTACATGGGCACCGCCCTCGTTGCAATCTTCCGGTCCTCGCCCGCTAAGGAAGTGGGCAAGCACAAGAAGAAATCTTCCCCAATTTTCCGGACGCTGAACGAGCAGCCATCCGTCCAAAGGGGAAAGTCCTCAAGATCCATTGGCTCGCCGAGCAACTTGGCTCGCCATTCAACAATGCGGCTCTCGATTTCATCGCTCACAGTCAGCTTCCTCCGATAACCGCTGATTGGTCGAGGCAGTAATTGTCCCGAAGCCGATAGTCGGCGCCATGTGAAATGGCCTGCGCAAACGCCGCAGAAGTCACCACATATCCATCAAGCCGTAGGTTGGACTAAGCGCAGCGCAGTCCAACACCGCTCGGAGGGTTGTTGGGGTTCGCTGCGCTCACCGCCAACCTACAGACTCCAGCGTGGCCCCATCAAGGCAGCACCCTCACCTTGATATTCCGATAGTGCGTCTCGCTGCCCGGGTCGTGCCCCTGCAGGCAGAACGTGCCGCTGCCGATCAGCCGCTCCTCCAGGCCCTCTGCGCGTTTGGGCTTGGCCTCTTGCGTGTAGTCCACGATCAGCTTGCCGTTGATGCGCGTGACGACGTGCATGCCCTCGACGCGGATGCTCAGCGTCTGCCACACGCCATCGGGCGCGGTGACCTCGGGGTAGTCCACCACGCCCCACAGGCCGCCGGTGCGGCTCGGGTCGCTGTGGGAGTTGTTGACCTGCACTTCGTAGCCCTTGCTGGGCCAGCCTTTTTCCTGCCACTGGGTGTGGAAGTAGACGCCGGAGTTGGCGTGAGGGAAGGTCATCAGATCGACCTTCAACTCGAAGTTCTTGAAGTCGTGGTTGGCGACCGGGCCGAGGTAGAACAGGTGCGAGCGCGGGCCCTTGACGACGATCTGGCCGTCGTTGAGGCTGAAGGTGCCGGGCGCGTCGCTGGCCTTCCAGTCGGCCATCGATTGGCCGTCGAACAGCAGTTGCCAGCCTTCGGCTTTCTCGGCCGCGGTCAGCGTGTTGGGCGGTGTTGCGCCAGCGGCCCAGACCGACGTGGTTGAAGCCAGGGCAAGAGCAAGCAAGGCGTTGCGGCGTTTCATCATGGTCATCATCAGACTCCAACAAGTTTGATCACGGCTGCGGGCGGGCCGTCGAAGGTTTGCATGGGCACGTTGCCCACATAGCCGACGTCCTTCATGCCTTCGGGCGTCGTGTAGAAACCGCCGGCCGTGAGGTCG
>FSVW01001053.1_pt1 | contig 41626 bp, 47 predicted proteins | sample 1637551 | NCBI WGS metagenome assembly FSVW01 (sample SAMEA3914814, study PRJEB12502) | metagenome | biome: forest; material: soil | place: USA | collected 2011-09-16 | depth 0.1 m | reverse complement strand
GCAGGCTTACGAAGGCGTCGTGATTGCCAAGCGCAACCGCGGCCTGAACAGCAGCTTCATCGTTCGCAAGATCTCCAGCGGCGAAGGCGTCGAGCGTACGTTTCAGCTTTACAGCCCGCTGATCGCTTCGATTGAAGTGAAGCGCCGTGGTGATGTCCGCCGCGCCAAGCTGTACTACCTGCGTGAGCGTTCGGGCAAGTCGGCTCGCATCAAGGAAAAGCTCTCCTGAAGACAAGCGTTGGCCTTGTGCCAGCGATCAGCAAAGGCCGCTCACAGAGCGGCCTTTGTTTTTTGCGCCTACGATTCCTGCATGAGCAGCGGCCCCCGAATTCTTGATCCCCGCAGTGTTCCGGTGATCGGCAACGGCGGCGATCTGCCGCCCGTGCCGACTTCGGCGCTTGCTCCCGAGGCGCTGCGTCGGCGATTCGCATCACCGCCCGCCTGGCGGCCGGAAATCGAAGGCGACGGTGGCCGTTTTGCGGGCCGTGAACCCGCTTCCGCCGCCGTACTGATCCCGCTGGTCATGCGCGAATCGGGCCTGCAGGTGCTGCTGACCCAGCGCGCCGCCCATCTGCGTTCACACGCGGGCCAGATCAGCTTCCCGGGCGGGCGCTCTGAAAGCGACGACGCTGACGCAAGCGCCACCGCACTGCGCGAGACAGCCGAGGAGATCGGCATCTCGGCAGACTTCATCGAGGTCATCGGCCATCTGCCCACCTACAGCACGGTCACGGCCTTCCAGGTCGAACCCATCGTCGCTTTGGTGCGGCCGGGATTCACGCTGAAGCTCGACGCCGTCGAGGTCGCCGAAGCCTTCGAGGTGCCGTTGCAGTTCCTGATGACGCCCGCCCACCATCGGCGCCACCGCGTCGAGTTCGACGGCCACACGCGACACTTCTTCTCCATGCCCTGGCCCGACGAGCAGGGCTATTTCATCTGGGGCGCCACGGCGGCCATGCTGCGCAATCTCTACCGTTTTCTTTCAGCATGAACAGCGGCATGCACGGCGGCGCGAGTGAGCGCCGCTATCATTCCAGCCCATGAACTTTCTCGCGGTCTTGCTCGCGCTGCTGTGCGAGCAATTGAAGCCCTTGCGGCACGGCAATGCAGTCCACCAGGCAGTGATTGGCTGGGTGCGCTGGACCGGCCGCAATTTCGATGCCGGCCGCGAACACCATGCCGGCGTGGTGTGGGCCATCACCGTGCTGGGCCCCTCGCTGGTGATGGGCCTGCTCTATATCCTGGTGCGTCATTTCAGCGTCGTGCTGGCGCTCGTGATGAACGTGGTCGTGCTCTACCTGACCCTCGGCTTCCGCCAGTTCAGTCATTACTTCACCGACATCCGCGATGCGCTGGAGCGCGGCGACGACCTCGAAGCGCGCCGCGTGCTGTCCGAGTGGCGCCACCTTGATGCCAGCGAGTTGCCGCGCACCGAATTGCTTCGCCACGTGATCGAGCATTCGCTGCTGGCCGCGCACCGCCATGTGTTCGGCGTGTTCTTCTGGTTCGTGCTGGTCTCCACGGTCGGACTGGGTCCTGCCGGCGCGCTGTTCTATCGCATGGCTGAATTCGCCGGCCGCTACTGGGCCTTCAAGAGCCGCACGCTGGAAGCGCCAACCAATGAGCGGCTGATGCAGATCTCGCGCCGCAACTTCGGCTGGATCGACCATGTGCCCGCGCGCCTCACCGCCACCGGCTTTGCCATCGTCGGCAATTTCGAGGAAGCCGTGAACGGCTGGCGGCGTGATGCCAGCCTCTGGCTGCATGCCAACGAGGGCATCATCCTCGCCTCGGCTGCGGGCGCGCTCGGCTTGCAACTTGGCGGCGCGGCTGCACCAGGCATCACGCCGGACCGCAGCAAGACTTTCGAGAGCGGCGCGAATCCCGACGCTACTGGCGCTGCGGGCTCCACGCCGGGTGCCATCGCGCAGCTCGGCCATCTGCAGAGCGTGGTGCGCCTGGTCTGGCGGTCCGTCGTGCTGTGGATGCTGCTGCTCGCTTTGCTGACACTCGCCAATTTGTTGGGATAGGTTTGCCCTGATCGACGGCTGCGCTGAGCGCATGCATCCTGGCCTGAATCGTGCATTCCGGAAGGGCCATGGAACAGCGCCTCGAACTGATCGGCATCAGCAAGCAGTACCCCGCCGTCAAGGCCAATGACGGCGTCTCGCTCAAGGTCGCACCGCGCCAGATCCATGCCGTGCTCGGCGAGAACGGCGCCGGCAAGTCCACGCTGATGAAGATCATCTACGGCGCGGTCCAGCCCGACGAAGGGCAGATCCGCTGGAACGGCCAACCGGTGACGATCAGGAATCCGCACCAGGCCCGGGCGCTCGGCATCAGCATGGTCTACCAGCACTTCTCGCTGTTCGACACGCTGAGCGTGGCCGAGAACGTGCTGCTCGGCCTCGATGAAAGGAAACTCTCGCTCGCACAGGTGCAGGCGCGCATCACGGACGTGGCCAAGAGCTACGGTCTGGAGATCGATCCGCTGCGCCCCGTGCACACGCTCTCGGTCGGCGAGCGCCAGCGCGTGGAGATCATCCGCGGGCTGATGACCAACCCGCAGCTGCTGATCCTCGATGAGCCCACCTCGGTGCTCACGCCGCAGGCGGTGCAGACGCTCTTCATCACGCTGCGCAAGCTGGCCGAACAGGGTTGCTCCATTCTCTACATCAGCCACAAGCTCGACGAGATCCGCGCGCTGTGCCACCACTGCACGGTGCTGCGCGGCGGCAAGGTCACGGGCGAGGTGGACCCGCGTCAGGTAGACAACGCCGAACTCTCCCGCCTGATGATCGGCAGCTCGCCTCCGCGCATCAAGCACGAGGAGCACGCCACGGGCGAACTGGCGCTGGAGGTCAAGGGCTTGAACCTGCCCAAGGCCTCGCCCTTCGGCACCACGCTGGGCGGCGTCAGCCTGCAGTTGCGGGCCGGCGAGGTGCTGGGCATTGCCGGCGTCTCGGGCAACGGCCAGCAGGAGCTGATGGCGGCGCTCTCGGGCGAGGACCCGCGCGCGCCCAAGGGCTCGGTGCTGCTCTTCGGCAAGGACATCGCGCATGCCGGCGCGCGCGAACGGCGCAAGGCCGGTCTGCACTTCGTGCCCGAGGAGCGCCTGGGCCGCGGCGCCGTGCCCACGCTCTCGCTGGCGCAGAACACGCTGCTCACGCGCACCGAATCGCTGCAACTCTGGGGCTGGCTCAAGCCCGTGCGCATCAACCAATTGGCCGATACGCTGATCGGCCGTTTTGGCGTGCGCTGTGGCGGTTCCAGTGCGGTGGCCAAGAGCCTGTCCGGCGGCAATCTGCAGAAGTTCATCGTCGGCCGCGAGATCGACGCCAAGCCGCTCGTGCTGATCATCTCGCAGCCCACCTGGGGCGTGGACGTGGGCGCGGCGGCGCAGATCCGCAGCGAGCTGATCCAGCTGCGCGATGCGGGCTGCGCCATCCTGGTGGTGAGCGAGGAACTGGACGAGCTGTTCGAGATCTCCGACCGCCTGGTGGTGATGGCGCAGGGCCGGCTCTCGCCTTCCATGCCCATGGCCGAGGCGACGACCGAAAAGATCGGCAGCTGGATGAGCGGACTGTGGGAACAGGAGACCCCTCTTGCGGCTTGAATCACGTGCGCAGCCCTCGCGGCTGATGTCGGTGGCCTCGCCGCTGCTGGCCCTGGCGGCCACCGTGCTGCTCGGCATCCTGATGTTCTCGCTGCTCGGCAAGGACCCGCTGCGCGGCCTGCAAATGTTCTTCTGGGAGCCGATCCGCAGCGGCTATGCCTTGTCTGAACTCGGACTCAAGGCCACGCCACTGATCCTGATCGCGCTGGGCCTGGCCGTGTGCTTCCGCTCCAACGTCTGGAACATCGGTGCGGAAGGGCAGTTCGTGGTCGGCGCGCTGGCCGCGAGCTGGGTCGCCATGCAGGCCGGGCACGACACCTCGCGCTTCATCGTCGTGCTCGTGCTGCTGGCCGGTGTTCTGGGCGGCATGTTCTGGGCGGGCATCGTGGCCTTCTTGCGAGACCGCGCCCATGCCAACGAGATCCTCGTCAGCCTGATGCTCGTCTACGTGGCCGACCTGCTGCTGGGCTACCTCGTCTACGGCCCCTGGAAGGACCCGAACGGCTACAACTTCCCGCAGAGCATCACCTTCGAGGCGGTGACGCGCATCCCGAAACTGTTCGCCACCGGCCGGCTCAATATCGGCGTGCTGATCGCACTGGTCTCGGTCGTCGGCTTCTGGTTGCTGATGTTCCGCACCTATGCGGGCTTCGCGCTGCAGGTGGGCGGCCTGGCGCCGGCCGCGGCGCGCTATGCGGGCTTCTCGTCGCGCCGCGCGCTGTGGATGGCGCTGCTGATCTCGGGCGGCATGGCGGGCCTGGCGGGCGCGCTCGATGTGGCCGGGCCACTCGGCCAGCTCACGCCCTATGTGCCGGCCGGCTACGGCTTCGCGGCCATCATCGTGGCCTTCGTCGGGCGCCTGCATCCTGTGGGCATCGTGTTCTCGGGCATCGTGATGAGCATGTTCTACATCGGCGGCGAGCTGGCGCAGTCGCGCCTGGGCCTGCCCAAGTCCATCACCGGCGTGTTCCAGGGCCTGCTGCTGTTCATGCTGCTGGCCTCCGACACCTTGATCCACTATCGCGTTCGCTGGCGCAACAAGGCCTGAACCATGGACCTCAATGCATTTGCCTTGCTCATCGCGGCGGCGCTGAACGCCGGCACGGTGCTCGCCATCGCGGGCCTGGGCCTCCTGATCAATGAACGCACGGGCGTCGTCAACCTCGGGGCCGAGGGCATGATGCTGGTGGCCGCGATCACGGGCTACGCGACGGGCGTCAACACCGGCAGCGACAGCCTGGCCTTCCTCGCCGGCATGGGCGCAGGCGCATTGATGGCCGGTATCTTCGGTCTGCTCGTCATCTGGCTCAACACCAACCAGTACGCGGCCGGCCTGGCGCTGAGCCTCTTCGGCACCGGCTTCTCTGCCTTCATCGGCATTGCCTACACGCAGAAGCAGTTGGGCCCGCGGCCGAGCTTCGCGGTGCCTTGGCTGTCCGATCTGCCCTTCTTCGGCGTAGCGCTGTTCCGCCAGCACCCGATGGTCTATGTGGCCATTGCACTGACTTTGGGCCTGGCCTGGTTTTTGTACCGCACGCGCCCCGGCCTGGTGCTGCGCGCCATCGGCGAATCCCCCGAATCGGCGCATGCGCTGGGGTATCCCGTCAGGCGCATCCGTCTGCTGGCCGTGATGACGGGCGGCGCGCTGTGCGGGTTGGCTGGCGCTTATGTCTCGGTCGTCTACACGCCGCTGTGGGTGGAAGGAATGATCGCCGGCAAAGGCTGGATCGCATTGGCCCTCACCACCTTTGCCACGTGGCGGCCGGCCCGCCTCTTGCTGGGTGCCTATCTGTTCGGTGGCGTCACCATGCTGCAGTTCTATCTGCAAGGGCAGGGCGTGCAGATCCCGAGCCAGTTCCTCAGCATGCTTCCGTATCTCGCAACGATTCTTGTGCTCGTGCTGATCTCCAGCAAGTCCGGCAACTTCATTCGAGTGAACATGCCGGCGTCACTCGGCAAGCCTTTCTATCCGGGCTCTTGAAGCGGCCCATCTTTCACCTCAACGGGAGAATTCATGCGCTACGAAAGACGCAAACTGCTCGCACTCGCGGGCTTCTCGACCCTGACCCTGGCCACGCTGCTGGCGGGCTGCGGCAAGAAGGACGAAGCCACACCGGAAGCAGCCGGCGCGCCGGCCAGTGCCGCCAGTGCTGTCGCCACGACCGAGCCGCTCAAGATCGCATTCGCCTACGTCGGCCCGGTCGGCGACGGCGGCTGGACCTTCGCGCACGACAACGCGCGCAAGGCCGTCGAGAAGGAATTCGGCAACAAGGTCGTCACCAGCTTCGTCGAGAAAGTGCCCGAGGGCGCCGACGCTGAGCGCGTCTTCCGCGACATGGTCGGCCAGGGCAACAAGCTGATCTTCGGCACCACCTTCGGCTATATGGAGCCCATGCTCAAGGTAGCCACCGACACGCCCGACGTGAAGTTCGAGCACGCCACCGGCTACAAGCAGGCCGCCAATATGCGTACCTACGACTCGCGCACCTACCAGGGCGCGTACATGGCCGGCGTGATCGCAGGCGGCATGAGCAAGACCGGCACCATCGGCGTGGTCGGCTCCATCCCCATCCCCGAGGTGATCCGCAACATCAACAGCTTCACCCTCGGCGCGCAGACCACCAACCCGAAGATCAAGGTCAAGGTCGTGTGGGTCAATGACTGGTTCAACCCGCCCAAGGAAACCGAGGCCGCCCAATCGCTGATCGACGGCGGCGCCGACGTGCTGATGCAGAACACCGACTCCAGCGCGGTGCTGCAGGCGGCCGAGAAGAACGGCAAGTACGCCTTCGGCTGGGACTCCGACATGCACAGCTACGCGCCCAAGGCCCATCTGGCCTCGGCCGTCATCAACTGGACGCCGTACTACATCAAGGCTGTGCGCGACGCGCTCGACGGCACCTGGGCCGGCAAGCAGCACAACTGGTGGGGCGTGAAGGAAGGCGCCATCGACATCGTCTCCATCGCCGACGTGGTGCCGGCCGATCTGAAGGACAAGGTCGCCCAGGCCAAGGCGGGCCTGGCCGATGGCAGCGTGCCGATCTGGAAGGGCCCCATCGTCGGCTCGGACGGCAAGGAAATCCTGAAGAAGGACGAGGTCGCCGACGACAAGTTCCTCCAGGGCGTGAACTTCTACGTCAAGGGTGTCGAAGGCAAGGTCCCGACGGGCAAGTAAGCCGGCGCCTTGAGTGCAAGGATTTCAATTCAACTTCAAGGAGTAGCAATGAAGAAGAGCGTGATGACCTTTGCCGTGCTGGCTGTGCTGGGCGCCTCGGCCCAGGCCGACGACTGGAGCGACACCTCCATCGGCTACCGCTACGGCACCAAGTTCGGCGAGCCTTTCGAAGGCAACGACATCCACAAGAACATCTTGAGCCTCACCCACGTCAGCGGCTTCAAGTACGGCAGCAACTTCTTCACGATGGACATGCTGATGTCCGACAAGAACGATCCGTCCGGCGTCGACGGCAAGAGCGGCGCGCAGGAGGTCTATGCCCTGTACCGCAACACGCTGGACTTCGAGAAGATGAGCAGCACCTCCTTCAAGTCGAGCGGCATCCGCGGCTACGGCCTGACCTGGGGCTTTGACTACAACACCAAGAGCGACGCCGGCTACAACTCCAAGAAGCGCATGCTCGTCATCGGCCCGACGGTGCACTTCGACGTGCCCGGTTTTCTCGATGCCAGCCTGTTGCTGCTGAAGGAAAGCAATGCGCCGTGCAGCGACTTCACCAACAGCTGCGTCTCGCGCTACAGCTACAAGACCCACCCGATGCTGTCGCTGGCCTGGGCCATCCCGCTGGGCAGCGGTTTTTCGTATGAGGGTTTTGCCAACTTCATCGCCAGCAAGGGGCGCGACGAGTTCGGCGGCCAGACCAAGCCGGAGACCAACATCGACATGCAGGTGATGTACGACATCACAGGCAAGAACATGTTCAAGGTCGGCATCGAGTACCAGTACTGGAAGAACAAGTTCGGCAACGACGCCAACGGCCCGGCTGGCAGCGGCGCGTTTGCCAAGACGCCGATGGTCCGCGCGGAATATCACTTCTGAGCGGGCGCGTCGCTCAAATCAGAACGGGGCATCGGCCCCGTTTTTTATGCGTCGCGCACGTCGGCGAGCACGGTTTCTCCGAAATCCGGTCTGTTCAGATAACGGATTACCTTGGCGGCGGCGGCGTCCGGGCTGTCGAGCTGGCCTTCACTCTTGAAGGCCGCAAAGAGCGGCTGGTCCGGGAACAGCGCCGGATCGCCGCCGCGCAGTTGCGCCTGCATGTCGGTATCGATGATGCCCGGCGCCAGTGAGACCACCTTGGCGCCGTCCAGCGCCATGCCGCGCGAAAGGTTGTCCATGCCCGCCTTGATCGCGCAGTACGGCGCGGCGCCGGCCATGGCACGGCGGCCCAGGCCCGAGGAGATGTTGAGGATGCGTCGCTCGGCCTTCCAGCCCTGCGTGCCCTGCAGGAAGGCGCTGGAGAGCAGCAGCACCGCTTCCAGCCCGACGCGCACCGTGGCCGAAAGCGATTCCAGCGAGGCCGACTCCACCGGCCCCGGCGCGCTCACCAGGGCCGCGTTGTTGACCAGCGCGGCGCTTCCGAAGCGGCCCGCCGGCTGCGCCTTCAGCCAGTCGAGCAGGGCCTTGGCCGCGGACAAGGGCTGGCCCAGGTCGTGTTGCCACTGCTCCAGCATCACTCCGCGGTTCTGCGCCGCGATGGCCAGCTCGGCGCTCTGCTGCCGCGCCATGCCGATCAGCACATGACCGGGCTCCAGCAACTGGCGGGCAATGGCTTCGCCCATGCCGCGCGAACTGCCGGTGACGATGAAGAGTTGTTCCTTGGCCATGGGCGCTTTCAAAAGTCAGGAAGGGATTCGATGCACAGACCACGTGCGGGCAGTTCGAGCCGGCAGGCATGAAGCATCAGCCGCGCTGCGGGCTCGCCGCCATAAAGCATATCGCCAAGAATGCAGTGGCCGATGGCCTGCAGATGCACGCGCAGTTGGTGCGTGCGGCCGGTGAACGGCTCCAGTTCCAGTCGGGTTGAATCGTGCCCATGCGCGAGCGTGCGGTAGCGTGTCAGCGAAGGCTTGCCATTGGCGGTGTCCACCTTTTGCAGTGGCCGATTCGGCCAGTCTGCCATCAGCGGCAGATCGATCTCCTGCCAATCCGGCGCGTCGAGCGGGTCCGAGACCAGGGCCACATAGCGCTTGTTCACGCGCCGCTCGGCAAAGTCCGCGCTCAACATGCGCTGCGCTTCGGCACCGCGGGCGAACAGCAGCAGGCCCGAGGTCGCCATGTCCAGCCGGTGCACGACCAGTGCATCCGGATGCAGGGCCTGCACCCGCGCCGATGCGCAATCGGGCTCGCTGCGCCCGGGCACCGAAAGCATGCCGGCCGGCTTGTTGACGACGATGATCTCGCCGTCGAGGTGGACGATGTCCATCCGTTCAGAACTGCTGGATCCAGCCGGATTGCAAGGCCGATTGCGGGTTCGAGCCCGCCTCGCGCACCTGCGTCAGCGCCTGCAGCGTCGGCAGGCCCAGGGCCTTGAGCGTGCAAGCCGCCATCGTGCCCGTGCGGCCGATGCCGTGGGCGCAATGCAGCAGCACCGCATCGCCACCGCGCAGGCGCTCGGTGATGCGCACGATGGCCTCGCGGAATTCCTCGCCGTCGTCGCCCAGGCCGAAGTCGCGCATGGGCATGTGCAGCAGGCCGAAGGGCAGGGCGCCGTCGACGATGGCGCGGTGGTAGTCGGGCGAGCCGCGCTGCACTTCGGTCAGCGGGTTCAGACAGACGACGAGCGCGAGGCGATGGCGCTGCGCTTCGGCCAGGAAATCGCTCCAGCTTTCAAGCCGGCCAGGCATCGAATGCAGCCAGAGCTTGCCGGGAACGGTGGCGGGCAGGGTGACGGGTCGAAAAGGCATGCGCCTATTTTGCTTCGAGCCAGGGGCCTTCGATGGCTTCGCGTGTTTCGGCCACGGCAATCGCCCAGAGTTCGGCCATTACGTCCTCGGGCATCTGGTAGTGCCCGCCGTAGCAGCCGTCGCCCAGGTATTCGCGCTTGGCCTTCGGATCCATCAGCGCCATGTGCGCGTAGTCCACCAGCGGCTTGGGTGCACTGGGCTGCAGCACGCCTTCCAGACGGGTGAGGCTCGTAAAGTTTTCCATCCATGAGGCATGCGAAGCCTGCGCGTCGTGCGAATGCACAAAACCCATGGTCTTTGGCGCTGCCCACCAGTTGTGCCAGCGCAGCTGCATGCCGGGCATCTGCGTCGTCAGCTCCTGCAGCAGGCTGGCCGCGCCGCTGTTGCCGCCATGGCCGTTGACGATCAGCACGCGGCGAAAACCATGCGTCTGCAAAGAGCCGATCAGGTCGCGCAGCACCGCCAGCAGAGTTTCGAGCCGCAACGTCATCGTGCCCGGATAGGCCATGTAGCTCGGCGTGAAGCCGTAGGCCTGGGCCGGAAAGACCGGCACGCCCAGAGGCGCCGCCGCATCCACAGCCACGCTCTCGGCCAGCGTGGCGTCCACCGCCAGCGACAGGCCCGCGTGCTGCTCGATGCTGCCCAGCGGGAGCACGGCGCGGTCGTCACGCTGCAGATAGTCCTCGACCATCCGCCAGTTGCAGTCCCTGATTCGCATGGTGTTATTTGTAAACTATTAGTTGATAAACGTGAGATGATGCCGGCCATGTCAGCCGTCGATACCAGCATCAGCCCGCCGCCATTGAAACATCCCTACTGGGTGCTGTTCGCCGTCTGCGCCATGGCGCTGATGAGCACGGTCGGCGTCTCCATGCCCTATCCGATTCTGGCGCCGATTTTCGTGGGCGGGCCGGTCGATGGCTTCACGCATTTCGGCGGCTTCGATCCACGCCTGCTGATGGGCGCGGCGCTGGCGGCCAATCCGCTGGGCATCCTGATCGGCAGCCTCTTCATCGGCCCCCTGTCGGACCGCTACGGCCGCCGCGTGATGCTGAGCTTCACGCTCACGGCCACCTTGCTCGGTTATCTGCTGACGGCGTTTGCCCTGCACGAGCGCTGGTACCTGCTCTTCGTGGCTTCGCGCTTCATCACCGGCCTGACCGAGGGCAACACGGCGGTGGCCCGCGCGCTGCTGGCCGACATGCACGAGCAGATCGACCGCACCCGCGCCTTCGCCATCCTCAATGCCTGCTTCTATATCGGCTGGCTGCTCGGCCCGCTGGTCGGCGGGCTCACGCTGCATCTGGGCGATGCCGTGCCCTTCCTGCTCGCCAGCGCCGCGGTCTTGCCTTGCCTGCTGATCCTCCATTTCGCGCTGCCAGCGGGGCAGAAGCGTGGCGGACCGCTGCATCTGCTGCAGGCCATGCGCGAGCAGCAGTCGCTGGGCCTGCTGGCGCGAGACCGGCGCCTGGTCCCGCTGTTTGTGCTGCAGCTCAGCTACACCCTGGGCATCAACGCGCTGTACGAGTTCTCGCCGCTGTGGCTGCTGGAGGTGCTCGGCCTGGACAGCGCCGGCATCGCCTGGGTGACGGCGGCGCAATGCGCAGCCATGACGCTGGCCAGCCTCACCGCCGGCCGCTTCAGCCGCGGGCCGCCGCAGCTGCCGCGCGCGGCGCAAGCCGCTTTGCTGGCGGCCGTCTGCATCCTGCTGCTGGCCGCGGCGCCAGGCTGGCTGGGCGTGCTCTGCATCGTCGGCGCGGGTTCGGCTCAGTCGCTCTACAACGCCGTACTGCCGGCCTGGATGTCGGAGCGTTTTGCCGAGTATGGCCAGGGCCGCGTGATGGGCCTGCTGACCACGACCTTCTGCATGGCCAACGTGCTGATCGCGCTGATCGGCAGCGCGCTGGCCATACTGTCCGTGCGCTCCGTCATGGCGTTAGGGGGGCTGTGCTGCGTGGTCTCGGCCACCTTGCTGCTGCGCCACGCGCGCCGCGGGGCCCAGGCATGAGCAGCGACACCGCGGAGCGCATGCTGCAGGCGCTGAAGAGCCGCGGCCCGCAGCCGGCCGCCACGCTCGCCGCCGCCTGCGCCATCACGCCCATGGGCGCGCATAAATGCCTGCAGGGTTTGCAAGAGCAAGGCCTGGTGGAAGCGCAGGACGAAGCTGGCGCCGTCGGCCGGCCCAAGCGCATCTGGCGCCTGAGTGCGGCCGGCCATGCGCGCTTTCCGGATCGCCACGGCGATCTGATCGCGCAGATGCTGGGCTTCATGAAGCCGGCGGCGCTGGAGTCGCTGATCGAGCAGCGCGAGGCGCAGATGCTGGCGCAATACGGTGCCGCTCTGGCCGCCCACAAAACCTTGGCCGGCAAGGTGAAGACGCTGGCCGCCCAGCGCAATGCCGAAGGCTATATGGCCCGCGCCGAGAAGCAGGGCCGCGACTGGCTGCTGATCGAGGACCATTGCCCCATCTGCGCCGCCGCCGCCCGATGCCAGGGCTTTTGCCGCTCCGAGCTGGCACTCTTCCAGCAGGTGCTGGGCGAGGATGTCGTCGTGCAGCGCGAAGAGCACCTGCTGGCCGGCGCGCGGCGCTGCGCTTACAAGATCAGCCCGGGCAAGTGAGCTCCAGCGCCTGCGCCGTGCGGTGCGTGCCGGCATCCGTCACCACGACCAGAAGGCGCAAGCCGGGATCGGGCGCAGGCAAGGTGATCTGCGGCGGATCGGCCGAGTCCCAGGGCGCCTGCGTGCCATAACGCCGAACCACAGCGTCATGGTGCAGGGTCTCGCCGGAGTTCTCGCCAGCCCTCACGTTCGAGATCAGGCCGTCCTCCAGCACCGCCCACCACATCGAGAGCTGCGTCGGCGCGCCGGCCTTGGCCATCGCCTGCACCTGCACGCCACCCGCCTCGCGGCTGAGGCTCAGCTCCACGGTGGACATCTGCGGCTTGGCCGACGCAGGCCGCCACTGCGACCATTGCGGCCAATCCTGCCCGTCGATCTGCACCTGCGGCGTGTAGCTGAAGCGTGCGCCGCTCCAGCGCTGCGATTGCGCCTGGCGAGCCGAGTAGTCGGCGCTCGAGAAACGGTCGCGCCAGCCGAGGCGGTTCCAGTAGTCCACATGGAAGGCGGCACGCAGGACCGCGTTGCCGGGCTTGAGCCCCGAGAGCCAGTGGTCAGCCGGCGGGCAGGAGTTGCAGCCTTCCGAGGTGTAGAGCTCGACTACCGTAGGCACGGTGGGGCCGGACATGGCGCGGCAACCGGGCGCCGCGGACGCGGCCGTGGCTGCGCTCAGCGCGCAGAAGAAGAAGAGGGCGGTGCGCAGGTTCATGACGTCCAAGTCGCGTGCAATCGTTCGGACCTTACACGCTGCCGGTGAAATTTGCGTGGTTACGTGCGAATTCCGGGCTACGCTGCCGACCCTATGCACGCCCGTCCCCGTCTGTTCTCCCTCGCCTGGCCGATGTTCATGGAGATGCTCCTGGGCATCGGCGTGGGCGTGCTGTGTACCGGCATGGCCGGCAAGCTGTCCGACGATGCCGGCGCGGCCTTCGCCATGGGCACGCAGCTCGGCGCCACGCTGTTCCTGCTGTTCCGCATCATCGGCGCCGGCATCAGCGTGGTCATCACGCAGAACCTCGGCGCGGGCCAGCGCGAGCAGGCCGATGCCGTGGCCCGCGCGGCCGTGGGGGCGAGCACCTGGATCGGCGGCTTTTCGATGGTTTGCGCGCTGCTCTTTGCCACGCCGCTGCTGCGCCTGCTCAACGCGCCCGAGGACGTGCTGCCGCTGGCCGCGCCGCTGCTGCGCTGGCTGGCGCCGGCCATCCTCTTCGACGTGTGGAATGCGTCGATGGTCAGTGTCATGCGCGCCCACATGCGCTCGCGCGACACCCTGGCCGTCATCATCGTGATGCAGATCGTGGTCATCGCGCTGGCCGTGCCGCTGATGCCGCGCCTGGGCCTACCGGGCTATGCGCTGGCCTTGTTCACCAGCCGCGTGATCGGCCTGGTCCTGCACCTGCTGCTGTGGAAATGGCGGCTCGACCTGCGCCTGCGCTGGCGCGACTGGTGGAGCCTGCCGCGCCGCCAGCTGGGGCCGGTACTGCACATCGGCCTGCCCGGCGCGGCCGAGAACCTCACCTATCGCCTGTGCTTCATGGTCGGTGTGGCGGCCATCGGCACCATGGGCACGCACGCCGTGGCCACGCATGCGTACACCATGCAGCTGATGTTCGTGGTGCTGCTGTTCGGCCTGTCGATCGGCTTCGCCGCCGAGATCATGGTCGGGCACATGATCGGCGCCGGCCAGCTGCATGCGGCGAACCGTCTGCTGCGCAAGGCCATGGGGATGGGTCTGCCGGCCAGCATCATCATTGCCAGCGGCTTCGCCCTGGCCGGGCCCTGGCTGCTGACCTTCTTCACCAAGGATCCGTCCATCATCGCGCTGGGCAGCACGCTGTTGTGGTGGACCGTGCTGATCGAGCCGGGCCGCACCTTCAACCTCATCGTCATCAATGCACTGCGCGCGGCCGGCGATGCGCGCTTTCCCGTCATGGCCGGCGCGCTGTCGATGATCTTCGTGCTGGCCGGCGGCGCCTGGGTGCTGGGCGTGCACTTCGGCCTGGGCTTGGTCGGCGTGTGGATCGCCTACGCCGCCGATGAGTGGATCCGCGGGCTCATCATGTGGCGCCGCTGGGCCACGCACGGCTGGGTGCCGCATGCGCGGGCAACGCACCGGCGGGTGAGGGCGGCTTCCAAAGCCTGAACTCAGGCGAACTGGACGGCCTCTTTCACCCAGTCGATGAAGGCCCTCAACCGGCGCGATAGGTGCTTGGCGCTCGGATAGAGCACCGAGACCGGCAGGGGCGGCGGCGGATGCTGCTCCAGCAGCGCCACCAGATGCCCTTGTTGCAGGGCCGCCGCCAGCCGGTATCGCGGTGACTGGATCAAGCCAAGCCCAGCCGCGGCCGCCGCCGCATAGGTTTCCGCGCCGTTGACGGCCATCAGGCAGGGCAAGCTGCGCTCGACCGGCTTGTCGTCGACCAGGAATTCGAGCGGCAGCATCTGCCCCGTTGCCGAGGAGTGGAAGCCGACCATGTTGTGGCCCTCCAGCTCATCGAGCGACCTGGGCACGCCATGCTGCTTGAGATAGGCCGGCGCCGCACAGGTCACCTGCTCGATGGCACCCAGCCGCCGCGCGACCAGCTCGCTGTCCTGCAGGCGGCCGACGCGCAGCACGCAGTCGATGCCTTCGCGCACGAGATCGGCATAACGGTCCGTCTCGCTGAAGCGCAGGCGGATGTCCGGGTAGGTCTCCAGAAACTTCGGCAGATGCGGCACCAGGAAATGGCTCGCCAGCGAGCCGTGCACGCTGACGTGCAGCATGCCGCGCGGCTTCATGCCGGCGAACGCACTTTCGGCATCTTCCAGCTCGGCAACGATGCGCACGCAGCGCTGGTAAAAGGCCTCGCCGTCCAGCGTGGGCTTGACCTGGCGGGTCGTCCGCTGCAGCAGGCGCACGCCCAGGCGCGCCTCCATGCCCTTGATCGCGTCGGTCACCGAAGACCGCGAAAGCGCCAGCTCGTCCGCGGCCTGGGTGAAGCTGCGGCACTCCACGATGCGGGTGAAGACGCGCATGGCTTCGAATCGGTCCATTGTTCGAATCCTCGAATAGTGATGACGATCTGAGCAGGATTATCTTTTATTCCAGGACAACTATCGTTACGTCAGCTGCTGATTTCCGGCAGACAACTGGAGCGATAAAGACCATGAATCCCTCGACCTCTCTAACCCGCAAAGTCGCCATCGTCACCGGAGCCGCCGGCGGTATTGGCGCCGCGATCTCCCGTCGCCTGGCCCGGGACGGCTTCGCCGTCATCGTCAACTATTCGGGCAATGCCGCCGCCGCCGAGGCGCTGGTGAGCAGCATCGAATCTGAAGGCGGCAAGGCCGTCAGCGCGCAGGCTGACGTCGGCGACGCGAGCGCCGTGGCACGCATGTTCGATGCCGCAGAAGCGGCTTATGGCGGCGTGGATGTGCTGGTGAACAACGCCGGCATCATGAGCCTGGCGCCGATCGCCGAAAGCGACGACGCCCTGTTCGACCGCCAGGTGGCGATCAACCTGAAGGGCACCTTCAACACGCTGCGCGAGGCCGCACGGCGCATGCGCCAGGGCGGGCGGATCGTCAACGTGTCGTCGAGCGTGACGACGCTGTTGCAACCGGGCTATGGCGTCTATGCGGCGACCAAGGCGGCCGTCGAGGCGATGACGAGTGTGCTGACCAAGGAGCTGCGCGGCCGTGCCATCACCGTCAACGCCGTCGCCCCCGGGCCCACCGCGACCAAGCTCTTCCTGGACGGCAAGCCGCAGGAGCTGATCGAGCGCCTGGCCAAGGCCGCACCGCTGGAGCGCCTCGGCCAGCCGGAAGACATCGCCGCCGTCGTCGCCTTCCTGGCCGGGCCGGATGGCGCCTGGGTCAATGGCCAGACGCTGCGTGCCAATGGCGGCATCGTCTGAACACAGCTTCATTATTCATTCAAGGAATCATCACCATGAGCAAATCCATCATCCTCGTCACCGGCGCTTCGTCGGGCTTCGGCCTGATGACCGCCAAGGCGCTGGCCCAGGCCGGCCACACCGTCTATGCCTCCATGCGCGAAACCGCGGGCCGCAATGCGCCTCGCGTGGCCGAAGTGGCGGCCTGGGCGCAGTCGAATGCGCTCGATCTGCGAACGGTCGAGCTGGACGTCCAGTCCGACGCCTCAGTGGCCGCAGGTGTCGCCCACATTCTTGAAGATGCCGGCCGACTCGACGTCATCGTCCACAACGCCGGCCACATGGTGTTCGGCCCCGCCGAGGCCTTCACGCCCGAGCAGTTCATCCAGCAGTACGACGTCAATGTGCTGGGCGCCCAGCGCGTGAACCGCGCCGCCTTGCCGCTGCTTCGCCAGCAGGGCCAGGGCCTGCTCGTCTGGGTCGGCTCCAGCTCCACCCGCGGTGGCACGCCGCCGTTCCTGGCGCCGTACTTCGCGGCCAAGGCGGCCATGGATGCGCTGGCCGTCTCGTATTCAGCCGAGCTGTCGCGCTGGGGCATCGAGACCACCATCATGGTGCCCGGTGCCTTCACCCAGGGCACGAATCACTTCGCCCACTCGGGCAAGCCGGCCGACACGGCCGTTGCGTCAGCGTATGAGACCGGCCCCTATGCCGGCGTGGCGGAAACGGCGCTGCACGGCCTGGCGGGATTGGAGCCCAGCGATGCCGATCCGGCCGAGGTGGCACGCGAGATCGTGCGGGTGGTCGATACGCCGTTCGGCAAGCGGCCGTTCCGCGTCCACGTCGATCCTTCGCGCGATGGGGCGGAGGAGGTCAACCTCGTTGCGGATCGCATGCGCCGCGAGATGTTCCATGCGATCGGACTGAAGGACCTGCTCAGCCCGGTTGCATATCGGGCCGGCCGGACGGGCGATGGCAGTAACACCGGCCCACGCGCTTGACGGCGAGCGGCCGGCTTACAAATCCCGCCGCTTCTCAAACTCGAAAATGGCAGCGATGGTGTTGCCCAGTGCGGTGCCTACGTCCGGTCCGATCAGCAGGCCGAGTAAGGCAAAGAACCCGGCCACGCCGCGATCACCTTGCCGAAGCTCAGAGAGATCATGCTCGGGCCCAGCGTGTTTGAGTACACACCCAGTAACCAGGCGATGGCAGCACCAATGATCGCGCCAATGACGGCGCCGACAAACATTGCGGCGACGCGGTCACCAATCGTCAGTCTTGCCATGGGAATCGGAGTGCCTATGCCTGCTCAATGCGCCCTCGGCAACACCCAATCCCTGCGCGGGAAATGACAGGTGTAGCCATTCGGATGCTTCTCCAGATAGTCCTGGTGCTCGGGCTCGGCTTCCCAGAAGTCGCCCACAGGCTCGACTTCGGTCACGACCTTGCCGGGCCACAGATCGGAGGCATCCACATCAGCGATGGTGCGCAGCGCCTCCGCCTTCTGCTCGGGCGAGGTGTAGTAGATGGCCGAGCGGTACGAGCTGCCGAGGTCGTTGCCCTGGCGGTCCTTGGTGCTCGGGTCGTGGATCTGGAAGAAGAATTCGAGCAGGGCGCGGTAGCTGGTCTTGGCCGGATCGAAGGTGATCTCGATGCCTTCCGCATGCGTGCCGTGGTTGCGATAGGTGGCGTTCTTCACGTCGCCGCCGGTGTAGCCGACGCGGGTGCCGATCACGCCGGGCAGCTTGCGGATCAGGTCCTGCATGCCCCAGAAGCAGCCACCGGCGAGAACAGCGCGTTCAGTCGTCATTTCACTTGCTCCAGGTATTGGCCATAACCCGCTGCTTGCATGTCATCCTTGTGGACGAAACGCAGCGAGGCGGAGTTGATGCAGTAGCGCAGCCCGCCGCGGTCTTGCGGGCCATCTTCGAACACGTGGCCGAGGTGGCTGTCGCCGTGGGTGGAGCGCACCTCGGTGCGGATCATGCCGTGGCTGCCGTCCTTCAGCTCGTTGACATAGGCGGGCTCGATGGGCCGCGTGAAACTGGGCCAGCCGCAACCGGACTCGAACTTATCGGTGGACGCGAACAGGGGCTCGCCGGAGACGATGTCCACGTAGATGCCGGGCTCGTGGTTGTCGAGGTATTCGCCTGTGCCCGGGTACTCGGTGCCGCTTTGCTGCGTCACGCGGTATTGCTCCTTGTTCAGGCGGGCGATGGCTTCGGGGGATTTGGTGTACTGGGTCATGGGACCTTCCATCGTCGAGTGAACAGCCGAACAAGTGAGGGTGACGCCCCGCGTTTCAACCGGCGTTCACGTCAGCAGCGCGGTGCTCACCCGGAACGTGATCCATGCTGCCAGATATGCGAGACCGAAGAGATAGGCCAGCACGATGAGTGGGTATTTGTAGCCGCCCGTCTCGCGCTTGATCGCTGCCAGCGTGGAGATGCATTGGGGCGCAAACACGTACCAGGCCAGCAGCGAGAGTGCCGTCGGCAGGCTCCAGCTGGCCGAGATCAGCGGCGTGAGCGCGGAGGCCGCGTCCTCGCCCGTGGCCGAGAGCGCGTAGACGGTGCCCAGACTGCTCACTGCAACTTCACGCGCAGCCAGGCCAGGCACCAGGGCGATGGAGATCTGCCAGTTGAAGCCGATGGGTGCGAGCACGTGCGACAGGCCCTTGCCCAGAATGCCGGCTACCGAATACTCGATGGGCGCGCCCGTCGCACCGGGCGGCGGAGCGGGGAAGCTGGCCAGCACCCAGAGCAGCACCGTCATGGTCATGATGATGCCGCCCACGCGCTTGACGAAAATTTCAGCACGCTGATACAGGCCGATCAGCACGCTGCGCCACGCAGGCCAGTGGTAGTTGGGCAGCTCCATCATCAGCGGGCGCACCTGCTTGCCGCTTTGCGTAAAGGTCTTGAGCACCCAGGCCACGGCCAGGGCGCCGAGGATGCCGGCAATGTAGAGGCCGAACAGCACCAGGCCCTGCAGCTCCAGCCCGCCCCACACCTCCCGCTGCGGGATGAAGGCGCCGATCACCAGCGCATAGACGGGCAGCCGGGCCGAGCAGGTCATCATTGGCGCGATCAGGATGGTGACCAAACGGTCGCGCGGGTTGGCAATCGAGCGCGTGGCCATGATGCCGGGGATGGCGCAGGCAAAGCTCGACAGCAGCGGAATGAAGCTGCGGCCCGAGAGCCCCACACTGCCCATCAGGCGGTCGAGCAGAAAGGCCGCGCGCGGCAGATAGCCCGACTCTTCAAGGATCAGGATGAAGAAGAACAGGATCAGGATCTGCGGCAGGAAGACGAGCACCGAGCCCGCGCCTGCGATCACACCATCGGCCACGAAGCTGCGCGCATAACCCGCTGGCAAGACGGCGCCGACGGCCTGGCCCAGCCACTCCATGCCGGCCTTGATCGCGTCCATCGGCGGCTGCGCCCACGAGAACACGGCCTGGAAGATCAGGAACAGCACGACCATCAGGATCAGCGGCCCACCCACGGGATGCAGGAGCACCCGGTCCACACGGTCGCTGGCCAGATGCGGCAGGTGCTGATCCAGGCCGAGGGTCTGCAGGATGAGGCGCACGGTGGCGTGGTCCTGCTCGGGATTGGCCTCGGCAATCGCGACGGGGCCGGTCGGCGTCCAGACGTGGCTTTCGTCGAACAGCGCTTTCAACTCCTCGATGCCGTCGCCCTGCGTGGCCACTGTCCGAATCACGGGCACGCCGAGCTGCGCAGACAGCGCCGCCGGATCGATGTGCAGGCCGCGCTTGGCGGCGAGGTCGGCCATGTTCAACGCCACCACCACGGGCAGGCCCATGCGCTTGACGGCCAGCACCAGGCGCAGGTTGCGGCGCAGATTGGTGGCGTCCACCACGCAGACGACGAGATCGGGACGCTTTTCGCCTTGCGCGCGGCCGGCCAGCACGTCCACCGTCACGCGCTCGTCGGGCGAGCGCGGGTGCAGGCTGTAGGTGCCGGGCAGGTCGAGCAGCCGCAGCGTCTTGCCCGCAGCAGAACGCAGCCGACCTTCCTTGCGTTCGACGGTCACGCCAGCATAGTTGGCCACCTTCTGGTTGGAACCCGTCAGGCGGTTGAAGAGGGCGGTCTTGCCGCAGTTCGGATTGCCGACCAGGGCCAGCAGCTTGCCCGCCGGGTGGATGTGGACGATGGACTCGGTCATACGCGGCTCACCGCCACGCATTCCGCTTCCGCACGACGCAATGCGAAGGTCGATTCACCGATGCGGATCACCAGCGGATCAGCGCCCGGCACGCCGCGCGCCATCACGCAGACCGCCTCGCCTGGCAGGAAGCCGATCTCCTCCAGCCACTGCGCCCATTCCGGCGAATGCTCGGGGGCGTTGATGTGCGCCACCTGGAGGGTGTCGCCGATTTCGGCATGTGCAAGGCTGGCGGGGACGGCGGCTGGCATGAGCGGTATCGAGAATTATTCGCATCATTGTACGGGCTCGGTCACGCCCTTGCTGCGTGCGTGTGACTCTGGGGTAAACGAGAGCGCAAACGTTTTACAAAAGCCTTGGCAGCGAAGACGCGCCCCATACAATGCGCCCTCCCAGACCCATCGAACCCGCCATGAAACCCGTCGTTTCCTCTGTCCTGGCTTTGGCCACTTTGTTGGCCGTCTCGTCTGCTGCCCACGCGGATCCCGCCATCATCTTTGACATGGGCGGCAAGTTCGACAAGTCCTTCAACCAGTCCGCCTACGAAGGCGCCGAGCGCTGGAAGAAGGAAACGGGCAAGAGTTACCTCGAATTCGAGATCTCCAACGACACCCAGCGCATGCAGGCCATCCGCCGCATGGCCGAGCGTGGCGCCAACCCCATCATTTCCATCGGCTTTGCCCAGGCTTCGGCCCTGGACCAGGTGGCCAAGGATTTCCCCAAGACCCACTTCGCCATCATCGACGCGACGGTCAACAAGCCGAACGTGCAGTCGGTGATGTTCAAGGAGCAGGAAGGCAGCTACCTCGTTGGCGCCATCGCCGCCACCGCCAGCAAGACGGGCAAGGTCGGCTTCATCGGCGGCATGGACATCCCGCTGATCCGCGCCTTCCAGTGCGGCTACGAGCAGGGCGTGAAGGCCACCAATGCGAAGGTGGAGATCTCCGCCAATATGACCGGCACGACCTCGACGGCATGGAACGACCCGACCCGCGGCGCCGAACTGGCCAAGTCGCAATTCGCCAAGGGCGTCGACGTGATCTTCGCCGCGGCCGGCGGCACCGGCGTGGGCGTGTACCAGGCCAGCAAGGACGCCGGCAAGTTCGCCATCGGCGTGGACAGCAACCAGAACCATGTGCAGCCCGGCACCATGCTGACCTCCATGGTCAAGCATGTGGACGTGGCCGTGTACAACGTGCTCAAGCAATGGGTCGGCGGCACGCAGGTGCTGGGCCTCAAGGAAGGCGGCGTGGACTACGCGCTGGACGAGTACAACGCCAAGGTCTTCACCCCCGCGCTCAAGGCCAAGGCCGAAGCCGTGAAGGCCGACATCATTGCCGGCAAGATCAAGGTGGTGGATTACCGCGCCGCCAACGTCTGCAAATAAGGCGATGGCGCAGGTCGCCGTTCAGCTGAACGGAATCTCCAAGCGCTTCGGCGCGGTGCAGGCCAATCGCGAGGTCAGCCTCAGTGTCGAGGCTGGCACCGTGCATGGCCTCGTCGGCGAGAACGGCGCGGGCAAGAGCACGCTGATGGCCATCCTCTACGGCTACTACCAGGCCGACGCGGGCAGCATCGAGGTCAACGGTCAGGCAGCGCGCATCGCCAATTCGCATGAGGCGATTGCCTTGGGCATCGGCATGGTCCATCAGCACTTCATGCTGGTGGACACGCTGACGGCGCTGGACAACATCATGCTCGGTGCCGAGGGCGGTTTCTTCCTGCGTGCATCCAAGTCTGACGCACGAGTCAAGCTGCAGAAGCTGATGCAGGAGACAGGCCTCACCGTGCGGCTCGACACCCTGGTGTCCGATCTGCCCGTGGGCGAGATGCAGCGTCTGGAAATCCTCAAGGCCCTGTACCGAGGCGCGAGGATCCTGATTCTCGACGAACCCACCGCCGTGCTGACACCGCAGGAAACGCTGCAGCTGTTTGACACGCTGCGCCAACTGCGCGCCATGGGCACGACGGTCATCCTGATCACCCACAAGCTCAAGGAAGTGATGGCGCTGTGCGATGCCGTCACCGTGATGCGCCAGGGGCAAGTCGTGCACCACACGCTGATCGGCGAGACCAGCCCCGAGCTCCTGGCCGAGGCCATGGTCGGCCGCAAGGTCAACCTCGGCCGGCAAGGTGCCGCCGTGGCTGCTAACGACGAGGTTCGGCTGACCGTGGAAGGCATCAGCTTGCGCGATGCGGCCGGCGTGCCGCGCCTGCGCGATGTGCATCTGAACCTGCGTGCCGGCGAGATCGTCGGCGTGGCGGGCGTCTCGGGCAATGGCCAGAGTGAGCTGCTGGAAGTGCTCTCGGGCATGCTGGCGCCGGATCAGGGCCGGATGAAACTCGGAACGCAAGGCTTCACCGCGGACAGCTGGCTCAAGCCGGGCCAGGCGCGCGAACTCAAACTCGCCCATGTGCCCGAAGACCGCCACGCCTGCGGCATGGTGATGAGCTTCCCGGCCTGGGAAACAGCGGTGCTCGGCTACCAGCATCAGAGCCAATACAACAAGGGCCTGAGCATGAACCATGCAGAGATGCGCGAGCAGACGGCCGCCATGCAGGAGCGCTTCGACGTGCGCCCGCGCGACCCCAACCTCGGCTCCAGCAAGTTCTCGGGCGGCAACCAGCAGAAGCTGATCCTGGCGCGCGAGATTGGCCAGGCGCCGACCGTGCTGCTGGTGGGCCAGCCCACGCGTGGCGTCGACATCGGCGCCATCGAGTTCATCCACGGCCAGCTGCGTGCCTTGCGCGATGCGGGCTGTGCGGTGCTGCTGGTGTCGAGCGAGCTGGACGAGATCCTTGCCTTGGCTGATCGCGTCGTCGTGATGAACGGCGGGCGCGTGACCGGCGAGCTGTCGATTGACGAATGTGATGAGAAGAAGTTGGGCCTTCTGATGGCCGCTGAGGTTGCTGCATGAGCCAGCCATTGAATCTTCCGCGTTGGGTCGACATCGGCCTGCTGCCGCTGTGGAACCTTTTCATTGCCCTGGTGGCCGCCGGCCTTGTGGTGCTGGCCATCGGCCAGAGCCCGGTGGTCGCGTTCACGACGCTGCTGCAAGGTGCACTCGGCTCCGTGCGCGGCCTGGGCTACACGCTTTACTACGCCACGACCTTCATCTTCACCGGCCTCGCCGTTGCGGTCGCTTTCCACGGCGGCTTGTTCAACATCGGCGGGGAAGGGCAGGCGACCGTCGGTGGCCTCGGCGTCGCGCTGGCCGCACTCGCTTTCGGCCCGCATCTGCCGGCCGTGGTGCTGCTGCCGATCCTGGTGCTGGCCGCCGCCCTGTTCGGCATGGTCTGGGCCGCGGTGCCGGCCTATCTGCAGGCCTGGCGCGGCAGCCACATCGTCATCACGACCATCATGTTCAACTTCCTGGCCGCCAGCCTGAACGTGTACCTGCTGGTCAACTGGCTGCGCCCGACCGGCGGCAGCATGGCGGTGGAGAGCGCCGAGTTCGTGGACGCCGCGCGCATGCCGGCCCTGCACGAGCTGGCCGCCAAGTTCGGTATCGAGCTGCCTTCCTCGCCGCTCAACCTGAGCCTCGTGCTCGCGCTGCTGGCCTGCGTCTTCGTCTGGTGGTTCCTGTGGAGAAGCCGCGCCGGCTACGCACTGCGGGCCGTGGGCAGCGCACCGCGCGCCGCGCACTACGCGGGCATCCACCCGCGCATGCAGGTGCTGATCGCCATGGGCATCTCGGGCGCGCTGGCGGGCCTGGTCGGCGTCAATGAAATCTCGGGCGTGCAGGGCAAGCTGACGCTGGACTTCGTGGCCGGCGCCGGCTTCACGGGCATCGCCGTGTCGCTGATGGGCCGCAACCATCCGGTCGGCATCGTGCTGGCGGCGCTGCTGTTTGGCGTGCTGTACCAGGGCGGCGTGGAAGTGTCCTTCGACATGCCCGGCTTCACCCGCGAGATGGTGACGACGGCGCAAGGCCTGATCGTGCTGTTTGCCGGCGCGATGGCGACCGTCAGCGCGCCGCTGTTTGCCAAACTCTTCAGCAGGAGGAGCGCCTGATGGACGAGATCCTCATCGGCTCGCTGATCGCCTCCACGCTGCGTGTGACCACGCCGCTGCTCTTGTGTGCGCTTGCGGGCCTCGTCAGCGAACGCTCGGGCGTGATCGACATCGGCCTCGAAGGCAAGATGCTCGCCGCCGCCTTCGCTGCCGGCTGCGCGGGCGCGATGACGCACTCGACCGGCCTGGGGCTCACGGCTGCCATCGTCGTGGCTTGCATCTTCTCGCTGATCCACGGCTTTGCCTGCGTCACGCACCGCGGTGATCAAGTCATCTCCGGCGTGGCGCTGAACATGGTGGCTGCGGGCTTGACCGTCGTACTGGGCATCGCCTGGTTCAAGCAGGGCGGGCAGACGCCGTCGGTCGATGAATCGGTGCGCCTCACGGCCTTGTTCAAGGGCTTTGCAGAACCGCAGGCCGGTTCCTGGTTCGGCTCCGTCATCGGCTACGGTTTCCTCAGTCACAACCTGCTGGTCTACCTGAGCTTCGCCCTGGTGGCTGGCGTCTGGTTCTTCATGGAACGCACCCGGCCTGGCCTGCGCCTGCGCGCCGTGGGCGAGAACCCGGCCATGGTCGATGCAGCCGGGGTGTCAGTCCCGATGCTGCGTTATGCCGCCCTGATGATCAACGGCCTGCTCTGCGGGCTGGCGGGCAGCTACCTGGTGCTGGCGCAGAACGCGAGCTTCAGCCCGAACATGACGGCCGGCCGCGGCTTCATCGCCCTGGCCGCCATGATCTTCGGGAAGTGGAAGCCGGTGCCGACGCTGTTTGCCTGCCTGCTGTTCGGCTTCCTCGATGCCGCCTCGATCCGGCTGCAAGGCGTATCGTTGCCCGCGGTGCTGGGCGGCGGTGAAGTGCCGGTGCAGCTCATTCAAGCGCTGCCCTATGTGCTGACCGTCGTGCTGCTGGCCGGCTTCATCGGCCAGGCGCTGGCGCCCAAGGCCCTCGGCCGACCCTACGTCAAGGAGCGTTGATGATTTCCGATGCAGACAAGGCGAGGCTGCTGCAAGCCTCGCTCGCAGCGCGTGCGCATTCGCATTCGCCGTATTCAGGCTATGCCGTGGGCGCGGCCATCCTCGATGAACAGGGCCGCGTGCATGCCGGCGCCAACATAGAGAACGCCGCCTATCCGCAAGGCTGGTGTGCCGAGGCCACGGCGCTTTCCGCCATGGTGATGGCCGGCGGCAAGCAGGCCGTGGCCGTGCTGGTGACAGGCCCCGGCCCCGAAGTCATCACGCCCTGCGGCGGCTGCCGCCAGAAGCTGCGCGAATTCGCCGGGCCCGATCTCGAAATCATCGCGGGCGACCCCGCCGGCATCAAAGACCAATGGACGCTCGAAGACTTGCTGCCGCACAGCTTCGGGCCCGATCACCTGAAATAACGAGTTAGCTACCACCATGATCGACAACAAGACTTTAGAACCCAAGATCACCGAGACGGTGGCCAAGCTGCAAAGCCTTTACGGCGCGGCGCCCGAAGTGGCCGTGGTGCTGGGCTCCGGCTGGGCCGGTGCGGCCGGCTTGATCGAGGACGCGAAACACCTGGCCTACACCGAGCTGAGCGCCTTCCCTCAGCCCAAGGTCGAAGGGCATGTGAACGAGATCGTCGTCGGCCGCATCGGCGCGCAGCGCGTCGTGATGCTGCGCGGGCGTGCCCATACCTACGAGAGCGGCGATTGCACCGGCATGGCCGGCGCGCTGCGCAGCCTCGCGCGCTGGGGCGTCAAGGCGCTGGTGCAGACCAATGCCTCGGGCTCGCTGCGCGCGCACAACCCGCCGGGCAGCCTGGTGCTGATCAGCGACCACATCAACGCCCCGCAGCGTTCGCCGCTGATGGGCGAACAGGGCAGCCAGCGCTTCGTGGACATGAGCGCCGCCTATGACGCCGAGCTGCGCGCTCACGCCATCAAGGTGGCCCGCGCCCAGGGTTCCATCGTCAGCGAAGGCGTGTACTGCTGGGCCGTGGGCCCGCAGTTCGAGACGCCGGCCGAGATCCGCATGTTCGCCGCTTGGGGCGCCGATCTGGTCGGCATGAGCACCGTGCCCGAGACCATCCTCGCGCGCCACGCCGGCCTGCGCGTGATGGGCCTGGGCCTGATCACGAACATGGCCGCTGGCATGTCGGCCGAGGCGCTCACGCATGCGCTGACGCTGCAACAGGCCAATGCGTCGGGTGAGCGCGCCTCGGCCTTCCTCGCCGCCGTGGTGGCCTCCTTCGCGGAGCTGCCCTCGCTCCATGGCTGATCTGCAGATCGCGGCCCGGCAGGCACTGGCCTGCCTGGACCTCACCAGCCTCAACGACGGCGACACCACCGCCGATATCGAGGCGCTGTGCCGACGCGCGCAAACGCCTTACGGCCCGGTGGCGGCCGTGTGTGTTTGGCCGCGCTTCGTTACGCAGGCCTGCGAGCTTCTGCCCGAGACGATCCGCATCGCAGCTGTCGCCAATTTCCCCGACGGATCGCTGGACCTGACCCGCACCGTGGCCGACATCCAGCTGATCGGCGTGGCCGGTGCCGATGAGGTGGACGTGGTCCTGCCCTGGCGCGCGCTGCAGGCCGGCGAGGTGGACGCCGTGGCCGAGTTCCTCTCCGAAGTGCGCCACGCCAGCCAGCCGCTGACGCTCAAGGTCATCATCGAAAGCGGCGAACTGAAGGACCCTGGGCTGATCGGCCAGGCCACGCGCATGGCGCTGATGGCCGGCGCCGATTTCATCAAGACGAGCACGGGCAAGACGCGCGTCTCGGCCACGCTCGACGCCGCCGCGGTGATGCTTCGCGAAATCAAGGCCAGCGGCATGACCGCGGCCGGCTTCAAGGCCAGCGGCGGCATCCGCACGGTGGCCGATGCGGCGCCGTACCTGGCCCTCGCGCAAGCGGCGCTGGGCACGGTGGACCCGCAGCGCATGCGCTTCGGCGCGAGCGGTCTGCTGAACGATATTGAGGCCGTGCTCGGTGGCGCTGCGGCCACCGCTGAACCATCGAGTTACTGATTGACGATGTCCGACGATTCCAAGCCCAATCCGCTGCACCGCCCGATCAAGAGCTTCGTCGTGCGTGCCGGCCGCATGGGCTCGGGCCAGATCAAGGCCCTGGCCGAGCTGAGCCCAAAGTATGTCCTGCCCTTCAAGCCCGAACGGCTGGAGCCGGCCGCCGTGTTCGGCCGCCAGGCGCCCGTCGTGCTGGAGATCGGTTTCGGCATGGGTGGCGCCACGGCGCAGATCGCGCAGACCCTGCCCGATCACGACTTCATCGGCTGCGAGGTGCACGGCCCCGGCGTGGGCGCGCTGCTCAAGCTGATCGACGAGCAGCAGCTCAGCAACATCCGCATCTTCCAGCACGACGCCGTGGAAGTGCTGGAGCAGATGATCGCGCCCGCCTCGCTGGCCGGCGTGCACATCTACTTCCCCGACCCCTGGCACAAGAAGAAGCACAACAAGCGCCGCCTGATCCAGCCGGCTTTCGTGGCCAGGCTCGTGCAGCACATACGCCCCGGCGGTTATCTGCATTGCGCCACCGACTGGGAGCCCTATGCGCAGCAGATGCTGGAAGTGCTGAGCGCTGAGCCACTGCTGGAGAACACGGCGGCGGGCTACGCTGAAAAGCCCGCGTATCGGCCGCTGACCAAGTTTGAGAATCGCGGGCTGAAGCTCGGTCACGGTGTGTGGGACCTGGTTTTCAGAAAACGCTAGAGTCCTGGCCATGCAACTCAGCGGCAAATACATCCTCCTCGGCATGTCGGGCGGCATCGCCTGCTACAAGGTCGCAGAACTCGTGCGATTGCTCGGCAAGGCCGGCGCCACGGTGCAGGTCATCATGAGCGAGGGCGCCGAGGCCTTCATCACGCCGGTGACGATGCAGGCGCTGTCCAATCGCCGCGTGGTGACCAGCCAGTGGGACTCGCTGGAGCCCAACAACATGGCTCACATCAACCTGAGCCGCGAGGCCGACCTGATGCTGATCGCGCCGGCCAGTGCCGACATGATCGCGCGGCTGGTGCAGGGCAGGGCGGATGAGATTCTTTCGCTGACGGCATTGGCGCGACGCATTGAAAGTTGCCCGCTTCTGATCGCCCCGGCCATGAACCGCGAGATGTGGGCGCATCCGGCCACGCAGCGCAATCTGGCTCAGGTGCAGGCCGACGGTGCGCGCGTACTCGGGGTCGGCACGGGCGACCAGGCCTGCGGCGAGGTGGGCGATGGCCGCATGCTCGAAGCGGCTGAGCTGCTCGAAGAAGTGATTGCGCATTTCCAGCCCAAGCTGCTGGCCGGCAAGCGCGTGCTGATCACCGCCGGCCCGACCTTCGAGCCGATCGACCCGGTGCGCGGCATCACCAATCTCTCCAGCGGCAAGATGGGTTTTGCGCTGGCCCGAGCGGCGGCCGAAGCGGGCGCGCAGGTCACGCTGGTGGCCGGCCCCGTGCATCTGCCCACGCCGCGCCATGTGCGCCGCGTCGACGTGCAGACGGCGCAGCAGATGTTCGATGCAGTGCTGCCGCTGGCCGCGCAGCATCAGGTGTTTGTCGCTACTGCGGCTGTGGCGGATTGGCGTCCTTTGAAAACCAGCGAGCAGAAGATCAAGAAGGACGGCTCAGGCGCTAACGCCACGTTCGAGCTGACCGAAAACCCCGACATCCTGGCCTCGGTGGGGGCGCTGGCAAAGCCGCCGCTGTGCATCGGCTTCGCTGCCGAAACCGAGAACCTGGCCGCGCATGCCCGAGCCAAGCTCCAGCGCAAGAAGGCCGCTCTGATCGTCGGCAATATCGGCCCGGCCACCTTCGGCCGCGATGACAACGCGCTGCTGCTGGTGGATGCCGATGGCGAACGCGAAATCCCCCACAACGACAAGCTGAGCCTTGCGCGCGAACTGGTGCGCGAGATCGCCAAGAAGCTGAAATGACGACTGTTGACCTCAAGGTGCTCGACGCCCGCATGGCCGAGCAACTCCCCGCCTACGCCACCACCGGCAGCGCCGGCCTCGACCTGCGCGCCTGCCTCGATGCGGCCGTCACGCTGGAGCCTGGCCAGACCACGCTGATCCCCACCGGCCTGGCCATCCACATCGCCGACCCCGGCCTGGCCGCGCTGATCCTGCCGCGCTCGGGCCTGGGCCACAAGCACGGCATCGTGCTCGGCAACCTCGTCGGCCTGATCGACAGCGACTACCAGGGCCAGCTGATGGTCAGCTGCTGGAACCGTGGGCAGACCAGCTTCGTGATCCAGCCGATGGAGCGCATCGCGCAGCTGGTGCTGGTGCCGGTGGTGCAGGCAACGTTCCGTGTGGTCGGTGACTTCGACGCCTCGCAGCGCGGCGAGGGCGGCTTCGGCTCTACCGGCAAGGCCTGACGAAACAAGGCCAAGGCCTACATCGCCAGCGCCCGCTTCTCTTCCGCATCCAGCAGCGGCCCGTCCAGCGTCACCCGCTGTTCCTGCACCTCGCCACGGCGGAAGCGTGCGATGACGGGCTTGAGCTCTTCCTTCACATGCGCCTCGCTGTAGCCGTTGAAGAGATGGCCCAGCAGGCCGCGGCGCAGATCGCTGGTGTTCATGAACCAGTCGGCAATCGGGTAGGTGAGGTTCATGTTGTACTTCATCATGATCCCCATGTTGTGGTGGGCCTTGTGATGCCGGCGGATGGTGTTAATGAGCGGCATGCGCTGCACGAAACCGTTCTCGGGCACGTGGCAGAAGAAGTGGAAGGTCTCGTAGTTCAGGTACTGCGCCACCATGGTCATGAAGACGATGTAGCCGGCGTTGGCATTGATCACAAGGCTCGTCAGCCAGCCCAGCACCGAACCTCCCACCACCAGCACTGAGAGCACGCGCCAGGGGAAGAACACGATGCGGAACTCGCGCACGGTGTTGATCGTCGGATCGTTGTCGGTGAAGTACTGATGGTGCTCGCGCGTGTGCCGCTCGTAGATGGCGCGCAGCGCGAACACGTCGATGCGCCGGTGCATCACGTAGGTGTGCATGGCCCATTCGATCAGATTGCCGGCCACGAAGACGGGCAGGGCGATCAGCCATTCCCAGTGCACGCCCGAGAGCTGCTGCCAGCACCACCACAGCGCGCCGATGCCTGCGCCGTACAACACGGCGATGTGCAGGAAGCCGTTGTAGTAGGGGCTGATCCTGGCCACGTATTGCGCGCGGAACTTGCGCTGGCGTTCGGTCTGCATGGTGGGGTCCTCTGCGGCTGGCTGGCAATGAATATGACTGACATATTAGTTAGATTTTTGCGCTCGAACAAGCGCTATCTGCAGCCGGCCCGGGGTGCCACAAGGTTTGCCGTAAACCCTGATCGTCAATTGCACGTCAACTGACATACTAGTTGCATTCACGGCGCTTTCCAGGGCGCCGGAAGATTCAACCCAAGCGAGGCAAACCCCATGTCGAACGATGCAAAGCCGCTCTTGAATCCACCCTTGAACCCCCTTTTCTCGCGCCGCCAGATCGTCGCCACCCTGGGCGCCAGCGCAGCGGGCGGCTTCGGCATGGCACCGGCTTTCGCGCAGAACAAGCCGCTGCGCATCGGCGTGATCGCGCCGCGCGGCGGCATCGCCGGCACCATCGGTGAATGCGGCTTGCGCGGCCTGCAATGGGCGGTGGCGCGGCTCAACGCGGGCAATGGCATCGGCGGACGCAAGATCGAGCTGGTGATCGAGGAAGAGACCTCGCCCAAGGACACCATCGAACGTTTCCGCAAGCTGGTGCTGCAGGACAAGGTCGACACGGTGCATGGCATCGTCTCCACTGGCGTGAGCCTGGCGCTGGCGCCGGCGGCCGAGGACATGAAGATGCTGACCATCTTCTGGGACGGCACCACCCAGGACGGCGTGAAGGAGACCATGCCGCACCCGCGTTATGTGTTCCGCAGCAACGACAACGAGTGCGAGGCGGTGATGGCCTCGCTGCTGGCGATCAAGTACTTCAAGGGCAAGTTCAAGACCATCGCCGGCATCAACCCCGACTACTCCTACGGCCGCAACAACTGGGCGGCTTTCCAGGCGATCCTGAAGAAGTCGGGCGTCGAGTTCACGGTGGTGGCCGAGCAGTGGTCCAAGGTCGGCAACCTCGATCTCACCTCCAATGTGGCGGCGCTCAAGGCCGCCAAGCCGGACCTGATCTTCTCCTCTCTGCTGTTCGCCGACCTGCCGGTCTTCATGAAGCAGGCCCACGCAGCCGGCCTCAGCGAAGGGCCGAAGTTCGTCCTGCCCGCAGCGGGCTGGCAGCACACGGCGCTGAAGAAGGAGTTCATGCCCGAGGGCGTGATCTTCGGCCACAACACCCTGTACTTCGACAACCCGCAGGCGAGCCCGATCCAGAAGGAATTCGTGGGCTGGTACGAGAAGACCTACAAGGACTATCCGCACTGGGAAGCCGACCGCGCCTACTTCTCGCTGCATGTCTACAAGGCAGGTGTGGAGAAGGCCATGGCGGCCAAGGGCGGTAGCTGGCCGACGACCGAGGAGATCGCTGCGGCGATGGAAGGCATCGAGGTCGAATCGCTGGGCGGCAAGGGCGGCATGCGCGCCGACCACATCGCCAACCAGACCTACACGCAAGGCCTGTCCACCAACAAGAACCGCTACGACTTCCCGACCCTGGCCACGATTGACACGGTCTATTCCGACCAGATTCAGAAGCCGGCCGGTGCCGATTTCTGGGAGTGGATCAAGACGACGAATTTCAAGCTTTGAACGAACGTCGGGTCCGCAGGCGATGAGCAGTTATTTGAATTTGGTCCTCGCCGGTCTGTTCCACGCCTCGGTGCTGTTCCTGGTCTCGGCCGGCCTGCAGCTGATCTTCGGCGTGCAGCGCATCCTGAACCTGGCTTGCGGCGCCATCTACGCGCTCGGCGCTTACAGCGGGGTCACGGTCACGCAATGGGCCTTGAGCCACGGCTGGCCGCCGCTGCTGTTCCCGCTGGTGCTGATCGCCACGGGCGTGGTGGTGGGCCTCATTGGCGTGCCGCTTGAGCGGCTGCTGCGGCTGATCTCCGGCCGGCCCGAATCCTTCCAGCTGCTGCTCACCTTCGCCCTGCTGCTGATGCTGCAGGAGAGCCTGCGCTTCGGCTGGGGCGGCTATCCGCAGCAGCTGGGCGACCTGTCGATGGCCTATGGCACGCTGACGATGGGCGAGGTGGCCGTGCCGGTCTACAACCTCTTCGTCATGGCCATGGCGCTGCTGATGGCGCTGGGCCTGGGCTACTTCCTCTCGCGCACCTCGGCGGGCAAGATCCTGCGCGCCACGGCCGAGAACCGCGACACCAGCGCGGCCATGGGCATCAACGTTTCGCGCGTCTACATGCGCGTGTTCACGCTCGGCACGATGCTGGGCACGGTAGGCGGCGCGCTCGTCGTGCCCACGGCGGCTGCGTCACTGGAGATGGGCGTGGAGCTGGTCGTCGAGGCCTTCGCGGTGGTGGTGATCGGTGGCCTGGGCAGCATGAAGGGCGCGGCCGTGGGCGCCGTGCTCGTGGGCCTGATCCGCGCCGCGGCGATCGCCTTCTACCCGGAGGCCGAGACGCTGGCCATCTACGCCATCGTGCTGGCGGTGCTGATCTGGCGGCCGGCGGGGCTGTTCGGGAAGGCGGCGGATTGATGATGAGCGAAGCGAAGACGCCAACGCAGCCGCTCCGCCTGCGCGCCGTGCCGATCCTGGTCGTGCTGCTCCTGCTGGCACTGTGCGCCGCGCCCTACGTGCTCGACGCCTATCACGTCACGCTGCTGATCCCCTTCTTCGCCTACGCCATCATCCTGCTGGGCTTCAACCTGCTGTTCGGCTATGGCGGCCAGCTGTCCTTCGGCCATGCGCTGTTCGTGGCTCTCGGTGCGTACGCGGCGGCCACGGTTTCGAGCCTGACGGGTGTGGCCTCCTTCGAGCTGATGCTGGGCGCCGCGCTGCTGGCCGGCGTGGGCGTGGGCCTGCCGATTGCGCTGATCGCCAGCCGCTTCACCGGCATCTTCTTCGGCATGCTCACGCTGTCCTTCGGCATGCTCTTCCACTCCTTCCTCAACAAGTTCTACAACCTGACCGGCGGCGACAGCGGCATGCGCGTGCCGCGGCCCAGCCTGCTCGGCCAGCCGCTGGCAGACCTGGACAAGACGGCCTTCCTGATCGGCCCTTTCTACTTCTACTGCCTGGCGCTCACGGTGCTGCTGGCCTTCGTGATGTGGCGCGTCGTGCGCTCGCCCTTCGGCCTGCACTTGACGGCCTCGCGCGACAACGAACGCAAGGCGGCCTACGTGGGCGTGAAGGTACGCGCCGTGCGCACGGTGGCCTTTGTCATCTCGGCGGCGTATGGCGCCGTGGGCGGCGTGATCCTCGGCGTCAACACGGGCCTGGCCGATCCCGAGCTGGCCTACTGGACGCACTCGGGCCACCTCGTCTTCATGGCCGTGCTGGGCGGCTATCAGGAGTTCCTCGGCCCCATCGTCGGGGCGCTGGCCTTCATCCAACTGCAGGACCAGCTGATGTCGGCCACGCAGTACTGGCGTTTCTTCCTCGGGCTGATGCTGGCCATCCTCGTCATCGCCCTGCCGCTCGGCCTGCTGGGCACGGCGCGCAAGCTCCTGTCGCGGAGACGCCAGCCGTGACGACGAGTCCCTTGCTCCGCGCCTCGGGCGTCTCGCGCCTGTATGGCGAGTTCACGGCGCTTTCCGGCGTCGATCTTGAACTCGGCAAGGGCGAGTTTGTTTCCGTCGTCGGCCCGAATGGCGCGGGCAAGTCCACGCTCGTCAACGTGCTGACCGGCCTGCACAAGCCGAGCAGCGGCAGTGTGCATTTCCTGGGCGAGGACATCGCCGGCCTCGGCCCCGTCGCCTTGTCTGCGCGCGGGCTGGCGCGGGCCTTCCAGCTGGTCAATGTCTTCCCGGACCTGACCGTGCGCGAGACCCTGGCCGTGGCCGCGTCCGCACATCTGGGTCATCGCTGGCGCTTCTTCGCCGACGTGCGGCGCGACCGCGCGGTCGCCGAGATCGTCAATCGCACCGCTCGCGCCTTCGGGCTCGAACACGACGCCGACACGCCCGCCCGCTCGTTGCCGCACGGCCGGCGCAAGCTGCTCGACGTGGCCAGCGCCTTCGCCCTGCACCCCAAGGTGATGCTGCTGGACGAGCCCACGGCCGGCGTCTCCACGGCTGACAAAGACGGCGTGATGTGCACCCTGCTCGATGCCGCCAAGACCCTGGGCGTGGAGGCCATCCTGCTGGTCGAGCACGACATGGACCTGGTGGCGCGCTACTCCTCGCGCATCGTCGCGATGATGGGTGGCAGGAAGATCGCCGACCAGTCGACGGATGCCTTCTTCAAGAACGAAGACGTGCTGGCCATCGTGGTGGGCAAGGGAGGGCGGCATGACGGCGCTGCTTGAGGCCACGGGCCTGCGTGTCAGCCTGGCCGGCAACGAGGTGCTGCGCGGCGTCTCGCTTGCCGTGCAGCCGGGCGAACTGGTCTGCCTGGTGGGCCGCAATGGCGCCGGCAAGAGCACGACGCTGCGCAGCGTGATGGGCTATCTGCCGAGCCTGCTTGGCGAACTGAGGTGGAAGGGCGCTTCGATCAAGGGCCTGGCCACGCACCGCATTGCCGCGCTGGGCCTGGGCTACGCACCCGAGGGCAGCGACGTGTTCGGCGATCTCACGGTCGAGGACAACATCGCGCTGCCGACCTGGACGCGCAAGACCGCCAAGTCGGCGCAGGCGCGGTTGGCCGCGGCGTATGAAGTCTTCCCCAAGCTGCGCGAGTATCTACACCGCGGCGGCCACCAGCTCTCGGGCGGCGAACGCAAGATGGTCTCCATCGCGCGCGCCCTGGCGATGGACCCGGAACTGTTGCTGCTCGACGAAGCCTTCGAAGGCCTCTCGCCCGCCATCCTCGGCGTCATCAGCGAGGGCCTGCAGCGCGTGATGGCGCAGGGGCGCGGCGTACTGCTGGCCGAGTCCAACTTCTACCACTTGCCGCGCTTCGCCGACCGCGTCTACGTGATCGAGCGCGGCGAGATCGTCTTTGGCGGCACGCTCGCCGAAGTGGAGCGCGACGCGGCGGTGATGAAGATCATCAAGGGCGTGGACTGAATTCGCCTTTGAACGCGTGCTGGATGACTGCGCGATAGCTCGCTGGCACATCCGACACCGGAAACGCCTTGGCCAGACGAACGACGGCAAGGGCGTCCTCGGCCAGTGCGGGCAGATCGTCTTCAACAAGACCGAAGGCGCGCAGGTCGGTCGGGATGCCGAGGCGGCCGATCAGGTCGCGCACGGCGGGCGCCACATCGATGGCATCCCTCAAGCCCATCATCGCGGCCACCTCTTGCAGCTCGGTGCGGCGCGTCTCGAGCAGCGCATCCAGCACATAAGGCAGCATGACGGCGTTGGTGCTGCCATGGCTCTTGTGCGTCTTGCCGGCCACCGCATAGGCGATCCCGTGGCTTGCGTTCAGGCCGGCGCTGCCGTAGGAAAGCGCCGCATAAAGACTGGCATAGGCCATGCCAATGCGCGCTTCCTTGTCGCTGCCATCACGGTAGGCGCGCTCCAGATAGGCAAAGCACAGCCGCATCGATTCGCGGGCGAACATCTGCGTCAGCGACGAGCGGCCGCTGTAGCCGGGGTCGGGATTGCCACCGCGGTCGAACAGCCAGGAGTCGAGCGTGAGGAAGGACTCGATGGCGTGCGTGAAGGCATCGATGCCGGCATCGGCCGTGACGCGCGGTGGGCAGGTGTAGCTCAGCTCCGGGTCGACCAGCGCGATCACGGGGCGCAGGCGGTTGTCCATCACCGCGACCTTGGTGGCATTGGCGGGGTCCAGCAGGATGGCGCCAGGCGTGGCTTCGGAGCCGGTGCCCGAGGTGGTGGGCAGGGCGATCAGCGGCAACGGCTGCGTATCGCCAATGCCGGCCACGAAGTCTGCAATCGGCCGGCCCGTGGGCAGGGTCAGGCACAGGGCCTTGGCCAGGTCGATATTGCTGCCGCCACCCAGGGCGATCACATGGTCGGCGTCTTCGCTGCCGAACGCGCCGAGCAGCGCTTGCGTGGCCGTGTCGCACAGCGTGGTGGTCGGGTCGGGCAGGCCACCGTCGAACACCACGGTGCGGATGCCGAGCGCCGCGGCGGCTTGCAGGTATTCAGCCACCCACGGTGTCTGGTGCACGAAGAAGATGTCGGTCACCAGCACCCCGCGGCGGTAGCCCAGGCGCGCCAGCAGCGCCGGCAATTCCGCCCGCGCGCCGCAGGCCATGATGAGCCGGCCGGGCGGGCAGAAGTGGATCAGGTCCTCGGTTCTCATGCGCTGCGTTCCTGTTCCTCGAGGCGGTCGCGAATCGCTTGCGCCACCCAGTCGGCATGCTGGCCCAGCAGACCGTGGCCCGCGCCGGGCAGCGTCTGCAGCGCGGCGTGCGGCAAGCCTTCGGCCAGCCAGTGCGCGTGCTCGATGGGGCAGTCCTCGTCCTGCTCGCCATGCAGGACGAGCGCTGGTGTGTCGATGCGGGCCAGCAGCGCCCGCTGGTCGCTGCTGCGGATGGCTTGCCAGGTCCAGGCCACGGCGTCGTGGTCGGCCGCTGCGCGCAGGCTCAGGCGCTGCTCGCGTGCGGCCACGGCGTTCAGCAGTGCCGGGCCATCACCCTCGAACCAGCTCAAGCGCGACAGGCAAGGCGAGCCCGAAAGCAGCAGCACGCAATCCGGCTTCAGCCCAGGCTGCGAGGCCAGCAATTCAAGTGCGACCGAGACACCCAGGCTCCAGCCTGCGAGCACGAAAGGCCGGCGGCCGGCTGTTTCGCGTTCGATGACGGCTGCGGCATCGCTGGCGTACTGCGCCAGGCCATAGTCCGCCGGGCCCCCACCGCGCCAGGCGCTGCCGCGTCCGCGCAGATCGGGCAGCACCCAGCGCCCCAGATCGGCGAGCCGGTGCGCCACCGGCTCCCAGGAGCTGCGCGTGCCCTGGATGCCATGCAAGGCAACAATCAATCGCTGGCCATCCTGCATTGCCGTTTTCCTGTTTTCGTCTATTTGTGCACAGTTAATATGTCAGTTGCATTCAGTGTACATTCAAGCTGTTTCAGCGGTGGCATACCATCGTCAACTTTTTCGGGAGAGGGTCGATGGCAACCCAGCGTGCTGCGACGGTGAAGAAGAAAACCACCAAGCCGGCCAAAGCCGCCAAACCGGCGGCGGGTGCGCCCGCCATGCGGCAGATCAGTGAACCTCAGGCCCGCACCAAATTGACGGACCAGGCCTACCAACTGATCGAAGAGGCCATCGTCACCCTGCGCCTGCCGCCGGGCAGTTCAGTCTCCGAGCAGGCGCTGGCTGACATGACGGGCATCGGCCGTACGCCGATCCGCGAGGCCATCCAGCGGCTGGCGCGCGAGCATCTGGTGGTGGTGCTGCCGCAGCGCGGCCTGCTGGTGGCGGCTGTGGACGTGAGCAAGCAGCTCAAGCTGCTCGAAATCCGCCGCGAGATCGAACGCTCCATCAGCCGCAGCGCCGCCCGGCGCGCCACGGAAGACGAGCGCAAGCGCTTTGCCCAACTGGCCGTCGCCTTTCGCAGCGCTTCGGCCAAGAACGACGACGTGGCCTTCATCCGCGCGGACCGCGAGTTCAATGAGCTTTGCCTGAGCGCCGCCCGCAACGAGTTTGCAGAGGGTGCGATGCGCCTGCTTAACGGCTTGTCGAGGCGCTTCTGGTACCTGCATTTCAAGCGGACGGCCGACATGCCCGAGATGGCGCGCCTGCATGCGAGCCAGGCCGTAGCCATTTCGAAGGCGGACGAAAGCGGTGCCGCCAAGGCGCTCGATCAGCTGGTGGACTACATCGAGAACTACACCCGCACCACGGTGATGGACGGACGCTGAGGCTGCGGCGTCTCAGACCCGCGGCAGCAGCGCGCTGAACATCGCGGGTTCAAGCGGCTTGTGGAAGTAGTAGCCCTGGGCTGCGTCGCAGTGCAGTTTCTGCAATACGGCCAGCTGGTGTTCGTCTTCCACGCCCTCGGCCACCACGCTCAGCTTGCGCGTGTGGGCCAGCGTCAGGATGGCGGCGGCGATGGCCTGGTCGCCTTGGTCTTCAGCCAGATTGCGCACGAAGCTGTGGTCGACCTTGAGCTCGCTGATCGGCATGCGCTTGAGGTAGGCCAGCGACGAATAGCCGGTGCCGAAATCGTCCACGCTGATGCGGAAGCCCGGGCCGACGAGCTCTGCCAGGATTTGTGATTGGCCTCGCTGCGCTCCATCAGCACGCCTTCGGTCAACTCGATCACGAGGTTGGTCGGGCTCAGCTCGTGCTGGTGCAACCAGCCCGCCGAGCCAGTCGACAGAGCCTGCCGTCTGCAGTTGCTTGGCCGAGACGTTGACTGCAATGGCCGGCAGCGCAAGGCCGCGCCTGCGCCAGGCCAGCAGGTCCTGGATCACCATCTCGATGACCAATCCGCCCAGATTCGAAATCACGCTTGAACGCTCGGCCATCGGGATGAACTCGGCGGGCGAAACCACGTCGAGCTCGGCATCGGTCCGGCGGCACAGCGCTTCGGCGCCCATCATCTCGCGATCAGCCAGACAGACCTTGGGCTGGTAGGCCAGGTGCAGGCGGTTACCCACCATTGGATCGCGCTATCGATCCAGAATCCACGCAAGAAGGGACACTTTCATGAAAACAGATGCCGAAAAATATGAACCGCCCCGGGTTTCGAGGAGGCTCTAACTGAAGAGAATAGAGCCACGAGGAAGTCCACGAAGTTTTCCCCCGAAGTCCGCGAGCGCGCCGCGCGTATGGTGCTTGAGCACCGCGGCGAGCACCCGTCCCTGTGGGCGGCCATCGAATCCATCGCCGGCAAGATCGGCTGCGTGCCGCAGACCTTGAACACCTGGGTGCGCCAGCACGAAGTCGATGCCGGGCAGTGCGAGGGCGTCTCCACGACCGAGGCCCAGCGCATCAAGGACCTCGAATTCTCCGCCACCGCAAGCAGGTTTCAGTCCCGCCTGCTGACTTCCGACTTCATCCGGTGACTTCCGGATTGAATATCTCACCGGACCTCCCCGAATACCTCACTCCTCTTCAATAACGCCTGAATTGAGCGGAGTGGCGGGCCCGGTCAAGCCAGGCCCTTGTTCTGCCGCGTCAGTGCAGCGCTTCGCCCGGCGGCGCGCCGTTCATCACGCTGAAGACGGCCTCGCCGAGGCTGCCCGCCTCGATCTCCTGCTCGGTGGCTTCACGTACGTCGAGCACCTTCAGGTGCATGCGCAGGCCCACGCCAGCCAGCGGGTGGTTGCCGTCGAGCACGACATGCTCGGGGTAGACCTCGGTGACGGTGTAGATGGCCATCGGCATGTCCTCGGTGGCGGCGCCTTCGGGCAGGCCTTCGAACTGCATGCCGGGCTCCACGCCGTCGGGGAACAGGGCCTTGGACTCGAAACAGACGAGGCCAGAGTCGTAGTCGCCGAAGGCATGCTCGGGCTCCAGCGCGAGGTTGGCCTCGAAGCCGGCCTCCTGGTCGAGCAGGGCCTCCTCGACTTTGGCGAACAGGTCCTCGCCGCCATAGAAGAATTCAAGAGGCTCGGTCAGTTCGTCGATCAACTGGCCTTGGGCGTCTTCGAGTTTCCAGCGCAGGGAAACGACGCAGGGTGCGGTAATGTGCATGCCGCAATTTTCTCATACGGGACAATGCCGCCCCATGGACATCACGAGCAAAACCCCGCTGCTGGCCGGCATGAGCCCCGAGCAATTCATGCGTCGCCATTGGCAGAAGAAGCCCCTGCTGGTTCGGCAGGCATTTCCCGGCGTGCAGGCGCCGGCCACGCGCGCGGAACTGGCGCGGCTCGCCGCGAGCGAGGATGCCGAGGCGCGGCTCGTCACCCACTTCGATGAGCACTGGAACCTGCGCCAGGGCCCGATTGCCAAGCTCCCCCCTTTTTCCAAGCCGGGCTGGACGCTGCTGGTGCAAGGCCTCGACCTGCACGTACCGGCAGCGCGCGCCATGCTCGATGCCTTTCGCTTCGTGCCCGAGGCGCGGCTCGATGACCTGATGATTTCCTACGCCTCGGACGGCGGCGGTGTCGGCCCGCATTTCGATTCCTACGATGTCTTCCTGATCCAGGTGGCCGGCCAGCGCCGCTGGCGCATCGGCGCGCAGAAGGATGCCGTGCTGCGCGAGGACGTGCCGCTCAAGATCATCGGCAACTTCGCTCCCGAGGAAGAGTTCGTGCTGGAACCCGGCGACATGCTCTACCTGCCGCCCGGCTGGGCCCACGACGGTGTGGCCGTGGGTGGCGACTGCATGACCTGCTCGGTGGGCTTTCGCGCGCCCTGGCGGGCCGAACTGGCCCGGGAACTGCTGCCGCGCCTGATGGACGAGGGCGAAGACCGCCCTTTTTCCGACGCGATGTATCGCGACCCGAAGCAAGCGGCCACAAAGCAACCCGGACTTGTGCCGATGGATTTACATAACTTTGCCCGTGACGCCGTGGAGCGCGCCCTGTGTCAACCCCTGGCCTTGGCGCGCGCTCTTGGCGAAGTGCTGACCGAGCCCAAGCCGCGCGTCTGGTTCAGCATTGGCGATCCGTTGCCGGCGGGGCAGGGCGTGCAGCTCGACCCGCGCAGCCGCATGATGTACGACGATGCGCACGTGTTCCTGAACGGAGAATCCTTCCGCGCGGCGGGGCGTGACGCGCAACTGATGCGCCGCCTGGCTGACGCGCGCGAACTCGGGGCCGCCGAGGTGGTGCGGCTCTCTGAAGGCGCCCGGGAATTGCTTGATCAATGGACCGAAGACGGTTGGATGCAGCCATGGACGAAACACAGCTGAAATACGGCATCTTCGAAGGCCGGCTCGCCTGCAGCCAGGCTCTGCGCGACACGCTGATCGCGGCCTGCGCTAGCGAAGCGCGCGAGATCTTCTGCGTGGACGATCGCTTTGTGGATTGGCCGCTTTCCGACCGCGCGCTGATCGACGCGCTGACGGCCTGGGCCCGGCGCGGGCGCGTCCTGCATTTGCTGGGGCGTGCGCTGGAGCCCGTACGCCAGCGCCACCCACGCTTTGTGCAGTGGCGGACGACCTTTGATCATTGCGTCGATGCGCGTGAGCACGAGGCCGAAGCCGGGGACCCGCGTGCGCCCCATGCGGCGCTCTTTGCGGAAGGCGGTACCCATCCACTTTGCCTGCGGGTGCTGGACCGGGAGTTGCACCGCGGCGTGGTGTCTGCGGACACGGCCGACGCGATGCGATTGCGCGAGTGGTTTGACGTCCTCGCGCAACGGTCATCCCCTGCATTCCCGGCCTCAACGCTGGGGCTTTGAAACTTATTCTGCTTATAATGCGCGGCTAGGCGAGGGAAGCGCTCGAGGTTTTCCACGTCTTGTTCTGCGAAGCCACACCGGTGTCAAGCTCGTGTGGCTTCAAAATTACCGG
>FSVW01000972.1_pt1 | contig 49536 bp, 42 predicted proteins | sample 1637551 | NCBI WGS metagenome assembly FSVW01 (sample SAMEA3914814, study PRJEB12502) | metagenome | biome: forest; material: soil | place: USA | collected 2011-09-16 | depth 0.1 m | reverse complement strand
GGCCGGCAAGGACTACCTGGAGCAGGAAATCGCACCGCGCGTCGCCTCAGCGCCGGTACGCTTCACTCTGCAGGTTCAACTCTCCGAAAGCGGCGACAAGATCGACGACCCATCCATTGCCTGGCCGTCGACACGGGCGCTCGTCAAGCTCGGCGAGATCACGATCTTCGGCGCCGTGGCTGACAGCGACACGGAGTCGCGCCGCTTGTTGTTCACCCCGAGTGCGCTGCTCGCCGGCATCGATGCGGCCGACCCGATGATCGCCATGCGCGGCGCTTCCTACGGTGTGTCCTACGGGCGACGCCACACACCTTGAACCCCATCGGCAGCACGAGAGGAAACGAGGAGACCGGCCCATGAGGCCGGTCTCCTTTTATCTAGCGCATTGAGCGTGCGGGGTCAGGTGTTGCGCGATTCCAATGTTGCCAATGCATGCGCCGGAAAACGCCGTACCGGATAGGCGCTGACCGTCTTCAACAGGACGATTCGACGCTCGGCCGACAGCAGCTCAGGCAAGGCGGTCTCCATCGGCTGGCGGTAGGGACGTTTCAGTTGACGCTCGACGAAGTCGTCGTAGCTGCACTCCCAGCTCTCGTAGTTGACGATCATGTTCGGGTCGCTGAGGTCTTCGTGAATCCAGGCATGAACAAAGTCCTGCTCCACTGTCATCGCCCTGTACGCATCGAACAGCATCTGCCGCGTGCGCTCGCGCTGCTCGGGCCGCGTGGGCAGGTAGACGATGATGGACACGCCGTTTCGCGGCGAGGCGCTTGAGGTGGCGGCCAAGAGATCGTCAAGAGTGGGCATCGCTAGCGCGGCGCCGATCGCAGCGCGCGCGAGTCGGCGGCGGGAGAGAGTCTTCGGCAGAATCATGGCGGGTTTCCTCAGTGTGAATGGCGGAGTGCCCGACGGTCGACGCAGGCACGGACTTGGGGCTGAAACCATGGTCGCGTCCGCGAGTCCGACGGTCTTTCACAAAACCCGCGTGAATGAATAGAACTGTTCACCGGCACTGCGTCGCCGCATGCAGAGACGCCCGCCTGGCTGTGGGTGCCAGTACCGGCTCTCACTTCGTTTGGAAATCTTCGGGTTCTGCTGAGACTCGATGCTGATCTTGAGGCACGAAGCTCAATTCGTTGCTGCAAGGAGAGGGGCGGCGTATGCGGCGGAATGCGAAGCAGACTGTTTGGTGGCTGACATCGACCAACTGCCTTGAGCTGAGTTCCAGTTGCCGCCTCGCAGCGATTGCGGGCTCCCTCGGCGAACTCATGGACTCTTGCTCCTTGCCCCATGGCGGTCGTTGTAGGGTGTTCTTCGGATGACACCCGCGCGACGATGCAGGCCCTAATCTGGCAATGCTTCGCGGCCTTGCGACTTCAGTGCGCCAACGGTATGCGCTTCGCTGTTCAGCCGCTTTCATTGCATCGCCAGTCCAGTGGCATGCAAGTCGATCGTGTGCGTCGTCACGCCGAGTTGCTTCAGTTCAGTCTTGCGCACCTTCTCCGAAGCGGTCTTGGGCAGGCTGCTCATGAATTCCACGTAGCGAGGCTGCGCAAAGCGCGGCATTTTTCGGCTCGCATGCTCGGCGATTTCGGCGGCGGAAACCTGTGCGCCGGGCTGCAGGACGATGGCCAGCATGATCTCGTCCTCTCCTCCGGGGATGCTCGCCGGGACGCCGTACGCGGCGATCTCGGCGATGCCGGTCAGGTCGAGAAAGCTGGCCTCGATATTGATGGCCGAGATGTTCTCGCCGCGCCGCCGGATGCAGTCCTTGATGCGATCCACGAATGTGATGTGGCCATCCGCATCCATGCGTCCCGCGTCGCCGGTGTGGAACCAAAAGTTGCGCCAGGCCTCGACGGTCTTCTCGGGCAAGCCGAAGTAGCCGGCCATGAATCCCTGCGCTACGCGCGGCCGCACCATGATTTCGCCCACCTCGCCGCAGGCCAGGGGGAAGTCGGTGGCGGCATCGCGGATCTCGACCTCGAAATACTTCTCGTAGGCGCGTCCGCAGGTGCCGGGCCGCAGCTCGCCGAGGCGGCCATACAAGGGGATGTTCACCTCGGTCATGCCGTAGCCGCCGATGACGTCGGCGATGCCGAAGCGTTCGCGCCAGGCGCGGTCGTGCTCGGGGTGGTTGGGTGCTGCGAGCACGGCGCGCAGGCGATGGTCCTGGTCGCCATCGCCGGCCGGACGGCCGATGATGAAGGCGCTGATAGCGCCCAAGGTGTTGGTGAGTGTCGCGCCGCAATCGCGCACATCCTGTAGCCAGGACGAGGCCGAGAAGCGCGCACGCACCGTCGCCTGCGCGCCGGCGATGAGCACCGAGCCGAGCTGCATCAGCAGGCCATTCGCGTGGGACAGCGGCAGGCAGACGTAGTAGTGGTCATCGGCCGTGACGCCGACGTTGTCCACCGTTCCTAGGCCGAACAGAAAGCAATGGCCATGCGGCATCAGCACGCCCTTGGGCGCACCGGTCGTGCCCGAGGTGTACATGATGCAGGCCAGATCCGAAGGCTGCGACAGCGGCGTGTCGATCGGCTGCGCTTCGCGCCATTTTTCGAAGCTGAGCAGGCCAGGTCCAGCCACGTCGCCGCCGCCTGCAACGAGGATGTACTTGATGACCGGCAGCGAGCCGCGGATCTCCTCCAAGGCAGGCAGGTACGTCGCATCGATGATCAGGATCTCGGGCTTCGAATCGGCAACCGGATGCGCGAGGAACGCGCCCGTCAGTTCGGCGTTCAGGAACACCGTCGTACCGCCCGCACGGCCGATGCCGGCCCAAGCGCGCAGGAAGTCTAGGCTGCTCGGCAGCATCAGCGCCACGCGCCCGTCGCGCGCCAGGCCCAGCGCAGCCAGCATGCCGGCCACCTGTGCGGCGTCATCGCGAAGCGCGCGGTAGCTCAAGCTTTCGCCGCCGACCATGGACACGAAGGTCTGATCGCCGAGCCGCCCTGCCTGTTCCTCGATCACGGCCGGTAGCACCCATTGGCGCGGGTCATGCGCTCCGGAATACAGCGTGCTCATCAGGACGGCCTTGCACCGGCCAAGCTGCGGCACAGCTGCGTGGTGCCGGCCGCCATGAAATATGCCATGCGCTTGCGCACGGCGGCGACGTCGCCCGAGTGGCACAGGCCGCCCGACAAGGCATCAATGCGGCGCGTGTCGGCGAAGGACAGCGAAAGTGCGCCGGAGACGAAGTGATAGCTCCAGTACAGGTCTTCCTCGCGCGCCTCGGGCAGTACCTCGCGCCACATCTCGATCAGCTTGTGGATCACCGGGTCGAAGTGCTGCGTCATCACGCCGCTGCCCCAACTGGGTGTGATGTTGATCAGCGCGACAAGGCGCATGTAGTTCTTCCAACCGTCACCGCCGGTTTCCCACAGGTGCAGCACGGGCTCGAAATACGCTTGCAGGCAGCCCTCGACGGTCATGGCCGCGGTCGAATCGCGGTAGCGATTCATCGACTGCACACGCTGCGTGTTGACAACTTCTGCGCGGCGTTGGAACACGGCATCGAACAAGCCGCGCTTGGAGTCGAAGTAGTAGTTGAGCATCGCGGGGTCGACACCCACGACCTTGGCCACCTCGCGCACGGTCACACCGTGAAACCCGTTCACGCAGAACAGTGCTTCGGCGGCGTCGAGGATGGTGTCGCGGCGGTCCACGCTGTCGTCCTGGCGCGGTCGGCCGCGGCCGGCGGCATGCGGCGCCTTCTCTTTCGATGCGGCTTTGCTGGGGGGGTTCTTCTTGTCATCCATGAGGCTTGATCCTCTCTTTATTCATCTCTTGTAGAAATCAAACAGCATTCGAGCCCATTGAGCCGGCTTGCGCATGGATCAACTATAGCGACCACCATTCTCGTGGTCAATTATTCAACACACGTTGAATTATGTTGACGCCGCACATTCTGAGCGCTAATCTTCGAAGCACTGGCAGGCGGAAGCGCAACGAACGCAACGACTTATTCGCCTCTCGGTAAGCGCGACTGCGCATTTTTCTGCACCGTAATTCAACAAATAATGAATTAGGAGACAAGATGAATCAAGACATCCCCTATCAGCTGGCGTGCGGTATCGCCGTCGGCGCACTGAGCGCTGCCACCGCAGCGATGGCACAAGACACCGGCACCGCCGTCAAAGCGGCAGCACCCGTATCGGCCGCATCCAGTGCAGAGCCATCGGTCAAACTCGAACAGGTGATCGTCACGGCGGCGCGCCAGCCGCAGCTGCTGCAGGACGTGCCGCTGAGCATCACCGCCCTGTCCGAGAAGAACCTCGAGGCCCAGGGCATCAGCAGCTTCGAAGACTACGCGGCCCGCATCGCCGGCCTGCACCTGTCACGCGACAGTTCGCAGTCCTCTTTCAGCCTGCGCGGAATTTCCTCGTCGGCGACCGCGGACACGACCTCGGCCACCGCCGGGTTCTACTTGGACGACTACCCGCTCTACGACACCTGGTTCCGCTTCAGCTCGCCCGATGTGCGCATCTTCGACGTTCAGCGCATCGAGGTTCTGCGGGGACCGCAGGGCACGCTATACGGCGCGACCTCGCTGTCGGGCTCGATCCGCATGATCACCAACAAGCCGGACCTGGACAACTTCGACGGCAAGGTGGACGCGACGTTTGCGAGCACCAGCAGCGGTGGTAACAGCCATGACCTCGACGGCATGGTCAACATCCCGCTCAGCGAAGGCGTCGCCGCGCTGCGCGCCGTGGCCTACACGCGCACGGATGGTGGCTACGTGGACAACCCGACGGTCGGCAAGAACAACACCAACGAGCAGCGCACCGATGGCGGCCGGCTGGCGCTGCGGCTCAAGCCTAACTCTACGCTCGACGTCCTGGCGAGCTTCATGTATCAGCACGACGAGCAGGATGACCAGTCCGCCACGCTCTACTCGCCCGGCGCGGGGCAGAGCAAGACCACGTGGCTAGGCTCAGTGCTTAACAGCACGCGCAGCACGTTGCAGGTCGCCACGGTGACGGCTGACCAGAAGCTGGGCAGCGGCAACGTCACCGTGACCGGCATCCACGCCAGCGATGAGTCCACCAATCATTTCGACGGCACGTCGGTCGTGTTCCTTCTCGGAGGCGGTTTGACGCCGACGGCGGAGTCGCGGCCGAGCACCTCCAAGACGAACATCTTCGAAGTGCGCTACAGCAGCGATCCCGCCGCGCCGCTTCACTACGTGGCGGGTGCCTACTACAACCAGCGCAAGCGCGACTTTGCGCAGGAGGCCAACCAGGACACCCTGATTCCCGTCTGGGGCACCCCGCGCCTGTATGAGGTCGTGGCCGACCAGACCGCGACCGAGAAGGCCGTCTTCGGCGAAGGCACCTGGTCCTTCGCCCCGAAGTGGGATGCGACGGCCGGTCTGCGCTTGTTCCGCAACAGCTACCACTTCGACGGCAACGTCAGCGGCCTGATCAACAGCTTTGCAGCGCCGCTGAGCGAGTCGATCACCGATGTGGGCAACAGCCAGTCCTCCTATGTACCGCGCCTGTCGCTGGCCTACAAGCCCGATGCCTTCACGGCCTTCTATGCAACGGCCTCCAAGGGCTACCGCTTCGGCCTGACCAACTACAACTCAGGCGCGCAAGGCGGCGTGCCGCTGACCTACAAGTCGGACACGCTGTGGAACTACGAGCTGGGCGCCAAGACGAGCTTCTGGGGCGGGCGCGGCACGCTCAACGGTTCGCTGTTCTATATCGACTGGAAGGACATGCAGCTGCCTTTCCGCAACGCCAACGGCCAGGTCTACATCACGAATGCCGGTGACGCCCGCAGCTACGGCCTGGAGGCCGAGCTGGCTTTGAAAGTCTCGTCGGCACTGGAGCTCAATGCAGCGCTCACGCTCGGCAACGCAGAGATCACCAAGGGCAACCCGAACGTGCAGCGTCGCGGCGCGTCCAGCCGAGGGCCAGCCGTCATTGGCGTCGAGAAGGGTGATCCGCTGCCGGGTTCGCAAAAGGTCTCCGCATCTGCGGGCGCGCAATACACGATCGGCAATCTCGCCGGCGGCTCAGCATATGTGCGAGCCGACGCGGTCTACGTCGGCCCGTCCTATCCGGACTTCATGAAGGAAGGATCGCTGCAGGCTGGCAACTACACCGTCGTCAACCTGCGAGTGGGCTACCGCTTTGACCGGTACGAGCTCGTCGCCTTTGCCAACAATGCCTTCGGCAGCGATGGCGTCGTCAACGCCGTGCCGAACGCGGACAGCCTGGGCACGGACGCCGCGTTCCGTGTTCGCCCCCGCACGATCGGCCTGACCCTGCGCGCGAACTACTGAAGAAGAAGGGGCGACACATGCTCGTAGCTGACACAACGCGCCTGGCGCTGGCAGACGGTGCCATCGAGGGGCTTGAGAGCGGCGGTGTGCGCCGCTATTACAGCGTGCCCTATGCCGCGCGGCTGACGTCCGAACGGCGCTTCCGTGCGCCGCAGCCGGTGGAGCGCTGGACCGGCGTGCGCGATGCGACGCGACCCGGCCCGAGCGCGCCGCAGAACCCGCCGCCGCCGTCCGACGACATCGATCTCGAACAACTGCTTGGCGTACCGGCCAACAATGGCCCGGACTACCTGACGCTCAACGTCTACGCACCGTCCGGCGCGCCGCAGGACCGGCCGGTGATGGTTTTCATACACGGCGGCAGCTTCGTCAGCGGCAGCAAGGACGTGCCGCTGTACGACGGCAGCGCCTTCGCGCGCGACGGCGTCGTCTGCGTGGTCATCAACTACCGGCTCGGCATCGAAGGCTTCCTGCCACTTCCCGGGGTGCCGACCAACCTGGGCTTGCGCGACATGATCGCCGCGCTGGCCTGGGTGCGTGACAACATCGCAGTCTTCGGCGGCAACCCTGCCAACGTCACGTTGTTCGGCGAATCGGGCGGCGCCTGGTGCACCGCCTGCTTGATGACCTCGCCTTTGGCCAAGGGCCTGTTCCATCGCGCGATCTGCCAGAGCGGCCACGTGTACATCAGCCGCGACCTGTCGCTGATGCAGAAGCTCGCGAAGCGCGTGGCCAAGCGCCTGAAGATCAGCGCGGACCGCGAGAGCTTCGTGCGCGTGGGAATCGAGAAGATGCTCGCCGCACAGGAGTGGATCATGAAGCCCAGCCTCTGGTTCGACATGCGCGATACGCAGAAGCGCGACCCCGCTTTCAGCATCACCCGCTTCATGCCCGTGCATGGCGACGACGTGCTGCCAGTCAGCACGATTGAGGCCTTGCGTCAGGGCGCAGGCAAGGACGTGCAGCTGCTGATCGGCACTACCAGCGAGGAAGCTCGGCTGTTCTTCGTGCCGGCCAATGTCATCAACAAGCTGCCGCGCTGGGCTGCGCTGATGTTCATGAAGAAGGCCCTGCCCGAAGCCAAGGCCGCGCTGCGTGCCTACGGCCTCGATGAGAAAGACTCGCGCCCCGGCGAAGTGCTGGCGCGCGCGATGACGGACCTGATGTTCCGCGCGATGACGCGGCGCACGGCGGAACTGCACCGCGGCCGCTCGCATGTCTACGAGTTCGAATGGCGCTCGCCTGCCATCGGCGGCCAGCTCGGCGCGGCCCACGTGGTGGAGCTTCCCTTCGTCTTCGACAACCTCGCCTGCGCCACCGGCCCCAAGGCCTTGCTCGGCGAGGACCCGCCGCAGGCGCTGGCCGATTCGATCCACGCGCTGTGGATCCGCTTTGCCACCGATGGCGCGCTGCCCTGGCCCGAGTTCGATGCGAAGACCCGCCAGGTCTGGTCGCTGACCCGCAGCGTGGCCGAGTACGAAGCGGTGATGCCAGCGGCGGCCTTCCTTCCCTGATGAATCCGAATTTGGAGAAACGATGACGAGCAAAGCATTGGTGGCCGGCGTGGGCATGATCCCTTTCGCCAAGCCGGGCAACAGCGAAGACTGGGATGTGATGGCCGAGCAGGCCGTGCGGTTGGCATTGCAAGACGCACGCATTTCCTACGATCAGGTGGAGCAGGCCTACGCGGGCTATGTGTACGGCGACTCGACCGCAGGCCAGTCCGCGCTATATCGCGTGGGCATCAGCGGCATCCCGATCATCAACGTCAACAACAACTGCGCCACCGGTGCGACCGCGCTCTATCTGGCGCGCCAGATGATTGCGCTGGGCGGGGCGCAATGCGTGCTGGCCGTCGGCTTCGAGCAGATGGTGCCGGGGGCGCTCGGCATGGTCTTCAAGGACCGCAAGCGCACGCTCGACCTTGCCTTCAATCGGCAGGCGCAGCTGCAGCCCGCGGAGGACAGTGCGCCATTTGCCGCCCAGATGTTCGGCGGCGCCGGCCTCGATCACCAGGCCCGCTACGGCACCAGCAGCGAAACCTTCGCGATGATCAGCGTGAAGGCACGTCGCCATGCGGCCAACAATCCGATGGCCTTGCTGCGCGCGCCCGTCACGGTGGAAGAGGTACTGGCCGCCAAGCCGCTGTATGGCCCGATCACGCGTCTGCAAGCCTGCCCGCCGACCTGCGGCGCGGCGGCGGCACTGCTCGTGTCGCCGGAGTTTGCGGCCAAGCATGGCCTTTCGACTTCGGTCGAGATCGTCGCGCAGGCGCTGGTGACCGATGTTCCGGGCACTTTCGATTCGCGCTCGATGATGAGCGTGGTCGGCTACGACATGAGTCGCAAGGCGGCGGCACAGGTCTACGAGAGCGCCGGCATCGGCCCCAACGATCTCGATGTGATCGAACTGCACGATTGCTTCACGGCGAACGAACTGATCTCCTACGAAGCTCTCGGCCTTACGGCCGAAGGCACTGCCGAACGCTACATCCGCGATGGCGACAACACCTATGGCGGCAAGCACGTCGTCAACCCATCCGGCGGCCTGCTCGCCAAGGGCCATCCGCTCGGCGCAACGGGCCTGGCGCAGTGCTACGAGCTGACGCAGCAACTGCGCGGCACGGCCGGCGCAAGACAAGTGGAAGGCGCACGTTTCGGGCTGCAGCACAACGTCGGCCTCGGTGGCGCCTGCGTCGTCACGCTGTTCGGGAGGACGGCATGAACAGCAGCAACAAGCTCGCGGGCAAGGTCGCCATCATCTCCGGCAGCGGCCGGGGTATCGGTCGCGCGACGGCGCTCAAGCTGGCCTCGGAAGGCGCCGCCGTGGTGGTCAACGATCTCGATGCCGCGCCAGGGGATGAAACCGTCAGCACGATCAGGGCCGCTGGCGGGCGCGCCGTGGCCTGCATCGGCGATGTGACGGCAGCAGACTTCGGCGAACGCTTCGTCGCCACCGCGCTCGATACCTTCGGCGGCCTAGACATCATCATCAACAACGCCGGCTACACGCGCGACGGTGTAATCCACCGCCAGAGCGACGAGCAGTTCCAGGCCATGCTCGATGTCCACGTAATGGCCCCGTTCCGCATCCTGCGTGCCGCCACCGGGCCGATCCGCGAGCTGCAGCAGCGCGAGGCCGCCCAAGGCATCGAGCGCATCCGCAAGGTCGTCAACATCTCATCGATCTCGGGCACGAACGGCAATGCGGGCCAGGTCAACTACTCGTCTGCTAAGGCGGCCTTGACCGGCATGACCAAGACGCTGGCCAAGGAATGGGGCCGCTACAAGGTCTGCGTCAACTGCGTGGCCTTCGGCCTGATCGGCACGCGGCTGACCAAGTCCGCGGACGATCCCGAATCCAAGTTCGAAGTCGCTGGCGCGACGGTGCAGGCGGGCATACCCACCGCGGCCTTGGAGCGCATGCGCGCGATGGTGCCGCTGGGCCGTGAAGGGTCGCCCGAGGAAGCGGCCGGCAGCATCTACCTGATGTGTATTCCCGAAAGCGATTACGTGAGTGGAGAAGTCCTGCTGGTGGCGGGAGGGATGAACCTATGAACAACATTGCATCGTCATCATCGTCCGCATCTGGCAGCGAGGCGAGGCGTGCCCCGCTCGGCGTGAAGTTCAAGCTGCTGTACGGCTCCGGCGCGCTGATCGAAGGCATCACCACCGCGGCGCTGACCTACTTCCTGCTGTTCTACCTGACGGCGGTGTGCGGCCTCTCCGGCACGCTGGCCGGCACCGCCATGTTCCTGGGCCTGATGATCGACGCGCTGGTCGATCCTTTGATCGGCCTGGTCAGCGACAACACCCGTTCGAGCATGGGTCGCCGACTGCCTTATCTCGTCTTCGGCACCGTTCCGCTGGCCATCGCGTTCGCGCTGCTCTTCTCGATCCCTGCTGGCGCGACGGGCATGGTGCTGATGTTCTATGCCACGTTGTGCTCGATGTCCGTGCGCGTCGGCCAGTCCGTCTTCAACCTGCCGTATGTCGCAGTGGGCGCAGAGGTCACCGAGGACTACGACGAGCGCTCGAGCGTTGCAACCTGGCGCGTCAGCTTCAGCATGCTCGGCACCTTCCTCGCCATTGGCTTGGGACTGGGCTACTTCATGGCCGGCACCGGCGGGCTGAACAACAGGCCAGCCTATGTGCCGTTTGCCTGGGCCTGCGCGGCGCTGATCTGCCTGGGCGGCATTGGCGGCGCGATGGCCACCCGCAGCGTGCTGCCGCGCCTGCATGCCGCCGTTCCTACGCAGAGCGCCCACGGCTCGGCACTGCGCCAGTTCGTGGCGGAGCTGCGCGACATCTTCCGCAACCGTTCCTTCGTCGTGCTCTTCGTCGCCACGCTGGCCTTCTTCGTGGCACAGGGCATGGCCGGCGCGCTGGCAATCTACCTCAACAAATACTTCTGGAACTTGTCGACCTCGGGCGTGCAACTCGTGCTCATTGGCGCCACGCTCGGCCCCTTGCTGGGCGTGCCGGTCTACGCCGTGCTGTCGCGCCGTATCGAGAAGAAGAAGCTCACAATCATCAACTTCATGATCTTCGTGTTCGGGCAGATGTGGCCGCCGCTGGCGCATCTGGCCGGCCTGTTCCCGAGCAACGAATCCCTCGTCACCGGCATCCTGTTCTGCAACGCGTTGCTGGCAGGTTCGGCGTTGGTCGGTGCTGCGATCGGCGCCCAGTCGATGATGGCCGATGCCGTGGACGAACATGAACACCTGTTCGGCGTGCGTCGGGAAGGCCTTTTCTTCTCTGGACTGGCCTTCGGGGTCAAGGCGGCGAGCGGACTGGGCGGCTTTCTGGCCGGCGCGAGCCTGGACCTGATCCACTTCCCCACGGAGATCGTGAGCAAGGGTGGCGATGTTCAGTTGACAGACGATGTCATCCACCATCTAGGCCTTATTGCAGGGCCCGTGCCCGCTTTGATCACATTGCTGGCTCCACTGACCTTACTGGCGTATACCTTGTCCCGCCAGCGTCACTCCATCATCCTGCAAGAGTTGGAGATTCGTCGCTACGGGTAGACCGACAGTGGCTGAACGGCACGTTCGGCGCTACCGCAATCGAATTGCGAGAAATTGAAATTCCTCGTCTCGCCGCAATCCGAGGTCACGTGGCGGGGCTGCCCCACCGCATCAGCCCGATGTCGACGTTCCGGGGTCTGGGGCACTTCATCCATGAGTGCTCGCAGCGCGGCCTGTGCTGCGTCAGAGTCGTCCATGGCAAGGGCAACGGGTCACCCGGGCGCGAGCCGATCCTGAAGGGCCGCGTGCGGCGCTGGCTGGTGCAAAAAGCAGAGGTGCTGGCCTTTGTTCAGGCGCGCGGCAGCGATGGCGGCGCGGGGGCATTGATGGTGCTGCTGAGCGGCACCTGAGGCCGCCATTTTCAGTGCGCACCGCCGCCGCCGGCACCCTTGCTGGACCGAGCAAACCAGATCAGCGGAATGATGGCGATGAACACGATCGCCGAGGCCCAGTAGACGTCGTTGATGCCCAGCATCACGGCTTGCGCGTTGAGCCCGGCTTCGAAGACGTTGCGGGCACTCTCGGCATGGCCGGTCAGCGCGCCGATGCCGTCCAGCGCCTCGCTGTAGCGCGGGTTGCCGATGCTGGCCTGCTCGGCCAGGCGGGCGTGGTGGAAGATGGTGCGGTCGTTCCAGACCGTGGCCGCCGTGGACGTGCCGACCGCGCCGCAGAAGATGCGCACGAAGTTCGACAGACCCGCCGCCGCAGGCACGTTCTCCGGACGCTGGCCCGAGAGGATGATCACCGTGAGCGGCACGAAGAAAAGCGCCGTCGGGAGTGGTTCATGTGCAGCTCCGTATCTCCAGCATCGGGTGGCCACATCGACAAGCTCGCCCAGACGACCCGGCTGGAAAGGGGCAGCTCCCGGTTTTAATCGGCTTCGGACACCATAAGCGCAGATCAGCCGCCGGATCCTCGGTTGCTCATGGAATCAACACCTGTATGGCCGCTCTCCGGCTTGCAATCTGAGGTGCGCTAGTTCCGGTTCGGCTCGGCAGCGCCAGGTGGCGCCGCGCCGAACCCGTTGTTGACGACCACCCCGCTGGCGCGCCGTGTCGAGTGTCCGGTGACGGATGCACAGCCGCCGTACGAGTTGCTACCCCGCGAATGTCGGGTGACGGTCGAAGCGGCCGCTCAGCCCCCGGATGCGAATGACTCTGCCCAGAGTAGTGCCGTCGGAAACTCTGGCCTAGAACTCGGGGATCCCATCGGTGAATCCCGAGTCGAACATTGCAGGCGGCCGAATCTTTCCAAGACGGATGGGCTAAGTTCCACGTGTCTTCACATAGCCGGCAGCAAGTCAATTCTTCGTCGGGCATCTGAAACTTCGCATTGAATGCGCGCCGACGGCGAGCGCGCCGAGCGCCAGCGCCCACAGCAGAAGGCCCGCGCCGGTCCAGCCCTGCTCGTCGTACCGGTAGCTGACGCACAGCCGCGAATCAGTCTCGCGGTACAGCAGGCCCGCCGTGGCCAGCATCCAGGCAGTGTTGCCGAGGAAGAAGACTTCCAGCTCGGCCGTCAGTCGCGGCCAACTGCTTGCGAGCACCAGGCCGGCACTCCACCAACTGGCGTATTTCAGAGCGTCCATCAGCGGATCCAGCAGCGCGAGATCCAGTGCGATCGGCAGCATCCAGAAGAGTGCCACGGCGCTGAACCAGGCAGCGCCTGCGAGGCCCATTTCGTCGACACGTGACTGGGCTCGCGATCCCGGCAACCAAGCGTCGGCGGACCAACCCGCTGCAAGCAGCAGCGGGAATTGCACGAGCATGTGAAGGCTCATACGGCTCTCGACGAGCGCGCGCGGCCACGGTGCCAGGAACACCAGCGGCGCAGCCGCCAGCAAGGCCCGCCACCATCGGCTATTCGCCTTCAACCTGGCTCCTTCAACGTCAAGGCCCGGGCCGCGGCCAGCGCCTGCGGCCATTGCGAATAGTCGAACACACGCCGCACGTGGCCACCGCCATCGATCAGCTGAATCGCGCCGTTATGCAAGACGCCGCCGAATCCGTCATCGATGGCGACGATGCCCAGGCGCCGCTGGAGCCGCGAGCCGGCCGCGGCATCTGCGGGCGCGGTAATCGTCCAGACCGACGGATCGGCTCGGTGCAGCCGCGCATAGCCAGCCAGTTCGCTGGTTCCGTCATGAACAGGATCGATCGAGATGGATAGGAGGCGCACCGGCGGGCCACCTAACGGCGTCACGGATGCCTGGAGCGCAGCCTGCATCTGCGCGTATTCGGAACCCAGTGCAGAACAGACTGACGGGCAGCTCGTGTAGATGAAGTCAACCAGGTAGACCGCCTTCCGCTGCGTCGCGCTCGCCGGATCGAACACCGGCCACGGCCTCCCTTGTGTGTCGCGCAAGGCCAGCGCCGGTGCGGCGACCAGGCCTTCAGCGACTCTTGCCCGGCGCAGATCCTCATAGGTCCAGACCTCGAAACCGCGGGTCAGGCGCGCGATCCCCCACAACAGGCCCGAGAGGATCAGCAGGCACAGCAACGACGTCGGCCAAAGCGGCCGGGGGCGCTGCACTGTGGACGTGTCAATCATGGGGCGGCAAGTCCTTGTCGCCGCCGAAGGGCGCCGTGCGCGCCTTGTGCGTCTCGCGGGCCTGCGCCACCGTCTGCTCGATGACTGGCGCCGCGCCATTGCCCCATTGCGAACGCACATGGCTCAGGACGGCGGCGATCTGTGCATCGCTCAGTTGGTCCTTGAAGGTCGGCATCGAGCCGTTGTAGACCGTGCCCTTCACCGTGATGCTGCCGGTGATGCCGTGCAGCACGATGGCCGCCACTGTGCTGTCCTTGCCCTTGACCCATTCCGAACCGGCCAAAGGCGGGAACAGGCCGGGCAGACCCTGGCCACCGGCCTGATGGCAGGCGACGCACAGCGAGCCGAACAAGGCCCCGCCATCGATCTTGGCCGAAGCGGATTTCTTCGGGCCCGTCAACTCGGCCTTCTGGCGGCCATCGCCCCAGCGCGCCGGTGTCTCGATATCCGCGTTGACGATGTAGACGACGCCGATCGACATCATCAGCACCACCAGCGCCAACACAGGCCAGGGCGCCGGATTCGATTGCTCGACCGGCTCGGGGTTCTCTCGCCCTTGCTGCGGCAGGATTTCGTCGGTGGCCATGTTTACTATTCCTGTGGGGTCAAAACCGGATAGTCGCGCTTGAGCGACTTCAGGTAGGCCACGAGATCAAGCGCCTCGTGAGTGGCGATCACGATCTTGCCGACCGGCATCCGCGCGGGCGGCAGCGCGACTTCGACATCGCCGGTCTCGGCCTTCTCCTTCAGCTCGAACAGGAAGGGATAGCTCGGCATGATGCTGCCCGGAACGAAGGCACGCGGCTGGTAAAGATGGCCCAGATGCCAGGCCTCACTCGGCTGGCGCACGCCGATGTTCAACAGGTCTGGACCGGTGCGCATCGTGCCCAGCAGATGCGGCGAGTCATACGCATAGTCGCCGGCCACGCTGGCACGACCCCAGCCGCGCTGAAAGTCCGGCGCGAAGGCTTTGGCGCGCGGCTGCTGCGAGTGGCAGTAGACGCAGCCATTCTCGATGTAGTGCTGTCGCCCGCGCAATTCCTGCGTCGTGTAGGGCTTGAGCCCTTCGATCGGCTTGACGTCACGCACAGTCATATAGGGGACGACGACGAGGGCGCTGGTAGCGATGCTGAGCATCACCATGCCGCCGGCCAAGAGTTTGGTCTCGTCATGCATCAGACCGCCCTCAGCATGGTCGCCCTGTCGCGGCCTTGTGACTTTCCCGCCAGCAGCAGCAGGAAATGCCAGACGAACACCAGGTGGCCGAGCGCCATCATTCCGCCGCCGATGCTGCGAGCCTTCAGGTACGGCGCGGTCAGCGTCACCGACTCCATGAATGGCCGCGAGGCATCCAGCATCGCCTCGCCCTGCAGCCAGCCGCCGATGCTCAATGCGGTGAAGTAAGTCGTTATGCCGATGGCGGCCAGCCAGAAGTGCGCACCGATCAGCCAGGGCGAAGGCCACTCGCGGCCGGACACGCGCGGCACGATGAAGTAGATCGCGCCGAAGAAGACCATCGTGACGAATCCGTAGAGCCCCAGGTGCGCGTGGGCCACCGTGTAGTGCGTGAAGTGGGTGACGACGTTCATGCTGCGCAGGGCTTCGAAGGAACCCTGGATCGAGCTGGCTGTGTACATCAATCCGCCGAAGCCGATGAAGCGCAAGGTCGGCGAATAGACCAGCGCCTTCAGATGCCCTTGCAAGGTCTGGTACTGGTTCACCGTGAAAGCGATGACCGGGATCACCATCATCATGCTCTGCACGATCGACAAGGTGACGACCCAGCCCGGCACCGGCCCGCCGATCAGGTGATGGCCACCAACCTGGCCGTAGAAGAAGGCCAGGCCCCAGAAACCGAGCAGCGACAGGTTGTAGCTCTTCACCGGCCGGCCGATGATCTTCGGCAGGAAGTAGTAGACCGAGCCCAGCGCCAATGGCGTGTAGAACAGGCCGAGCACGTTGTGACCGAACCACCAGTTCATTGCCGCCTGCTGCACGCCCTTGTGAAGCCCAGGGAACTTGGCAACGAAGAACAGCACCGGAAACCAGAACAACGCGCAGCCCATGTACCAGACCGAGACGTAGAGGTGATGGACCCGTCGCGCCAGCAAGGTCAGCACCAGAGGCACGCCGATCAGCGACCCGCCCAAGACCAGCAGGATGTCGACCTGCCAGGGGATCTCCAGCCACTCCAGGCCGTCGCTGTCGCCCATCGCGATGGCGCCCAGCCCGGCGATCAGTCCGGCGTTCCACAGGGCCGCGCCGAGAAAGGCATAGCGCGCGCCGGTCAACTCGGTCTTCAGCAGGCGCGGGATCACGAACAGGGCGATGCCCAGGCCCGCCATCGGCGCCCAGCCGTAAGCCACCGCATTGAGGTGGATGGTGCGGATGCGGCCGAAGGTGAGCCAGGCCTGTTGTGTCATCCAGTCGGGTTCGTGCAGCTTGATCGACGCCGTCAAGCCGGCGGCCGAAGCCACCAGCAGCCAGGTGAATGCGCAGCAGAGGAAGAAGAACACCAGCGGCGCCGTCGAGGCATCGGCGCGGGCGCGGCGCAGCAGTTCGTCCTGCGCGGCCGAGTCGTTGCGCTCGCCATTGCCCAGTGCCGCCTGCAGACGCTGCCGTGCCTGCGGCGTGCCGGCCGGATCCTCGATGCGACCGATCTCGCCCGGCGCGAAGATCACTTCGGCGCCGCGGGCGCCACCCTCCAGCAGGCCACGGCGCTGGGTCCAGATGAAGAACAGCAGCGCCGTCACGGAGAGGATGAAGGCGGACAGGAGAGTGGCGACGGTACTCACGATAGGTATTCCTCGGTCAGCTGTGCGGCAAAGGGGTCGGGGCCGGTTTCAGTCATCGCGGCCGTCGGCGCGCGGCGCCAGCAGCCAGCGGGAATAGCCGAGCAGGAAGACGCTGAACGCGGACATCCACAGCAGGCCTGCGGCGATCAGTCCCTCCCTGTAGAAGCGCGGCAGCAGCAGCGGCGTGGCAACGCGCAGCAGCGCCGCCAGCAGCACCAGGCTGTAGGCCAGCACGTCGGCTCGACCGGCGACCAGCGGACGCCCGGTGTGGCCACGGGCCGTGCGCGTCATCATCGCCATGACGAGGCCGCCGCTGGCGCCTGCCGTGAGCGCATGCACGGCCGGGGACACTGCGGCGCCCGTGGCCGATTCCCAGGCCAGCAGCGCAAGGCCAAGCGGAATCCACGCGTAGGCCAGGTGCAGCACCCACAGCATCGGGCGACCGCTAGACGTCCAGGGCTGCCAGACCCACAGCCGCCATGCCTGCAACAGCGCAGCCGATGCCAGCGTCGCCGCGATCAGCCCGGCAGGCGCGGCGAGCAGCCAGGCCAGCAAGCCGAGCGCCGTTGCCGCGATCACGCTCGCGTCGAGCGCGAGCGGCACGGCAATGCGGGCATTGGCGGCATTCTTCGTAAACAGCGGAATCACTCGGCCGCCGATCAGCGTCTCCATCATCACGACCAGCGCGAGCCCGGCGTACAGCATGCGCTTGGGATCGACCGCGATCACGCCGCGCTGCGCGAGATGAAAGCCCAGATTCGCGACAGCCAGCAAGGTCAGCACCGTGGCGATGCCCGCATTGCGCCGGCTGCGGGCCCGCCACAGCAGGTCGCCGAACAAGACGGCGGTCCAGGGCAGGAACATGATGTCCAGCACAAAGAACCAGCTGTAGGGCATCAGCACCGCAGCCAGTCTAGCGGCCAGCCACAACAGAACCAGGAAGCCCAACTGGGCGCCGGCCGGCGGCGGCAGCCCGGTCCAGTTGCGACCCGCGGTCAGCAGGAAGCCGACGATGGCAGCCGCCAGCATGCCGAACAGCATCTCGTGCGCGTGCCATAACACCGGTGCGAGTCCGGTACGTGGCACCACGCGCCCATCGAATACCCAGGGCCATAGGCCGATCAGCAGCACGGCAGCGAGCGCACAACCCAGGTAGAAGGGCCGGAAGCCAAGACTCAGGAAGGGCTGCGCACGCAGCGGCGCCGACACCGATCGCGGGCTCGATATGGGTTTCTTCATGCCAGCGCGAGGCTTGCCGCCAGATGAGCATGAATCTGGGCTACGACCGTCGCGCCCTCCCCGATCGCGCCACCCACGCGCTTGACCGAGCCGGCCCTGACATCGCCGATCGCGAACACGCCGCGCACACTGGTCTCCAGGCCGCCGCGCACTTCCAATGGCGTGCTGGCCGCAGCGCCCGACACGACGAAGCCGTGTCCATCCATCCGCACCTGGCAGGATTTCAGCCAGGCCGTTTCCGGTTCCGCGCCCGTGAACAGGAACACGTGGCGCAACTCGCGCCGGTCTTCGGTCTGGCTGCGCTGATCGCGCCAACAGACGGCTCGCAGGCCCTCGGCGGCATCGCCCTCCAGCGCGGTCAGCTCGGTGAACGGATGCAATTCGATGTTGTCGGTCGCGGCGATCCGCTCGATCAGGTAGCGCGACATCGACGCGGCCAGGCCCGCACCCCGGATCAGCACATGGACCCGGCGAGCATGCTGCGACAGGAACACCGCCGCCTGGCCCGCCGAATTGCCGCCGCCGACGATGACAACATCGCCGCCGCTGCATTGCTGAGCCTCCAGTGCCGATGCCCAGAACCAGACGCCGCGCCCTTCGAAGCGCTCCAGGCCGGCCATCGCCGGCCTGCGGTAGCGGGCGCCGCTTGCGACGACCACAGTGCGCGCGCAAAGCTGGCGGCCATCGCGCAATTGCAGGCTGAAGAGGCCCTCGGTTTCGGAGGCCTCGCAATCAAGCGAGACCACTTCGGACGGGACCATCACCCGCGCGCCGAACTTGTGAGCTTGGGCGCAGGCCTGTTCGACCAGCGCCTGGCCGGTGATTCCGGCCGGGAAGCCGAAGTAGTTTTCGATGCGCATGCTGGCACCGGCTTGGCCACCGAAGGCCCGGCATTCGACGACGACGACGCGCAGGCCCTCCGAGGCTGCATAGACCGCGCAGGACAGGCCCGCAGGTCCGGCGCCAACGATGGCGATGTCGAAGACCTCGCTGCAATCGGCGTCGCCGGCCATGCACAGGGCGTCGGCAAGTGCCTCGTTGTCAGGGTTGACCAGGATCGTGCCGTTCGGGCAGACCGCCAGCACATCGTCGGCGCCGGCCAGGTGCCGTTCCACGAGGCCCGAGGCGCGGTCATTGAATGCGGTGTCGACCTGGTGATGCGGCTGTGCGTTGCGGCGCAGAAAGTTCCGCAGCCGGTGCATCATGGCTGACGAGCCGCCGATCAGCACGACGCCACTCTGTCCGCCATCGATCAGGCCCGCGCGGCGCAGCACCAGCGCGCGCATCAGCCGCTCGCCCAGCTCGGCCTCGGCCACGATCAGCGCGCGCAGACGTGCGGCGTCGAGCACCAGCGTCTGCACCGGACCGTCCGCTCGCGCATCGACCATCGCCGGCCCGCCAGACAACTGGCCCACCTCGCCGAGAAAGCTGCCGGCCTGCATCGTGACGATGGGCGTCACCACGCCCAGGCCGTCGCGCTGCTCGACGATCACGTTTCCGGTCCTGATGAAATGAACCCCGCGCGTTGGATGGCCGGCCCGCACGACGAACTCTCCCGCGCGGTGCCACAGCGGCGTCCCATAGTGCGAGACGCGGCTCATCTCGCGCACCGTCAGCACCGGAAACATCTGCCGGTAGCGGACGATCTCCTCGGCGGAATCAGGATCGTTCATCAGCAGCTCAGGCCTCGCCCATGACCAGGTAGGCCATGGCGAACAGCGACACCGCCAGCGCGATGCCAAAGAGCCACTCGGCAGTCTCTGGCTTCATGAATGAAACGACACGCATACCGATCTCCATCAGTTCGCCCGCCCGGCTTGGCGGCTTTGACTCAGTGTGCGAGCCGGCGGCGTCACCGGCTTGGATGAATCCGGCTTGGCTGAGCAGATTCCGGCATCGATGCTGGCAGGCGCCTCCCATGCAGGGCCAGCAGCGCGATCTGCATCTCGATCAACTGCTGGGCGCGGGCCCGTCCCTCGTTCTCGATCACGCTGGTCAGCGCCGACAGCCACTCACGTCCCTGCAGCGGATCGAATTTCTCGAACGAATCGTCGGTCCACAGCGCCAGCACATGTTTGATCCGGTCCATCATCGTTTCTCCTTCCGAGGCGAAGTCGATGCCGCATCGGCCACGACCAACGCATCGAATTCGCGGCGGAAGTGCCGCAACATAGCGCGCACGGGAATCGCGGCTGAATCCCCCAGTGCGCAGATCGTGCGGCCCTGGATGTTGTCGGCCACGGACTTCAGCAATTCGATGTCAGCCATGCGGCCGCGGCCAGCCAGGAGCCGATCGAGCAAACGCCAGAGCCAGCCCGTACCTTCGCGGCAAGGCGTGCACTGTCCGCAGGACTCGTGCCTGTAGAAATACGACAGACGCTTCATCGCCGTGACCATGCAACGGCTGTCGTCCAGCACGATCACCGCCGCCGAACCCAGCATCGAGCCGGCCTTGGCAATCGCGTCGTAGTCCATGGCCAGTGCCATCGCCTGTTCGGCCGGCAGTACCGGCGACGATGCGCCGCCCGGGATCACGGCCTTCAACCTGCGGCCCGCTCGCACGCCGCCGGCCAGCCCAAGCAGCTCCGCGAAAGGCGTGCCTAGCGGCACTTCGTAGTTGCCCGGCCGCTCGACATCGCCGCTGATCGAGAAGATCTTGGTGCCGCCGTTGTTGGGCTTGCCGCACTCCATGTAGGCCTGCCCACCTTCGCGGATGATCCAGGGCACCGCGGCAAAGGTCTCGGTGTTATTGACCGTGGTCGGGCGGCCGTAGAGCCCGTAACTCGCCGGGAACGGCGGCTTGAAGCGTGGCTGGCCCTTTTTGCCTTCGAGCGATTCGAGCAGGCCCGTTTCCTCACCGCAGATATAGGCGCCGAAACCGTGGTGCGCCTGCAATTCGAAGCCGAACGCGCTGCCCAGGATCTCTGGGCCAATGAGGCTGGCCGCGCGTGCCTCGCCCAGCGCATCCTGGAAGCGCTCGTAGGCCTGGAAGATCTCGCCGTGGATGTAGTTGTAGCCGGTGCCGATGCCCATCGCGTAGGCGGCGATCGCCATGCCCTCGATGACGATGTGCGGGTTGTAGAGCAGGATGTCGCGGTCCTTGAACGTTCCCGGTTCGCCCTCGTCCGAATTGCAGACCAGGTATTTCGCACCGGGTAGCTGGCGCGGCAGGAAGCTCCATTTGAGGCCCGTGGGAAAGCCGGCGCCGCCGCGCCCGCGCAGCGCTGAGGTCTTCACCTCGGCGACCACCTGCTCCGGCGTGATGCCCTGCTGCAGGATCTTGCGCAGCGCCTGGTAGCCGCCACGCTGCTCGTAGTCCGCGAGACGCCAGTTGCGACCGTTCAGTCCGGCCAGGATCTGTGGCCGGATGTGGCGGCCGTGGAAGCAGCCTTGTTCGCCGGTGCTGGTGAAGCGGCTTAGGTCGGGTAGCGTCGCGGCCCGTCGGGGCGTTGTCGGGCGCATTTGCCGCGCTTCAGACGTGGATGAGACCTAGCCGGCCGGCCTTCAGCAACGTGTCCATGCGCGAACTGGCGGCCAGCTTGCACATGATGGCGCGCAGGTGGGTCTTGACGGTGCCGACGGTCACGTCGAGCTCCCGAGCCAGCGTCTTGTTACAGCTACCCTTGTTGAGCATGCGCAACACTTCCATCTCGCGCTGCGTCAGCATCTCGTAAGTCATGGCCAGTGCGAGTTGCTCGGCGATCGAGCGCGAGAGGTAGCGCCGGCCGCGACTCACCGCCAGCAGTGCATCGCGAATCTCGGAGAGGTCGTCCTGGCTGCTTAGAAAGCCCAATGCCCCGCCCTCGATGCCGGCCCTCACGACAGCGGGGAGGGCCAGGTCGGTCACCAGCACCACACGCAGACGCGGCGCGGCGCGCTTGACTGCGGCCATGAAGGCCGACACGCCAAGCTGGCCGAGCATGGGATCGACCAGCGCGATGCCGTCGTCCGCTGCTTCGCAGCAGGAAATGAACTCGTCGAAGGAACGAGCCAGTCCGGCCACGCGGAAAGCGCTCTGTCCTGCAACGATCGCGGCCATACCGTGCAACGAAAGGGCCGAAACCTGGCCAATCACGACACCTGTCACGACGCCGGCCAAACTACGGCTCGCCGAGTTGGGCAACTCGGACAGGTGCCTCGACGAGTGCTCCCAGGCGGGTCTTTCCGCCACCACTTCAGATGACTCAAACGAGGTGAAAAACTCTGCCATGTGGATACCTCCGCAACGATGACCGAACCTTATCCATGCCCATCGCCCCGGGCTTGCCCGTGCCTGCTGCCGCTGGCACAAAACAGGCGCAATCCTTCCGGTGCAGCCCTTCTCCATCGAAAGGAAGTCTCGACCCTCCCACCAACGGAACTTGGGCGCACGTCGATCACCACCCACACTGGATGCAGATTCATTTTCGGGTGGTGCAGATGAGCCAGAGATCGATGAGCAGGGCAGGAACACGGCGCTGGGCCGCGGGCATGCTGGCCGCCGCCGTGCTCGCCGGCTGCGCCACGCCAGCGCACTTGGCGTCTCCGCTTCAGACGCTTAAAGGAAGCGCGATCGGCCTGCCGGCTGCTGTTGATACAGCCTCGCCCGTCATCACGGATCGCTGGTGGCAGGTCTTCGGGGACCTCGCGCTTGACCAGTTGGTAGACAAGGCCCTGCAGGACAACCCGTCGATGGCTGCGGCGAGCGCGCGTCTGCGCCGCGCCGAAGCGGTCGTCGCCCGGGTAGACAGCAACGATGCGCCGCAGGTGGCAGCCCGCTTCGACGCCACCAGCCAGCGCTTCCCAGGGCACGCGCTGTATCCGCCGAACTACGCCGCCACGCACCAGGAGACGGCCACCCTGCAGGCCGGCCTTTCATGGGAGCTGGACTTCTTCGGCCGCAACAAGGCCGCACTCGAAGCGGCACTGGGCGGCGCGCGCGCGGCACATGCCGATCGCCACGGCGCGCGGCTGCTGCTCGCCTCTTCGGTCACGCGCAGCTATGTGCAGTTGGCGCGGCTATTGGAGCAACGCCGCATCGCGCAGCGCACGCTCGATCAGCGCAGCGAGGTGCTGGCCCTGACACGCCGGCGCGTGCAGGCCGGACTCGACACGGCCATCGAACTTCGCCAGGGCGAAGGCGCACTGCCCGATATCCGCCAGACGATCGAGGCGCTGGACGAGCAAATCATGTGGCGCCGCCACGCGCTGGCAGCCTTGACCGTGCAGCCACCGACGGCGATGGATGAACTGGCGCCGCAACTGCTGTCGCTGCAGGGTGCGAGCCTGCCCGCCAGCCTGCCTGCCGACCTACTGGGGCGTCGTGCCGACATCGATGCCGCCCGCCTACGTGTGGAAGCCGCCGCGCAGGAGTTGAAGGCGGCGCGGGCCGACTTCTATCCGAGCATCAACTTGATCGCCTTCGCCGGCTACAGCTCGATCGGCCTGAACCGCCTGCTGGAAGCCGGCAGCGAGCAGTATGGCGCCGGGCCGGCGCTGCGCCTGCCGCTGTTCGACGGTGGTCGCCTGCGCTCGGCCCAGCGCGGCCGGGCGGCCGAACTGGACCTGGCCATCGCGGCGTATAACGGCGCGCTTCTCGAAGCCGTGCGCGAGACGGCCGACCAGATCGGTTCGCTGCAGTCCATCGCGCGCCAGCAGGTGCAGCAGGGGCTGGCCCAGCTGTCGGCAGAAGCTGCCTACGCGCTGGCCGTGCGCCGCTACGACGCCGGGCTCGGCAGCTACCTGATCGTGCTGAGCACCGAGACGGCGGTGCTGGCGCAACGGCGCAGCCATGCCGACCTGCTGGCACGCGCGCTGGACAGCCAGGCCGAGCTGATGCGGGCGCTGGGCGGCGGCTATACGGCTGATTCACCAGGCAATCCAGCAGCCGATCCTGCGCTGCATGCAAGCCGCTGAGCGTATTCGCCTCAACGATTTTCCGGAGTCCGTCAATGAGCAACACCGCACCCCCCGCAAGACCTGACCCCGTTGCGGCGGCGCCATCGGGACGCACTGGCCTGTGGGTGTTGTCCCTGCTGGCGCTGGCCTGCTTGGCGGTCGGCCTGTACGAACTGCGGGCGCACGGCAGCCAGATCGAAACCGACAACGCCTACGTGCAGGGCAACGCAGTGCAGATCACGCCGCAGATCGCCGGCACGGTGCTGATGATCGGCGCCGACGATACCGATTTCGTCCGCGCCGGCCAGGCCTTGCTACGTTTGGATCCGGCCGACACCCAGGTCGCGTTGGACCAGGCCGAGGCGCAGCTGGCGCAGACAGTTCGCGAGGTACGCACGCTGTTCGCCAACAACAACACGCTGTCGGCCCAACTGACGCTGCGCGATGCAGAACTGGCGCGGCTGCAGAGCGAGGCGTCGCGGGCGCGGGACGATGTCCAGCGCCGCGCTGAGTTGGTGGCCGAAGGTGCCGTCGGCCGCGAGGAGTTCGAGCATGCGAAGACCCAGCTCGCGGCGGCCGAAAGCGCGGTCACCGCGGCCCGCGCGGCGGTGGAAGCCGCCCGTGCGCAACTAGGCAGCAATCGCTCCCTGACGGATCGCACGCAGGTCGACACGCACCCCAACGTGCTGCGCGCCGCCTTCCGCGTGCATGAGGCGTGGCTCGCGCGTCGCCGGGTCGAATTGCCTGCGCCGGTGGATGGCTACGTCGCGCGGCGCAGCGTGCAACTGGGCCAGCGGGTGCAGGCGGGCGCGCCGTTGATGTCGGTGATCCCGCTGGACACCCTCTGGGTGGACGCGAACTTCAAGGAAAGCCAGCTCGGCCAGTTGCGCATCGGCCAGCCCGCCACCTTGAGCGCCGATGTCTATGGCACCCGCATCCGGTATCACGGGCGCGTGCTCGGCCTGGGAGCCGGCACCGGCGCCGCCTTCGCGCTGCTGCCGCAGCAGAACGCCACCGGCAACTGGATCAAGATCGTCCAGCGCGTGCCCGTGCGCATTGCGCTGGCACGTGACGAACTGGTGAGGCATCCGCTGCGCCTGGGCCTGTCGATGGTGGTCAGTGTCGACGTCAGCGACAGCAAAGGCAGGACCCTGGCCGAAGCTCCGCGGGCGCGGCCCCTCGCCAGCACGGCGGTGTTCGACGACAGCGACGGCGAAGCCGAGGCAACCGTGCGGCAGATCATTGCCGCCAACAGCGGCACGCCCGGCGCGACCCTAGCGGTGCACCCCCTTCCACGCCTCACGCCGAGCAGCAGCGGCGCGGTCAACAGTACGGCCGCAAGCAGCAGCTTCAGCAGCATGGCCAGCACAGGCAGCACTGGCGCCAATCGCGTCCGCGACAAATTCGAGCCATTGCCGTCAGTCCGCTACTAGACGAAGCCGTGTGCAGCGCCGAAGCTGCATCCAATTCCCACTCCAGGAGCGCGCACGGACATGGAACAGAGACTGGACTTCCACAAGGCGTCACCTGCGGCAAAGAAGGCTCTGACGACCTTCGACGGAGCGGTCGGCAAGCTGGGGCTCGAGCCGCTGCTGCTGGAACTGGTCAAGCCGCGAGCTTCGCAGATCAATGGCTGTGCCTTCTGCGTGGATATGCACACCGCTGAGGCGCGCAAGATGGGCGAGACCGAGCGGCAACCCTCCGCTCTCCCAATCTGGCACGAGACGCCGCTCTTCACACCGCGCGAACGCGCCGCTCTGGGCTGGACAGAAGCCATCACCTTGCTCACCAGCAGCCCCGCGCCCGACGCGGAATATGCCGCGCTCCGCACGCATTTTCGAGAATCCGAGGCGGTCAATCTGACGCTGGCCATTTCACTGATCAACACATCGAACCGGCTTTCAGTCGGCTTCCGCAAGACGCTTTCAGCCTGAAGGAGAAATCATGAAGAAGCAATTCCAATTTACTGCGGCCGTCATGCTGGCAATCGCCGCTACCGCCACCCTGTTGGCGCCGCGTGCCGGCGCCCACGATGCTCACGAGGAAACGGTCACGCCGGTGCAGGTCAAGGCCCTGCCCGACATGCCGGGCAAGCAGCTGATCATGGCCATCGTGGCCTACGAGCCAGGTCAGGCCTCGGCCGCGCACTTCCACCCCGGTTCGGTGTTCGCCTATGTGCTGGAAGGCGAGGTCGTCAGTCAATTGGAGGGCGAACCGGAGCACGTGTACAAAGTCGGCGAGTCCTGGTACGAACCGCCGCGCAAGCCGCACTTGGTTTCGCGCAATGCAAGCACCACGAAGCCGGCGAAGCTGCTGGCAGTTCTGCTGGGCGACGAGGGCGGGCCGGTGAAGCTGCCGTTGGGGAAATGAGCGGGCGCCCATGATCTCCAGTCCGCCGCTCAGGCAGTTGCTGCTCTACCTGCTGATCGGCGCCCTGCCCTTCAGCGACTTCCTGCAGAGCGGCGTGGTGGCCTTCAATGCCGGGCCGATCATGGGCGACATTTCCGCAAGCCCCGAGGAATACAGCCTTGTGGCGACGCTCTACGCGCTGGTCGCCATCGCCGTGATCTCCAACCATCGCTGGTTGCTGGAGCGGCTGGGCTGGCGAACCCTGATCCACAGCGCCGCCGCCTTGTATGGCATCGGCGCCGTGCTCTGCGCAGTCAGCGAATCGCTGGCCACATTCGCCCTTGGGCGGATGGTGATGGCCAGCGGCTGCGCGACCTTTCTGACGGCTGCGCGGGTGCTGGTCAACCAGGCCCCGCCGTCGCCCCGGCGCTTCACCGGCATCCGCCTGCTGGCCTCCGGCCTCGCCTGGGGCGGAGTAGCCGGACCGCTGCTGGCAGCCGTCTCGCTATCCCGTGGGGACTGGCGCGACGGCTTCTACGCACTGCTGCTGCCGGCGGGACTGCTGTTGCTGCTGGCCGAGCTGAGCTTGCCGCGCGAGCGGCTGGCACGGCACACGCCCTTCGATCCGCGCTGGACTCTACTGCTGCTGGGAGGCAGCCTGTTGCTGCTGTTGGCGGAGCAGCGCTCGGGCTTCGATTTCTTCGCCGATCCTTGGCCCTTGCTGCTCTATGCGGGCCTCGGACTTGCCGTGCTGGCTGCGGTCGTGATGCTGGGCGCACGTCATCCGCGACCTGTGCTGCGGCTGCGCCAGATGACGCAGCCGCGATTCCTTTTCGGCCTGTCGATCTTCGGCTTCTGCTACATCGTGCTCGGCGCTGACAACGCCATGCTCCCGCAGCTCCTGCTGCGCGGCATGAACCTGCCGCAGCAGGTGGTCGGCGAATACATCGCCATCGGCGCGCTGGGCGGCGTGGTGGCCTGGATCGCACTGGCCCGCCTGCTGCCGCGCCACCCCGGCCCCTCGCGCTACTACCTGCTGGCCTTCGGAATGCTGCTGGCCTGCTGCCTGCAGTTGAGCGGGCTCAGCGAGGTGGCCGACCCGGTCCAGAGCGTACTGCCGGCCCTGTTCTGCCACGGCGCCTTCATCATCACTGTGCTGTCGATCACCGCGATGCAGACCTTCCAGACCATCCAGCAGGACGAGACCGTGTTCTCCAATGCCAACCAGGTGAAAAACATCCTGTCTCAGCTGGGCACCGCAGCCGGGGTGGCGATCGGCACGCTGGGCCTGCAGTGGCGCAGCACCCAGCACTATGTGCGTCTCGGGGAATCGTTGCCGGCGTCGAGCCCGCAATTGAACGATGTGTTGGAGCCGCTGAGCCAATACTTGGCCAGCACGCACGATCCGGCCACCGCCGCACGCCAGGCGCTGGCGCAGGTCGGTTCGATGGTGGCGCAGGAGGCAACCCTGCTGGGCGCGCTGGACTACTTCGTCGCGCTAGGGTGGGTGGCGGCGGCCTGCCTGTGCGTGGTGTTCGCGGAACGCCTGCTGCGCTGGCTGCGACAGGCCAGACAGGCCCGTTCCGCGCTCACTTGAAGCGCAGGCTGTAGCGGATCTGAACGAAGTCCTCGCCGGGTTCGGATGCTTGATCCCGCCATTGGAAAAGTGCTCGAGCCGCAACGCCAAGTCATGCTCGCGCTGCGCACCGAAGTCGAAGCCCAGCGCCAAGTGGTCGCCGAAATTGAAGCGGGTGGCGAAGCGCCTGTCGTCGGTGCGGTAGATCCGGCTCATCAGCGTGAGGCCGATGCCGGCCACCGCGAACCACGGCGAGTTGCCGCCAGCGGGCCGGTAGCGGAATACCGGGATCAGGCCGACCTGGCCCAGCCATGAGGGCCGGCTACCATCGCCGCGCGTGGATGCCGCATAGGATCAGCGCGACAGCGATGCCTCCCAGTAGCCGGTCACCATGCCCGGCCCCAGTGCGCGCTCGAGGTCCCGGCCCCACGTCATGCCAGCCGCGACTTCGTGGGCCCGGCGGCCGGAGCCCGCCTGCACGAACGCGGCGGAAGGCGACAGCAAAGACTGTGCGAGCGCCTGCGGCCCGCTGAACATCAGCGTTAGCAGACCCAGCAGCGTCAGGCCGCAGCGCCGATGAGACCTTGGACTGTCCCTTCGTGTGTGACTACCGTGAAGCGTGCGTTGCTGATCCGATCCGGCGACTGTCCGGGATCCGCGGCCCAGCGAAATCTGCCTGAAGTCAGTCCTTCATCGCTATCGGTCGCTTCAATCGCGCCTCTGTCCAAAGGTCGAGGTCGTCCTGGCCTGGGCTGACCCTCCCTCCAAAGCCATAGGTGGGACTGAGGCGAGCGGACATGCAAACGACTGCGCCTTTGCCGGATGCCCGACGTCGGCAGATGGCTTGCAATCGACTGCATGCCCACCCTGCCCGAGCCCGCGATGAATGCTTCCCTACCCTTCAGCCAGGAACGTGCGCTGCGCATCACGGCCTCGGACGAACCGTCCTTCAACCGAGCTGGTACGGCCTTGCGCCACGGCTGTCTGCTGCGCCTCGACGAGAGCCTTATCGAGAGAGACGCCGACTCGTGCCGCAGCCCCTACCTCGGACTGCCGGACGGGCTGCGCGTCCTCGAGAACCGCGTGATATACGGGCCGGCCCATTCGGTTACCGATGGCGGCCGGGGTCTGCTGCTGACCTATGTGCACCGGCATTCGCCCGGTGGCCTGCATTGGCGTGACAGCCTCGGGGAAGCGGCTGACCTGCCGCCAGGCGCGCTCTTCATCAGCCACACTCGTCATGACGCCTTGCTGGAATTGAGCCCATCCGAATTCGGCGCGCCCTGCGATTGCACGCAATGGCTGCTGCATGCGCCATTCGCGATAGACCTCGCGGCCGACCTCGCGATCCGCGTGGCACCCGACGATGTCATCTTCTGCAACAGCAATCAAGCCTGCGTTCGCGTCCTGCTGGGCTGCTATCAGGCGCATGCCGTTGCGCCCGCGCGCCTGCCGCCGATGAATCTATTCGATATCGACGTGGCACCGTTGTCGGAATTCGAACTCACGCTTGCCGGCGATCGCGAGGCCATCGCACTGCTCGCGACCGGATCGCTGCAAGTCGATGGCACGCGGATCGAAGCGCCTTGCGCGCTGGTCTTCGCCGGGCGCGAACCTCTGGCGCTGCTTTCGACGCAGACCGGCGCTTCGTTACTGTGGCTGGACTGGCAGAACTGAACCAGACGGGTCAAGGAGAACGAGATGTTCGGACTGACGACAGTAGGCGCCGTCCACGCGGCGTTCAGCGTCACGGCGATCACGGCTGGCAGCATCTGTCTGCTGCTGGACCGGGAGATTTCAACTGCCACGCCAGCCGGTCGGACCTACGTCTGGATGACAGTGTTCACCTGCCTGACGGCCTTCGGCATCTTCGAGCATGGCGGTTTCGGCAAGCCGCATGCTCTGGCCCTGATGACGCTGGCCGTGCTCGGCCTTGCCTGCCTGGCAGGCAGCGAGCGGCTGTTCGGTCGCGCCGCGCCCTATGTGGCCACCGTCAGCTACTCGCTGAGCTTCTTTTTCCACCTGATCCCCGGGGTCGCGGAGACCTTCACGCGCATCCCGCTCGGAGATCCGTTGTTCGCGACAGCCGACGATCCGTATTTCGTGCAGATCGTCGCAGTGCTCTTCGCGCTGTTCCTGGTCGGCGCCGCGATGCAGGTGCGCCGCCTGCATTTCGAGTTGGAATAGACAGGGCCGCCGATGGGGCCCTGGCCGCAGAGGTCTATTTGGCCAGCTTCGCCGCGATCGTGGCAACGTGCCTTCCCTGAGAGCGCGCCATGCCGAGCTCTTGTGCGCTGGGCTGGCGCTCGCCCTGGCCGCCGGCGATCGTGGATGCGCCGTAAGGGCTGCCGCCCTTGATCTCGTCCAGGCCCATCTGGCGCTGCTCGCTGTAGGGCAGACCCACGACGATCATGCCCAGGTGCAGCAGCGTCGGGTGAAAGCTCAGGATCGTGCTCTCCTGGCCACCGTGCTGCGTGGCGCTGCTGGTGAACACGCTGCCGAGCTTGCCGATCAGCGCGCCGCTCATCCATAGCGCGCCGGTCTGGTCGAGGAAGGTGCGCATCTGCCCGCTCATATTGCCGTAGCGCGTGGGCGTGCCGAAGAGGATGGCGTCGTAGTCGCCGAGTTCACCGGGCGTGGCGATCGTCGCGCCTTGGCCGAGCTTGCCGCCGGCCTTCAAGACGGCCTCGTCGGGCATCGTTTCGGGCACGCGCTTGATGATCACGTCGGTGCCGGCGACCTCCGCCGCGCCGTCTGCCTCGGCCTGCGCCATGCGCTCGATGTGGCCGTAGAAGGAGTGATAGAGAACCAGGATCTTCGTCATGGGAAACCTCGCGGATGGACGTGAGAAAGACGCTGCATGAGACAGGCCGGTGCCTTCTGCCGAAGCGGCTGGCACCGGCCCTTCATTCAACGGCGAAGGCCGGCGAGCGGATGCTCTCCGGCTCGACCGGATCGATGTGCAAGGCCTTTGCGACGCCGGCGCCGTAGGCCGGGTCGGCGAGGCTGCAATGGCGGATGTGGCGCATCCGGATCTCCAGCGGTGCCCCGGAAATGGAGCGGGCCGTGTTGTCGAACAGCAGTTGCCGCTGCGTGGGCGTCATCAGGTGGAACAGCGCGCCGGGCTGCGAGAAATAGTCGCTGTCCTCGCGGTGGTCCCAGTGATCGGCGCAGCCGACGAGGCTCAGCCCGGGCTCGCGGAACTCCGGCTGCTCGGCCCATTCGTCCTGGTCATTGGGCTCGTAGCCGATGGCCCCGCCATGGTTCCCGTCCACCCGCATCGCGCCGTCGCGGTGGTAACTGTGCACGGGGCAGCGCGCGGCGTTGACGGGAATCAGGTGGTGGTTGACGCCCAGCCGGTAGCGCTGCGCGTCGCCATAGGAGAAGAGGCGGCCCTGCAGCATCTTGTCCGGCGAGAAGCCGATGCCGGGGACGATGTTGGCCGGGTTGAAGGCCGCCTGCTCGACCTCGGCAAAGAAGTTCTGCGGATTGCGATTCAAGGTCATCACGCCGACCTCGATCAGCGGGTAATCGCGGTGCGGCCAGACCTTGGTCAGGTCGAAGGGGTTGTAGGCGAGCTTGGCCACATCCTGCTCAGGCATCAGTTGCACCTTCAGCGTCCAGCTCGGGAACTCGCCCAGCTCGATGGCCTCGAACAGGTCGCGCTGGTGGCTTTCGCGGTCCTGCCCGATCAGCGCCGCGGCCTCGGCATCGCCGAGGTTGAGGATGCCCTGGTTCGTCAGCCAGTGGAACTTGACCCAGTGGCGCTCGCCATGGCTGTTGATCAGGCTGAAGGTGTGGCTGCCGAAGCCGTGCATGTGCCGATAAGAAGCCGGGATGCCGCGCTCGCTCATCACGATCGTGACCTGGTGCAAGGCCTCGGGCAGCGAGGTCCAGAAGTCCCAGTTGTTGCGTGCGCTGCGCAGATTGCTGCGAGGGTCGCGCTTGACCGCGTGGTTGAGGTCGGGGAATTTCAGCGGGTCGCGCAGGAAGAAGACCGGCGTGTTGTTGCCGACCAGGTCCCAGTTGCCCTGCTCGGTGTAGAACTTGACGGCGAAGCCACGGATGTCCCGTTCGGCATCGGCGGCACCGCGCTCGCCAGCGACCGTCGTGAAGCGCGCGAACAACGGCGTTTCCTTGCCGACGCTGGAGAAGAGCTCCGCGCGGGTATAGGTCGTGATGTCATGGGTCACCGTGAAATTTCCGAAGGCGCCGCTGCCCTTGGCATGCATGCGCCGCTCGGGAATCACCTCGCGGTCAAAGTGCGCGAGCTTCTCCAGGAACCAAATGTCCTGCAACAGCTGCGGCCCACGCGGGCCTGCGGTCATCACGTTCTGGTTGTCAACGACTGGGCAGCCGGCGTTGGTGGTGAGCTTCTTCGTCATCTCTGACTCCGATGGAAGGGGACGCGACGCTTCAGCTTAGGCAGGCGTATCTCGCGGCTCTTGGACGATCCAGACGCGTTTGGATGGATTTGCGCATTCTTCGCAGCGTGGCGCGAAAGAGCCGGAATGCTGCGCACTGCGCCGAATCTCGCAGTTATGCTGGCCCCTCCGAAGCGTCCACTTCGCCTGAGCCTGCGGCCCATGAATGCACGTACCACTCGGCTGCCCATGCGCCGCTTGCTGCCCGGAGCGAGTGCGTCGGCGCTGCTGCATCTGGCCGTTCTGGCGGCGATCGCATACGCGGGCGCGACGGGTCATCGGTCCTCAGCCACATTGCCGGCGGCTGTCATGGTCGAAGTCAGACTGCTTCCGGACAAGGCACTCGCCGACGCGGATGAGAGTGCGAGGCCGCCCCGCATCGTGCCTGCGCGATCCAGTCCCCGGCAGGTCGAATCAAGCAGAGCCAGGACAGTCCACGCGCCCCTCGTCGTTCGGCATGAGGCGCTCGAGCAGGAGGTCGCACTGCTGAACGAGGCTTCGCCCCGGATGGCTGCCGCCGACACTTCCATGTCTCCGGTTCCCGAGGTCCTGCAGCCTCGAGCAGAAGAGGCTGCCGGCAGCCCGGGCGGGCCTGGCACGGCAGTCGCAACATCCTGGGAAGCCCGCCTGATCGGGCACCTCGAGAAGTTCAAGCACTACCCGTACATGGCGCAGCGGGCCGGGCAGCAGGACGTCGTGTACGTCAACGTGGTCATCGACCGGGTCGGGAAAGTGCTGGGCTGCGAGATCGCCCGCAGCCGCGGTTTCGAGGCGCTGGACCGCGAAGTCCATGCGCTGTTCGCGCGGGCCTCTCCGCTGCCCGCGCCGCCGGTCGAAGTGCCGGGCGAAAGCGTCATGCTGACCATCCCGATCGAGTTCCTCGTGCGACCGTCATGAGTCGACCGGATCGCGGATCGCGGATCGCGGCGACTCATTCAAGTCCATGTCCAGCCATTCGTCTCGGAGCGTTTCAATGCAGATTGCCGATGCCGGTAAGTCATTGCCCAGGTCCAGCAAGGCACTGGCAGCATTCCTGAGTTCATGGGCCCTGTTGCTCGGATGGGCGCTGAGCCCGCCCGCCCAGGCCCAGTCGCCGGCTGCAACAGCCCAGGCCTTCAACGTTACGGCGGGTCCGCTGGCGGACGCGCTGCAGCAGTTTGGCGAGCAGGCAAAGCTGCGATTCAGCGCCGCGCCCTCGATACTCGATGGCAAGACCGCCACGTCCGTGGTCGGCTCCTACACCATCGACGAGGCGCTGCGGCTGCTGCTGACCGCCAGCGGCCTGAGCTATACCTTCGCCGACGCGCAGACCGTACTGGTCGTGGCACCACCGCCGGGCCAGCGGATGATCGGCCCCCTCAGGGTGCAAGGCGACCAGGAGGCAGGCACTGGATGGCGGGCCGGGCCGAATGGCAGCAGCGACCCGAGTGCCACGGAAGGCAGCAAGAGCTACTACGGCCGTGAAGTGAAGATTGGCGCCAATGGTGCGCCGAAATCAGTGATGGATTCGACGCAGTCCGTCAGCGTCGTGACCCGCCAGCAGATCGAGGACCAGCACGTCTTCGACCTCGCCTCGGCGCTGGAACGGGCGCCCGGCATCACGGTCGTCCAGGGCAGCTCGCAGAACGAGAGTAGTTTTCTCTCGCGCGGATTCGAGATCACATCGGTCCAGATCGATGGAGGCTCTCCGCTCATCGCCTCGAGCGGTTCCTTCGGCTACTCGTCGCGTGGAGACATCTCCGCCATCTACGACCACGTGGAGATCCTGCGCGGCAGCGACGGCATCTCCAGCGGCTTCGGCCAGCCGGGAGGCACGGTGAACCTGGTGCGCAAGCGGCCGCTGGACCACTTCCAGACCGTGGTGGAAGCCAGCGCCGGGTCGTGGAACACCTACCGGACGTCGATCGACGTCGCCGGGCCGATCGCTCTCGATGGCAAGATCCGCGGCCGCGTCGTCGGCGCGTATCTCGACGAGAAATCGTTTCTCGATGTCGCCAAGGACCGCAACGGGACGCTGTACGGCATTGTCGAATTCGACCTGTCGCCGAGCATGATGCTGACGCTTGGCGGCAACGTGAGCGACCAGCCGTCGACACCGATCAACAACGGCCTGCCGACCTATTCGGACGGCCGCCAGCTGGGCCTGCCCCGAAGCGCTGTCCTCTCACCGGCATGGAACCGTTCGGACCTGCACGGCAGCGAAGTCTTTGCGCAGCTCGAACAACACTTCGGCAAGAACTGGTTGGCCAAGCTGGACTATTCGCGTGTCGGGCAGCGCAGTCAATCGAAATTCGCCTCTCCCTTCGGCACGATCGATCCAGCCACCGGTGACGGCAGCCTGCTCAGGTCTTCGGCCGACAACTGGACGAACACGCAGACTCTGGCTTCGCTGACTGTCAACGGCAAGTTCGAACTTGTCGGGCGGCAGCAGGAGGTCGTGATGGGCTACAGCGAGACCTTGCTCGACAGCCACCTCGACAGTTTCGATCTCGACGCTCAGCAACTCCCGATCAACATCTTCCACTTCGACCCGGCCACCAGTTTCCCGGAGCCCGCGGTCACCGACCTGGCCGACATCGACCACGTCCATCTGAAGCAGAGCGGCGCCTACGCCAAGGTGAACCTGCACCCGCTCGATCCCCTGCACGTGTCGATCGGCGTGCGCTGGAGCGCCATGAAGACACATCAGACACGCGCGATACCAGCCTTCGACTACTCGTCGGACGCGACCTACAACACCAAGCACAAGTCGCTCGCGTTTGCATCGGTCAGCGACGAGCTGAGCCAGCGTTTCACCGTCTACGCAAGCTATTCCGACATCTTCGAGGACCAGAGCTACCTCGTGCGGGCCGACGGCTCGCCGCTGCCGCCGTTGACGGGCAAGACTTACGAGACCGGCCTCAGGTTCCAGAGCGCCGACAGGAAGCTCGGGGCCTCCATCGCCGCCTACCTCGTCAAGCGCAGGAACTTCCAAGTCTTCGATGAGACAGCGTTCAATCCCGATCTTCTCAACTGCTGCTATGCCGTCGGCTCGGCAACGGAGACCAGCAAGGGCATCGATGCCGAAGTATCCGGCGAATTGAGCCCAGGCCTGCAGTTGACGGCGAGCATCAACTTCAATGACAACCACGCGGATTCCAACGATGCACTGGCGCCCGGCAAAGTACCGGTAAGCAGCGTGACGCCCAGGCGCTTTGCCAAGCTCTGGGCCAGCTATCGGCTGCGCCAGGGTGCGCTGGACCATTTCATCGTCAGCGCCGGCTTCGACGCGCAGTCGAAGAACTCGCAGACCGTCGGTGTCGTGACCGTGGCTCAAGGCGGCTACGCACTGGCCCATGCGCGGCTGGCCTACGAAGTCAGTTCGGCCTGGACGGCCGCGCTGAACGTGGACAACCTGTTCGACCGGCACTACTACTCGACCGTCGGAGGCTTGTATTTCAACAACTGGCTGGGCGCCCCGCGTGCGGTGACCGTGAGCTTGCGCGGCCAGTTCTGAGACCATGGGCGCCAAGGACCAGCAAGTACGCGGCGATCCATCGCGGCTGAGCATCGATCCGGTCGACTACCGGCTCGACCGGCGCTTCGCCGGGCGCCTGCTCAAGCTGGTCCGACCGTACTGGATCCGCAAGGGATCTGCGGGGTCCTGGTTGGCACTGATCGCGCTGCTGGCGCTCGGCACGAACTACACGGTCTTCGGCGCGGTCTTCAGCTACGCGATGCGCGACCAGACCAATGCGCTCATTGCCAGGAACGCACCGGAGTTCTGGTTCCAGTTCGGACTGAGCACGCTATACATGGTCTTGCGCTACGCGGGCTCGGTCGGCAGCGCCTATGTCGACACGCGGCTGAACCTGCATTGGCGCCGCTGGCTGAGCACCTACCTGATCGACGAATACCTGGCCCGCAAGACGTACTACGAGATCGTCGGCGACAAGCAAGTGGACAACCCCGATCAACGGATCCAGGAGGAAGTCGGCCCGTTCTGCCATGTCATCTCACTACTGCCTCGACAACTGTTCTTCACGGTGCTGGACATGAGCGTCCAGGCCTTCATCCTGATGTCGATCGCGCCGGCGCTGTTTGTTGCCGTCGGCGTGTTCGCCGTATTCAAGTTCTTCGCGATGCTGTGGATCTACAAGCCGACCGTCCGGCAGAGCTTCGACGTCACGGTGGCGGAAGCCGACCTGCGCTATGGCCTGCTGCACGTGCGCGACCATGCGGAGACGGTCGCCTTCTATCGCGGCGAGTACGCCGAGCGAGTGCATATCCTGACACGCCTGGATGCAGCGATCCGCACGAACCTGAAGCGGAATGTCTACACCGTCTGGGTCATGATTTCCGAGTTCGGATTCATGACGGCCTGGACGATCGTGCCGATGCTCTTCCTGGCGCCGATGTTCATGGAGGGCCGCATCGAATATGGCGTCATCGGCCAGGGCGCGGCGTCGGCGGCGGCGCTGCTGCAATCGCTCAGCCTGCTCACCAACTTCATTCCGGTCCTGACCGACGCGGCGCCCAAGGTGATTCGCCTGGCGCAGATCCAGGAGAAGTTCGAAGCGCTCGGAAGCCAGCGGGAATCGACCGCGGCTTCGCCTCGCCTGGAATTCCGCACCGGTCCTGAAGTCAGGCTCTCCAAGGTGACCTTGCACACGCCCGGGGGCGAGCAGGTGCTGATTCGCGAGCTGAGCCTGACGGTCGGCGAAGGCCAGCACCTGGTCATCGTCGGCCGTACCGGCGTAGGCAAGAGTTCGCTGCTGCGCGCGATGGCCGGCCTATGGACGCGGGGCCAGGGCACGCTCGTGATGCCGCCGCCGGGCGAGATGATCTTCCTGCCGCAGCAGCCCTACATGATCCTGGCCAATCTCCGCTCGCAGCTGAGCTACCCGTCGGGCAAGGCATCGCTCAGCGATGCGGATCTGCAAGCCATCCTCGCGCAGGTGAGCCTGCCGGACCTGGCCGCGCGGCACGGCGGGCTGGATGCGGTCAAGGACTGGGGGCGTGTGCTGTCGCTGGGCGAGCAGCAGCGCATTGCCTTCGCCCGCGTGCTGATCGCCAGGCCGCGCTACGTCTTTCTCGACGAAGCGACCAGTGCCGTCGACATCGAGACCGAAACCTTGCTCTACGCGCTGCTGGAGAAAGCGGGAGCGACCTTCATCAGCGTCGGGCATCGCCCCAGTGTGGCCGGTCATCATGTGCTCTCGCTCCGGCTCGAGTCCAATGGGCAGTGGCAGCTTGCTGCAATGGCCGGGAAGCCGATCGATGCCAATGCTCCCGTTGCCATCACCGCTGACGAACGCCGCCGCAGCGAAGCTGTCTGACCTTTCATCGGCACTGGTGGCGGAAGTGGCTGGGCGACTGACCAATCAAGGCCGTGAACACCCGCGTGAAATGGCTCTGGTCGGAGAAGCCGACATCCAGCGCAATCTCGGACATCGGCCGCTGCGTCGACTCGATCAATCGGGCCGCTTCGCGCACGCGGCGCGACAGCAAGTAGCGGTGCGGCGGCATGCCCATGCTCTGCTTGAAGGCGCGCGAAAAGTGACAGGTTGACAGGCCGGCCAGGTTTGCCAGTTGCTGGGTATCGATGTGTTCTCCCAGGTTTCGCTCGATGTGTTCGCGGATTCGCCGCAACGCTGAAGGCGCAATGCCGCCCCTGGGCCGACTTGGTATTGGCGGCTGGTAGTGACGGACAGCCGAGTCATCTTCGAAGCCCGTCGTCATGCGGGCCTGGAGCGCCGAACCGATCAGTCCGAGCACCGCGTCCAGCAGGTCGTTTCGATTGCAGTCGATGGCCAGGAATGTGCTCGCATCGTGCGAGCTTTCGGCGTCGGCACCCTCCCCGATCGTCGCGGTCAGCCGCACGCCTCGGGGCATGGGCGCTCGCTGCCCGATGGCCATCAGGCTTCTCGACGCAGGTTCGTTCATACGGGTCAGCTCAGCAGCGAAGGGATTCATGGTGATCCTCGAAACACGGGGTTGACGACAGGCCCAAGCTTGACGACGCATCTGATGCGGGACATGTCCTGCCGTGGCACCTTGTCTGTCAGTTGACGCAATCACGATCCAGCTGACTTGGAGGCACCCGAGTCAGGGCCGCGGTGTGTCGGCTGACACATTCCACTGTGCTTGCCGGGTGTAAAAAGACCGCATCGCGATTCACGTCGACCCGAGGTCAAGGGACTCCCGAAAATGAAAAGGAAAGGATGCCGAATTGCCGTCGTGGAGGAGGACGATGCCTTGCGAGAACTGGTCCGGCGCTGGCTTGAAGGCGCCGGTCACGTCGTCGAAGCGCATGCCGTTGCCGAGCCGCTTGGCGATATCGAGCTGGTCATTGCCGAAATCGCCAATCCCCGCGACGCCGCGGCCTTGCTGGCTCGCTTGGCTCAGCCTGCACTGGATGCGCCCGTGCTTCTGCTTTCAGCACGCTTTCGCAGTGGGCAGGGAGACTCGGCGCACCTGGCCGATGAACTCGGCGTCAGCGCCGTGCTGCCCAAACCGTTCACACAACGCCAGTTGCTGGCGGCAGTGGCCAAGGCGCTGCGGCGCTGATCTGATCGAGGGGAACCGTTCCAGTCGCCCATTCACTCGCTCAGGCGCGAATGACCTCGACGGTCGACCTGAACGAATATCCCTTGCCCCGCTCCGTCACGATCAGCGTGGGCTCGCGCGAATCCGGCTCGATCTTGCGGCGCAAGCGACCGACCTGAACATCGATGGCCCGATCGAAGACCTCGGCGTTGTGCAAGCGTGACAGCTCGAGCAACTGCTCCCGGTTCAGTACCTTCTGCGGAGCGGCCAGGAAGGCGAGCAGCAGGTTGAATTCGCTGTTGCTCAGCGCGACAAGCTGGCCCGGCGGCGAGGTAAGCCTGCGCAGCCGCAAGTTCAGTTCCCAGCCGCCGAATCGATAGGCGCGCACGCTGGCCAGTGTGTCGGAGACCGACTCGTGCATGCGCGTACGGCGCAGCAGTGCGCGGACCCGCGCTAGCAGCTCGCGTGGCGAGAAGGGCTTGGTCACGTAATCGTCGGCGCCCAGTTCCAGGCCCATCACCCGGTCCGCCTCGTCTAGCCGCCCGGTCAGGATCAGGATCGGGACCTTGGAGCGCTCGCGCAGCCGACGCGCGATCTGCAGGCCGTCTTCGCGCGCGAGCCGCAGATCGAGCACGACGAGATCGGCCGCGTCACGCGCCATCAGCTCGTTCATTTCCTGTTCGCTCATCGCGGTGCTGACCCGCATGTCGTGGTCGCCGAGATAGTTGCTGATGAGCGCCAGGACGTCGGGGTCGTCGTCGACGGCCAGGACGTGGGCGGGGGCGGATGTGGCTAGGAGCTGCACTGTCGGTTTCCCTCTATGTCCTTGTCTGCTTGCGCGGGTCGCCTAGAGTTTCGGACAGGGCTTGCCCCAAGTCTCGGCGCGCCAGCGGCTTGTTCAGGATCACGTTGGCGCCGGCCATTCGCGCCTCGGCCGCCGCCGAGCCAGCCAGGAAGCCACTGACCAGCAAAACCGGAACGGCGGCATCCACTTCCCTCACCGCCTTGATCAACTGCAGCCCGGTCATGCCGGGCATCCTGGCGTCGGTGATGATCGCATCGAAGGCGCCCGGCGATTGCCGGAAGGCTTCGAGCGCCCGCAGCGCTGAAGTGAAGGCCGTCGGCCGGTAGCCAAGCTCGACCAGCATGTCGCTGGACAGGCGGACGAGCGCCTCCTCGTCGTCCACCAGAAGGATGCGTTCGTTCGTGCCCCGCGACGCGGCGGCCTGCGCCTCGTCCTGCCGACCGGCGGCGTCGCCGCTGCGCGGCAGGTAGGCGGTGAAGCAACTGCCGACGCCCATCTCGGTGATAACGTCGATGGCGCCGCCGAGCTCCGTCACGATGCCATGCACCAGCGAAAGCCCGAGGCCGGTACCGGAGCCGACGTCCTTGGTCGTGAAGAAAGGGTCGAAGATCTTCTCGCGAATAACCGGGTCGATGCCTGCGCCGCCGTCCTGCACGCGCAGGGCCAGGTAGTCCCCCGGCTGAAGCGGCCCCGTCGTCGTCATGCGCGAACTCGCCAGCCCGATGCAGGACAGTTCAATCCGCAGCGCGCCGCCGGAGGCCATCGCCTGCATGCCGTTCGTGGCCAGGTTCATCACCAGCTGGTGGATCTGCGTCGGGTCGCCGACGATGGTGGCGTCGCCCGAAGCGAGCTGGACGGACAGGTTCACGTGACGCGGGCACATTGCCTCGATCATCGTCACCGATTCGGCCACCACGTCTTCCACATTGACGACGATGCGCGCGCCTACGCTGCTGCGGCTGAAGGTGAGGATGCGCTCGACCAGCGCGCGCCCTCGTTCCCCGGCGGACAGGATCCGTTCGAGGTCCCGGCGCATGCGGCTGCCCGGCCGCGTGTGCCGCATACCGGCCTCGCTAAAGCCGAGGATCACCGCCAGGATGTTGTTGAAGTCGTGCGCCACGCCGCCGGCGAGCGTGCCCACGGCTTCCAAACGCTGCATCTGCTGGATCGCCGCCTCGGCCCGGCGCCGCGCATCGACATCGCCGACGGAGCCCGCCATCCGCGTGGCCCGATGCATGCCGTCGCGGATGCACACGCCGCGCAGGCGAAGCCAGCGGTAAGTGCCATCGGGGTGCAGGACGCGCCATTCGTTGTCATAGCCGGAAAGCTCGCCCGCCAGGTAGGCACCGAGCATCTGTTCGTGGCGGCCGGCGTCTTCCGGATGCATGAGGATCATGGCGTTCCATTCCGCCCTCAGTCGAATCGGCGGCCCGGGTTCGAGGCCATACAACTGTTGGCATCGATGCGACAGGAACATCCTGTCCGTGCTCAGATCCCAGTCGTAGATGCCGTCGCTCGACCCTTCGGTGGCCAAGGCAAAACGCTGCTCGGATTCGAGCAGGGCCGCTTCGTTCAGCTTTCGCTCGGTGATGTCGCTGACCGAGCCGGTGTAGCGGGTCGGGCGCCCCTCTGAATCGCGAGCCAGCAATCCATTCAAGTGGATCCATCGCAACTCTCCGTCGCGCAGCATCCGCACTTCCATCTCAAAGCGAATTCTGTCGCTGGCGAAGTGCCCTGCGATCTCTTGCTGCCACTTCTCGCGCTCGCCCGGATAGAACGGGAAACGGTCAAGGAACTCTTGCCTGCCGTTGAAGCGGGTGTCTGGAGGGAAGCCGTAGATCTCGAGCATCCGGGCCGAGGCGTAGAACTCGTCGGTTGCTGCGAGCCAGTCCCAGTGGCCATCGCGTGCCGCGTCCATGGCCAGCGCGTGGCGTTCCTCCGACTTCCGCAAGGCGATCACGGCGGCACGCTGGTCTGTCACGTCGGTCGCGATGCCGCTGATCCGTCGCGAGCCTCCGATTTCATCGTGGAGAAAAACGCCGCGGTCGTGGATCAGGCGAACCGCACCCGACGGCTTTTGCACCACCCTGAATTCGATGTCCCAGGCCGCGGCGCCGCCGGATTCGACCCAGGCGGCGAAAGATTCGCCCACTCGGGCCCGGTCATCGGGATGGATGCCCTCGACCCAGGTGTGAGCGTTCTCGTAAAGCGATGCGAGGCTGACCCCCCAGATCCGCTCGAAACTCGGGCTGACGTACAAGACGCGCTCGGGATTCGTCTCCGAGATCCAGATGACGTCGGGCGTTGCGTCGGCCATGGCCCGGAAACGCTCTTCGCTGGCGCTGAGATCAAGCGCGGCGCGGCGAATCTTCTCTTCAACGATGGTGCGTACCCTGTTCTCGCGTCTCAGGTCCCGATACAGACGGGAGTTCTCCAAAGCGATGGCGGACTGCGCCGCCACAAGGCGGAGCACGGCAATCCGCTTGCTCGTGAACGCACCGGCCACCAGATCGTTCTCAAGATAGAGGGCGCCCGCGAGGCGGCCCTGCTTCAGCAACGGAAGGCATATGACCGATCGGGTGCCACGCTTGCGGAAATACGGGTCATGAACATGCCGTCCTGCGTAGGCCGCGTTGTCGAGCAACACACTCTGCAGGCTGCCTTCGATCACCCGCAGCACGGATGTGGGCCACAGTACGTTCGAGAGCATTGCCTCGTCCGTGATGATCTTGATGCCTTCTTGCAGGACTTGCGCGTGCGCTTCCAGCTTCAGCCCGCTGTCGCTGTTCAGGAAGACCGAGCCGCGCTCGGCGCCCGCGTGTTCCAGCGCAACGGCCAGCAGCAGCTCCACGACTCTTTCCGCATCGATCTCGCTGGAGATCGTCTCCGAGATCGTGACCACGGTCTGAAAGTCCAGTGCCTCCGAGAGCGAATCCGAGTTGGCCGCTTCGGCCAAGGCATCCTTCGCGAGCCAGCTGTGTTCGCGGTCGAGAAGCTTGACCTTGCCTGCGGCGCCCCATCGCATGTACGCGTAGCGCGCTTGGCGCAAGTAGGCGTTCGCGATAGTGGGCAGTCGGCGAGCGGCATAGAAACTCGCTGCAAGTTCATTGGCCAGCGCCTCGCTCCAGGAGCAGCCTTGATTGCGGGAGAGTTGGCTCGCCCGCTCGTAGCCGGCCTCGGCATCGAGAAGCCGTCCTTCGCAGCGCGCCAGTTCGGCTTCCGACAATTCCGTTCCGGCTGCAAAGGCCTTCGGATTGCAGTCGCGCCAGATCCTGAGCTTTTCCAGGTGCGTCGACATCATCGTCAACGTATCAGAAGCGTCTTCGCTCGAGGACGAATGCAGTCTCGCGCCGGCCGTGAGGATCGAATAAAAGTGATAGTTGAACAGCGGGATGTGAATCGCCGACGCAAGCGCCGGTGCGGCCTTCTGCAGCGCAGAACCGGCGCCATCGAAATCACCGGCGGAAAAGCGAAGCTGCGCCTTCAGGACCCAATACTGGAAGGCCGCGGATTTCGCCGGGCCCGTGACGTGTTGGGAGGCAGCTTGCGAGGCCAGTCGAGATTCGAAGGACCTCTCGCTGAACTCGCCGGTTTCAAGGTTGCCAAGCGACGCCGTGCGCCCGCGCAGCGCGGCGACGAACTGTTGGTGGGGTAGCAGGTCGTCGACCCCCTCGCGATGCTGCAGCTGTCCTGCAAAGGACATGCCGTCCTCGATTTCCCGGGCAAGGTCGTCAAGATGGTCGCCACGAAACAGAAGATCGTTCACGGTGTGCGACTGCGCCCAGCAGGCAACGACGAGGTCTGCCCGGCTGGAAGCGGCCTCGAATGCCTGGCGGCCGTTATCCACAGCGTCGTTCAGCGGCCTTGCCCAGACGCTCGTGATCTCCAGCGCCAGTAGCGTCTTCGCCTTGCCGGCGGCGAAGCCATGCCGGGACGCAAGGTCACGGGCCAGCGCGGCGAACCGGTAACCTTCGGCATGGCGGCCGCAGCGCTGGCCGATCATGACGCCGAACCAGGCGATTCCCTGTGGCGAGGCCGGAGTCAATCCATGCCGCAGCGTCAGTTCGACCATGCGACACAACTGCACGATCAGCAGGCGTACATCGGTGAAACAAGCGGCCAGGAAGATCTCACCCAGCACGTTCATGCAGGCAGCGGCGGCCGGGTCCTGTGCGAGCGGCAGCTCATTCAGCGTCTCGAACGAGCGCTGGTCGATCGAAGCCATGACGGCAGCGATGGCCACGTCCGCGTCCGATGGCGACGGGTGCGCGTCCAGTTCGATGCCGAACAGCCGCAGGCTGGCGATCGCATGATCGATGGCCAGCGCATGCCGGGATCCAACGACGTAGAGCTCGATCAGTCGCTGGCTTACCTCAGCGCTCTCAAGCGCGGTCATCGCGCGCGGGACCAAGCGGTGTAGCGCGGTCTCGGCCTGATCGACGAGGCCCGCGATGAAGTCGCTTTCCGCGCACACCAGCTCAAGCGCGAAGGTGACGCCAGGCTGCCTGGCGAGGCCCTGCTGCCCCAGCAGGTCGATCCCAGCCTGCGCGAAGCCTCGTGCCGCCGCGTGGGCGCTTGAATTCAGGGCCCGGCGAGCCGCCTTCAGATTCAACTCCGCGACCTTGTCCCTCTCGTCCTGGGACGCCAGTGCAAACGCGCCGAGATTGAATTGCTCCAGGAGTTCGTAGTCGGCAAGTGCTTCGGCGGCGCGATGCTGCACCGATACGCCGAGCAGCAGCCTAGCGATCGACAGGTGAAGTTCGCTGCGTTCCTCCATTGACATCATCGCGTAGGCCGCTTCATGGACGCGGTCATGCACGAAGCTGTATTCACGCAGTGTTCGACGGCAGAGTCCGGCGGCCACGGCCGGCTGAAGCTCCGCCGTCAACACTTCTTCCGAACTCCCCGACGCATGCGCCAGGATTGCAGCAGGACTGGTACTACCCAGGCACGAGAGCAGCTTCAGGATTCCCTGGCTGGCCTGCGGCAGCCTCCGTATTCGTTCGATGATCAGGGCGAGCAGATCGGGCGGATGGGCCTGCTTGCGAAGCCTGGCCATGTCCCAGCGCCAGCCGAGGGAATTGCCGTCCCGGCTGAACAGCCCTTCATCCGCGAGGCTGGCGATAAATTGCGTCACGAACAGTGGGTTGCCCGCAGTGAGCCGATGGATCAGCTGGGAAATTTCGGCGCATGACTGGCGACTGCGTTCCAGCGTGTCGGCGACCATCTCCTCGAGCTCCCGGTCCAGCAGCGGCGCAAGAAAGACCTCCTCGACATCAATACCGCCTGTCTGCAGGGTCTCGAGAGTCCTGATGAGCGGATCGCCCGGCTGGACTTCATTGCTCCTGAAGGCACAGACGAGCAGAAGCTTCATTGCAGGCTCGGCCAGCAGTATTCGCTCGATGGAAGCCAGGGTCGCGCTGTCTATCCATTGCAGGTCGTCCAGAATCAGGACCAGAGGGGCGTTCGTCTCCGTGAAGGCCCGCAGGAACTGAACCAGCGTGGCGTAGAACTGGGTTTGATTTTCGCGCGCGGACAACTCCGGCAACGCTGGTTGAGCCCCCAGCAGATCGATCAGCTCAGGTGCCATCCCGGCGATGACCTGCCCATTGCCCAACACTGCCTGCTGCAGGCGCCGGCGCCATTCGATTCGTTCGGCCTCGGGCAGGGTCAGCAGCGGCTTCAGCAGCGACTGCAACGCTCCTGCCAGAACGGGGGCTTGTGGGAGGCCGGACTGAAACTGCTGCGCCTTTCCCGAGGCGAAGTGTGCGGCGTCACAGCGAACGGAGCTTTGAAACTCAGCAATGGTGGCCGATTTCCCGACGCCCGAAAGTCCGGATATCACGACGAGCTTGGCACGGCTCAGCGAAGCGACTTGTGCGAGAGCGTTCTTCAGGAACCTGAGCTCGACGCTACGGCCATACAGCCGGTCGGGTATGTGCGGCCGCGCAAGGGCTTGCGAGGAGGACAGAGGGAATGTCGCAATCTGCCGGTGCGCTTCCCACGACTGCAAAGCGCGGCGCAGGTCTGCTTCCACGGCGACTGCACTCGGGTAGCGATCCTCCGGCGCCTTGGACAGAAGGTTCAGGATCAAGTGCTCGAGAACGGGCGGCACCAGCGGGCTGATTTCGGAGGGTGGTCGTGGCTGCTCTGCAAGATGGCAGCGCACGATCTCACCGACGTCGGTCGCCATGAAGGGAAGGCTCCCGGTTGCCAGCTGATACAGCAGCACACCCAGCGCATACAGGTCGCTGCGGGCATCGATAGGGCCGCCGGTGCGGCCACAAAGCTCTGGCGAGGCGTACGGGAGCGCCCATACGGCCGGCGCGGCCGGTTGCACGACGCTGCCGTCCGTTCGCGTGTTCGTGGCATTCGAGAAGCCGCTGAGCCAGGCACGACCGTTACGCATGTCTACGAGGACATGTGCTGGGTGAATCGTGTTGTGCACGAGCCCGGCATCGTGGGTGCGGCGGAGCGCTTCAACCATGCCGATCGCAGCACGCAGGAAAGGCTCGATCTCCCACGGCCAGCCGACCGACTCCTTGAGCAGGATGCCGCCTGGGTCGGTCATCATCATCACGGTGCTTCTGGCCGACGCTTCCAGTTCCGTCGGCACCGTCGCCCAGGACATCTGCAGCCTCTCGCGCAAGTCGAATTCGCGCTGCAGGCGCTGTCGGATCGCGGGCGCACCGTCGAGCCGGCTGCTCCGATACAAAAGCCCACCGCCGGTCTTGAATTTCCGGCGAACAAGTACCGTGTCGCCATCGTCGTGCAAATCCCCGTCCATGACGGGCGCGTCGCCACGTAACAGTTCCGCCCTGAGAGCGTCGCTCTGATCGAACATGTTTGCATTGGACTCGAATTCCGCAGGCGGTTTCTGCGGCCCGGGAAAAATCAGTGGCGCAGCGACGACTCGTTTGTGTCAGCTGACATCTCCGCGGAGTCGCAGCCATGCATCTCGACAGACGTTTCCGCGTTCAATGCCCTGATCCGAGACCGTTCAACAGGAAGGCAGACTCATGGCGGCAGGTATTTCACAGTGGCGCAGGGGCGAGGACGAATTCGAACAACAGGTCAACGGGCCTTCGTACAACAAGCTCCCCATCGATCGAGCCCCGGACCTCGTGGTAGCGCCGAGGTCGGAAGGGGAGTTGATCGAGGCGGTCCGGGCGGCGCGTCAGAATGGCCAGCGGATCGCCGTCCGTTCCGGCGGCCATAGCTGGATTGCCGCGTCCGTGCGCGAAGGCGGAATGCTGATCGACATGGCCGCTTTCGATCGTTTGGAGATCGATGCCGAGTCCAAGATTGCCCGGATCGGGCCGGCCATCCGGAGCGAGCGATTCGGCAAGGCACTGGCGGACGTGAACCTGGCGTTCCCGATCGGCCACTGCGGCGGACCGGCAATGGGCGGCTATCTCTTGGCAGGCGGGCTCGGCCTCAACTTCGGCACGTGGCACCCTGCCTGCTTTTCGATTCGAAGCATCCGCGTTGTTACCGCGAACGGCGAACTGCTCGTTGCAGACGACAGCAGCAACAGTGAACTGCTCTGGATGGCGCGCGGCGCGGGACCAGGGTTCCCCGGCATCGTCACCGAGTTCGAGCTCGAACTGAAGGACCGCCCAGCCGACGTACGGCTGTCGTCCTGGTACTTCCCGCTGGAGGCCGCGGACGAGGTGACCCGCTGGGTAGCGGAGGCATCCTCCCGACTGCCATTGAACGTAGAAGTGGCCACCGCATTGATCGGGCCCGCGAGAACGACCCTGCAGCCGGCCGAAGGCCATCCCTCGCATCTCATCGGCGTCTCGGCAGTCGCCTTTGTCGACAGCGAGGCGCAGGCGATCCGTGCGCTTTCGGCCTTGTCCGATGGACCCGGCGTGCCGGCCTTGCTGAAAACCGAATTGACGGCCATTCCGTTCGAGCAGCTCTACCTGGGTGCGGATGCCAGCCTGCCGCCGGGCCAACGGGTGCTGGCTGACAGCTTCTGGACCGATCGCGACGTTCGAACGCTGCTGCCGCCGCTGTCCGACACGATAAAAGGCGCGCCATCCGGCAAGAGCTTCGCCCTGGCGATCATGCCGGGGCATGGTGCACCCGGCTTGCGAATGCCAACGGACAAGGGTGCCTATTCGATGGACCAGCGCACCTGGGTGCTGGCCTTCGCCGTCTGGGAGGACGCCCGTGAGGATGCGGCCAATCGAGTCTGGATGAACGGACTCATCGAACAACTCGAGCCCATCAGCACGGGCTGTTTCGTCGGCGAGGCCGACCTGACTCGTCATGACCAGCGGGCGACACGCTCGTTCAGTTCCGCGAACTGGGCGCGCCTGACAGAGCTTCGCGCCCACTGGGACCCGGATGGCGTATTTCACGGTTTCCCGCAAGTCGAGATCAATACTCGCTGATTGGACGAGTTGGTCAGATCGACTGGACCGAATGCCGGTATCAGCGCTTCGGCCCAGTTCCGAAGACTCGATCCCAGAAATTCGAGGTCACGCCGTAGCACTCCGCACCGCCGCGCCGGTGATGGATCGAATGCCAGCGCTTGCGCTCCTTGAACCAGCATCGGTTCGCTCGCCAGTGGTGGGTCGCGTGGTGGCACAGCGCGTAGGCGAAATAGCCGACGGTGAACCCCAGGGTCAGTGACAGGGCCGGCCAGAGGCTGCCGACAATCACCGCCGGCACAAACACCAGCACCGTGATGAGCGAGGCGCTCAGCACGGTCGGCGCACTGATCAGCGCGGCGGGCCGGTCATGGTGCCGCGCATGCCACGACTTGAAGGGCTGAAGGCCATGCAGCACGAAACGGTGCATCAGGTATTCCGCCAAGGACCATGCCGCCAGGCCGAGCGCCGCCAGCAGGACCATGACAGGCCAGCCGTGTCGGGGCGCCAGCACTGACAGCGTCAATGCCAGCCCGCAGATGACGAGCGCATATAGCAGGTAATCCGTCCAATAGCCCGCCTTGCTGTGCTCCAAAGAGACCATGTTTCCCCCGTTTTGCAAACTCAATTCCGCCGGGCCGATGGTGTCCGGGTCGCCTGGCTCTGCATCGCTCACTCATTTTCTGCCAAGGCAGCGAGATGGCGCTGCACAAACCAGCTCTGCAGTTCGTTGCCGCGAATGATCTGGCTGACGATCACATCGTTGCTCCCTTCGTCACCGGCCGCAGATGCCTCGCGGGCGAGCGGGCGCGCCTCGAGCAGCACGAATTCGTGCGCCTCGACGAATCGCCGTAGCTGGTTGCATGAACTCTCGACCCCACTGGGTGCCCGCGCTAGGCGCGTCTCTTCGGCAATGTCGTGGGCGAGGACCCGGGCCACGCCGCCCAGCGTCTGCACTCTTTCAGCCAGCACATCCATCAAGGCTTGCTGCTCGTTATGGTGCTTGTCGAACAGGAGGTGCAGCTCGTAGAAATTCGGGCCATAGGTTTGCCAGTGGGCTTTCTTGTACAGATCCCGCAGCGCCGTGGTATGGGCCAGCAAGCGGTTCAATGCCGCAACGCTGCAATGGCGAACCTTGTCCGTGAGGCCCAGGTGCACCGGCACGAGGCTGCCAAACTCCTGCGTAACTGGCGAATGCTCGAGATCGTCTGGATTGCTGAGATTCATGACTGTCCTTCACTGTCCGGGTTTAACGTTCGGTTGCCGTGCATGGCGCCTACCGAGCCAGCACTGCTTCCAGGATCACGGCAGCGACTGCCTCCGGATGCGAGAGCATGACGACATGGCTTGAGCGGATCGGCACAATCCGGGCGTTCATGCGCGAGGACATTGCGCGCTGCAACTCGGGCGGGATCATCTGGTCGTTCTCGGCCAGCACGTACCACGAGGGCTTCCAGCGCCACGCGACCTGGCTGACCGGTTCCAACAGCGTCTCGCCGAATGTTGCGCCCTGCTCGGCCGAGAGAACGCGAGCCTGATGCACCGGCAGGTCGGGTGCGAAATAACGCAGGTAACCGGCCTCCGAAAGACTCAGGTTGCCGGCGTCATCCTTTTGCAGCGTCGCAGTCCACGGCGCGGCCGGGAAGCCGGAAATCAGGTTCTCGACCGACATGCCCTGGTCGGGTGCG